>ERZ772956.555-NODE-555-length-27603-cov-5.214607_pt1 | contig 27603 bp, 19 predicted proteins | sample MGYA00580683_ERZ772956 | MGnify/ENA primary metagenome ERZ772956 (study PRJEB29015, sample SAMEA2738077) | human oral metagenome | biome: human oral; feature: human-associated habitat; material: saliva | place: China | collected 2212 ... | reverse complement strand
TGAAGATGAAGCCGACCCACTGGAGGGTGGACACCGTCAGGCCCTGGGTCAGGACAATCGCGAACGCGAAGGAGAAGATTTTCGAGGTTGAGCCAGCCAGGTGGATCGTGGCGCACAGCGGGATGGTAAAGGATGCAACCGCGTCGGACACGCCATTCTTCTTGGTCTGGCGCAGCGTCACGGGGATGGTCGCGGCGGAGGAGGAGGTGCCCAGCGCCGTCAGGTAGGCGGGCATCATCGTAAGCAGCGCCTTGATGGGGTTGCGGCGAGCCACCGCGCCGGCGAAGCAGAACTGGGTCAGCAGGATGACGACCTCGAGGACCAGGACCACGACCACGACACGCAGCAGGGTACGGATGACGGAGGCGGCCTCGCCCGTGTAGGTCAGGTTCAGGAAGATGCCGAAGATGTGCAGGGGCAGCAGCGGAATGATGATCGTCTCGATGAGGCGCGTAATAATGGCGCGGAACTCGATGAAGCCCTTGCGCAGGACGCCGCGCGGGACCATCGACAGGCCCAGGCCCACCACGAAGGACAGCAGCAGGGCCGTCATAACCTGCAGCGGCGCGGGCATCTCGATCGTGAAGTAGGAATCCAGCGCGCTACCGGGCTCCGCCACCGAGGCCAGCTGCGTGGAGGCGAGCAGACGCGGGAACAGGGAGGCGCACACCAGGAAGGTCAGGAAGCCCGAGAAGAGCGTCGAGCCGTAGGCGATCGCTGTCGTAATGCCCAGCCACTTGCCGGCACCGCGGCCCAGGTCCGCGATAGCGGGGGTCACGAGGCCGATGATGATCAGCGGGATTGAGAAAGACAGGAACTGGCTGAAGATAGCCGAGAACGTCGCGAAGATACGACCGATCTCCGCGGGGACCAAATGGTTGCCGCCGACACGGATTGATCCAAGGATGGTCGCAAGGATGATCGCAGCGATCACCCACACGAGGATTCCGGACTTACGCAGGAACGCGCGCATGTGTTTCACCTTGAGATTAGGGACGATGGGTCACCCATAGAATGCCCGACCTTTACGAATTCTTGAATCCGAAACCACGATACGGGATATGCGCCACGCATCTCCTCCGCCCCACTCACTGTTGACGAGGCCGTGGTTTCCTACGTGGATTCAACGATCCCCAGGCTTTCAGCGCACCGCCATCGTCGACACAAAGGGAGCTAGATACCAGATAATCGCGGCGAGAATCACGTACACAATCGCGTCGGCGAGGCGCCCGCGTGAGGCAAACCAGGGTCGCCCGGGCGTCCACAGGCGCACGATCCCCATTCCGACGAGGACTGCGACCAGCAGCATGACCGCCCGATGTCGGTGATCTGTCACAGCCAGAGCGATGACGCCGAGGACACCACCCGCGCTCAGGGTAGCGCCGAGAAACGCACCCAGTCGTGTGCGCATGGTTGTCTCCTCGTTTTCCACGCCCCCTACCCTAGCGTACGATCCGACACAATCAATCAGCGATTGCCCTTGTTCCTGCATCCACGGCCCCGGCCTCGAGCCGAAAGAGTGCCACAAAATGACGGCAAGCGGGTTTAGGATAGGACTAAAGGCTTTTCAGCCACACCATATGTTCTCGTCCCAAAGGAGTATTCGAGTGTCTCGTTTCATCGTCGTCGCCCCCGGTTCGTCGGAGGCAGCTGTCCTCGCCACTGACGACCTGGCCCGCGTTCTCGGTGTCACCACCGTCGACGCCCTGGCCGGCACGACCGCCACCGACGCGGCCCTGCGCCCCGCCTCCGCCCTGCCCGCAGCGGTCGAAGCCGTCCGCGCAGCCGGCGAGGACGCGCTCATCGCCCCCGCCCGCGAGGCCTCGAACCGCGCCTTCGATCACGTGGCCTGGAACCTGAACCTCGCTGCCTCCACCCGCGCGGGCGTCATCCTCGCCTTCGACGCCGAGGGTGCCAGCGCCGAGCTGCTCACCGAGGAAATCACCGCCGCCCGCCTGCGCGCCGAGGCCGCTGCCGCCTCCGTCGTCGCCGTGATCCTGACCGGTGGTGCCCCCTCACTCGAGGTCGACGTGCCCGTCCTGACCCTGCCCCTGGATGAGGACGCCGCCGCCACACTGCGCGCCGCAGCCACCCCCACGGCCGTCACCCCGCTCGCCTTCCAGGCCGACCTCATCGAACGCGCCCACGCCGACCGCAAGCGCATCGAGTCCTTGGCCGAACAGGGGATAACGGTGGAGAAACTCGAGACGCAGGTGCGCGTCGAGGAGGTCGTGGCGTGCACGGACTCCCTCATCCGCGCCAGGGCTGCACTGACCCAGACCGCGCTGCGCGCCTGCGCGAACGGAACGTGCACGGACGCCTCGGCGCAGCCCGCTCAGGAGGTCGTCCTCGATATCGAACGGGCTTCGGGGCTGGTCGTCGCCGCCCAAGGCGCCTCCGGCCAGTCCGGCGCCGAGGGGCGCTAACGCCCCCAGCGGCGGGGCCGGCCCGTCGCGGACCGGCCCCGGGGCTCACAGGGCCAGATCGGCTTCGAAATCGCCCTCCTCCAGGCGCCGCTTGACGTCCATGAGGTAGCGCGAGGCGTCGGCGCCGTCCACCAGCCTGTGGTCGTAGGACAGGGACAGGTACACCATCGAGCGGATCGCGATGGCGTCGGCGCCGTCGGCGCCCTTGACCACCATCGGGCGCTTGACGATCGTGCCCACGCCCATGATTGCAGTTTCAGGCATGTTGAGCACTGGAGTATCGAAAAGTGCGCCACCCGAACCGGTGTTCGTGATGGTGAAGGTTGAGCCCGAAAGCTCATCAACACCGATCGTTGCCGAACGTGTACGTGCAGCGAGATCGTTGATTGAACGCGAAACATCGGCGATCGACATTCCCTGAGCATTCTTGATGACCGGGACTAGCAGGCCGCGTTCCGTGTCTACCGCGATACCGATGTTCTCGTGATCGAAGTACGTTACTTCCTTGTCATTAATCGTTGCGTTGACCTTGGGGTGGAAGCGCAGTGCTTCGGTCGCAGCCTTGACGAAGAAGGGGAGGAAAGTCAGCTTGGTGTTCTCACGCTGAACAAATGCGTCCTTTGCGCGCGCACGCAGGGCGGCAATCTTCGTAACGTCGACTTCAATGACGGTGGTGAGCTGGGCAGCGGTTGCGAGTGACTCGACCATGCGGCGGGCGATGGTTTGGCGCAAACGCGACATCTTCTCAGTGGTTCCGCGAAGCGGTGATGCCTCACGGCCGGAGAAGACATTGTCGCCAGGGGCTGCTGCGGCGGTGGTCTGAGGTGTTGCGCTCGCTGCAGGAGCTGCAGGAGCTGCAAGAGCTTGCGCTGCCTTACGTGCCTTGATAGCGGCCTCGACGTCTTCACGGCGAATTCGGCCGCCGATCCCGGTGCCGGTGACCTCTGCAAGCTCAATTCCTGCCTCGCGCGCAAGCTTACGGACGATAGGCGTCACATAGCCGGTTTGGGAAACCTGTGCGGGAGTAGAAGCGGAAGACTGGGCCAGCTGGCCAGTTTCTGCAGTCTGAGCCAAGGAGGCGGGAGTCGGGAAGGGGTTTACCGGTGCAGCGGGAGCTGGTGCAGGAGCCTGAGGTGCCGGGGAAGCAGGAACAGGTGCTTGCTGAGCCGGAGCCGCAGGTGCTGCTGCCGGAGCAGCGGGTGCCGCAGGTTCACTGGGGGCAGCCGAGGGAGCCTGAGCAGTAATCACTGCAAGGACAGTGCCAACCTCAACGGTCTCATCTTCCGGTACGCGAATTTCTGCGAGGAAGCCGGAAGCGGGAGCAGGAACTTCGGAGTCCACCTTATCGGTCGAAACCTCAACCAGCGGTTCATCGGCTTCAACTGCGTCGCCAACAGACTTCAGCCAAGTGGTGACGGTTCCTTCTGTTACCGATTCGCCGAGCGCAGGCATGACGACCTCGGTTCCACTTACCGGTGCCGAGGCCGGCGCAGGAGCGGGAGCGGCGGGAGCGGGTTGCGCCTCTGGAGCGGGCGCCGGCGTGGGTGCGCTTTCCTGAACGGGAGCAGGCGCGTCTTGTGGGGCCTCGGAAGCATCACCAATGAGAGCCAGCTGAGTACCGACCTCGACGGTCTCGTCTTCGGGGACAAGAATCTGAAGAAGGACGCCTGCCACGGGGGAGGGAACTTCAGAGTCGACCTTGTCGGTGGAAACTTCGACCAAGGGCTCGTCGAGCGCGACGGTGTCGCCCACTGATTTGAGCCAGGTGGTGACGGTGCCTTCGGTCACCGACTCGCCCAGAGCGGGCATGATCACTGCGGTTGCCATGTTCAATCTCCTTGTCGGTGACAGGTTAGTTGTGTGCGTGGAGAGGCTTGCCGGCCAGAGCCATGGCTGCCTCGCCAATAGCTTCATTTTGTGTCGGGTGAGCGTGGATGAGTGCTGCGAGATCCTCTGGGTAGGCTTCCCAGTTGACCATGAGCTCTCCTTCGCCAACCTGCTCGCCAATGCGCGTGCCAATTCCGTGGAATCCGACGATGGGTCCATCTTCCACGGAAACGAGTTTAATGAAGCCCGTTGCTCCAAGGATATTAGACTTTCCGTTGCCCGCAAGGTTGTATTCGACCGTGCGCACCTTGTCGCCGTACTTCTCGCGTGCCTGCTTCTCAGTCAGGCCAACAGAGGCGATTTCGGGTTCGCAGAAGGTTACTCGTGGAATTCCGGACTCGTCCATCATCGTGGGGGAGAGACCGGCGATTTCTTCCGCTACAAAGATGCCCTGCAGGAAGCCGCGGTGTGCAAGTTGAAGTCCCGGAACGATGTCTCCGACTGCGTAGATGTTGCCCACACCGGTGTGCAGTCGCTCATTGGTGAGAACAAAGCCGCGCTCCATCTTGATACCGGCTTCTTCGTAGCCCAAACCTTCGGTGACAGGGCCGCGTCCGACTGCAACCAGGAGAACATCGGCATCGAAGGTCTTGCCATCTTCTGTTGCGACGTGAACACCGGAGTCGTCCTGTGTTGCGCTGGCGAAACGGGTATTGGTGTGGAAAGCAATGCCACGCTTGCGGAATGAACGCTCGAGGTGCTTGGAAACTGCCTCGTCTTCGTTATTTGCAAGGTGGGGGAGCGCCTCGATGATTGTGACTTCCGCGCCGAAGGAACGCCAGACGGAAGCAAACTCTAGGCCAATGACGCCGCCGCCCAATACGACAGCCTTCTGAGGTACCCATTCCATTTGAAGGGCTTGATCAGAGGTGATGATGCGGCCCGAAATATCCAAACCTGGGATTGAACGAGAATAAGAACCTGTCGCAAGAATGATGTTGCGGCCAACGATGCGCTGTCCGCCTACCTCAATGGTGTCAGGTGAAGCCAAACGACCCCATCCCTGGATGACGTCTACGCCGCGAGACGAAAGCAGGCCCTGTACGCCTCGGTACAACTTATTAACAATGGAATCGCGATACTGGCCGACCTTTGCCATATCGATTCCCTGGAAGCTCGCCTGGATTCCGAAAGCGTCGGATTCACGGACGGTGTCAGCAGTCTCTGCTGCGTGCAGGTAAGCCTTGGTCGGGATGCAGCCACGGTGGAGGCAGGTTCCACCAACCTTGTCACCTTCGATAAGGGCTACTTTCAATCCCAGCTGGGAGGCGCGCAAAGCCGCGGCATAGCCACCTGAACCCGCACCCAGAATGACGAGGTCGTATACAGACTCGCTCACGTGTTCCACTCCTTGATAATGAAGAGAACGGACCTTCAATGTCCGACTTAGGTCCCATTCTTCCACTACTCACTACTTTTGTCCGTCACAAAATCGTCTACTTAGCGGTTAGACAGCACACATGTTTTCATGCAAAAAGTCGTGGGGAGCGGCGCGGAGCAACTAGTATGGCAGTGGATTAAGGAGGAAAGGTGAGCGAAGCGGTTCACGAGCAATCTCAGGATAATCGCCCACCCGCACGCGGATCGGGACGACTGGTTATTGCCCTGTACTGGATTTTTAGTGTCACTGTCACTCTTCGAGCTCTTGCCGATTCCTACTATCTTCGAGAGATACCGCTGTGGGCACGCATCATTGCGGTGCTTATTGGAGCCATTTACGTAGTTGCTGCTATTAGCCTGACGCACAATGGAAGGCGTATGCGCATCCTCGGATGGTGCATGATTACTCTGTGCCTTATCGGACCTCTTGCGTGTGGCGTAGCTGGAGCTTCCTTATCCTCAATGAGCCTGATGCCGAATGCTTGGAATGCTTTTGGCGCTGACTTCGCCTATCTTTCACTGGTCGTTGCCGCTATCGGGGCCATATGGATGTGGGTTTCTAATCCTCGCAGGATCGTTGAAATTGCCGAGCAAGTAGAGCGACCCGGTAAGGGGATTCTTGCCTCGAAAAAATCAGAGGCCCCAGAAGAGGTGGATGAGGCGGAAGCAGCCCGCGGCTAGATTCCTTTCGGGAACCCCAACTGGCGCCAAGCCTCGTAAAGAGCAATCGATGCGGAATTTGCAAGATTGAGTGAACGCACTCCCGGGAGCATCTGAATGCGCACGCATTGAGTGACGCGTGGATGAGTCATTGCCCATTCAGGAAGACCGACCGATTCGCGGCCGAACAGTAAGCCATCTCCATCGGCATAGTGAACCTCGCTGTAATGATCTGAAGCATGTCCAGTAAATGCCCAGATGTGTCCGGGAACTTCGGCTAAGGCATCTTCAAAATTGGAGTGGACCTTGACGTGTGCCAGATCGTGGTAGTCCAATCCTGCGCGCTTGAGCTTGGTGTCGGACATGTCGAATCCCAGTGGTTCAACTAAGTGAAGAAAAGCTCCGGTGCACGCAGCGAGGCGAATTGCGGCGCCGCTATTTCCTGGGATTTCAGGTTCAAGAAAAATAATGTGAAGCATGTCAGTTCGATGGTGTTTGGTACGTTGCGGTCAAGGTTGCGCGGGCGATGGTGTGTTCTAGGGCCTCGAATGAATACATCGCCAATGAGGTGTCGTCATCGCAGCCTAAGGTTGGAATATCTAGGGCGTGAACGGAAAAGATATAGCGGTGGGGACGGTCACCTGCTGGCGGTGCGGCGCCGAAGTATGAATGATCGCCGTGATCCCCTCGAAGATGGAAAGCGCTTCCATCAAGTTCAAGATCGGAACTGCCAGCTCCGCGCGCAAGAGATGTGCATGAGACGGGGATGTCGATCACCATCCAGTGCCAAAAGCCCGATGGTGTGGGGGCATCTGGATCAAAACAGGAAACAAAGAAGCTTTCCGTCTGATCGGGGAAGCCGCTCCACTCTAAGTGTGGTGAGATGCTGCCACCTTCTGCTGTGTGCAGCTTTGGCATGGGGAGGCCATTGCTTAGATCTTGCGACACCACGGTAAATGTTGCGCTGGGGGGAAGCCCTTCGTACGGGTTGGGGGCAAGAGGACGATCAAAGAGGCGCATGCTCATATTCTTTCACTTCTTCAGAAGGAACCAAAGTGGACGCAGATGATGGAGGGGTGCATACACTAATAGAACACTTGTTCGATTGAGGTGATTTTATGAAGCGTTTAGACCTTGCTCGTCAAGTTCTACGTGATACCGAAAATCGCCTGGGACTTGAGAAAAGTCAGGCTTTTTCAGATCTTTCATCGCGCTGTGTGGGGGTCTGGGAATACGGCGGGACTTACCCGCAATTGATTCGTGTCATTCTTTCTCTTGGCATCGAAGAGGCTTGCTGCGCTTTCATTGGAAGTGATGATTTTGGCTGGGAATATGCCTTTAAACAGGGATTGAATCTGGCGCGTTGCCTCTACGTTCCCTCCTCCTGTGCGGATGCGCAGGTAATCTCACTTCTTCTTCCGCATTGTCGATTGGTCTATGTGGACCGTTGCTCATTAGCCCTTCGTGATATGCGGCGTTTGGGTGCCCAGGTGCGAAAAGAAGAAACAATTTTGCTGACTAAGTACCCGTGGGTTGGCTTCAGTCGCCCGTGGGGAGAAGACTTTGATATTTATCAAAAGGCGGGATGGTATGCGCTGTCTCATGGTGTGGATTCCCAACTGGGAAATTAATGCTTTGGTAGTCGATATTCCTCCGGGGGCTCATGGAGCAATTGAAGAGCGTGGATTTCTTAAGACAGTGACTCCCTCTGCGTGGAAATGTGGTGTACGACCGGGGATGCGAGTGTCGATGGCGCGTTACCTATGTCCAGATCTCCTTATTCTTCCAAGTGATCCGCGTAGAGAATTGAACTCTTTCGAAGTAATTGTCCAAGCTTGCGAGCAATGGGTTGCAGGTATCGCCTGTGTGCGTCCGGGGCTGGCATGGGCCCCTGCCTCTGGAGCGGCTCGGTGGAGCGGCAGTGAAGAACAGCTGGCCGAAAATATTGTTGATTCGATTTCTCGATGGAGCGGATCAGAAAGCAATGTGGGGATAGCATCCGGACCCCTTGCAAGTTATGCAGCAGCAAGGCGTGGCATTATTGTGCCTCCAGAGCGGACTCAAGAGTTTCTCGATCATATTGACCTTGCTCAGTGTCTTCCATTATTTCCCCAAAAACAGCATGAACAGCTCCAACAGGTCATTGATACGTGCCGCTCAGTGGGAGTGATGCGCGGGCGTGATTTGATGCGCATGGGAGAAAGCGCTCTGTATACACGTTTTGGAAATATCGGTCAGCAGCTCTACGAATTATTTAGCGGGAAAGATCTTTGGATTCCGAAACATGAAATTCCTGTACGTGAAGTGCACGTGGATGAAGAATGCGAGGAAAGCATTGAGAATGAAGAACAGGCCGCTTTCTGTTCGCGCCGTTTAGCGCGTCAAGTCTGCGAAAAGCTTGAAAGAGAGCAGCTGCGTTGCTCGAGTATCGTGATCACTGCCCGCGATCAGAGCCATGAAACTTACGAAAGACAATGGTGGGGAATCGACGGGGATGAAGAAGAAATTGCAGATCGTATTCGATGGCAGCTTGTAGCTTGGCTTTCTTTTTCCAGTACCGAGGAAGGGCTGAATCGCATCAGTGTTCAAGCCTTGCATTGCATGCCTTCAGCAGGGGTAAGCGCTCTATGGAAAACGCATCACTCACCTAAGCGTGATTCCGCCCTTCGTAAGATTTGCGCTTATAAAGGCGAAGATGCTGTTCGCGTCCCATGTCTAGTTCCGGGCTACACCCCCATGCAAAGATCAGGCTTTGCCTGTATTGATCAAACAGTGACGAGGTCCGATGATCTCCTTTGCCCCGAAGGCGCAGTAGAAGATGCGCCCTCGAAGGTATACGCCACGCCTCTTCCGGCTTTTCTCTATGCTCATTCTTCTTTGCAAGAGCATGTGCAAGTGGCAGTTAGTGATCGTTCTACGCTCACGCATAATCCCAAAGAAATTGTTGCAGTAATTTCAGGTCGACAACACCGATACGGGGTCCTTTCCTGGAAAGGTCCATGGAGTATGCCGCGCTCGTGGTGGCAAGAGTCGGCCGAGGCTATTGTCCATGCCCCTTGCACGCACTACCTCAGAGTGAGTTGTGAAAATTCCTCGGATCTTCTGCTGATGTGGGAACGAGGCTCTTGGAGTCTTGCTGGAATGTATGAAGATCATTAAGGCTAATCATTCACATGGATTATCCTGAAGGGATGGGTACGTCACAGATTCGTCAAGCTCTTCGCGCCTGCAGTGAAGAAGATGCGGTTGCGCTTCTTGGGCACGCCTTATGGGCGCAGGCGGCTCTTGCAGACGTGCGCGGTGATGTTCAGGAAATAGCCTGGAGCGATACCGAGGCTTCGGCCCGCGTCCGCGCACCAGGCGTCATGTACCGAAGCGTCATTCGTTACGTAGATTCCTCAAAGACACATCTTCATTTGACGTGTTCTTGTTATCTCGCAGGTGCTTGTGTCCATGCAGCGGCCTTGCTTCGTCGCGCTCGGCTCGAATGTAGTGAAGATTCTGCCGCGCAAAATTCGGCAGGCTCAGTGTGGATGAGCGAATTTGAAAGCTTGTTATCCACAGATGGTGCTCAAGCTATGGGGCTTATCGTTGATGCTCACGATCCTGCTCAACCGGTGTGGCTGACTCCGTTGGTGCTTGTGCGCAATCAAGAAGCTCGTCGTCTCAGTTGGTCTGAACTTGCACAGTCTCAGTGGAGTGGCCTCTTAGATACGCTTTCGCCGCATCACCTCACAAGCTTGCGACGTCTCTACCAAAGCAGTAGAAAATCGAGTGAATATTCTCCTGGCAGCTATGACGTCTCGCTGGAATCACTGGGTCGCAGCGCACCCATCTGGCTCTATGAACTTCAAAAATCGGGGGTTGTGCTTCTGACACCACAACTCCATCGATTCGACTTTCAGATGAATTCTTTTGCTGTTGCGATTGATATGAACCTCAGCAGAAAAGGACTTGAACTCTGCTATAAACGCGAACAAATTGACCGGGCTGGTGCAACGCTGCCTTTTCCGCGACGTGCTGATGCAATGGGACTGACCTTCATTAATGGAGGAGAAGGTGCAGTTGCAGATCCCATCGATCAAAACGAGCTGGCCCCCCTCAATGAGGTTTGTGTTCGCATTCCAATGTCTGCAATTGGAGATTTCATCAGGAATGAACTTGCCGCACTTCGTGCACACTACCGATGTATATCCTCAATGAGGACTTTCCCCTTTGATGAACTCCTGCCACAGTTGCGACTGTGCCTGCGAGAGCGGAATTCGCAGTTTGCCTATGTATGCTGGGCGGTGGATTACAGCTTAGAAAAGAAGCGGTTCCGCTCTTATTTGCCTCCGCAGACAAAAATTAGTCATCTGAGCGATTCTCTAGCCCGCGACTTTGATGCTGCCCACGCGGCGTTACGCGCTTACTTTCCTGTGGCCTCGCTGGCGCCAACACTTCACGAACTGCTCATCCCGCTTCCGCAAATCCCCGAGCTGCTTCGGGCATTAAAAAATAGCTGGCCGCTGGATTCGGTGACCTGGGATATTGATCAGCATCTTGAAGAGACTCGCATCGTTGACGAGAAGCTGCAGATTAACGCACAGATTCAGGCAACGGATTCTCCGGACTGGTGGAATTTGCGCGTTACTGTTCGCGTCGGAGATGAAGAACTACCGATCTCTCGCGTCCTCAGTGCGCTCTCTGAGGACCAGGACTATATTCGTCTCGATAATGGTCGTTGGCTCCATCTTGAGGGCGTCGATATCGATCGCTTACGCCTACTTCTCCGGCAGGCAGCACAACTTCATCGATCACGTTCTCTCGATAATATTTCGCTGACAACCTCCCAATTTGGACTCTGGGAAAACCTGAGTGAGTTCGTCGATACGCGTGAAGAGGATCGGCAATGGCGAACACGCATTGACGGTCTCAGAGACTTGGCCAAGGAAGAAATAAAAGCGCCCATCGAGGATGAGCCAGGAATGCGTCCTTATCAGGCGATGGGCATGCATTGGGTTCTCAATAGAATTCGGGCAGGTTTCGGTTGTGTCCTTGCCGATGATATGGGACTTGGAAAAACCAGGCAGATCCTGGGGGCAATTGAAAAGTTTCGACGTCATACCAGTCATCCTGTTCTGGTTGTCGTCCCCACCAGCGTCATATCGAGCTGGCGGGATGAAGCTGAAAGTTGCTTCCCGGAAATGGCGCTCTGTCTCATTCAATCAACCTATGCGCGTGACCCACAGGGATGGAATGGCTTGGATCGTGCGGATGTTGTTGTCACCTCGCATACGCTCTTTCGTATCGACTGTGAGCATTGGAAAAATAGAGAGTTAGCGGGCGTCGTCATCGACGAAGCTCAAGCCGCCAAAAACCCTCGCACGCAACTGTATCGATACCTGAAAGATCTACCTGTTGCCTGGCGAGTGTGCATTAGTGGAACTCCAATTGAAAACTCTCTTGAAGATCTCTGGTCACTCATGTCTTTAGCAGTCCCGGGGCTCCTCTCAAGTCATTCTTCTTTCAATGAGAAATTCCGGCGTCCGATTGAAGCAGGACGTTCGCCTGATCTTCTCAATCTTCTACACTCACTGATTGCTCCGTTTGTTCTCCGGCGAACGAAGGAAGAGGTCGCGCCCGAACTGCCTGAGCGTGTTGAAACTCTTCTTCCTGTGCCGCTGGGGCGCAAACAGCGACAAATTTATGACCGCTATTTGACCCGCGAGCGCGCACGCCTTCTTCATCTTGAGCTCGAAAATGACACTCGTGAGCGATTCGAAGTTTTGGCTGCGCTTACGCGTCTTCGCCAGTTGTCTTTAGATCCTGCTCTGGTTGATCAGCGATATGACTCTGTCGGCTCGGCGAAGATCGATCTGTTGTGTGAGCACTTGGAGCAGATTCTTCCGCTGGGGCATAAAGTCTTGGTTTTCAGTCAATTTGTTGCTTTCTTGGAGCGGATTCGTCGTTCCTTGGATCAACGCGGGATTCGCTCGCTTCTTCTTGAAGGAAAAACGCGTAACCGTCATGCAGTGATCGATGAATTCCAGCATGGAGACGTGCAGGTGTTCCTCATTTCCCTCAAGGCTGGGGGAGTGGGGCTTACCCTGACTCAGGCAGATTATGTCTACATGATGGACCCGTGGTGGAATCCTTCAGTTGAGGCGCAGGCGGTCAATCGTGCGCACCGTATTGGTCAGGATCGCAGGGTAAATGTCTATCGCTTGGTTGCTCAAGACACCATTGAAGAAAAGGTGTGTCAGCTTCAGGCCCATAAACAGCTGCTTGTCGACAGTGTTGTGGGACAAAACTTAGGAGAAGGGCGTAGTTCCACTGATATTCAGCAGCTACTTAAGCTCATCCAAGAAGACCGGGATGGGCGCGTTTAGCTCAATCTTTTTGTGAGGCAAATTCACTGCATATCGAACATATGTTCGATATGCTGATTGGGTGGGATCCCATCATTTTGCTGAGCTACACGCGCATTCGTACTTCACTTTTCTTGAAGGGGTAGATGCGCCAGAGGACTATGTTTCTTCGGCGCAAAATCTGGATCTTAGTGCTCTTGCTCTGCTGGAAGTCGATGGAATGTATTCCCTTATTCGGGCTTTACAGGCAGCGAAAGAATCTTCTTTTCCCCTTCTTATTGGCAGTGAATTAACTCTAGATGCGAGGCAGTTTTCCCGATATAGCTCACCAAAAGAAGTCGCTCAGGGATGGGGTTTACCCAATGGGTGGGAAGATCGCGGAATTCGTCTTCCTGTCCTTACGACCTCGGCGCAGGGATATCGGGATCTTTGTCATCTTATGAGCGAGTACACGCTGACGCATGATGCCCAGGAAAGCCCGGCCCACGGCCTCGGCAATATTGCTCAGATGGGGGATATCCGTATTTTGACGGGAGGAAGCAGGGGGCCTCTGCGACGGATTTTGCATGCGCAGGGGCATACGCAGGCCGATCGTTTCCTTAAGGATCTCATCGCTCTATTTGGGCGTGAACGTATTCTTCTTGAGAGTGTGTTGATGCCTGGACAAGACGATCTTGGCCGCGAGCTTGCTGAACTTGCGCAAGCTAATTGCCTGACTCTTGTCGCAAGTGCTGCTCCTGTCATGGCCTATCCGCAATCGAAATATCGAGCAGATCTTTTGTGCTCATTGAGGCAGGGGCGCAGTCTTGATGATCTTCAGTATCGAATTCCCGCACAGCACGCCTTCCTGCGAAGTGCCGAAGAAATGCTGGCTCTGCATCGTAGTGCACCTCAGGCAGTGAACAATGCCTTCGAATGCGCAAATGAGTGCTACTACCCCCTATCTTTCGATTCTTTGGATCTTCCTGATACGGAAGTTCCTCCGGGACATACGACGATTTCCTGGCTTAGGGAACTCACCTATTCTCGGGCAGTGGAAATTTACGGTGAGCGCAGCGCTCATCCGCAGGCATGGCAGGTCATTGATCATGAGCTGGCAATTATCGAAAAACTCGATTTTGCGGGCTATTTCCTGATTGTTCATGACATCGTCGATTTTTGTCGTCGCTCTGGGATCATGTGTCAGGGTAGGGGATCAGCTGCAAATTCTGCTGTCTGCTACTGCTTGGGTATCACCGCCGTTGATGCGATCAAGCATCATATGCTTTTCGAACGATTCCTTTCTCCCGGGCGATCGGGGGCTCCCGATATCGATATTGACATTGATAGCGCACGTCGCGAAGAGGTCATTCAATATGTGTATCGCCGCTATGGGCGAAGACGTGCTGCACAGGTCGCGACCGTGATTACCTACCGTTCGCAACTGGCTTACAAGGATGCCGCTCGAGCTTTAGGGATTGCGCCTGATAGCGTGCCTACTCGCGCTCAGCGTCGTGAGCGCTCCCAAAGCAGTGACTCATCGGCTTCACAAGAGATGCTTGGAACCTGCGCGCAGCTTCTGAGCGGTCTTCCACGTCATATGGGCATTCATTCGGGAGGCATGATTTTGACGAAGCAACCCGTGAGCGAGGTATGTCCCATTCGTTGGGCCCGAACAAGCGGACGCAGCGTTATTCAGTGGGATAAAGAAGATTGCGCTGATGCCGGGCTGGTGAAGTTTGATCTTTTAGGACTGGGGATGTTGGGGGCGCTCGGAGGAATCTTTGACTCTCTTCAAGAATCGGGCGTGCGAAATTCTCGGGGGAAAATTCTTTCTTTATACGAGCTCGAAGATGAAGATCCTAGGGTATATGACCTCCTGTGTGCAGCCGATACAGTCGGGGTTTTCCAAGTGGAATCACGGGCACAGATGAATGTGCTTCCTCGGCTTCGGCCTCGGTGTTTTTATGACATTGTCATTGAGGTTGCTTTGGTGCGTCCGGGGCCGATTCAAGGAGAGGCCGTCCATCCCTACCTGCGTCGTCGCCGAGGGGAAGAGAAAGTGAGCTACCTGCATCCACTTCTTCGTCCTGCTTTGGAAAAGACCTTGGGAGTTCCCCTGTTCCAAGAACAGATGATGCATATTGCTATGGATGTTGCAGGCTTTAGCGCTACACAGGCGGATGAGCTCAGGCGTGCCATGGGTTCTTCGCGCAGTATCCAAAAAATGCAGAAGCTTCGTGAGCCTTTCATGAAGGGGCTGCAGCAGCGCGGTATTCCTCAAAATATCTGCGAGGAAATTTTTACTCAGGTTCAAGGATTTGCCGATTTTGGTTTTCCCGAATCGCATGCCTTTTCTTTTGCCTACATCGTGTACGCATCGGCCTGGCTGAAGGTCCACTACCCCGAGCATTTCTATGCGGGGATTTTGTCTCATCAACCGATGGGCTTTTATTCGCCTTCCTCACTGATTCACGATGCACGAGGCCATGGCCTGCTTGTGTGCCCGCCTGACGTTAACCTTTCGGCTGAGAAAACCCGGGTTCTCACCGTCAATGAGATTGAGTGTGTCATTGGCGCGCAGGCACTTGCTGAGGCGCGTGGAGAGGTAGTCCCCGGAAAAGAGGGATTGGTTGATCCTCACGCGCGCTGGGGGATTGTGATAGGGCTTGATGCTATTAAAGGGCTTGATCGATCTCGTATCCAAAGGATTGTGCGCGAACGCCAGGATGGCTTGTATGCAAGCTTTGAGCAGCTGGCATCCAGAGCTAGGCTCCGCAGCGCTGATCTGGAAAAGATCGCCCAAGCTGGAGCCCTAGATTCTTTGGGATATGAGCGACGCGAAGGAATCTGGGCAAGCGGTAGCTTGGGTCAAGACGGAGGAGATTCTGAGGAATATCAACCAATGCTTGATGGCTTTGGCTTGGAATACCATCTTCCCGAGCTTCCGCCTTTGGACGATTTTGCCCGCATTAATCTGGACTATGAGTCCATGGGGATGTCGCCAAAACAGCATCCTCTTGAGCTTCTTCGCCCCGACATGAATGCTCAGGGGGTGACGCCTGCCTGTGGGGTCACCGCGTGTGAGAACCGTGCTCGCATCAGAGTGGGAGGAATTATTACCCATCGTCAGCGTCCCAGTAGTGGCGGAGGCGTCCTCTTCCTGAGCGTAGAAGATGAAACCGGAAGCGTGAACGTTACGGTCACCGAAAATACCTGGCGACAGTTTCGCCAAGAGGTCATGGCTCCGGCGGTTATTGTCGATGGCTACTGTGAAAACCTGTATGGGACACGAAGCGTACGCGCCTTCCGTATCTATCCGATGAATACGGAGCTATGCGTGCGCTCACGCGATTTTCGTTAAAGCGGGTTATGCGCGCTCACGAGGCACGTAGAGTTCAGAGAAGATTGACCAAATCACCGAAATGATCGGGATTGCAATGATTGCTCCCAGCAGTCCAGCGGTGAAGGTTCCCACCATGACACCAATACCCACGACAACGGGGTGCAAGGATACCTGGTGCCCCATGATGAGTGGTTGAAGAATATGGCCTTCGATCTGGCCAATCAACGCGATACCCAAACCAACAATTGCAGCGGTAACAATGCCCTTGGCTGCGAGAGCAACGATCATGGCAAGGATCATCGCTGTTGGAGCACCAATAAGCGGAATGAAGGCACCGATGAAAACCAAAATTCCCAGCGCAGGAGCTACGGGGACTCCCAGTATCTGCAAGAAGATGGCTGCAAATAGACCATCTGTTCCAGCTACCAGCATGGTTCCACGTGCATAGCCGGAGAAGGTTGCCCATCCTGCTTGCGCTGCACGGTTTGTCACCGCTCGCCGGTGATAGGGAAGAAGCGCGACAAACCATGACCACATCTGGTTGCCGGAGTGCAAGAAGAAGATTGTGATGAAGAAGGCAAGGACGAGGACCGAAGCAACGACAGCCGCACTCGATACATTCGCCACAGTCTCGCTGAGCAATCCCGACCAATTAGAGGCAAGGAATTGCTTGCCTTGGTTCATCAGGGTTTCATTCAGATGAGTGAGATCGTTGATGGGGATTTGGAAAGGGAGTTTGAGATGGGAAACCAGATCAGAGACCTTAACAAGCCCGTTTTCGACCTCGACAAGAAGGTTTGGCCATTGGCCAGCGATCGAGGTAATCACCAGTGTCATGAGTGCGACAAAAGTGCCGATAAAAGCCAGAAGAGAGGCAAAGACAGCTAGCCATCGATTCAACCAGCGGCTGAGGAAATTTGTCAGGGGATTCAATATTGCGGTTAGAAGAAGTGCAATAAAGATCGCCACGAAGACAGGGGTGGCCTGAGCAATTGCGAAAACCACTGCAGAAATGACGATGATGACGCCGATAATTGCCCACGAGCCTACTCCCGCTTGGGCAAGCCAGCGGGGTACAAGAGGCTTACGGGTCGTGCCGTTGAGAACTCGGCGGCTACTTGAGGGGGTGCGCGTAGGCGGGGTCCACTGGACTCTCGGCGGAGCCTGGTGGTGTCGAGGCGTCGCCTGAGTTCCGCTGCGCGCCTTGAGACGTGCAGCAGTATGCGATCCCAGTCGTTGGGCTCCTTGGGAGAGAGAAGTGACAAGCGCCCGTGAATGACGAATCAGGCGCGTGCTCTGGCGCTGAGGCTTCTCAGTCATTCTCGTCGCTCTTCTGCTCTGTTGCAGTATCGCCAGGGGAAAGGCGCTCACTTACTGCTGCCGCGGCCTCGCCGATTGCTCTTTGAGCGCTTTCAATCATTCGGTTTGCTGGGTCAAGCAGCTGTTCCTTGACCTTGCGGCGCATGACTTTACCCAGTGGATTTCGGGGGAGGTCAGTGATGATCGCAATCTGACGCGGAAGGGCGTAGTGAGAGACATATTTCTCGGCCCATGCACGGACTTGTGCAAGAGTGATCATCGGCGCGTCATCTTCTAAGATCAACGCTGCGGTGACCTCTTCGCGTGCTTCACCTGCGGGAAGTCCAACCACTGCAACATCCTTGACGCCGGGCATCGAGCGAATTGCTGCTTCGACCTGTGAGGGGTAGACGTTGAAGCCACCCGAAAGGATCAGCTCTTTCTTGCGATCGGACATCACAAGGAAACCATCCCTATTGATCGCAACGTCGCCGGTACGTAGCCATCCGTCTTCAGTGAAGACGCGAGCAGTTTCTTCGGGCGCATCAAGGTAGCCACTGAAGACCTGAGGGCCTTTAACGATGATCTCACCGGGAGTACCGTCTTCAACATCGATGCTGGGGTCTTCAAGGTCGACCAAGCGGACATCGGTCGAGGGAAAAACGACGCCCAAAGCACCGTGGTACCGGTTATCGGCAAGGGGTGAACCGGCGATAACGGGAGAGGTCTCGGACATTCCGTATCCCTCGATAATCATCCCATCGGTTGCCTCTTCCCATTGCTGAGCCAAGGTCTTCGAGAGTGGCATCGCGCCGCAAATCGACCACTTAATCGTCTTCAGAGAGATGTTCTTTTCAGCAGCGCGATTCATTACGCGTTCGAACATCGGGGGAACTCCAACAAAGAACGTCACAGGTCGGCGCTTATGAGCTTCCAATGCCAAATCGACATCGAACTTTGGAAGGAGTAATTGCGTGGCAGCAAGATGAACTGCCGCGCACATGAAGAAGGTCAATCCGTAGGCGTGGAAGTAGGGCAATAGTGAGTAGAAGGTTTCAGCACCTTCGTGAAGCTTCCATACCCACATGCGGCATTGATTGACATTTGTTCCAATATTGCGGTGGGTGAGAGGAACTGACTTGGGAACGCCATTCGTGCCACCGGTATGAAGGATGACCGCTAAATCATCACCGGTTGCTTGGGGAGTATCAGGATGAACCAGTCGCGCGTGAGCCACTGCCTGATCCCATGAACGGGCATCTTTAGGGCGCGCGGCACGCATTTGTTCACGGGTCTGCCGTGCTCGTTCAATTGGAAGGCTTAAGAGCATTCGCTGTGAGCGCGGCATCCCGGCCGAGATATCGACAGTGAAAATCGTATCCAGCGATTTATCACCCTCGCGAATAAATGCGTCAACCGATTTTTCCCAAACGATTGCAACTTTCCCGCGGTGACGATCGAGCTGCTGGTGGATCTCTTCAGCGGGTGCCAGTGGATTGTGCTCTGCAGCGACAACACCAATACGCATGCATGCATAGAAAGCAACTAATGCCTGTGGGCAGTTGGGAAGACAGATGGCACAGACATCGCCACGGCGCAGGCCTGTCTCGATGAGTACTTGTGCGGCCCGAAGCACCTGAGCATAGAGCTGAGCGTAAGTCAGCGTAGCGCCAAAGTAGTCGACTGCAATACGTTCAGGGTAGAGCCGTGCAGAGGTCTCTAAAAGAGTGATCAACGATGTATCCGGCACGGGTACCTCTAGTGGCGTTCCCGGGTCGTACTGCCTGCGGGATTGCAATGTGAGGTCTGAAACCATGTCCACTCCTAGTAGAAAACTACTACTTACGTTAGCGTAGGTTAGCGCGCGTGGCGCCTGAAAAACGCCCAAGCATTTCCTCTTTAAATGCTGAGTATTCGCCGTTGTCAATGGACTCTCGAATGGCATCAACCAAGCGGACGGTAAACCACTCGTTGTGAATCGTTGTCAGCGTCGAGGCCAAGATTTCCTTCGCCTTAAACAGGTGGTGGACGTATGCGCGGGTGTAATGAGTACAGGTATAGCAACCGCAGCCATCGACCAGGGGAGTGAAGTCACGCTTGAAGCGGGCGTTTGTAATATTGAAACGACCGTCAGGGGAGTAGATTGCTGCATTTCGCGCGACGCGAGAAGGGTTCACGCAATCAAAGGTATCTGCGCCGGCCTCGACGCCGCGGAAAAGATCGTCGGGTTCGGAAATCCCCAGAAGGTGGCGAGGGCGATCCTCGGGGAGCTCAGAACTCACCCAAGAAACGATTGTTCCCAGATTTTCCTTCTGCAGTGCGCCGCCAATACCGAAACCATCGAAGATCTGACCGTTAACGTCCATCTCAGCCAAGGTGCGCGCGGCATGTCGGCGAAGATCCTCGTATTGCGCTCCCTGCACAACGCCCCAGAGCTGTTGGTAGGGCTTTCCGACGCGCTCGTTGGTGAGACGCTGATGGATCGCCAAACACTGACGGGCCCATTCATGGGTACGTTCAAGGGACTCTTCTTGATAGAAACGAGGGTGAAGCAGTGAGGTCAGCTCATCGAAGGCGAACATGATGTCTGAGCCCAATTCGTGCTGAATACTCATCGAGACTTCGGGGGAGAAACGGTGCTTCGAACCATCGATGTGGCTAGAGAAAATTACTCCCTCTTCATCGACAACAGCACGTGAAGCTTTGACAGCCTGCTTATTGAGCTTGGGATCATCGAAGCTTGCTTGACCGCTGAACTCGGCTGAAAGCACTTTCTTAAACCCTGCGCCCAAAGAAAGAACCTGGAAGCCGCCGGAATCTGTGTAGGTCGGTCCGTCCCAGTTCATGAAGGAACCGACGCCACCGGCCTCGTCAACAATGTCTGAACCCGGCTGCAAATAAAGGTGGTAAGCATTGGCAAGTACAGCCTGTGCACCCAGATCGCGCACCATCTCTGGGGTCAGGGCCTTGACATTCGCTTTTGTCCCAACAGGGATGAAGGCAGGAGTCGAAATAGTGCCGTGCGCGGTGTGAATCGTGCCGGTTCGCCCCAAGCCCGAGCCGTAGTCAAGATGCGTTCGGCAATCGAAACCACGGTCGCGATCCGATGTCGGGAAAGGTCCGGTAAACTCAGCTGGTTTACTGAGCCAATTTGAGGAAGCGCTCATGCCAAGACCTCATCACTCTTCAGGTGCTCGACGCGGCGCACCAATGCAATCACGCGGTAAGTGATGGGGAGGAAGACAACTTCAATACCGACCTTGTAGACATAGCCGGTAACGATGTAGTTCACGAATTCCATTCCGGGGATGATGCCCGCAAAAGCAATCGTGCAGAAAATTACGGTATCGAAAGCTTCACCAACCAAGGTTGAGCCGATTAGACGCGCCCACAGGTGCTTGGCACCCCAACGCTGCCTGATTTTCACCAAAACCAGCGAGTTCATGAGCTGGCCGACCAAATATCCACCAATTGATGCGGCAACGATGCGCGGGACAAAGCCGAGCACTGCGACGAATGCTTCCTGATTCTCGTATCCAGGACCAGCTGGAATTGACTGGACGACCCAGAAGGTCAGCGAAGCCAAGAGAGACGCGGCGAAGCCCATGATGATGACCCTACGCGCCCGTGCAAAGCCATAAACCTCAGAGAGGACGTCACCAAGAATGTAGGTGAGCGGGAAGAGGACGGCACCGCCATCGAAAACCAGATGGATTGGACCCGCATCAAGCGCCGTGACTTTCGTTGCTGCGATATTCGAAATCAAAAGGAAAGCAACGAAGCTAACAGCAACAATGTCGTACACACGAGGCTGTGCGCTGCGTTCGGCGTGCTCGGTCATCAATCTCAACTTTCTATGCGCGTAAGTTAACCCTTCTATTGTGCCTGCTTGGTGCGTGAGCACGCGCGCTGGGCACCCCGTTAGAATGACAGAGTGATCAACGTTTCTCACTTTTCCTTGCGGATCGGCCCGCGCGAGCTCATTTCAGATGCCTCTTTCAGGATTGATAAGGGGATGTGCATTGGATTAGTTGGTCGCAATGGCGCGGGTAAGACAACGACGATGCGGCTTTTGGCCGGAGAAGAAGACCACGGCGCCGCTCAGTATGAAGGCACGATTACACGTAACGGAACGGTCGGATATCTTCCCCAAGACCCGCGTGAAGGTGATCCCGATCAGCTTGCACGCGACCGAATTATTTCGATTCGCGGTATCGACGCGATCATTAAGAAGATCAAGCGTGCCGAACAAGAAATGTCGACGACCGAAGGAACGCGCCAGCAAAAAGCCATGGAGCGTTACGTTCGTCTAGACCACGAATTTACTCAGGCTGGAGGTTGGGCGGCGAATGCGGAAGCCGCGCAAATTGCCCACTCCTTAGGCTTAGATGATCGCGTATTGGGACAGACTCTCTCAACACTGTCGGGTGGTCAGCGTCGACGAGTTGAACTTGCTCGCGTGCTTTTCTCGGGTGCGGATACCCTTCTGCTTGACGAACCGACAAACCACCTTGATCACGACTCGATTCTGTGGCTTCGCGATTGGATCAAGACTTTCCCCGGTGGTGTCTTGGTGATCTCCCACGACGTGAAACTGCTGGGTGACACTGTGAATCAGGTGTTCTACCTGGACGCTAATCGCGCGCATGTCGATATTTATCATTTGGGCTGGGCTGCATACCTCAAACAGCGCGAGGAAGACGAGAGGCGACGCAGAAAAGAACGAGCTGTCGCGCTAAAGAAAGCCGAACAGTTGCGTGCTCAGGGTGAAAAAATGCGTGCAAAGGCTACGAAAGCCGTTGCTGCTCAACAGATGCTTCGTCGTGCTGAAGAACTGGTCGCCTCTGCAGGAAGCGAAGAGGTCCAAGAAAAGGTTGCGCGGTTGCGTTTCCCCGAACCGCTTCCCTGCGGAAAAGTGCCGCTGAGTGCACAGGGGCTGTCGAAGAGTTACGGCTCTTTGGAAGTTTTTACCGGTGTTGATCTTGCCATCGACCGCGGGTCGAAAGTTGTCGTCCTGGGGCTTAATGGTGCTGGTAAAACAACTCTTCTTCGCCTACTTGCCCGCGTTGAAGAACCTGATAGCGGAATTGTTGAAGACGGCCATGGCCTCAAGCTTGGCTACTACGCTCAGGAACACGACACCTTGGATATGAATGCCACTGTTAAGGAAAACATGGCTCATAGCGCCCCGGGGTTTGACGATACGCATGTTCGCAACGTCTTGGGTCAGTTCCTATTCAGTGGAGATGACGTCGATAAGCCGACACACGTACTTTCGGGTGGAGAAAAGACTCGCCTAGCGCTGGCAACCTTGGTTGTGTCGGGTGCAAACGTTCTTCTTTTGGATGAGCCGACGAATAACTTGGATCCCGCCTCGCGCGAAGAAATTCTGCACGCGCTTCATTCCTACGAGGGGGCCGTAGTTTTGGTTACCCACGATCCGGGTGCAGTGACAGCTCTTGCCCCCGAGCGCGTATTGGTTCTTCCCGATGCCGATGAAGACCTTTGGGATGATTCCTATCTGGACTTGGTGACACTCACCTAAGCCCAGATAGAACAAGCATGCGGCCGCTATCTCAACCGATAGTGGCGATTGCGTGCGTAATCGGGGTTCCCGAGGCGTCGCGACGTTCGTCGAGCGCGGGAAGCTCCACCGGAGTTCCATCGGCCGAGGCTGCGCGTGGGTTATCCCCAACCCATGCGATATCCAAGCGGTCCTCTCCACGAAGGAAACGCTGGACGCGTACGCCTTGGGTGCCTCGTCCCTTGTAGGGGTATGCGGCTAGGGGAGTGACCTTTGCGGTTGTTTGTCCGGTCCCCGGAAGCGCCCCGGCAGCACCGGCCACGGTAACGACCACGGCCTCGTCGGGGCTACTCACCGACCAGAAGCCCAGCACGTTCGCCTCATCTGAAAGCTTCATTCCTGCCATTCCCGAGGCCGTGCGTCCTTGTGGGCGGACCTTCTCGGCCGGAGTACGAAGAAGCTGTGCGTCGGAGGTGATGAAAACAAGGTCGGAGGTGTCGCTGCTGGGGCCAAAACCAACCAGTTCATCTCCCTTTTCAAGTGAAATAACTTCCCATTCGTCGCGCTGAAGTACATCGGGCTTCAATCGCTTGACGACACCCATGCGCGTGCCCATTGCCATGACGGTATCGGCTTCAGGATCAAGCAGGCCGACTGCAGGCGCATCGGTATGGATCAGCAGCGCACTTGGAGTTGCAGCCGCGAAGGACAATCCAGTTTCAAAGCGCGGAAGCGCAGGAAGATCAACGACGTCAATGCGGTGGGCAAGGCCATCGGAGGTGACGACTGCGATCTGCGAACGAGCGGAGGTCGAAAGCTGTGCACGGATTCCGTCGTGCGATGCGCGAGGGCCGGCTTCGATAGGATCTGCACCTTCTACTCTGGCGAGCGATCCTGCCGCCGAGAGGACAACAACACACGGATCATCGGGAACTTCGAGCGACATTGTCGTCGCTTTTCCAGTTGCGGCCGGGATCGCAGCGAGTGCGGCGCCGGGCTGCGCTTGGTCAACCTGGCTCCCGGTTGCTGAAAGAAGAAGGGTCCGACGAGGCGTTCCCAAGCGTGCTGCAACCTCTGAAAGTTCCTGGCTGATGAGCGCGTAGAGACGATCTTGAGAGGCCAAGATCTCTTCTAGCTCTGCGATCTTTGCATTGAGCTCATCGCGTTCAGTTTCGAGTTCGATGCGAGAGAACTTTGTGAGTCGACGCAGGCGCAATTCAAGAATGTGGTTTGCCTGGACTTCAGAGAGATCGAACGCAGTCTGGAGGCGTTCGCGGGCGGTTTCGACGTCATCGGAAGAGCGAATAATGGCAATGACGTCATCGATGTCGAGAACTGCAATGAGCAAGCCCTCAACCAGATGCAATCGATCACGACACTTTCCAAGGCGGAAGTTGCACCGACGAGTCGTGACATCGATTCGATGGTCAAGGAAAACTCGGAGCATATCTTTGAGCCCCAGCGTCCTTGGTTGGCCATCAACCAATGCAACTGCGTTGATCGAGAAGGAATCTTCTAAAGGGGTGCGAGCATAGAGCTGTTGGAGTACTGCTTCGGGGTTGAAGCCGTTTTTGATCTCGATGACCAAGCGCAGGCCGTGAATGCGGTCGGTGAGGTTCTGTACTGCCGAAATTCCCTTCAAACGACCTGCAGAAACATTTTCTTTGATCTTCTCAATGACCTTCTCGGGTCCGACCATATAGGGCAGCTCAGTGACGACAAGGCCCATCTTTCGTGCGGTGACACGTTCAACCTGAACCTTTGCGCGAGTCTTGAACGCGCCGCGGCCAGTTTCGTAGGCATCCTTGATCCCCTCAAGGCCAACGATTACGCCGCCTTCTGGTAAGTCTGGGCCGGGTACATAACGCATGAGGTCAGCAACGGAAGCATCGGGATGCTTGAGAAGATACTGCGCTGCTGCAATTGTCTCTGAAAGATTGTGGGGTGCGATATTCGTTGCCATACCCACAGCGATACCTGAAGCGCCATTGACGAGAAGCTGAGGGAAACCGGCAGGGAGGACCTCCGGCTGCATGAATTGATTGTCGTAGTTGGGAACAAAGTTGACGGTGTCTTCATCAAGGGATGCGACCAAGTCCAAGGCTGCTGGAGCCATCCGCGCCTCGGTATAACGCGCGGCAGCGGGACCGTCGTCAAGGGAGCCGAAGTTTCCGTGTCCATCAACCAAGGGCAGACGAAGGTTGAAGGGCTGGGCCAATCGAACCAGCGCGTCATAGATTGCCGAGTCCCCGTGAGGGTGCAGCTTACCCATAACCTCGCCGACAACTCGCTGAGACTTAACGTGACCGCGATCGGGACGGAGGCCCATTTGGTCCATCTGGAAAAGGATGCGGCGTTGAACGGGCTTCAAACCGTCGCGTGCGTCAGGGAGAGCGCGTGCGTGGATGACAGAAACAGCGTATTCGAGGAAGGATCCCCTCATTTCTGTCGAGACATCGATTTCTGTGATGTTCTGATCAGCATCGGGGAGATTGAGCTTTTCGTCCTTCGTTCGCATGGGTCGATTCTCTACGAAATTGGCGTAAAACCGCCAGGTACACGCCGCTCTTGATAGAATTAGACGGTGAAATTAGATCGCGATATCGAGCGTGCTGGCTTCTTCCCTGACCTTGCAATTCGAGCCGTTCATCGCTTACTCGGCAATGAAGAGGTCCGTGCGTCGCTTGTGCAGGTTGAAGCGGCATTCGATCGCGGGTCAATGTTCCGCCACTTAACAGTTCTTGTTCTGACTCAGCGTTGCTTCATTCAGGTACACGTAGATGAGGGAGATAACCACAGTGCTCTTGTAGTTTCGGCTGCCCGTCCTATTCGTGCGATATCGGGAGTTTCAGTTCAAGAAGTCATTGCTGATCCCACTCAGGGACACGAGGTGTCTGAGATGACGATCAGTATTGATATGGGCTCTCAAAAGCGCAGCGATATCGAACAGCTCCGCTGTGATGATCCGACATGCCAAGCCGATCATGGTTTCATGGCCCGTAGCTATCCCGATGATATTTCTCTTCGAGTCTCGCAGCTGGCAGATGGCTCGCGTACATATACGGACGCTCAAGTTTTGGTTGATGCTCTTCTTGAGGTGGTCCGTAATGCTCAATGACCATCTCCGGGCTACAGGAGCCTCCTTACCGAGCGCGGATGATTTTCGTCTGACGCAGGTGATTCCCGCAGTGATGGGAGCAGTTGAACCCGAATTATCGCTCGCTCGGCCCGATCTTTCCTCAAGTTTGGGACTGGAACGAGCCAAAGCCGCAGTAGTCATTCTGGTTGACGGCCTGGGCTTCATTCCTCTAATGGATCACTTAGGACACGCGCGAAACCTTCGTGGATTCCGGGATCAGATCCACACTGCTTACTCGGTTGTCCCATCGACGACTGCTGCAGGTATTACCGCCTGCGGAACGGGTCAGCTTCCTGGTCGCACCCGCATGGTTGGTTACAGCGTCCTTCATGGCGAGCGCCTCTTTAACCTGCTTGCCTTCACGGATGGGATCGATCCAATGCAGTGGCAAGAATGCCCGACCTTCTTCGAACAGCTTTCTGCTGCTTCGGTCCCGTGCGCGACCATTCTTCCATCCAAGTTTGCTGCCTCTGGACTCACTTCAGCCGCTCTTCGAGGCGCTCGCTTCGTGCCGGCTACGTCTTGGGAAGAACGGTGCCAGGCGGCAATTAACCAGATTCGCTCTGGAACGAAGTTGGTGTATCTCTATTGGTCTGACATCGATGCCGCGGGTCACGCTCACGGGGTTGGGTCAAGTCAGTGGAGCGATGCCTTGGAAGACTTCGATGCGGGACTTGGACGCTTCCTGAGCTCGCTTCCAGACGATGTTCGCGTTGTTCTCACCGCCGACCATGGCATGGTGAATATTGATTTTGACCGGCTCTATAACGTCGCCGAGCTATCTCCCTTAAGTCAGGGCGTGCGCGCAGTCGCTGGGGAAACACGAGCAGTTCATGTTCACTGTCTTCCGGGTACGAACGAACTGCAGGTACGCAACCGTTGGGCAGAATTCCTTGGCGAAGATGCATGGGTAGTGGGAGCTGATGAACTGCCAGAACTGATCGGTACGGGCCCGGGTCTTGCCGAAAGTGGTGATTTCGTTGTCTTCTCACGAGGCCGTGGCGGGGTAGTCGATAGTCGCACTCAAAGCCCGGGAGCTATGACTCTCATCGGCGTCCACGGCTCCCTGACGCCAGATGAGATGCTGATTCCGCTAGCGGTGCTCGCTTAGGGACGCGAGCCGAAAACGATCTCGTCCCAACTGGGAACGGAACGCCTCTTCGACTTTTTCGCAGCAGCGGGAGCCTGAGGAATATCTTCAAGCTGTTCAAGTGGCAGGGGCTGGTCTTCAACGGTCTCTGTTGCCTGCGCAGATTCCTTCACCTCAGGGGAGCTCTTTCGTGCCTCGGTTAAGGAATGGATACGCGCTGCCAAAGATTCAACCCCGGCGGGCAGATGGGGGCGCTCCTCTGAGGTCTCTTCTTCCTCTTCCTCATCATCCAGCTCATACTCAATTTCTTGAGGCTTACCGCGTTGAGCATTGAGCTGCTCGACCAGTGCTTCACGTTCTTCGATATCAGAGCGATCCGGAGAGACAACGGGGGCCGGAACAGGAAGTGAAGTAAAACTCTGGACTCCGGTCGGGGAGGCAGTCTCGGTCAGCCAACGGGCTTCTTCATCAATGGCCTCGAGATGGCCTGAAGACTGTAAGCGCCACTGCGCACCGTGCTCGA
>ERZ772956.550-NODE-550-length-27739-cov-3.286555_pt1 | contig 27739 bp, 11 predicted proteins | sample MGYA00580683_ERZ772956 | MGnify/ENA primary metagenome ERZ772956 (study PRJEB29015, sample SAMEA2738077) | human oral metagenome | biome: human oral; feature: human-associated habitat; material: saliva | place: China | collected 2212 ... | reverse complement strand
CCAATCACTCCAATCATCAATGCCAATAAACCTTTCTTCATATGAGAATATCTGATAAACAGTTAAAGTATAGCTGATTTTTTATTTTTTGCAAATTTTCAGGGAGATTCCCCAGAGACTACAAAGGGAGCGTCTTGATCTCAACCTTTGCAATCTCTGAGCCAAATCTATTCTCCTTGATAGTATAGATCACAGTCTCTTTCGCTTTATCAAAGCTATAGTTTCGATACAGTTCGGTGTTCCCAGCAACTAATCCATCTTTTGAGATATAGAGCAGAGGATTTTTATTGATAACGAGTACCTGACCTCCATCAAATTTTCCATATTGTGCTCATTTCAGAGAGAGGAGTTCTCATCTCAAAACCTGAATACTCTTGAGCTCTTTTGCTGTGAGCAAGATATCAAAAATACTGATTCCGTTTTCTTTTACCTTGATAGTAGGGTATCATTTTTCAAATACTACCTCAAGTTGGAGCTTATTTTGATATCATGGTTCAAAAGTGATTTCTCCATTCTGAGCATTCACCTTACCAAAGAGATTTCCCTTTGTACCATACAGTCCTATCAAATCTCCAAAATCATAGAATGCACCTGTGATATGAGTCTGATCAGTCTTAACAGGAAAGCTCTTGACTTGATTCCCACCGAGCTTTGCAGAAATATCACTCTGAATCTGATTTCTCTTTCTTTGGAATCCAACATCTCACTCATCAATATCTGTTTCAAGTACTGAATGAATAATTACTGGATCTTTAATTCCTTCTCTATATCCAGAGTATCTTTCAACATTCTCAATGGTAATATTTGGTGTTTTGATCTCTAGTGAGATATTTTCAATGGCTTCATTGCCCTGACTATCAATAGCAGTCGCTGTATAAAGCTTAGTCTGCATTCCTGTAAAGAAGAGATTCTCTAGACTAATGCTACCTCCAGTAGTTCAAAGAGATTTAGAAACCAGAATTTTATCGCCTTCCTTGATCTGGACTTTCTCAATTTTTGTCGCATCTTCTCGATTAATCTTGAGATCATAGTAGGTACCTACGAATCCTTCCAGATTATTCCCATATCAAGCGATCTCTGACTTTTTACTTCTAACCAGCTGAATCTCCGCTACAGGAGGTTCGGCATCTCATATAACCTGTCTTCCACCGACAACTTGATTTGACCAAGGAGATTGTTGAGCATAGACTTTATCTTTTAGTTTGAGGCTACTCACCTGAAGATAGAGCCAATTTCTTGGGATATCTCCTAGTCCAAAATTGATAGTCTCATTACTAGGATTATACCAATCAAGAGCATACAACTTTCAAACTTTAGCCAACTGCTCAATACTTGTTTCCTTCCCATCAATTTCTACTTTGTATCCAGTAGCGCTGGTTCCCTTTGGCAAAAAGAGTGCATATTTATACTGAGATTGCCCAAACTTCTCCTTCAAACTATCAACACGATCTGTAATTCTAACCAAATATCCATCATTCTGAGTAAATTGGTCATTATTCCATGAAAAGCTGATCTCATCAAAGCTCTGTCCCTTTAATACGAAGTTTTTCACCTCACCAACAGTATCATAAAGTTTAAATTCTGATCCTGCAGCTTTTTCGTATTTTTTTGGGCTATTTTTTAGACTAGGGGAGAGGAGATAGTAGGTTGATGAAGTGTTTTGTGCTTTCTGCTCAGCATCATTCGCATATTTCACATAGATATTATGCTCATCCCAAGCAATCAAATCTTCAACCTTATCATTATTCAGATCCTGCTGATAATAACTCTCGTACTTTTCTGCATTATACTTTGAATGAACGACATTTACTACATTTTTATTATCCTTACTTTTTACAAGGATTCCCTTGATATAGCTAGAATAATCAGCAGAAGACTGAGTACTCATCTCTGGAATACTTGACTGTACCTGTGCATAGAGGGCTTTTTCTGTTTTTTGTCCATCTTTAGCGACTAAACTTGTTTTTCCGGCATAATCAGTCGTTTTGATCGCATAGTATTGATTAACCTGATCTTTGATGGATTCAAGATAGAGTTTAGCTTTTTGATGCGTAGCAGCGGACATATTCAGAGTGCTTGCACTATTTTTTTCCAATGCCTCCAGATATCCATCAACTTGTTTAGCTTCTGTAGCAACATAGGTATCCATTATACTTTCATTATTCTGAAGTATCGCTTCAGCTCTAGTATTTTTCTCCAGGAGTGGAGTAGCATAGGTGAGTTGATAAATCTTCTGACTCTCATTATGCTGATCAAGTTTTGAGAGGAAAGTATCATAGTCGTTTCTCACTAGATTTGCTAACTGATTTGTCGTATTATGATGCTCTTTGATCACAGAAGAAATCTGATTTTCAATGTTTTTGAAATTTTGTTTGCTAGATTTTACCTGAGTATCCGTGTCTGTCAGAGCAATTAAAGATCTGATCTTATGCTGCTCTTCTTCATTACTCAAGTGGTCTATCACACGTTGGAGTTCTTTCTTCAGTTGAGTTTTTGTGCTCTGATATTCATTAGGAGCTTCTTGCACTCAATGGAATCAGATTTTTGGACTAAGATTAGCTTTAATATTAACATTTCATGCATTCGCTGCTGAATCCAGAGTATTTGCTTGTTCGTTCAAATAATCATCAGCTTGACTAGTTTGAGTATTAGCCCGAGAAGTGATCATATTGGTTTGATCATTGATTCCGTTCGTCAAGGACTTTAACAAGCTGTAAAACCCATCAAAACTATATTCAAGATTAACTAAGGCATCTACCTGATAGTCAAGCCCTTGCAGAGGAGCTTGCCAAAGCTTGGCTGTAAAGTCTAGCTTATCTACAAATGGCACTTCATAAGTCCTTTGAGTCATTTGCTCAATTTTCGCTTTTACAGAACTTTCTGCAACAAGACCATTCTTACTCTTCACTCTACAGATGATCTGACCAATCTTATTCGCAAGATTCAGAATTTTTGAAATTCTTTCTGGAAGCTGCGGTAATTTTGGTGCAGGAGGCAAAATAGGCAGTTCTAGATTAATTTGAGGTAGAAGACTAGGTAATTCAGGAAGATTTGGTGGTTCAGGCAACAATGGAATATCCGGTAGTTCAAAGTCAAGATCCAATTTGAGTCCAATTGACGGAGGCGTTGGCAGATTTGGAATCCTAGGCAACTCAATACTTTCTGGAACAAAGTTAAACTTTGGTAGTGTAATCTCCATTCCAAGATTGATATTAGAGAGATCAATAATCAGATTTGGAAGCTTCATCTTTGGAATTGGAAGCGGATCTACCTTCAGTCCTCAGCAAAGGAAACTCAATTTACATGCATATTGATCATACGCATCATGTGTACACGTTCCACATTTAGCAGTCCAGTTTGCTGAGAAATCAAGCATTACTTGATAAGTCTTCACAACAGCAAGAATTGTGGTAATTGCATCAATATACTGAGAGAATCTGGTCGCATTGATCTCCATCCAGTGATTGATATAACCAAAGAAATTAGTGATCACACTTGAGATTTCCATCGTATATTTATCTACAACATGCAACCATTCATAGATTTCAAAAGGAAGTCTCTTATATTGCTCTAAAATCTCAATGTTTTGAAAGATTTTACTACTGAGTTGATCTAGTTGTACTTGGATTCTGATTAGCTTTTCATTAGCTCCATTCGCAAGTTTACATTCCTCAATTTTCTGCTGGAGTTCTGCACCACCTTTATCAGCCCTTTTGGTCAATCTATCAATTTCTGATGGACAGGTTAAGATAGTTGCAGCAACTTTATCTTTCCAACTTTTCAAAATACTACTTTGTGTAGAGAGCCAGGTCTTAAGATACGAAATATAGGATTCAATATCTTCAGAATAGATCCATGGGATTTTAACTGAAATATTTTTGGTAGATATCTTTACAAGGTCACTACTATTAAAGAGCTGTGCCATTTTCTCAAATGGATTAACTCAGTCCATAAGATTTCGACTTGCATCCTCCTGTTTAGACAACAGTCTTGCCTTAATATTAGAAGGTAAAACCTCTAAATTCTTATCAGAGATATCCTGTTTTTTATTATCTTGTTTTAGATTATTTCCTGGAAATCTAGACTCTGTTGATGAAAAGATACTCGAAATCTGATTAGAAAGCATCTTTACATCTGGCAGATAGAGTGTTAAGTTCCGACGAAGTAGATTATTCCTAATATATTCTATCTGTTTCTCCAAAAGCCCCATCAATTTCTCAGGAATTCATTTTGCATTAGGATTGAGAATTTTATTTTTAGTATCTGTTACCCCATCAACCCTTGTAAATCAGATTCAAATACTATTTTTCCCAACACTAACATTATTATTCCCAAAATTAGAAGGTTCAAAATCTGAAGCCATTCTCATCTCAATATCACTTCAAAAGACTTTGAATGAACCAGCTGCACTGCTAGGAAGCTTTACTTCAGTATTTTTGCTTATCCCATTAAATCCAACATTACGAAGAGGACTTTCTCAACTCTTTCAATCATTACATGATGGAGTATTCCCATAATCTTCAAACCAATTATCATACTTTTCACTAGAGTCATCCTCGTTGTTATGTCCATCACTTCAACATGGAAGATCAAAAGAAGTCACTACACAGTTCCCTCCTAGATCAGCATATGGCGATTTCATTGCTAATGCGAACTCTTGTTTACCTCCACAGATTGCAAGTCCTAATTGTGCTGTAGTAGTAGGTGCCGCATAGATCCTAATCAATGAAGGATAGATTCATCATCATACCCAAAGAAATTCATCTCACGGCCCCTTTTGTCCTCGCGGGAATGGAATGTTTCAAACAGGAGTAGGTAATGTTCCTGGAAAATGAAATACTGGAAGTCCTCTTCAAAGTGTTCTGGTAAGTGGAGGAATCGGAACACATCACATCACATGGTAATCTCAAGGAGCTAGAAAAGCCTGATTAAATGGGACAGGTAGTCCCTTACAAGCCTTTCTCCCTTTTGCACCAAAACTTACACCCTGACAGAGCATATCAAGTCATTTATTGATATCCTTACTGAGCTTATCAATATCTTTGTGAAGTACGGCGCCAACTAATCCATCAATAACTCATCAAACATTATCAGTTCCAAAGGATTCAAACTTTCAGTCCCTAAGAGCATCCATAAAGTATGCCCCCGCAGATTGCCAACTACCATCACCAGAAAAAATGAACTTAAATGCCTCTTGACGAACTGTTTCATTAGTATCCCATAGTTTTTTTCAAACGGTTGCTGCTTTCTCCTGTATTTCCTCTCAAGCTTTGAGAATAGCTATAAAATCCTGAAGAGGATTGCTTTTTTTACTTTTTTCTTGATTTGGATCATTTAGAGCACTTGATAATCCATTCTCTGTGATACTTTTCTGATCTTGGAATTTTCTCATCTGCTCATCAATTGCTTGTTTTTGCTTTGCTCTAACATCTTTCTCATACTCAGCAACAAGTTCTTGTAGATTGATGCTCTTTTGTACATAAGACCTTGTATTTCATCTTCCTTGATTAAAGAGGACTCACTTTTGCTTAATACATCAATTCTGAACTCAAAGAACAATATCAGGATACTGATCTTTTGCATAACCATCACGAGGTTCAGATTTTTTGATAGTATTATACTCATAATCTTTGATATTTACATCTTCTAGCTTTAATGAATAAGGAGAAATCTGATCATCATACTGAAACTGATAGCGATATACGAGTTGCTCTCCTGTCATTAAATGAATATCAGAGATCGCATACGCATATTCTCAAACTGGTCAATGGACATTGGCCCTATTTACTTCAAAGACTAAGCTTTCAGGTTTCAAATTTTTGGAATCTTTACCATTATATTTGATCTTTGCAGGAAGATATGGCTTATCAAGGAATGCTCAACTACTAATACTAGCATTTGCCTTAATTCTAACCCTTACCTCAACAATATCATTATCTAGTAGATTTCCTCAGTTTATATCACGATATTCCTTAGTGACATCAACCTTATCCTTACTATCTAGAGTATTAATAGTAAAGAAAGCTTGATCTTTTGCTGGTAGTCCATCGTTTAGCGTTAGTTGTTCTTTAACTGGATTCTGAAGATACTTAGTATATGTCCCAATTGTACTTGCTACCGCAGTAGTCATATCCGTTTTAGTGATGCTGTTTGTAATAGCATCTGGGTTAACTGTTTGTTGTCCATTAAGCATCGCCTGAACATTCCCTGGAATCTGATCTGTAATGTTTTGAGTTGCTCCCTCAGCTGCTTGAGCAGTAAGTTCCTCATTACTTGGAATCTTTAGTCCTCACCAGCGAACAAGGCTCTCATCTCTCACTGCATGAGTAGCAATCTCGATTCATAAGTTGTGGATAGTTTTTACAGAATTTTGCTGTCTTTTTCGCCAGTTATCATCACATGAATACTCGTTAGTACTCAAGTAGCTATGATTATTCTTGTCCCCATTACCATAAAAGACTTTGATATCTCACATACGATCATAAGTTACGATATCAAGTTTTTTATCAAGATCCATATCTCTTACAAAAACCTGATGAACTCCAGAAAGTACGCTTGGATGCTCTGAAATTTCTCAGTTCTTTACATTGGTATTCAAACAAGCAATTCTTCCATCAACATCAAAGATCCCCTCATCATTCAGATAAGCTCTAAATTGTTGCTTGCTATTCCTTATCAAAATATCCTCATAACCATTCCCATCAATATCGCCAACATATACATCTTCCATTTGTTCAGTAGTCATCATCAGCATTCCCATATCTTGAAACTGCTTATCAGCATATTGCTTCTGCAGTTTGATAGTTCAATCCTGATAAATAACGAGAATATCCTTCAATCCATCTCTATTATAATCAATATCCAAAACTTTCCAGATACTATTTGTAGTATCCGAATAAATTGTCTTCTCAATACCTCAGTTATAATCAGTATTTTCTAGATTGGTATTTTTCTGGATTCTTTTGAGGAGTGGATCTCAAATATTAATCAAAAATTCTGATCCAAATGGGATAGTTGATTCTCAAACACTCTTACCTCCAGCAAAGAGTGTAACATTTTTAAAGTCAGCTCTAAATCCAATATATTTTTTAAAGTCATTACTATTCTGAATAGAGTCGTATCCTTGATAATTCGTATCTAGTGTATTCCCAACTTCAAAGATTCATTTTGCAAGGCGATTTGTCGATCCTCATTGATAAGTTTCGCTAAATATCCATCTCGAGTCTTCTAGTTTCCCATCATTAGAAAGAGGAGTGCTCTTCGCATAATCAAGATGCGGGATAATAACCTTTGCAACACTATTCCCATTCCAAACCATCTCCCAAACTGGATAATTGCCTTCTTTTTCACGAGTAAGATGAAGTGATAGTTCCTTATTTAAGCTTCAAAGTTGCCTTTCTTCGCTATTATAGAGAATTCCCTGAGTATAAACATATCCATCAGCTACATCTGAGACAATCAAACTTGGAGTCTTAGTGCTGTTTATAACCTCTGAAATCTTTGCTTCATTGCTAAGTATCTTGATATTCTTAATTTGATCTTGGATTTTTATCTGTCCAATTCATCAAACTGAAAGCAGAAGATTATTACCATGAAGCTGTGCAGTAATTGCTAGCTGATCAATATTTTCAAGTTGCCCATTTGACTTTAATAGTACGCTTGCTTTCTTCACCTTTTTGAGATCAACAAGCTGTGTAGTTACAGCAAGTGTTTTATCAGAATTTTTAATAATTTTTTCACTATAAGCATTCTTCTCTGATAGATATCATCGCTGGTTTCCCCAGTCAGTACCAAAGAGATTTAAATACATAACATTTAAACCTGAATTCACCGCCTGTTCCAAAAACTTCTTCTGAACCGAGAGTCTTACCTGATCCTGGAGGTTTTTCTTGCTTCACAATACTCTCGCTTGCAAGAGGGTACTTGTTTCATTACCCTTAAAAGTATGTGAAATATTAATTTTTCAATTGCTAACTTTGAGAGTATTACTTACAGTTTTTTGATTGTCACTACTTGTTAAAAGAACATCAGTCGGCTGAGTAACTGCGTTTCACCATGCATCAGACAAAGAAATCTGACCATTGATCTTCTCTCCAACAACTGCCATTTTCTTCTCTACATTCAGTTTCAGTTTAGTGATTTCACCAGGGAGAATCTCTATTTGATAACTTTGAGGCTGCAGTCATGGAATTACAAAGCTAACCGTTTCAGTTCATGCTTTATAGGTTGGAATGAGATAAATGTTTGTTTCCCCTTTTTCAAAAATAATAGTTTTCACCTCTTTTAAGCGTTCCTTCTCATCCATAATATATGCCTTAAATCCTCATTTTTCTATATTAAGACTCGCTTGAGTGTTGAGTTCTATGAGTTTATTATCTGATCAATAGAGCCCTAGTTTCAAGGCAATAACTCTATTTTTATTCAGCTTTCTATTTGCTCCAGATCAAATGAAAAGACTATCTTTTGTTAGTTGATATTTGAGAGGTGCTGACAATGGCTTATCATTATAATGAACCTGAAGCTTTGCTGGAATGATTTGAAAACTCTGTTGAGTCACGAGCTTATTAGTTTTTGAATCCCTAAGTGAGAGTGCTTCTGTTCCAGTATCTTGAGGTAATGATCTATAAATAATAGTAGAATTCGCAAAATCTGAAACTTCTATACTCTTTACAAGTCCACTTCATACGAGGAATCCTCACTTCTCAGCTGTTAAAATATATGGATATAAACTTCTAGAAATCTGATTTTTATATCTATCTACAACATTGAGAGAAACAAGATTATAAATACCAGCTCAGACCTTACTAGGTATATTGATTGTAAAGGTATCAATACTTCCTGCACGAGCACTGAAAGTTAATGTCTTGTGTCAGCACTGTTCCTTATTATCAGTAGGGCAGACCTCAATAGTTGTTGCAAAAGTTCACGCTTTATGCTCTCCTAAATTAATTGCTACATTATATCCACTACTACTAGCCGTAAAGCTCTTTTTTACCGCTTTTGTACAGCTTTCTTGATTCTCAATTTTTAGACAATTCTCACCAACAGTCAAAAAACTGACCTCAAAATTTTTGTTAAGCAGCTTTGGATCTCTAGTTTGAATGATAAGCCTTTCTTCTCAGCCATCAAGTGTAAAGCTCTTTTTCGTTGTTGAAATCTCCATCTTTTCAAGGACAGTATTCGCAATCTTGTCTGGATTATCAATTACGCTAACAGCTTGTTTTTTCTCCTCTAAATGCGCATTTTTATCATCAAAAGAATTCCTCATTTCCTCTAATGGGTTAATACGACTTCAGAGTTCTGAGAAAGAATTGAGTGAAGCAGAAACAGAAATTGAAAGTTTTGCAGGTTTTTTAACTACTTCCTTTAACCGACATCCAAATCCTCTAAGCCAAGGAGAGTTTGCTTCTTTTATATCATAGAGGAGGAGAGTATCATTATAATCAAATCAGCATTCTTTCTGGTCATTATAAATATCTCATTGTTGTGAGTCCACATCTGAGAGGTTATTTGATGCGGTACCTACCTCATCTAAAATCGGCTCCTCATCAGAATTTTTTACACTTCCTTCATAATCTATGGTATCGCTATCATTAGAATTGATAAATCAGACTTCATATCCTTTAGAAGCATAAGTGGGAAGTGCTAATTGTGGATATATTCACTGAGAAGATAAAATTTGATCATTATGCTGAGAGAGATAGTTATCTACAACATATTCAACCTTATTATTAATATCAAAACTTGAATCTGAAAAACTAATATCTTTTGTTATATCATCGCTTATTGCCCTAGATTTAATCGCAATATTCTGATAATAGAGGAGTTCTGCTAGAGTATTGAGCATTTTCTCTCCTCCAATTGATTTCAAAACCTCATCATAGGTAAATAATTCATATCTACGAATATTGTTATCCAAGAGTGGAGTCGCCAAAAAATCTACACTACGAAGTTGATCATAATGTCCTTTTTTACCCAGATAGTTGGCATTAGCTTTGTTCTTTTCTTGAGTAAGAATAGTATTATATTCATTTACTTTGTTTTTTAGATACTTCTCAAGCGATGCTTTAAATTCAGCAGGAGATTTTAGTTGTAGAACTGAACCTGAGTGATTATATGCTTCTGACTTAAAGATATTAGGATAGATAAGATTAATCCTATTTCATCAAATTCCCTGAAATGTAGTATATCTCGGAGAATCAATTGGTCTATCAGGAGTTAAATCTGACATACCTTTTGTGATAATTTTTGGATTATCTGTTTGACTCCTGAAAAGTGATTCAAATTCTGATTTTTGTTTTTTAATATCTTCAAGTAAATCATCTACACGAGGAACACGATCTATAAGGTCCTCAGTAGAACCTGCTCCTGTATTATATTTTTGTTTACATGTTTCTTGAGTTTCTATACCGCCTAAACATTGCAAAATATTATAAACATCAGTTGTATGTCATTCCTCATCGGGACTTCCAGTATGAATTTTATCCAGCATGATTCAAATCTTGCTCAAGAGCTCATTTCATAATTTTTCTCAAAGACTACTAGCAAAATTATCACTATCCTTCCAGTTCTTCAGTGTAGTCTTATAGGATTGAATCTGATTTTCTAATCTTTTTAGTTTTACAAGGATCACTTTTGAATAGCGGATTCGTTCATGAAGTTTCTCCTCGTATTTTGAAATCTGAGTGATAATATTCTCATACCAAGGTTTATACATACCAAGTGGAATATCTTTTTTTAGTTCGGAGATGCGAACGATTTGTAGAGCTGATTGCACTCAAGCAAGGTAATTTTTACTCAATAGTTGTTCAAGTTCTTCACTCAAAAAACTCAACTCACTTACAAGTACAAAATAATCAGTTTTTTGATATAAAGCTCAAGTATTACTAGAGTGCTGAGAATCTCTTCGTAAAGTATTTAAAAGACTGATTCTCTCTCACTCTAGTTGCTCTTTTTTTTGATTAAATGCGAGATCCTTTTGAGAAATAAGCGGTGACATAGTTGCCAGAGTTTGGATATTCCCAGTAATGGAATTACTTGCATAAGGTCCTGTAAGCTGATTCGGATTCTGGCCAGCATTTATACTATTGATCACTCATTGCATATGAGTGAGTTGACTACCTATATCAAAGAAAGTACTATATTGTTTTGGATAGCACTTAGCAAGTCAGTCTTCTATTCGGTATGGAAGTGGTCTAGTTGGATCTGCGCTATTAGGTATCCATAGGCGCTGATTTCCAGTCCATGCACCATTTTGACGAATTGGTAGAAAATAAGAACCAACTCATCAGAAAGGATTTTCTAAACATTTTAATTCTTTACTAGTAAGAAAATATATATTCTTCTTATCTAAATTTTGAATACTTCCAGAATAGCTCTCTCCACTTCAAACCTGATTCCAAAGTTGCTTCAATTTATTATGAGCGGTATCTACAATATTCTTTCCCTCATCAACATAGTGTTTATTTGTTCATAGTACTAGATCTCAATAAATACGCCCCATTTCAAGATTATATTGCTCAATCAGAGCATTTCTTTGAGCGGCGGGAGTTGTTCTATTTCTGATCTGTTCTTGCAAAGTATTTGCCAGTTCAATTCTATTAAAGAGAGCTTGATTCCTATCTGAAAAATGAGATAAAAATGCTGATTTTGCAAGCTCAATCCTTCATCAACTTCATAATGCTAAAGTTTTTTCATTGAGCAAAAAGTCAAAACCTGAAAGTAGTTTTCCTTTCTCCTCAAGTACTGATCCAATAAGCTCTGTTGCACTTGTTCCACTGAGCAAATTCTCTAAGCTATTTTGACTTCAGGATTTCAAAAGCTCTGTCCTAAAAAGTTTATTCCAAAGATTATCTTTTGCACTTAAGATGGTTATTTCTCTTTCAATAATCTTGTTTTCAAGTCATGAAAGGTTAAAGTTTAGATTTACGATCTTACTTAAAATATTGTTAAGTGGTCATCCACTATTTCTAGCTGAAGCCAAAGATCAAGAAATCTGATTTCAGACTTGTTCAAATTTGCTTTTTTCTAAATTAATTTGATTTTCTTTTGAAGAAAATTGAGCTAAGATAGCATCATATTTATTTTTGATATCAGACTGATCATAAGAGATACTAACGCCAGAATCTTGTCTCCAAAGTCAGTCTAAAGTATTTTTACCTAAATAAAGAATGCCTGCTAACGAAAAGTTATCGAGAGGTGTTTTGTAGACAAGCTGATATTGATCTTTTATATGATCATTTATATTTTTTAGTGCATTTAGTCTTTCTTGTAGAAGATTAATACTAACAGATAGAGTATTACTAGCGCTTCAGAGCTGAGTCCTAGCTTGATTTAAAAGGTTCTCTCTTTCCTGGAGTTTCTGAGTCCTTTCCAAGATGAATTGTTTTTTCTCAGCTTCTAAGCTCTGAATTCTTTGAATTCAGCTAAAAAGCTGAGTTAAACTTGATGAAAACTCATCAATCTTTTTATCCATGGCAAGATTTACCTCAGATGGGGCAGTAAAATCATTAAGATTTAATGCCTCAATAATTTGATCATGATAGAATTTCTCTCTGCTCTCATCATCATATTTTAGTTTTTCAATATTCTCAATTTGATCAGCACTAGTAGCTTTATGTTTTACCTCTGAAGAAAGTATTCTATACTTATAAGTCCTTTTTTCATCTGATCTTGATCTTTTTTGTTTAACAAGAGAAAAAGAATCTGCCCCTTCTTTCTTAAATTGTTTATCATTTAGACCTTGGTTAAAATAATCAGCATCATTGTAATGTATATCATGGCGAGTAGGTTCTTTATAAACTCAACTTCTATAAGAGATCTGTGTCGGAGAACTATATTGTTTGAATCCCTCAAATGAGTATCCAGATGTCTCTTTGTTTTTTAGATTTACGCTTCATACAATATCAAAGATTGATTGCCATGCTGATCTATAATCATACCCATGAGCAAAGCTATAGAGTCATTGGCTCATCTTTTCTGCATCAACATTCAGTGGAGTAGCACCTCACCAAAGCCTCTTTCAAAATTGTTGAAAGTTTTCACAATCTGCCCAATCCCTTGAATTACTAGATCCAGGGTTACATGTTCATTCACCCACCCACTCATATCTCTGGCAAGGAACTCAAAATTTTCTGGTCCACTTTGGTAATCCGAAATACATTCTTGTACAAGATTCTGAGAAGTTTGCATAAGTTTTTTCTCTGCTATAGAGATCATACTCGGCTTTAGTATTCATCATGTTGTAACCTCTATTGGCTTCTATTTGGCTAGAAAAAATATCGTATGAAGCACCAAAACTCTTAGATCCCAAATTTGTTTGATCTAGAATAGATTTTGCTGGGTTATCTGAATTATTGATAATATCTGAGTAATTTCAGACTTTTTCTAGGTTTCTAAATGTACCTCTATAAATTGAGGATTGCTGAGCAGAAGAGAGGAGCTCTGCATCATGTCAAAAATAATAAAATCTGAATATATCATCATATTCTGGTACCCAATATGGTATCCTAATAGGCGATCGTGAACCTCAAAATTTTACAATCTTTCTATGATCTTTCTCTCTTTGATAAAAGAATGGGATAACAGACTTCATCTCATATTTTTCAGTCAGAATTTTATTATCAACCATATTCTCTAGTTTATCATTGATTCCTCTAATGATCCCATTCATTTCATTAGTTCAAAGAGTCAGTTGGTCTTTGAGTTGGATTTTATTTTGATGGGTATCAGCGCCTCATGTCCATCTGTTTGACGCTTCTATATTATCGGCGATTGCTCTCTGTAAGGGTACACTCAAACTTGAGGAATATTCTTGAAGATGCCCATCAATTTTTTTCTTCAGCATCTTAGTCGGTGTCTTAGCTTCAGAGCCATTAGAAAAAGAGCCAGAAATCGTACTGCTATCCCCTAGATCCTTCAAGGCATTTCCTAAATCATTTACCATCTCCTTAACTTTCTGACTATCATTCTTTTGAAAAAAATCAAAAAGCAAATTGGTGTAACGGTTGTACATCAAATCTTCAGCAAAGGCTAATCTATTTTTGTATAACTGATAATTCTCTTCCAAAAAGTTACTCTGCAGCGCGACAAAATCATCATATCGAACTTTTTTATCTGCAAATTTACTTGGATCTGCATCATAGTTTTTTAATTTTTGAAAGAAGCGTTTATAAGCATCAGCGCCAGATTTAAAATTAATTACTCAATGCCATATCTCTGCTTGTCCATTTTGTTTGGCTTGAGTAAAATATCATTCTCATTCATTCCAAAGATATTTTTGATCTAGAAAGTCTACATAAGGATAAATTGATGGGAAAATATAATCGGAATATTTCACTACAGGAAATGGTATTTCTCAGATCATTACCAGTCCAATAAGCTGGGAACTTTTCTCTTTTTCTCATTCAAAGTAGAGATTTTCCAAGAGTTTTGTAATCTCAGGAGCTGAATGCTCTTGAGTGTTAATCTTAAGTACTAATGCTTTACTTTGATCATATTTCTTTTGAATATACTCTGTAGTATACCACTTAAGCTCATTTTCAATTTTAGGATAAACACGCTCATCAACAAGCACTGCTACTAGATTTGAATAAGTATTTTTGGATTCTCCACTTGCATATACACTTCCTCGTTGGATATATCCCAAATATGATAAGACCTGTGAAACTACATAACAAAAAAGAATAGCAATTGAGAGTATTTTTTTTGAGAACATAGGATCTTGATATGCTAAAAAACGAATATAAAATATATACGATAATTAGAGCAAAAATAAAGACAAAATCTGATTTTAGTACCTTTTTCAGGTTGCTATTTTTTTGTTCTATGATCTCATACTTGACACTTATTTTATCTGGTATTTTAAAACAATTGATTTTCATTTTCCAAACACTATACTACTGATTGTTTTTGTATCATATCTTATTCAAATGATCTTCTGAAATGAAGCACAAAGAACATATATCAGGCAGTTTTTTGACCGTAATCTTTCTTCAAAAAATCCGCTTTTTATACTTTTGATAGGACAAAAAGGGCTCTGAAAAACTAGTTTTATTGAGTCCTTTTCTGAGGAAATCCTAGGACTATACAAGAGAAGTGATTTTTTATATATTAGAGATTACTCTGAAGAACTGGAAAAAACTCATACTATTCAAATTGAAACACCAACAACACAAAAAACAATTCAACTAGCTAATTGAGAAATATATGAAAATAGAGGAGTGAGGGAAATTAATTCGCGATTACAACAATCAGCGATTAGTGGAAAAAAGATCCTATTCATCGAAAACCTAGAAAGGATGACGACATCAGCGATGAATGCCTTTCTAAAAACCTGTGAAGAACCACTTTCTCAAAGATTTATTTTTGCGACAATTAGTTCTGAAAGCGGAGTGTTGCCAACAATTGTTTCTAGGGCTTTGCTTGTGCATTTCAATCTCCTTGATGAGCAAGCTATGAGAGCTTTTTTGAAAGCTCAAGATACAGCTATTCCAGATGAAAAACTTGAAATTGTCTTACACATGAGTTGAGGAAAACCTTGAATTGCGTTGGAAATCATAAAGAAGATGGATCAGGATAGCGAAATTGAGAAGACACTGATGCGGGGATTTAAAGTAATAACAGGGAAAAAGTCACATCTTATGCAAATTGATATTCTAAAAAAGATAAAAGAAATCTGACTTTTAGAGCCATTTATAAATACTATTATTGATTATTTTACAAATATTTGAGATAGTAGTCTTGCTCAAAAATGGGTCAATCTAAAAAAGTTTCAAGCAGCTAATATTTCAGAGGAAAACAGTCGGTGGTATACTGTTTTAGGATAATTTTACAATAAATGTCTACTTATGTCTACATATCTTTGACAAAATTTTTTAAAAGATAGTGCTATTAGAAGTTATATCTGAGAAAATATTGCAAAATTCTATAAGCTTGCAAACGCTGAAGCGCTTATTGAAATTGGTCCATGAAAAGGTGCGATAACAAAGAAAATAAAAGATATTTCTGAGAATTTTTTTGTTATTGAAAAGGACTTAACAATGGAAGAACATCTTCTCGGAATAGGATTAAATCCTGATCAAATTATCTTTCAAGATATTCTTCAAGTTGATTTTCAGACAATCCTTTCTAAGATTAATAAAAATCAGAATTCCACACTAGTTGTTGGAAATCTTCCATATTACATTACCTCTCCGATTTTTAGGCTGCTTTTTAGCAATCATGAAAAAGGTTTTTTATGAGGAATTTTTATGATTCAGGATGAAGTTGGATTAAAAATCATTTCTTCAGCTGCGAAAAAATCATATCTTTGGCGATTATTAAACTGGTGATATACGATCGAATATCTTAAAATGGTCCCACCAAAAGCATTTTCTCCAGCTCCAAAGGTTAAGAGTTGTCTAGTAAAGTTTATCAAAAAAACTCAACATGAAGACTGCAATTTTAAAGATTTAGAAAAATTCCTAAACTTATACGCTCCATATAGCAGAAAAACCCTTGGAAGGATTAGTAAAATTATTCAAAAAAATGAGGAATCTGAAGCTTTCTCTCTCCCAGAGGAATTATTAGGCAAAAGATTAGAAGAATTGTCTCGAGAAGATATTAAAAAGATTATCAAAAAATCTGACTCATAATTTCTTTTAATTCCTTTCTTTGAGAAGCAAAAAGAGGATTATGCAATCGATCATGGAAGTATTCATTGCAGAAATGTGCTATATGCCCAAGCCCCTTTCTCTCAACAATAACATAGCTTTCTATTGCTCCTTCCTTGAGAATAAATATTTTTTCTTTATAGAGTCTCTCTATTCATTTAATGATGGCTTTATATTTTTTAGGACTAAACGAAAGAATAGTTTTTACTAGTCTATTGTAATAATCACTATATTTCTTTTCTTTTGTTTTAGGTGAGTGTTTAAGATTTTGGTTGGCAAGTTGATAAAACTTATTTAATTCTGCAGTTGAAAAAAATCAATAATCGACCGTATTATCCCAATCTCAGATAAAATAATTTTTGATATTAAATTTATTGAGAAATTTTCTCCAAGCATGTAAAGATCATTTCCCGTTAATATTAATCACCTCATAGTCTGAAATCTTAGATTTCCATTCGGGAAGTGTCTTTAGATAATTAAGATAAAAGCTAAAGAAATAGGCATCAGTATCTCATTCTACAAGAATGATTTTATTTACGAAAAAGATTTTTGAAAGATTTTCAAACTTTAGCATATGAATCAATGTGGCATCGTCATAATCAACTTGAATCTTTGGTGAAATAATCTGGGATTCGCTTTGTTCATTTCTATAAACTCTATATACATTAGTAATATTGCCCTCATTGATAAAGAGCCCAGAATTTGTAGAGAAAATGAATTGAGAGTTGATGTTTTGACTTACATGATCAAATACCTGAGCAATTTCTTTCTGAATTTGGGGGTGAAGATGTAATTCTGGCTCATTAATTATTAAGAATCCCTCTTTTAAGTCATTACCATACATTGCGAAAATAATGGTAAGTAGTGATCTCTCTCAGCTACTGAGTTCGTCAAAGTAGACAATTCTTTCTTGATTGTCTATAAGATGGATGTTTAACATTCAATTTACATAGTCAATATATAGCTTCTTTCATAAATATTTGTCTATAATATAGCTTAAACTTGTATAAAATTCTGATTTTTCTAATTCATCTTGTATTACTTCGGAATGTGATTGATTAGGAGAGAGGAGTTGTGACTGGGAGAAATTCTCAACGATGCTCCATAGTTTTCAGATACAAGTAGCATATCACACTAGACTATTTCTGGTATAATTAATATCGTTAATAATATCATGAGGATTAACAAAATTGCTAAATTCAAATTGGCTTCTTTCTGTGTTTAAAATAGCAAAAGTTTTTTTGAGAAAATATCGTTTTCTCTCTTCAGGTTTCTTTTCAAATTCATTAAAAATTGTAATGATGATCTGGAGTAGTTTTTGGTATTGGATACATTGCAAAATAAAAATCTGATACTCTTCAAGTCCTCTTTCATCAATAATAAATTGTTGCTCTTTTTCATCGAAGCTAGCCTTAAGCCTCAAATTAGAAGATTTTTCCATAAGAGTCTCAAGTTTATATTGAGGGAAAGAAATGTTTAATTTACTATATTTACTGATAATATTATTAATTTTCCCTGTATATTTACAGACAAAACCTATATTCTCATAATCATTTACTCAAAGTTCAAGCAAAATCTCAAAGTCTGAAGGTTTATTTGGTGTAGCATAGTTTGTATGCAGCTTTTTTGTGAGATTTTTTTCTGCTTGAATAGCTTTCCTCATTGGAATTTCTGGATTTTGAGAAAATTCTCTTGAATAGTGGTAATCTTTGATAAGGGTAGAAAAGAATTCCTCCAAAATAGTTACAAAATTACTCTTACCAGAAGCATTATTTCCAATTAAAATTCTAAGTCCCTCATATCATCCATTTGAAAAAAATGAAATTTTTCCCATATTTTCAAAGTCTTCTTTATAAGGGAAACTCAAAAGATTTGAAATTTTAATTTCCTTAATATGCATGGGATTTGCTACAAATAAAAAATCTATCAAAGTATAGTCAGAAAAAATATTTTTTCAACATTATCACGAAATATAAGCGAGGAAAATCTGATTTTTATCTTTTTTTACCATACTTAGTATTGACTTTAATAAACTTTTATATATATTGAAGCCTCAAAAAAACAAAAAAATGTATGAAAATTAAAAAAAACCAAAGTTCTACTCAGCAAAAAAAAGCAAAGATAAGCGATGTTGAGCTTGATAAAAAGCTTTATCAAAAAGACAAAAAGCAGATTTTATCCGAGTCTAAACTAGAAGGTGAATATTCATCTGACAATGATGAAAAAGTTGGAATATCCTTTGATATATACATTGATAAAATTGGAAGGATTTGTATCAATCTATCTTTACCTTCTCAAAAGAAACTTGATAGTAGAACTGTTTTCTAACAAACCAAATCCCTAGGATCCCAGATGGGAAAGCGATGATATGAGTATGAAAACCGGAAACTAGGGATTATACTCTCTAAGAATATTTAGAGAGTTTTTTTATTTATGCTAAAATATCTCCAATTTTTTCATCTAAAAACTTCTGTAACTGAGGTAATCATTCAAAATTTGGATAGTGCTCTAACAACCAATGAGCTCCTTGTTGAACTTTTTCCAAAAAATTTAAATCCGATAAAACATCAAATGGAATATCACTAAGTCAAGACTGCATCGTTCCTAAAATCTCCCCAGATCAGCGATTTTGAAGATCTAGCTCAGCAAGTTTGAAACCATCTGTAGTTTCCTCCATAGCTCTTAGTCTTTCATAACTTTCTCAACTTTTTTTTGGAGTTTCTAGGAAACAATAAGATTGAAGATCTGATCTTCCAATTCTTCCCCTTAATTGATGGAGTTGTGCAAGTCAGAACCTTTCTGCGTTTTTTATAATCATTACCGTTGCCTCTGGTACATCTACTCAGACCTCAATAACTGTCGTAGAGACAAGCATTACTAGTTTTCAAGACTTAAAATCCGACATTACTTGATCTTTATCTTTAGGCTTCATTTTACCATGAAGGAGTCAGATTTTCCCAGATAATTCTGGGTAGAGTCCTTGCATTTCCTCATAACTCGATAAAGCAGACTGTACCTCATCTAATGTTTCACTTTCCTCAATAAGTGGAGTAACAACAAAGACTTTCTGGTCTTTATGTACTTTATCAACAATCCATGGTTTCAGCTTTAGAAACTCACTATTACTAATAATTTTTGTCTCAATAGGTTTTCTCCCTTGAGGCAATTCATTGATAATGCTGACATCAAATTCTCCAAAAAATGCGATCGCCATTGATCTTGGGATAGGAGTAGCACTCATTTGCAAAATATGTGGAGATCAGAATTGCTTAAAAAAGGCTCTTTGCTTTACTCAGAACTTATGTTGTTCATCAATTACAACATATTGCAAGTTGTGAAATTTAATTCCCTCTTGCAATAAGGCGTGGGTTCAGATAATGACATCAATTTTTCAGGCTTCTAGATCAGATTTTATTTTTTCTTTTTGTGTTTTTGTTAGAGAACCGGTGATACATTCAACTCTAAGTCAGAGTGGCAGCAAAAACTTCGCAATTGTTCTGTAGTGCTGTTGAGCCAAAACCTCAAGAGGCGCTAAAAATGCTGTTTGCCCGTTAAAAATTTGCTTAATATAATAAGCTCACAGTGTAGCAACGATCGTTTTCCCACTTCAAACATCTCCCTGAAGAAGTCTTAACATCGGTTTTCAAGAGTGAAAATCATCAATAATCTGTTTTACAACCTTTTTCTGTGCGGTCGTAAGTTCAAAGGGGAGACGAGTTAAAAGTTCTTTTAAAACTTCCCACTGCTGTGATTGACTGATTTGTTTGGTTTGGCTTTGATATTGACGTCTATTCATAAGAGAAAAAATCTGAATTCTTAGCAATCTGTCAAAGAATACTCTATGAATTGCTTGATTTTTTAATTGATGATTTTGTGGATAATGAATATTCTGAATCGTATCTATTACGTTTAAGAGATTAAACTCTTTTAGAAATTTGTCTGGGAGATATTCATAGAAACATAAGGGAACTTGGTGTAGATTTTCTCGAATTTTTTTAGCGAACCATCATGGTTTTATTCAATTCATTTCCGAATAAACTGGGAAAATCCTTCCAGAATTATAAAGCTGACTGACTTCTCAGCTCTCTGAACTTGGAACGATATCTGGATGTGAGAAAATAATTTTCCCATATTTAAAATTTGGCTTACCAACGATAATGTACCACTTTCATTCTTCAATTTTGCTGGCTAAGTATCCAGAATTAAAAATCGAAATCGCTCAAAGAGCTCAGTTTTCATCCTCAAACTTAATATCATAAATTGTTTTACCCCCTCTTCTAAAGACCTTTTTTTCTATAATTTTCCCCTTTGTCGCTGCTGTTCCTTTTTCGTTAATTTGGAGATTGTTGAGAGGTTGAATACTTGCCCTATCTTCATAGGTTCTTGGAAAATAATTGAAAAAATCTTTAATGTTTTTTATTCCATGAGATGATAGAAGATTAATATATTGAGGAGTGGTTTTAAGAAGTGCTTTAAGTTCAGTCATAGTTTTTTTTGACAAAGTGAAAATTAAATGCATTATGCGGAAATTTATTCAAAAAGCAAGATCAGATTTTTTTCTTTTTTTATAAAGAAAAATTACCATAATCTCTTGATTTTTGTTTTTGAATGTTTACTGTGTTATTGTCTATGTATTTAGACCTTTTATCTAAAAGACGAAGATAAAAATGAAAACAACAGTTAACGAATATGTAGGAATTTAGTTTCTTATAATTCCTAGTCAAAAAGAGGGGATAGTATTCTCTCTTTTTTTGTTAAATTCTCGCTTTTAATAGGTTTTTTCATATTGAAATTGTTTTCTAGTTCCTTATAGTTAAAAAACTTTAGTCATATGACCACTAAATAATAAATGAAAAAAACACCACAAAAAAAAGCAAAAACCTGATCTCTATGATGGAAATGGTTTCAGTATGGATTACTCTTCATTATTATAATAACTTTGGGATTAAGATTTTTGCAGTCAAATAGCTCGCTTACACTTTCTAGTGCGTGAACAGGGACAATAGAAGCTATACAAGAAACGAAACAGCTTCCCTTAAGTGAATGGATGGCAAATTATCAAAGCTGAAGTTTCTCAAAAATAGAACTTATCAATGATCAGGAGTTGAAAGGATTCTCATTTATTGAATCTTGAACTCAGAACTTACTCTTTTGAAATCAGGTAACAATTGAAAACTACAATCTCCTTACTACAACAAAACCAGTTTCAACCTCGCTTACAGAACTTGGAATCAGCGTAACAGGAGATAATACAGTTCTTGTTAGCTATAAGTGAGAAAGTCTTTTGTCTAAGCTGATTGCACAAGTTGGATATATTATTATTTTCATCATCATTCTTTATGTTGGAATGAGGTTTATCATGCCTAAAGGCTGAAACAATCTCTTCTGAGTAAAAGTTTGAAAAGAAAACAAAAAATCTGAAAGTAAAACGACTTTCAGCGATATTGCAGGGATGGATGAAGTAAAAAATGAACTGATCGAAATTGTAGATTATCTCAAAAATCCTAAAAAATATGAGAAATTAGGTGTAAGACCTCCAAAATGAGTCTTGCTCTATGGTGCTCCAGGAGGAGGGAAAACACTCCTTGCAAGAGCAGTAGCTGGAGAAGCTGATGTTGCATTCTTCTCAACAGCTGGATCTGAATTTATGGAAATGCTTGTTTGACTAGGAGCTGCAAAAGTGAGAAAACTCTTTGAGCAAGCAAAAGCCGCGGGTAAAGCGATTATCTTTATTGATGAAATCGACGCAATAGGAAAGAGGAGAGGATCTTGATATACTTGAGGACATCAGGAACAGGAACAAACTCTTAATCAAATCCTAACTGAAATGGATGGATTCGATCAATCAACCAACATTATTGTTATTGCAGCAACCAATAGACCAGATACTCTGGATCCAGCACTGCTAAGAGCTGGAAGATTTGACAGAAAAGTCCTTGTTTCTGCTCCTACCTATGAGGAAAGAATTCAGATTTTTAACTATTATCTCAAGAATAAAAAACTTGATCAAAAAGTTAATATTGAATCTTTAGCAAGGAGAACAAGCGGACTTGTTGGAGCTGATATTGAAAACATAGTAAACGAAGCGACTCTGCAAGTAGCAAAAGATGATAGAGGAATATTAACAATTCAAGATTTTGAGTATGCCCTTGAAAAGGTAATTATGTGACCTGAGAAAAAAGTAAAAACCACAAAAGAAAAGGAGAAAAAGCTGGTTGCATACCATGAATTAGGACATGCAGTAACTGGACATTTGCTTGAGAACGCTGATCCCGTTGAAAAAATCTCAATTGTACGCAGGGGACAAGCATTATGAGTGACCTGGACAACTCCAGAAGAAGATAAAAACCTTTATTCAAAGGCAAAATTCCTTGATGAACTTGTAACTTTACTCTGAGGAAGAGCAGCAGAAGAGGTATTCTTTGGAAAAGACGAGATTACAACTGGTGCATCAAATGACTTTCAGAGGGCGACTGCTATTGTAAAAAATATGATCTTAAGATACGGGATGGATGAAGATTTTGGGCCGATCAATTATCTAAAAGACTCAGAAGAGCAAGCCTTCGCAAATCCTTATAGTGAAAAAATGGCAGAACTCCTTGACAAAAAGATTAAGAGTTATCTAGAGAATGCTTATACAAAGGCAAAAACAATTCTGATTGAAAATAAGGATCTCATAGAAAAAATGTGTAAAATATTGCTTGAAAAAGAATATCTTTCTAGTGAAGAATTCGTTCAAATGATGAATGGAGATACTACAGCAGAATCGCCAAATACAAACAAAAAAACTAAGAAAGAAAAAACTGAATAATACCATTAAATAGATATTTACTGATTATACCAACATAATGGAACTCTATGTCTTAGATTATTTTATGAACAAGAATTTTAAAGTTCTTAATTGCCCTGATGAAATTAGGACTCAACTTAGACATTGAGATAAAATTGTCTATATCTGTGAGGAAAAGTGAGTTCAGAAAAGCTCTATTTGACTGGTAATTTGATATCCAATCAAAGCAAGCAGAACTGTTGAATTTGAAAGAGCATTTTCTGAGGAGGAATCTAGAGAGTTTTTAGAGCAACAAGATATTGCCCACAAAGTCTTCCCTAGTTTCAAAGAGAAATTCAAAGCCAGATTTGAATGATCAAAACCAATCACTGCAAGATATAATCCCATAGGTGATCAGATTTATTTCTATTTTTATTCTGAGGAAAGATATGTGTTTTGAGATTTTGTAAAAGAACTTAGAGCTGAAATCTGAAAAAATCTTTTCCTTTTCCAAATCTGAGCAAGAGATATGATGAGACTCGATCCTGCAGCTAAAGATTATGCAGTAGGTTCTGATTGTGGTATGCTTACTGCATGCCAAAGTCTCAATCCATTACCGAGCGTAGAAGTTGAGTGTATTGGACTACAAGGGGTAGATGGTAGAGATATGGAAAGATTAAAGGGAAGATGCTGAAAATTGAAATGTAGTCTGATGTATGAACTAGAAATCTACCAAGAGGAAGCTAAGAATTTCCCAACTAAATGATCTACGATAAAATGTCCATGATCAAATGAAAATTGAATTGTTAGTTCATATAATATCATGACGAGAGAAGTTATTCTAAAAACTCCTGAAGGAGTGATTCTAAGAGTGCCTCTTTCAGCCTTAGAATCAACTAATTCATAAAGTAAAAATCTGTTTTATTCTTTTTGTTTACAGAATGTCTAAATTATTAGCTTATGCTTGGATTGCTCTAACAGTAGCAATGATCATCATTCCTCTTGGATTATTATTATGGCGAGCCAGCAGACGCTTTCTCTGATTTATAAAAACCAAAGCACAAGTAGCTAAAGAAAACAAAGAAATGCAAGAGATTAAAGAAGAACTACAAGAACAGGAAAACGATTTCATTTCAAATAACTACTCAACAGAAGTAGAAGAGACAAAAGAAAATCCTGAGTTAGATCCTGAAACTGAAGAAGAAAATCTTGAGCCTAAGAGCTCGACAGAGGACAAAGAAAAGAATAAAAAGAAGCTTGAAACTATCCTTATTGAAGCGAATATCCTCAAGAATAGTGGGAAGTTTGAGCAATATGAAAAAAAGTTGATCGAAGGATTAGCAATTGATGATGAATCTCTTGAAATCCTAAAGCCTCTCTCTGAATTGTACTTCACTTTAGGAAATTATAAAAAAGCACTTTCCCTGCTCAAAAAAGTCTCAGAAAAGGATCCGAATGATCATAAAGCCATCTGGCAAATATGAGAGATTTATTTTATGGCAGGATACAATCAAACAGCAGAACTCCTTGTAGAAAAAGCTATTAATCTAAAGAATGATAATCCAAAATATTATCTGACAATGGTTGAGATCTTCTATAATACTGATAGAAGCTCAGAGGCACTTGCATATATGGAAAAGATCGTGAAACTTAGGCCTACAAACCCAAAATATTTGTTGGCTACAGCAGAGCTTTATGAGCAAATTGGGGATCTTGATAATGCAAAGAAGTTCTACTTTAATACCCTAGAATATGAACCAGCAAACGAGAAAGCAAAAAATAAGATTAGAGAACTTAGTAGAGACTAAAAAGATAAGAACTCTGACTTCTCTTTGCTGTTAAAAACTTGTAAAAAAGTTAAAAGAAATACCAAAGATGAACTAAAGTTTCCCTTGATTTTAGTTCATTTTTTGTTATTATAAATAACAGTTATTTATCTTTCAATAGTATCCTCAAATGCCTGAAAATATCAATCTTCCTCCACATAATATAGAGGCTGAAAAGTGAGTTATTAGTTGAGCTCTCCTTGATAGCGAAGTAATGTGGATTTATGATTCAGATAAACTAGGTTATAAAGACTTTTATCAAAAGGAGCATAGCTACATTTACGAAGCTATTCAGCAACTTCGAATGGCGAGAAAAACTATCGATGTCGTAACTGTTTCTGATCAGCTTTCTAAAAATTGAAATCTAGATGTAATTGGAGGAGTTGATTATCTTTATGATCTTTCTTCTTTCCTTTTTTCTACGCAACCGTGTTCGGAGTATAGTAAAATTGTAAGAGAAAAATCTCTTCTCAGGCAGGTTCTGAAAGTTTGCCAGTGAATCAGTGGTGAAGTCTATGAACAGAAAGACACACTTCAGATTTTTGATGCTATTGAAAAGAAAATTTTTGATCTCACTCAAAATCAAGTAGGGGAGAGCATTATTGCAATCTGAGACATCTTGGAAAAGAGGGTGATGGAATATATTGAATATGCAGATAATCCAGAAAAGCTGAACGAATCAAAGGTATTTTCTGGGTATGAAGGTATAGATAAGATGCTGACTTGATTTAAGCCTGGAGAGCTAATTATCCTTGCCGCTAGACCGAGTATGGGAAAAACAGCTTTTGCACTAAATGTACTCAATAATGTCGCACTAAAACAGCAGAAAACAGTAGTTTTCATCTCGCTTGAAATGAGCTCAGAATCAATTGTTGATAGAATTCTCTCAGAAGTTGCAGGAGTTCCTATGTATAAACTTAATGGTTCAGAACAGATGAATGAGGAAGATTTCTCAAAGATCTGAGAAGCAAATAGTACACTCTGAGTTGCGAAAATATTTATTGACGATAGAGGAGCATTAACAGTTCCAGAGCTCAAGTCAAAACTCAGAAAATTGAAAATTGAAAAAGGCTGACTCGATATTGTGATTATTGATTACCTTCAGCTTATGCATGGGACAAGTTATGCGGGAAATAGAGTTCAAGAGATTTCAGATATCTCTAGAAGCCTGAAGGAACTAGCTAGAGAGTTAGAAGTTCCAATTATGGCACTTTCTCAGCTTTCTCGTGCTGTAGAACAAAGAGTTGATAAAAAGCCTCAACTCTCAGATTTGAGAGAATCAGGAGCAATTGAGCAAGATGCGGATGCGGTTCTTATGCTACATAGAGAAGACTATTACGACCCAGATACCGATAAAAAGGGGGCTACAGATGTCTGTATCAGAAAAAATAGAAATGGTGCAGTTGGTGAGGTTGAGCTTCATTTTCAAAAAGAAATCATGAGATTCACCGAAAAACCAGGAGCTGTTCGTGACGCGAGCTATTAAAATCAATAAAACGCTAAAAAAATCTGATTCATTAGGTGAAATCAGGTTTTTTGTTATATTAAAATAATGAACATAATAAAGAAATTTAAAAGAGTCAATAATCTTACTAAAAAGAATAACAAAAGGTGCAAACCAATGATTAGAGGAAAATTAGATTTTGTCCTTGTTTTTCATAAAAATAAAGCTATGCTCATTAATGTAAAACAAAATGAAAAAAGAAATAAAAAAACTGACTAAATTTAATGCGTTATTAGATTTTAGTTAGTACTTCAACCGAGTAGTTTACCCAAATGAAAGTTGAAATAACGACTTAGAACCGATTTTGTTAAATTATTGTCTGCAGAAGGTATAAGGCTCTCTACTCTTGGCAGTATGGATTGCTGAGACTAAAAAGCCTTCTGTATTCTAAGGGCTTGCTATCGGTTCCGGGTATCCACTCGGACCAGAAGTATTTCTTCCTGGTCTTTTTTTTATTTTTTTCAAGAAAAACAAAAAAGAGCCACTTGGGAAGGCTCTTAATCCTTAGAATTGATAATTTACAGAGATTGCACTAGGATTTTCTTCAAACAGGTTCGTTTTTGCATAAACGATAAAAGCAATAAAGACTAATCTAAAATGCTACCGCATGATACTAAGGACGACGAGAGGTCGGATTATCACGTGAGGAAAACTAAAATATGCAAGATAACGAGAAATCTTCTTTTTCTGTTCAAGAGTGAGTTCTGTCCCAGAAAATGTCCATTTTTTATTGAAGAGATAAATCATAACTCCGCAAGCTGTTGGGAAAGTTATAATAGCTCAGCGTATTATATATCTCAGAGGACCAAAAAATTCTTCATGTCAACTGAAGTTATATAACATATTAGTAATAAGGGGAGAATAACATGTTGCTCCTACAGCTATGACCATTGCTAAGAGCCGAAATCCTATACTTTTCCAAGCTGTCTGCTTAAAAAGCTTTTTAGTATCTAAAACAGGAGTTTTTCCTCGTTTAAGTATTTTTTGA
>ERZ772956.538-NODE-538-length-28036-cov-9.477717_pt1 | contig 28036 bp, 19 predicted proteins | sample MGYA00580683_ERZ772956 | MGnify/ENA primary metagenome ERZ772956 (study PRJEB29015, sample SAMEA2738077) | human oral metagenome | biome: human oral; feature: human-associated habitat; material: saliva | place: China | collected 2212 ... | reverse complement strand
CTGGAATCGCTTTGCTCGTCCCACGACGGTCGCCGACTATGCTCCCCGCGAGGCGCTCCTAGCGCTCACCGCAGAGCAGCTCGATCAGCTGAGTGAGGAGGAGTACCTCGCCCTCTTCGCAGGCACAGCGGTCAAGCGTGCTGGTCTCAGCGGCCTACAGCGTACGATGCGCGGCCTGCGCGCCAACTTCGAGGACTAACCGACGGACATCCTTGCACGGCGGCAATTTGTGCAGACAGACACCTTTACATATCTTTGTCCTAGACGGGAGACCGCCTGTAGAGCCCTCCTATTAGCAAACCTATAACTCAATGAGTAGCGACCAAGCAAACTTTTTCGTCCGCGCCTTCCGACTCTACCGAGATGGCTTCCGCGGCCTCACACCGACGAGCAAGAAGCTCTGGCTCATCATCGCCATCAAGCTCTTCATTATGTTCGCCGTGCTGCGCGCCTTCTTCTTCCCCAACTTCCTCAAGCAGCAGGCCTCCGAGCGCCACGTAGAGAAGTCCGAGGTCGTCGGGGACGAACTGATCCAGCGCCGTGCTGTAGACAGCCTCCCTAGCCACTAGACAGGCCGCCTCCAGCACCCATATCAAAGGAATAGAACCAACCCAATACGCTAATCACTATTTACAATGGATGTAACATCATTACTCGCATGGTCACGTGCGCAGTTTGCTCTGACAGCTATGTACCACTGGCTGTTCGTGCCGCTGACGCTCGGGCTGGGGATCATCATGTCCCTGGCTGAGACCCAGTACTACCGTACCGGTGACCCCTTCTGGAAGAAGTCAGCACAGTTCTGGCAGAAGCTCTTCGGGATCAACTTCGCTATCGGCGTCGCCACGGGGATTATCCTTGAGTTCCAGTTCGGGACGAACTGGTCCAACTATAGCTGGTTCGTCGGAGACATCTTCGGCGCGCCTCTCGCCATCGAGGGCATCCTGGCCTTCTTCATGGAGTCGACCTTCATCGCCGTGATGTTCTTTGGCTGGGGCAAGGTCAGCAAGGGCTTCCACCTGGCCTCCTCCTGGCTCACCATCGTCGGTGCGACCATCTCGGCCGTATGGATCCTCATAGCCAATGCCTGGATGCAGAACCCCCAGGGGATGATCTTCAACCCCGAGACGATGCGCAACGAGATGCACGACTTCTGGGCCGTAGCTCTGTCACCGACGGCAGTCATCAAGTTCCTCCACACCGTCACGACCTCGTGGACACTGGGGAGCTTCTTTGCCCTCGGGATATGCGCCCTCTATCTGCTGCGTGGCCACCATACGGACTTCGCTCGCCGCAACCTCAAGATCATCGCTCCCTTCGGCCTGCTGGCAGCTATCCTCTCAGCTGAGACGGGACACCTCTCCGCCGTAGACGTAGCGAAGAATCAGCCAATGAAGCTCGCCGCCATGGAGGCCATCTACGACACGGGCAAGAGCACCGCAGACGGTCACACCGCTGATGGCGAAGGCGTAGGCCTTGGTATCATCGGCGTCCTCAACCCCTCCAAGCAGCGTCCCGACGACGCTGAGCCCTCGCACCTCTTTACCATCGAGGCGCCCCGCCTCCTCTCCTTCATGGTCGCGAACAATGGGACACACTATGTACCAGGTATCAACAACATCCTCGAGGGCGGCTATCACCTCCCCGATGGTACGGTAGCCCTCTCGGCAGAGGAGAAGATGCAGCGCGGCCGCCAGGCTATCGACGCGCTCAACGCCTTCCGTGCAGCGCGCAAGGCAGGCGACAGCATAGCGGCCCAGGCCCAGCGTCAGATCCTCGAGGAGCACTTCCCCTACTACGGCTACGGCTACTTCGACAGCAAGTACGAGACGGTACCCAATGTGCCCCTGACCTACTACTCCTTCCGTGCTATGGTCGGTCTGGGCGGCGCCTTCCTGCTCCTCTACCTGCTGCTGACCTGGTACGCCTACAAGCGCAACGACAAGCTCCAGTCCACCCGCTGGCTGCTATGGATAAGCCTTATCCTGACTCCCATGGCCTGGATCGCTACTGAGGCAGGCTGGGTCGTAGCGGAGGTAGGACGTCAGCCCTGGACCATCCAGAACCTCCTACCCGTGCAGGCAGCTATCTCCAAGATCGAGGCAAGCTCCGTGATCATCACCTTCACGCTCTTCGCCCTGCTCTTCACCATCATGCTCGTGGCTGAGGTGAACATCATGCGCAAGGCCATCAAGTCGGGCCCCGAGCAGCACTAAAGTCGAATCCTCTAGCAACACAGCATACAATGGATTACGCATTCTTCCAATCCTACTGGTGGCTCCTGATCTCGGTCCTCGGGGCACTCCTCGTCTTCCTCCTCTTCGTCCAGGGGGGACAATCACTCTTCTTCAGCATCGGCAAGGAGCAGGTGGAGCGCAAGCTCCTGGTCAACTCCGTCGGGCGTAAGTGGGAGTTCACCTTCACGACTCTTGTGGTCTTCGGTGGGGGCTTCTTCGCCTCCTTCCCCCTCTTCTACTCGACGAGCTTCGGTGGAGCTTACTGGGTGTGGATGCTCATCCTCTTCTGCTTCATCATCCAGGCAGTCTCCTACGAGTATCAGAATAAGAATGGGAACGTGCTCGGTAGCCGTACCTACCAGATCTTCCTCTTCATCAATGGGCTCCTAGCTCCTATCCTCCTCGGGGCAGCCGTCTCGACCTTCTTCACGGGATCGACCTTCGTGGTGAACCGTGATGCCATCGCAGACCTCTCCGGAGCTAACCAGATCATCTCCCAGTGGCTCCCCTACAAGGGTCTCCAGCTCCATGGGCTAGAGGCAGTGCTCAACGTCTGGAATGTCGTCTTCGGCCTAGCCGTCTTCTTCCTCTCCCGCACGACAGCACTGCTCTTCTTCATCAACAACATCGATGACGAGACGATCTACAAGCGTTCGCGCAGTGCCCTCCCCTGGAATGCCGCTGCCTTCCTCCTACTCTTCCTCGCTTGGCTCTTCTTCCTACTGACCAAGCAGGGCTTCGGCTATGATCCTGCTCACCCTGAAGTCACCTTCCTCGTCGACTACAAGTATTGGCTCAACCTCATCGAGATGCCCGCCGTCTTCGCAGTCTTCTTCATCGGGGTGGTGCTCGTACTCGCAGGGATCCTGCTGACGCTCCTCAAGGAGGGCTTCCGCAAGGGGATCTGGCTCGAAGGTATCGGTGTCGTACTGACGGCTCTGGCTCTGCTACTCATCGCTGGGTGGAACAATACCTCCTTCTACCCTGCTTACAGCGCAGAGATGCCCGAGATCATCAATAACTCGCTGAACATCCGCAATAGCTCATCCAGCCCCTTCACCCTCAAGGCTATGAGCATCGTGTCACTCCTCATCCCCTTCGTCCTAGCATACATCGTCTATGCTTGGCGTGCCCTTGACCTCCACAAGATCACGAGAAAGGAGATCCTAGACCCCAATGGTCACAACTACTAGTAGGCTAAGGAGCTAACTCCTCCCTCCTACATAAAGGACTTGCCCCAAGGTCGCTGAGCATATAGCTCGCACCTTGGGGCAAGTCCTTTATATATAGTGGGTCAATCCCCTACTCTAGGTCTCTGATAGCAGGGGCGGGTACTCCCCTACCTAGAGGGCGGGGGCATACCTCGACGAGGAGCTGATCATAGAGCTGGCTCTCAAGGAAGCTCTCCAGTGTCGAAGCACCTCCCTCGACGAGGAGCGACTGCACACCCTCTCGATGTAGGAGCTCCAGCAGGGCTGAGGGCTCGATACGCTCCCCATCTAGTGCGAGGTAGTGTACCCCATCTATAGGCTCAGCTGGAGGCTCTACATCACGGAGGTGAATCACCCATGTAGGGGCAAGCTGATCCCTGAAGAGACGGAGGTCTCGAGGGAGCTGTAGACGGGGATCAAGGACGATACGAAGAGGACTTCGACCATACCATAGGCGGTTCGTCAGCTGGGGATCATCCAGCAGGGCCGTCCTATAGCCTACGAGGATAGCATCGTGTCTCATGCGCTCGGCATGCACGAGACGCTGCTGTAGGGGCGAACTGAATATCTCAGGACTCTCCGACCGATCCTCACGGAGACGGTCGATGAAGCCATCTAGGCTCTGAGCCCACTTCAGTGAGACGAAGGGGCGGTGCTTCGTCTGTGTCGTGATGAAGGGAGCATTGAGGCGACGAGCTTCCCCCTCCAGCACGCCGACGATGACCTCGATACCAGCGTCCCTGAGGAGCTGTATCCCTCTACCCGAGACCTGAGGGAAGGGATCCTGTGTAGCCACTACTACCCGAGGAATGCGCTCTCGGATAATGAGCTCTGCACAGGGAGGCGTCTTCCCATAGTGGGAGCATGGCTCTAGGGTGACGTAGAGGGTAGACTGGGAGAGGAGGTCACGCTCTTGTACACTGGCTACGGCCATGACCTCGGCGTGGGGCATACCACTACGATGATGATAGCCCTCACCGATGATTCGTCCCTCGTGGACGAGGACAGCTCCGACCATGGGGTTGGGAGCAGTGCACCCCATCCCCAGCGATGCTAGTTCTAAGGCTCGGAGCATGTAGCGCTCATCATCTGTCATCTGTATTCGCTATATTTGTGTATGGTGGATACGATTCGATCATTCGAGTATATAGCTCAAGAGCATCTCTCGAAGCTCTATGACCTGTCGGAGAGCAGAGAGATCACTCGTCAGCTACTAGAGGAAGTCCTAGACTGCTCTAGGACGCACCTGCTTCTCCTAGACAAAGATACACTTTTATCCCCTCTAGAGGCAGGGAGACTGGAGCGCATGCTCCACGAGCTCTCTGAGGGTAGTCCCCTACAGTACACCCTAGGCTATGCCCTTTTCGCAGGACAGCGCATACAGGTTGCCCCTGGGGTGCTCATCCCTCGGCCAGAGACAGAGGAACTCATCGAGCTCATCCTACAGCACCCAGAGAGCCGTACCACTGGTCGCCTCCTTGACGTAGGTACAGGCAGTGGCTGTATCGCCCATGCGCTGACAGCCCTTCTCCCCGAGGTATCCGAGAGCTTCGCTATCGAAGTCTCTAGCGAAGCCATACCTATAGCTCAGCGGAACTTCGACACGCTACGGGAGGAGACGGGACGACTCGTCACCCTATGGAAGAAGGACCTCTTCGCCCTCGTCGAGGAGCATACGCCCCCGAGCACACCCTTTGACCTCATCGTCAGCAACCCTCCCTACATCCACCCCGATGAGGCTATGGAGATGACCCCGCAAGTCCTCCTTCATGAGCCCCATCTGGCTCTCTTTGCCCCCGAGGCTTCCCCCATCGCTTACTACCTCGCTCTAGGGGCACTTATCCAGCAGGGCTACCTTAGCTCGGGAGGAAGTCTCTGGGTAGAGCTCAATCCCCTCTACGCCCATGAGACCGAAGAGGCCCTACATAAGATCCTCGGCCCAGAGCACTGCACTACCCAGCTCATCGGTGACCTCAGTGGGAAGGAGCGCTTCCTCCACCTTGTCTATCACGCCTAGCCTCTACCATGAAGCAAGAGCTCACACCTCAGGAGGCATACACACGCCTCACTACCTACTGCGCCCGTAGCGAACATTCCCCCGAAGATATCCGTAGGAAGCTCCACTCTTGGGGTATCCCTATGGAGGAGGCACCCGCTATCATCAAGCGACTGGAGCGGGAAGGCTTCCTCAGCCCAGAGCGCTTTGCTCGGGCCTTCGTCCGAGACAAATACCGATTCAACGGCTGGGGCATGATCCGCATACGTGCAGAGCTCAAGCGACACAGGATCCCCTCCGACCTCATCGACCAAGCTATTGATGAGCTTACCGAGGAGGCAAGCGATGAGGCAGAGGAGCGCCTACACGCACTCCTAGCAAGTAAGCTCCGTAGCCTACCCAAGTCCCTAGAGCGAAGGAAGGTCTGGGAGCGTCTCCTGCGCTTCGGAGCTTATCGGGGCTTTCCCTATGAGGAGGTACAGACTGTGATCCAAGAGCTCCTAGGCTCTGGCTATGATGAAGACGAGCCTTAGGACGATACTCAGCTTCCTCACAGATCTCGTCTTCCCCCGTACCTGCGCTCTCTGCGGGATGCGCCTAGGGCTGAGGGAGCACTGCGTCTGCCTTGAGTGCGGTCAGCTTCTACCTCGCTACGACGAACTCTTCTACCATGCCAGCGAGCGCCTTCTTGGCTCTCCCCTCTTTCGCTCGCTATCGGCCCCCTTCACCTACCAGCATGGCTCAGCAGGCTACAAGCTCATCATCGCCCTCAAGTATCGGGGCTATGCCGAGGTAGCTGACTTCATCGTGCGGACGGCACTGACGGAAGGGCGACTCCAGCCCGCCGTAGGTAGTATCGACTTCATCCTACCCGTACCCATCGAGGACACTCGCCTAGAGAAGAGAGGCTACAATCAGGCTGCTCTCCTTGCTCAAGCACTCAGCACTCAGTACTATCACGTGCCCTGTCGGGAGGACTTCCTGCTTCGTCATAGGAAGAGCCACTCGCAGACGACTCTCCAGCGAGAGGAACGCATGGAGAACGCCCGTAAGGCCTTCTACCTACCCCCTCGCCGTGAACTCCTAGATGAGCTCAAGGGCAAGCGTATCCTCCTCGTCGATGATATCCTGACCACGGGATCAACACTTCTCTCCCTCTGTGACCTCCTCGAATCCTGTGGCGTCCGCGAGGTGCATGTCTTCGTCTCTGCCGTAGCCCTCCCCAGGCTCTAGCTGTCACCTTCATTGATAGATATGCAGGGGGCTTCTATAGCCTTGACCTGCCGAGATGAAGCCCCGTCCCCTAGACCGACGAATATCCTAAAAGGCTTAGCCCCAAGGCTCCACAGAGGAGTCTTGGGGCTAAGCCTTTCGATAAGTGGCATACAGCCACCCTAGGGACGAAGGTGCGGACTACTTGTACTCTGCCCAGCTCTTGATCTGAAGCTCCTCAACGGGGAGCGTGCAGAAGGCTGTGATGAAGGCAGAGGCAAGACGGGCGTTCGTCAAGAGGGGGATATTGAGGTCGATCGCTGCACGACGTAGACGGTAGCCATTGGTCAGTTCGCCTGCAGTGAGGTTCTTATTGATATTGACCACCATGTCTATCTTCTTCTCGTGAAGCAGGTCGAGCGCCTGAGGGTGCTTCCCTTCGTCGGTAGGCCAGAAGACTACCGTCGATGGGATACCATTCTCTGCAAGCATATCGTGCGTGCCCTGGGTAGCGTAGAGCTCATAGCCTCGCTCATGCAGGAGGTGTGCAGCGTCGAGCATATCGACCTTCTGCTTGTACCCGCCTGTAGAGAGCAGTACTGACCGCTTAGGGATACGATAGCCTACAGAGAGCATGGACTTGAGGATAGCCTCATTGGTGTCATCCCCAAGACAGCCTACCTCCCCAGTGCTCATCATGTCGACGCCAAGCACGGGGTCAGCCTTCTGCAGACGAGCGAACGAGAACTGCGAAGCCTTGATCCCTACATAGTCGAGATCGAAGGCGCTCTTATTGGGCTTCTCTACGCGCTGCCCTAGCATGATGCGTGTAGCCAGCTCGATGAAGTTGATCTTAAGTACCTTGCTCACGAAGGGGAAGCTACGTGAAGCACGAAGGTTACACTCGATGACCTTGATCTCATTACCCTTAGCGAGGAACTGGATGTTGAAGGGTCCCGAGATATGTAGCGCTTCGGCAATCTGACGACTGATGCGCTTGATGCGGCGCACCGTCTCCACATAGAGTTTCTGCCCTGGGAACTGGATCGTAGCATCCCCAGAGTGTACCCCAGCGAACTCAATATGCTCACTGATGGCGTAGGCGACGATCTCCCCTCGCTGCGCTACGGCATCGATCTCTACTTCCTTAGCGTGCTCGATGAACTGGCTCACGACCACAGGATGTTCCTTCGATACGTCTGCCGCTAGCTCGAGGAAGCGGTAGAGTTCCTCGGAGTTGGAGCAGACATTCATAGCCGCGCCCGATAGTACGTAGCTTGGACGAACGAGCACAGGGAAGCCTACCTCCCGTATGAAGGTGTCGATATCCTCGATGCTCGTCAATTCCTGCCAGCGAGGCTGGTCGATCCCTAGTTCGTCTAGCATCGCCGAGAACTTATGCCTGTCTTCGGCACGGTCGATATCCTCGGCCTGTGTCCCGAGGATGGGGATGCGCTGGGAGTGGAGCTTCAGTGCTAGGTTATTAGGGATCTGCCCGCCAGTAGAGAGGATGACCCCTCGGGGAGTCTCTAGATCAAGGATGTCTAGTACACGCTCGAAGGTAAGCTCGTCGAAATAGAGGCGGTCGGTGATATCGTAGTCCGTGCTTACTGTCTCGGGGTTGTAGTTGATCATGATGGATCTTAGCCCCTGCTGACGGATCGTCTGTAGGGCATTGACTCCACACCAGTCGAACTCGACAGAGCTACCGATACGGTAGGCCCCAGAGCCAAGGACGACGACCGAGCGTCCATCCCCTTCGTAAGCAATATCGTTGGCTGTACCGCTGTAGGTCAGGTAGAGATAGTTGGTCTCTGCGGGATACTCTGCTGCGAGCGTATCGATCTGCTTGACTACGGGCAATACTCCGAGCTTCTTACGCAGAGCACGTACCGCCAGCGCATCCTTATCGTGCGCCTTGATCCCTTGCTTAGAGAGAATGAATCGAGCTATCTGGAAGTCCGAGAAGCCCTGACGCTTAGCTCTCAGGAGGAGCTCTCGGTCAAGGTCCGATATCTCCTTCACTGCCGACAGACGATCGGAGGTACGGACGATGCTCTGGAGCTTGTCGAGGAACCATCGGTCTATCTTCGTCAGCTCATGGATCTGGTCTACAGTGTAGCCCATGCTGAAGGCCTGACTGATCGCGAAGACACGCGTATCTGTAGGTGCCTTGAGGGCACCATCGAGTTCGGAGGCAGGGATCTCCTTGGTATTATTGCCTACGAAGCCGTGCATCCCTTGTCCGATCATACGGAGTCCCTTCTGCATCGCCTCTTCGAACGTGCGTCCGATGGCCATCACTTCCCCTACAGACTTCATACTGCTACCTAGCTCACGGGACACACCGTGGAACTTCCCCAGGTCCCAGCGTGGGAGCTTGCAGACGACATAGTCAAGTGCGGGCTCGAAGAAAGCAGGAGTCGTACGGGTCACCGAGTTCTTCAGCTCAAAGAGCCCATAGCCTAAGCCCAGCTTAGCAGCGACGAAGGCCAGAGGGTAGCCCGTAGCCTTAGAGGCTAGTGCCGACGAGCGTGACAGGCGGGCGTTGACCTCGATGACACGATAGTCTTCGCTGTCGGGATCGAGGGCATACTGCACGTTGCACTCCCCGACGATACCTATATGGCGTACGATGCGGATAGCTATCTCACGGAGCTTATGATACTCGTTGTTCGTCAAGGTCTGCGAAGGGGCGATGACGATGCTCTCTCCGGTGTGAATGCCCAGAGGGTCAAAGTTCTCCATGTTGCAGACCGTAATACAATTGTCATAGCAGTCCCGTACTACCTCGTACTCTACTTCCTTCCATCCCTTGAGGCTCTTCTCGACGAGGACCTGAGGGGAGAAGGCGAAGGCCTTGCTACAGAGCTCATCTAGCTCTACCTCATTGTCACAGAAGCCACTACCGAGGCCACCCAAGGCGTAGGCCGCACGGATGATCACGGGGTAGCCCAGAGAGGCAGCAGCACGGCGAGCATCCTCGACACACTCTACAGCGTGGCTCTGGATCGTCTTTACTTGGATCTCGTCGAGCTTGCGGGCGAAGAGGTCTCGGTCCTCGGTATTCATGATCGCCTCTACGGGTGTCCCGAGGACTTCGACGTTGTACTTGGCGAGTACACCGCTCTGATGTAGGGCCACCCCACAGTTGAGCGCAGTCTGTCCGCCGAAGGCTAGAAGGATCCCTTGAGGGCGTTCCTTCTCGATGACCTTCTCGATGAAGAAGGGAGTGACGGGCAGGAAGTAGATCTCATCTGCTATCCCTTCGGAGGTCTGGACGGTAGCGATATTGGGGTTAACGAGGACCGTGTGTATCCCCTCCTCACGCATCGCTTTGAGTGCCTGAGAGCCAGAGTAGTCGAACTCTCCTGCTTCCCCGATCTTCAGGGCTCCAGATCCTAGGAGAAGGACCTTCTGTATCTTATTCTTGTCGATCATTGTCTCTTACGTTTGGAGGGGATTAAATCAAGTTGAGGAACTCTTCGAAGATAAAGACTGTGTCCGTCGGGCCACTACAAGCCTCGGGGTGGAACTGCGCCGAGAAGAAGGGCAGCGTCTCATGGCATATCCCTTCGTTGGAGCCATCGTTGAGGTTGACGTACTTCTCTCGCCAGCCGGGTCCCAGCGTCGAGGCATCGACAGCGTAGCCATGATTCTGACTGGTAATGTAGCAGCGGTTCGTCCCGACCTCACGTACAGGCTGATTATGACTGCGGTGCCCGTACTTCATCTTCGAGATCTTCGCTCCTGCTGCTGCCGCTAGGAGCTGGTTACCCATACAGATGCCACAGATGGGCTTCTTCCGCTCAAACGCTTTACGTATATGCTCGACAGTGATACTGCACATGTTGGGGTCCCCAGGGCCATTGGATAGGAAGAGCCCGTCGAAGTCGATCTCATTGAAGTCGTAGTCCCAGGGTACTCTATATAGGGTCACGTCGGGGCGGATGAGGTTGCGGACGATGTTGTTCTTCGCTCCGCAGTCTACGAGCACGACCTTCTTCGGTCCGTTGCCATAGATAGTGACTTCCTTGGGCGAAGCTTCTGCCACGAGGTTGCGAGCATTAGGATCGTCGAAGGGGATGTCTTCTCCCCCCTCGAGGACGATCTTGCCCTTCATAGAGCCTTTCTCTCGGAGCGTCTTGGCTAGCTCACGTGTATCGATGCCCGTAAGACCGAAGACATGCTCCCGGCGGAGCCATTCTGCGAGCGAGCCCTCAGAGTTCCAGTGGCTGTGCTCCTCAGAGTAGTCAGAGACTACGATCCCTAGGGGGTGGATCTCATCGCTCTCTCTGAAGAAAGCGATGCCGTGCTCATCTCGCTTGGGGGAAGGCACCCCATAGTTCCCGACTAGGGGATAAGTCATGACGAGGATCTGCCCCCGATAGCTGGGGTCAGTGAAGCTCTCCGTATAGCCAGTCATCGCGGTATTGAAGACGACTTCGCCTGCCACAGGGGCATCATAGCCGAACGAGTAGCCTTCGAAGCGACTCCCATCATCGAGGATCAAAGTAGCTCTTTTGTAGTCTTGCATAGGGACGGATACTTAATGAAGATGTGTAGAGACAGGTGCGCCGAGGTCATATATAAAGAGAAAAGCCGTCTACCAAGCAGAACTTGACATACGGCTTTCTATATTTTGTGTCGCTCAGAGGGAGCGAAGACCTCAGTATCATCTGATCGTTTGTGCGTGCAAATGCAGAGCCTCTTTGACTCTGCTTTGCATGCAAAGATAAGAAAATAATGAGAGACTCAGCGCCTAGAGTCCGAAGCTATGGCGAAGGGTATCGACGTAGTCTAGCTTCTCCCAGGTGAAGAGCTCTACTTCATGGGCGATCTTACCACGGCTATTCGTAGAGAAGTACTTAGTCACACGGCGAGGCTCACGCCCGAAGTGCCCGTAGCTCGCCGTCTCTTGGTAGATGGGGGTGCGAAGCTTGAGGCGCTGCTCGATGGCATAGGGGCGCAGGTCGAAGATCTGCCCTACTCGCTCGGCGATGACGCTATCGGCGACAGAGACGTGCGAAGAGCCAAAGGTATCGACGAAGATACTGATGGGCTCAGCCACGCCAATAGCGTAAGCCAGCTGGACGCATACTTCGTCGGCGATACCAGCAGCGACGATATTCTTAGCGATGTGACGAGCGGCATAGGCTGCCGAGCGGTCTACCTTCGAGGGATCCTTACCAGAGAAAGCTCCCCCGCCGTGAGGGGCCTTCCCCCCATAGGTGTCTACTATGATCTTGCGACCCGTGAGCCCGGTATCGCCATGGGGGCCCCCGATGACGAACTTACCCGTGGGGTTCACATACAGCTTGAAGTCAGCATCGAGTGTCTGCTGGATCTGCTCGGGGTAGCGCCCTAGTACACGTGGGAGGAGGATCTGACGGATGTCCTCGGTGATACGAGCCTGCATCTGAGCGTCGGCCGCCGCCTGCGCCTCTAGTGAAGCATCACGGGGCTCAACGAATTCATCGTGCTGGGTACTGATGACGATGGTATCGATACGCAGGGGCTTCCCCTCGTCCGAATACTCGACCGTCACCTGACTCTTGGCGTCGGGACGGAGGTAAGGCATTAGGTGAAGCTCCTCCTTGCGGATACGGGCGAGCTCCTCCAGGAGCGCATGCGACAGGTCAAGAGGCAGAGGCATCAGCGAAGGCGTCTCACGACAGGCGTAGCCGAACATGATCCCCTGGTCGCCTGCTCCCTGCTCCTCGGGTGCGAGGCGCTCGACACCACGGTTGATATCAGCGCTCTGCCCATGGATAGCGGAGAGGACTCCACAGCTATCGGCGTCGAAGCAATAAGCGCTCTTGTTGTAGCCGATCCCTCGGATGACGTCTCGGGCTATATCCTGTAGCTCGACATAGGCATCACTCTTGACTTCGCCTGCGAGCACGACCTGCCCCGTGGTCACGAGCGTCTCACACGCCACCTTGGAGTGCGGGTCGAGTGCCATGAAGTGGTCTAGGATGGCGTCGGATATTTGGTCTGCTACTTTGTCGGGATGTCCTTCGGAGACAGACTCAGAGGTAAAGAGATAACTCATCGGTATATCTATTGTATATGGGTTAGTGATCAGAGAAGTAGCCTCAGTCAAGCGGATACAAGAAGACCTCAGCTGCCGATAGGTGCAACCAAGGTCGAGGTGAGCTAAGTCTGTCGCAGAGGATGAGGAGCTAAAGGTGAAGCTCAATCGAGACGACGGGTTTAGCATTTTTTCTCGTGGTTGCAAGCATCTCAAATCTATCCACGTCCCCTGTTGGGGCTACTTTCGCCAGCAAAGGTACACTTTTTCTCCGACTCCGTCTACCCTGCCCCCGGGATGGAGGCACAAAGAAGAGACATCTCCCGACCGAAGTTGAAGGCTTCAGCCCGTCCAATATCGAGGCGACAGAGGAAGCAGTAGCGCCTCCTGAGAAGCACCAGTAGTACCTCTCGGGAGGCGCTACTGGTGCTACTAGCTAGTCGAAGAGCCCCTTACAAACAAGGTAAACTAAGAGAACTCTCCCAGCCCCAGTCGAAGGGTGGGACACAGAAGCTAAGCTTCGGGAGATGGGTAGAACTAAATCCTCTACCCGATTATTCTTAATTTTGCAAGAATAGCAGACGGGCTCCTTCGGAGCAACGGCCTCCCCTACCCGTCGCGACCTAACCCCTCCTCCATCTCGATGGCTAAGAAAGAAACGAAGAAGACTCCCGCCCCGCTCAACGACCGCCAGGATACGGCAGACCACATCCTCCTGCACCATGTGCGCGTCAATAATCTCAAGAACATAGACCTAGCCATCCCCCGAGGCCAACTCATCGTCGTCACTGGGGTGAGTGGTTCGGGGAAGAGTTCGCTCGCCTTCGACACGCTCTATGCCGAGGGCCAGCGTCGCTACGTGGAGAGTCTCTCGTCGTACGCCCGTCAGTTCGTCGGTCGTATGGCTAAGCCCGAGGCCGACTGGATACGTGGGCTTCCCCCAGCTATAGCCATCGAGCAGCGTGTCGTCAGCCGTAATCCCCGCTCTACCGTAGCTACGTCTACGGAGATCTACGAGTACCTGCGCCTGCTCTACGCCCGTATCGGGAAGACCATCTCCCCCAGCACAGGGCAGGAGGTGCGCAAGCACACGGTGAAGGACGTCCTTCGCTACGCCAAGGAGCTCCCCGTGGGTAGTCGTGTCTACCTCATCGTACCCCTACACGTCCCCGAGGGGCGGCAGCTCTCCACTCATCTCGAGATCCAGCTACAGCAGGGCTACAGCCGACTGTGGACACCCGAGGGGATCCTAGCTATCGAGGATGCTCTACTCTGGAGCGACGACCGAGCTGAAGGACTCTATCTCCTGATCGACCGCCTAGCGATCAGCGAAGACCTTGAAGCCGTAGACCGCCTAGGCGAATCGGTAGAGACGGCCTTCTTCGAGGGGCGTGGCGTCTGCTATCTCGCTATCGAAGAGATGACCGAGGCAGGACGACAGCCTGTACGCCTCCAGGAGTTCAGCAATATCTTCGAAGCCGATGGTCGGGTCTTCCAGGAGCCTTCGCCCGAGATGTTCAGCTTCAACAACCCCATCGGTGCCTGCCCCGAGTGCGAAGGCTTCGGGAAGGTCGTAGGCATTGACCACCGTTTGGTCATCCCCGACCCTAGCCTCTCCGTCTATGACGATGCGGTGGCATGCTGGCGAGGGGAAGTGTCTTCGGAGTGGAAGCACTTCTTCATCCGCTATGCCGATAAGGCGAAGTTCCCCATACACCGACCCTACGAAGAGCTCACTGAGGAGCAGAAGGCACAGCTGTGGGATGGCCTCCCGACCAAGGAGTACGGCCCCATCGGCATCACCCCTTACTTCGACTACCTACGAAGCCAGCTCCATAAGATCCAGAACCGTGTGCGTATCGCCCACTTCACGGGTAAGACCATCTGCCCTACCTGCCATGGAGATCGCCTCAAGCCCGATGCCCTCTGTGTACGTATCGGGGGGAAGAACATCGCCGAAGTCGTATCGATGACCCTCTGGGAGGCTCGGGACTTCTTCGACCAGCTCCAGTTGAGCGAGGCCGACGCCTTCATCGCTAAGCGTCTACTCCATGAGATAGGCTCCCGACTGACTTTCCTCGACGAAGTGGGTCTAGGCTACCTTACCCTCGACCGTCTCTCCAGCACGCTCTCGGGTGGGGAGAGCCAGCGCGTGACCCTAGCTACCCAGCTCGGTAGTAGCCTCGTGGGCTCACTCTACGTACTCGACGAGCCCAGTATCGGCCTCCACCAGAGAGATACTGAGCGCCTCATCCAAGTAGTGCGTCGCCTCCGAGATCTCGGCAATACCGTCGTCGTCGTCGAGCACGACGAAGAGATGATGCGTGCTGCAGACTACATCATCGACATCGGCCCTGATGCCGGGCGTGGGGGAGGCGAAGTCGTCTATGCGGGACCCGCTTCAGAGATCGACAGCACGACACCTGGCTACACGGCAGCTTACCTGACGGGGCGAGAGGAGATTCCCCTACCCTCCGTCCGTCGCCCATGGAATAGCTACATCGAGCTAGAAGGAGCGACGCTACACAACCTCAAGGACGTCACTGTCCGCTTCCCGCTACATGCCCTCACCGTCGTCAGCGGTGTCAGCGGTTCGGGCAAGAGCACACTGATGCGAGAGCTCTTCTACGAGGGCGTCTCTCGCACGCTCAATAGAGAGCCGATGGACCACCTAGAGCTACGGGGCATCTCGGGCGACCTCAAGTCCATCAGCCAGATCGAGTATGTCGACCAGAACAACATAGGGCGAAGCTCCCGCTCCAACCCCGTGACCTACGTCGGTGCCTTCGATACCATCCGTGAGCTCTATGCAGGTCTCCCGCTGTCGAAGCAGATGGGCTTCAAGCCTTATTACTTCAGTTTCAATAAGGAGGGAGGACGCTGTGAGCGCTGTCAGGGCGCAGGTGTCATCACCGTGGAGATGCAGTTCATGGCCGACATCACGCTCCCCTGCGAAGCCTGTCACGGCTTACGTTTCCGTAAGGAACTCTTAGAGGTAGAGTACTGTGGGACGAACATCTCTCAACTCCTCGACCTGAGCGTCGATGAGGCGGTCGAGTTCTTTGAGGCCAATCGAGCCTCTTCCTCCTTGACCTCCAAGATCATCGACCAGCTACGTCCCCTGCAGAAGGTAGGGCTAGGATACATCAAGCTCGGGCAGTCAGGCTCTACCCTCTCTGGTGGGGAGAACCAGCGAGTCAAACTAGCCTATTACCTCGGGAAGGGGAAGAAACTCCCTACCCTCTTCATCTTCGACGAACCCACGACAGGCTTGCACTTCCATGACATCCGCACCTTGCTCCAGGCTCTACAAGCCCTCGTAGACCAAGGGCACTCAGTGATCGTCATCGAGCACAATCTAGAGGTCATCCAGGCTGCCGACTGGGTCATCGATATGGGACCCGAAGGCGGTAAGGCTGGAGGCTATATCGTAGCCGAAGGGACTCCCGAAGCTATTGCTTCCTGCGCCGAGTCTGCCACAGGGCGCTACCTGAAGGAGCTCCTTCAAGCCAAGCTCAAGCCCAAGCGTAAGTAGCACCTGACGCCGGTAGCAATTCGACTGAAGCGCTACCACAGAGAGCGCTCTAGTAGAGCTCTAAGCCATCCGGAGTACTCACTATAAGGCCATCCATAACATCCCCTATAAAACGAACCAAGCGCTAATCCTCCCTGAGGATTAGCGCTTGGTCTAATTAGGGCGTAGCTCTGATACGAGAGGGCCACAGGATACGGCACTACACCGCCTGCCTAGCCCTCGGAGAAGCCTACCCCATACCCCCTCAAACGGAGAAGAATAAAAAAGAGAAGCCCCCAAGTCGATAGCCTGTATGAGGCTTCGGACTTGGGGGCTTCCCTTGTGGTATTTACTCTATTGCTTAGAGCTTACCGCCAGTGGTCTTCAGGATCTCGTCTAGCTGGGCGTTGACCATATCGCCACGTAGATCTCGGGCGACGATCTTACCGCTGGGATCGAAGAGGATGAGCTGAGGAATGCCTGCGATACCATATAGGTCCGTCGCATCCTTATCATTGAAGATCTGAGGCCATGTGATCTCTAGATCCTTCATCGCTTGCAGGTGATCCTCCATCTTGTCCCAAACGACAGCACCGAGGATGACTAAGCCCTTGTCCGTGTATGCATCCCGTACTTTCTTCAGGTGAGCGATCTCACGACGGCAAGGCCCGCACCAAGAGGCCCAGAAGTCTACCAGCACGTAGTGACCCTTGCCGACATAGTCGCTGAGACGAACGGGCTTGCTCGCATCATCGACTCCATCGAAGTCTACAAACTGTGCCCCAGGCTTAGTAGCCTCGAGACGGCGGAGACGCTCTACCTGCTTGACGATCGTCTCTTCATTGCGGAGGCTTTCGCTAACTTCCTTGAGGTAGCCTTCAGCCTTAGCAAGATCTATATCTTCCTGTGCAAGGAGGGTCTGAAGAGCATAGTAGCCGAGAGCGTCGTCACGGTGGGCCTTTAGGTCAGCCAGCACGCCAGGCAGGATCTGAGCATAGTATTCCTTGACGACCTTCTCCATACCTTCCTCCTTCTGTTGATCAGAGAGGGTCTTGTCGGAGCGGAGCTTCATCAGCTTCTCCTTCACCCCGCTAGAGAGGGCGATCTCTTCCTTGACCTTCTGAGCACGGATATCGTTGAGCGGGGTACCCGTCGCTGCTTCAGCCTCTAGAGGAGCCTTGATGACACCTTCTTCGGGGATGAAGGAGAGCGAGAAGGAGCGAGGTACGATGAGGTTGGCCACGATACCATCACCTCCTACGGGGCGCTCGAAGTGGAACTTCCCTCCTACGACCTTGACACTGTCCAGTGCAGTACCACTATTAGTATAGAGGTAGACCCACTTGCCGTTGGCTTCAGCGGGTGCTGTACCTTGGATCAGGTAGTGCCCTGCTTTGGGCTTGGCGACAACTGTAGCTACCTTGGATTTCGCCTTACCCTTGCGTTGGGCCACTGCGGGTAGAGCGATCGTCGTAGCCAGGGCTAGAAGCCCTAGGCGGAGCCATTGATTCTTCTTCATGTGTGTTACTAATATGTATGGATGAGTGGTAGTAATATCGAACTAAGATAAGTATAATCTCGAGACGAGCGCTATCTATGCCTCAAGTCAAGCCCCAAGCTCAGCCGAGAGGGAGCACCTAGGCTAATGCTAAGGAAGCCTCACCGCTGGATCTATCGGGGCGCTAGGCTAGCGGAGTCGGATCTTGACTACAAGCTTACTCACAGCGCCACCGCCTCCTATGAGGGGGGCATGAGCATCTTCAGGGTAGAGGATCACGAAGTCCCCTGGGACTAGATCCACGTAGCTCGCTGGGGTGTCTTCGAAGAAGATGACATCCTTCTCCTTGTCGTAAGGGGCTTGAGGCTCCTGGCATAGAGCACGGGGAAGCCAACCGATACGCTCTCGTCCCTTGAGTAGTACCTGGATATCGATATGCTCTTCGTGAGCTTCGAGTGGCTGGTAGATCTGCGATGGAGCGTCCATGCGGTTGATGAAGAGGTCTTCACCACGGAGCTCTATGCGCTGCGACTCTAGAGCCAAGAGATCATGCGTCTTGATGTAGTCGAAAGCTTCCTTGAATAAGGGATGGAGTCCTTCGTAGCGAGCCGATCCCTCGAGTGTACTATGGATCATTAGAGTAAGCTTAGTTAGTCATGAGTCTCTATACCTGCGGTAGGCTCTCTGTAGCCCACCCTAAACATTAGAGGGAGCAGTGACAGAGTGAAGCCATACGCAAAGGTAGAAACTTCTTCGATACCATGTCCTTACCCTACCCATATCTCGCGCTCCATCATCCCCCTTCCTCATAAATCAATTTCCCCTACCAAGCCAAATGCTTGGTAGGGGAAACTGCCCATAAACTAAAGGTGGCGAACAAGCCCTCCTAGAGTGTCTTGAGGAGAGAGACTAGCTTCTCAGCATGCTCTCGTGCTTCCTGTGCGATATTGGGATTTGTCAGGGACAGCTGTCCGTAGAGGGGGAAAGCCCCTACATAGTCCATCTGGGTATAAGCTGCCGTACACTTGAGGGGCGCTACCAGAGCAGTCCCAAACTCCGTTCCTTCGTAAGTCGCAGCACCAGAGCCCGTGGTATAGGAGTGGATGAACTTCTTCCCCTTGAACTTATCGCCTCCCGTACCATAGGCAAAGCCGTACTGGAAGACTTCATCCAGGTAGCGCTTCATCGCTGCAGGCACGTTGAACCAGAAGACAGGATGATGGAAGATGATGACATCAGCCCCTACTAGCGCCTCCTGCTCGGTAGCGATGTCGATCTTATTGAGATCGGGGTAGAGCTCTTCGAGATTGCGGATCTCTACATTAGGTGTGGCCTTGAGTACCTCAAGGATAGCCTTACCAGCGTAGCTCTGCTCGTGGTAGGTGTGCGAATAAATAACGAGTACTTTCATTCTTCTTGACGGATAAGTTTGTATATGGATGATCTTGTGTGGTAAGAACGTAGAGGAGGTAGAAAAGGTTCACTCGGGTACAAATAAATGGGTGCCTACCTTCTCTAAGGTAGACACCCATCATATCTATTAGTGAAGGAAGGAAAGTAGGCGAGCTTACCCCCTCACAGCACTAGAATTCCGCATTGCGTGGCGTACGGGGGAAGGGGATGACATCACGGATATTGGCCATACCTGTGACGAAGAGCAGGAGGCGCTCAAAGCCCAGTCCGAAGCCCGAGTGAGGAGCCGTACCATAGCGACGAGAGTCGAGGTACCACCAGAGGTCCTTCTCGGGTACTCCTACCTCCTGAGCACGCTGTAGGAGCTTATCGAGGTCAGCTTCACGCTCCGATCCACCGATGATCTCTCCGATCTTGGGGAAGAGGACGTCCATGCCTCGGACTGTCTTCCCATCATCATTAAGCTTCATATAGAAGCTCTTGATCTCCTTAGGATAGTCCGTGACGATGACAGGACGCTGGAAGTGCTCTTCCACGAGATAGCGTTCGTGCTCGCTAGCAAGGTCGGCACCCCAGTACACTGGGAACTCGAACTTGCGCCCTGCCTTGACTGCTGCCTCGAGGATCTCAATCCCCTCGGTGTAGGTCATGCGCTTGAAGGGCTTCTCTAGGACAAAGCGTAGGCGATCGATGAGCTCCTTGTCGAAGTGCTCTGCTAGGAAGGTCAGATCGTCCATACAATGATCGAGCGCCCACTGCACGCAGTACTTGATGAACTCCTCTGCTAGGTCCATGTTCTCCTCAATCTCAAGGAAAGCGACCTCAGGCTCGATCATCCAGAACTCCGCTAGGTGACGAGGTGTGTTGGAGTTCTCGGCACGGAAGGTAGGCCCGAAGGTATATATCCCCCCGAGAGCAAGAGCTGCCATCTCTCCCTCCAGCTGACCAGATACCGTCAGCGAGGTGTGGCGTGCGAAGAAGTCTTCCTTGTAGTCGACCTTCCCATCCTCGGTGCGAGGAGGGTTATCTAGGTCAAGAGTCGTGACTTGGAACATCTGCCCAGCACCCTCGGCATCACTAGCCGTAATCAGTGGGGTATGGACATAGAAGAAGCCTCGCTCGTGGAAGAACGTATGGATAGCGATCGACATGTGATGGCGCATGCGGTAGATCGCTCCGAAGGTATTCGTACGAGGACGTAGGTGGGCGATCTCACGTAGGAACTCTAGGGAGTGCCCCTTCTTCTGTAGTGGGTAGGTAGCAGGGTCTGCTGTTCCTAGCACTTCTATCTCACTAGCCTGGATCTCGACACTCTGACCCTGCCCCTGCGAGGAGACAAGCTCACCGATGACACTCAGGCTAGCTCCCGTCGTGATCTTAGCCAGCAGTTCGGGATCGAACTTAGCTAGATCGACGACGATCTGGATATTATGGATCGTCGAGCCGTCATTGAGTGCGATGAAGCTGACAGCCTTATTGCCACGGCGGGTGCGGACCCAACCTTTGACGTTCACTTGCTGCCCTACTAGGGTAGCTTGGAGTAGCTCGATGATTCTTGTACGTTTCATAAATGAATGATTGAGGTATGTAGCGGTTGTGTGGTGTGTGCTGATTACTCGAAGGAGCCCATGCGCAGGTTGTTCACCTCCTGCTCGGTGAGATAGCGCCAGCGACCTCGAGGGAGGTTCTTCTTTGTCAAGCCAGCGAAGTAGACTCTATCGAGCTTGTGTACGTGGTAGCCTAGGTGCTCGAAGATACGACGGACGATGCGATTGCGTCCGGAGTGGATCTCGATACCTACTTGGCTCAGGTCCTCCTCATTGACATAGCTGACAGCATCTGCATGGATCTCTCCATCCTCAAGCTCTATCCCCTCAGCGATGCGCTGCATATCTTCGATCGAGACGGGCTTATCAAGCCAGACCTGATAGATCTTCTTCTTCATGAAGGAGGGGTGCGTCAGCTTACTCGACAGGTCGCCATCATTGGTGATGAGGATGACCCCCGTGGTATTTCTGTCGAGACGACCTACGGGGTAGATACGCTCCTCACAAGCCCCCTTGACGAGATCCATCACGGTACGGCGACACTCGGGGTCATCCGAAGTCGTCACGCAGTTCTTAGGCTTATTCAGCAGGATGTATACCTTACTCTGGGTGGAGACACGCTGTCCCTTGTAGAGGACCTCATCGAGGCGTGTGACACGAGAGCCAAGCTCCTTGACGACGACCCCATTGACGGTGATCTCCCCTGCTGCGATGAGTTCGTCTGCCTCACGACGAGAGCAGACCCCAGCGTTGGCTAGGAACTTATTGAGACGCAGATCCTGTGAGGGATCTACCATCTCCTCATACTTGACAGGGATGGGGATCTGTGGCTGCTTGGGCTTCTTTGCCTTGGGCATGGGTCGCTTGCCACCCTTGGCAGGGCGCTTCCCCTTGTAGGGCTGACCTTCTCCCTGATGCCCACCGGCTCCAGGAGCGCCACCTGAGCGACGAGGGCGCTCAGATCTATTATAGTTGTAGCTATATCTACCATCGGCACGCTCCGCCTGATAGCGCTCGTCGTAGCGGGAGCGCTCTGCGGTAGAGGTGGAGCTGGCTTGAGGGCGATGCTGTGAGGGATAAGAGCCTTCGTAGGAAGAGTGATCTACACGTGAAGGGCGAGAAGAGACGCGGTTGGGGCGTGGGGACTGCTCCTCTTCGGAGACGATGAAGACACGTCGGCGTCGGGTAGGTGTACCTGTGGTGCCTCGTGCTGAGGTGTGCTGTCCATCGGTAGAGGCTGCAGGTACACGACGGGAGTGTGTAGCCGAGCGCGGAGTAGGCTCATCAGAGCTACTGAGGTTTGGTCGAGGAGTAAACTCCTTGTCTTCTGCCATGTTTGGGTCTTGTTTTGTATACTTTATTGTCTCGGGTGTTGAGGGCAGCCTCTCGGCTCCCCACTGGTCTATAGCTAATGGATGTCCTAGGTGCTTGTGCTTTGCCTACGGGACATACACTGCCGAAGTACCCAATTACCTTTGAGCAAAGATAATAAGATTATGCGATATGCTACTCGCACCCACCCGATCCGATGCCCTCACTTACCCTAGAGGATATGCTCTTCGGATAGAGTTCGATAGATCTAGATACAGCGAGACGCACCCTCACCCCCTAATCTGGGGAAGGGTGCGTCTCGCTTATAGAGAATAGCTCCGCTGTAGCTTAGATGATGGAGTTCTTCTTAGTGAACTCTACGATCTCATCGATATAGCCGAAGGCCAGACCCGTGACCGTGTCGGCACAGCCGTAGTAGATAGCGATGCGACCCGTGTCAGCATCATGCAGAGCAGCGCAGGGGAAGGTCACGTTGGGTACGTCACCCATGCACTCATACTGCTCACGAGGAGAGATGAGGTAAGGACCGGAGCGGAACTTCACCTTCCAAGGCTCATCCAGATCAAGCAGGGCCGAACCAAAGGCATAGACGAAGCCATTGCACGATGCGAGGACCCCGTGGTAGATCAGAAGCCACCCTTCGCTCGTCTCGATGGGAATAGGACCCGCACCGATCTTCGTGCACTGCCAAGCACTATCCTCGAAGGGAGCAGGGCTCATGACATGACGGTGACGACCCCAGAACTCGAGGTCAGGAGACTCGCTATAGAAGATATCACCGAAGGGTGTGTGACCATTGTCGCTAGGACGGCTCAGCATGGCGAACTTCCCATCGATCTTGCGGGGGAAGAGCACACCATTGCGGTTGAAGGGCAGGAAGGCATTCTCCAGCTGGTGGAAGGTCTTGAAGTCGAAGGTGTAGGCGACACCGATCGTGGGGCCGTGGTACCCATTGCACCACGTCACATAGTAGCGATCTTCGATGAAGACCACACGAGGGTCGTAGCCATAGACCCACTCACCGATCTCCTTGTCGTCACATTCGAACTTCAGAGGCTCTGGGTTGATGTTCCAGTTGATAGCATCATCGCTAAAGCCCACGTGCAGACGCATACGGCGGTTCGTGTCATCACAGCGGAAGACACCAGCGTACCCTTCTCCGAAACGTACGACAGCACTGTTGAAGATGCTATTGGACGTAGGCAGGAGGTCACGAGGGATGATGGGGTTAGCGCTGTAGCGCCAGACGGTATCCTTACAGCCTTCGGGGCGATCTTCCCAAGGCATATCAGGCAGACTCTGCCCGACGATCTTGATCTTGCTCATTCGTTTACTAATATATAGGGTGATGATATGACTTGATTTAAGCAGCCTCCTTCGTCTCAGGCGAGTGTGCGAAGGGCAGGCGTAGGCTCAAAGCGATGGCTGGTATCGTGACCACGAGCACCAGGATGAAGAAGCCTTCGTAGCCGAGTTGTGTAGCGAGCTTCCCGCTGATCATTCCAGGGACCATGACGCTCAGGTTCATCAGGCTATTAGCGAAGGCATAGTGCGCCATCTGGTACTTCCCTGGAGCGATCTGCTGCATCATGAAGAGGGTGATCCCGACGAAGCCGAAGCCATAGCTGAAGTACTCAAAGACGATACCCGTAGCGACCCACCAGAGGTTCTGAGGCTGGAAGAGGGCGAGCAGGAGGTAGACCGCAAAGGGGATATTGAAGATACAGACCAGAGAGAAGAGCGTCTTCTTGAGTCCGAACTTAGCGATGTAGTAGCCTGAGAGGATCGAGCCGAGGATGAAGGCGATCGTACCCGCCGTACCATAGATGAGCCCGTAGTCTTCGTTCGATAGGCCTACACCGCCCTTCATGACAGGATCCTTGAGGAAGATAGGAGCGATCTTCATCGCTAGACCTTCACCTAGACGGTAGAGGAAGATGAAGACGAGGTAGAGCCAGATATGCTTCTTGACGAAGAAGGTACGGACGACCTCGACCATCTCTGCCCAGCTCTCCTTGGCTGAGCGTCGCTCCTTGGCCGTCTCCTTTGGCAGTACCCACATGTGGTAGAGGGAAAGAGCGAGCATCAGAGCGGCACAGATGGCCATGATCACCATCCAAGCCTTCTCGAGACCAAACCCCTTCGACAGGTAGCCTGCTAGATAAACTAAGCCCCCATTGGTGAGGATCTTCGCTAGATTGTAGAAGGCACCTTGCCAGCCGGCATAGACTCCCTGCTCGCTACTGGAGAGCTCCTGCATATAGAGTCCGTCCCCAGCGATATCGTGCATCGACCCGCTGATAGCCAGCACGCCCATGAAGGCTAAGGCGATGGAGAAGAAGCTGGGCAGAGGCAGAGCAAAGCACACCAACCCAAACATCAGCGCGGTGATCGCCTCAGTGAGGAAGACATACTGACGCTTCGTACCAAAGAGCTCCATACAGAGGCTGAAAAGTGGCTTCAGTGACCAAGGCAAGACAAGTAGGCTAGTCCAGAAGGTGACATCTTCCTTACCGATCCCAAGGTCAGTGAACATCAGTACAGAGACGATCGAGAGGGCGACATAGGGAAGCCCCATCCCAAAGTAGACGCTAGGCACCCACGCGATGGGGTTGCGCCTCTTCTTCGTTTGTGGAGTCGAAGGCGAATAGTTTTGTTCTTCCATGAAGTATGAATGTACGTGATTCCGATTTTCGAAGCGGTTCAAAGATAGCAAAAAAGCAGGGATCCCGCCTCTCCTACCTACCTTCAGCCACCGCCCTATAGCACACCCAAAACAGACACATCCTGCACCAGCAAGGTAATCCTCAGCATTCATCCCCTCCAGGACTTTGATACCCAGTCATTCAATCCACATCCTATGCTCGCAACACAGAAAGACGACAAAGCCTCCGATCATAAATTTGAAAGTTAGCAAGGGCAAACACATCACTAGCTAGATGCACTTGCCCTTGCATTACTTCTATGTGGCATAACAACCACTACCCAAGTTCCTCATCGAAGAGGAGTCAATCTCTATGATTTTGATCTAATATTCTTATTATAGACCTGTTGTTCTCCTTGAAGATTGACTTTCCCATCATAAATAGCATGCTTGATACTCATAAGCTTGGCAATGACCTCTTCTCGGCTTTTACAGTCCATCAACTCGTTATAGACATATTCTGAATACTCTTTCGTATGGGATGTCTTATGAGCTGGACCTTTGAAGATACTTTCCTCCGAACCATCAGGCAAGAATATCCCATTAGCAGCATCATTGATATCTATACCAAACTTCTCTAATATCTTGCGGGATCTTTCTGCAGCTGGATCCCTCCCCTCAACCACATGGTGGGCCACAGCACCACCAAATGCCTCTATAATTCTCGCCAGCTTAGGATCCATCACTGCTAACAGGTTACTTCTTAAGATAATTCCACTAGGTTCCCTCCCTATTATTTGCTTGGCTTGAGTATGCTCGAGCTGGTAGGCTGTAGGGAACTGATGACTCGGGGTCACAGCCTTCCTTCGTTCTGCATGTAATTCCTCATTAAACTCTTGAGGATACGCATCTCCATATTCCTTAAGATTATTGATAGCAGGTTCTAGTCTACCATTTCGCTCTACCACAGCTAAGGCTCTTGCTCCTGTTATAACTTTATCTGTAGTCCTTCCAAATATCCCAAGTTTACTGGCGATATAGGTGACTATCGCTCCAAGCAATACCGCCAAGAGTACCCACAGCCACCATGGAAAGCTTCCATCGGCTTCGGCTGTTGAGTTTGCCACTTTAGCTGGCACAACAGCGTCTTCCTTCTGGAGCGTATCAAGCTCTACTTGGTCATACAGACCTTGTAGCGAATTAACTACGTGCATTCGCTCGTGTGAGCTAAACACACTTGCTAACTCAGAGCTATCAAAGGCGGGATCAAGTAGGACGAGATATGCCTCCTTATTCTCACCCTCCCAGAGAGACAATAGGGAGCGTAGGCTATCCAGACTATACCTCTTACTATTGTGGAGAGCATCTGTAATTAGATAGAGGCGATTACCTGAAGCATCCGAATGAAGGGAGTCCAAGCCCGCCATCCAAGCTCTGTAAATATCCGTACGCCCTTCCGACGTATTGAGGTGCTCTATATAGGAGCTAACGAGGGAGGAGTCCTGAGGTAACTCCACAGATAAGCCAGCTCGCACTTTATCCGAGAAGGGAATAAGCACAGCTCTTGAGTGCTTTGCCTTGCTGAGAGCCGAACTTAGTTCACGCTTGACTTCGTCGAATACGTTAGGAGTAGAGACACTGCCTCGCCCCTGCATAGAGCCAGACACATCGATAAGGAAGATATCCTTCTTCGCCTGTAGGGTATCCGACCAACTAATTTGAGGGAAACTAAGTGCCAGCATGGCAAGAAGGAGAGACTTCTTTAACTTAGATAGTAAGTTTTGTAACATGTGATATGCATTAGAGGGTTATATATAGCGATAGCCTTGCGCTACTCCTCCCCCACGAGGGGAAAAGTATAGCGCAAGGCTATCCTTACTATGTTTAGAGAATTTATAGGGAGAGTCTGCAGGGCAGACTCTCCCTAAGGGTACCCTTAGGGACGTCGGAGAATCGCTTAATTGCTAGGACTCTATTCATTAACTTATTCTTTGGCGTTAACGATCACAAAGATAATACTATTTCTCATGGATACCGCTTCCACAAGAGAGGCTTTCAGCGCCCCATACATGGGTAAAAAAGGTACCCCATTCATGGGTCACCCGACCGACCCATGAATGGGTCACTTCGGGGACCCATGCATGGGGTACTTCGAGGAGGCATGAATGGGGGTAAAGCGAAGGGTATCTTCCCCCTCTGTTAGGGGCGAGTATAGAGCAGAGGCGAGACGCTCGGACGCTCGGCACTCAGCTTACCCGAAGCGTAGGCGCAGTCGCCATTGACATAGGTCGCCTTGACGCTATGGGTGAAGGTATACCCTTCGAAGGGTGACCACCCGCAGAGGGAGAGGATGCGCTCGGGTGTGACTGGAGTATCCGCCTTGGGATCGATGAGTACGAGGTCGGCATAGTAGCCCTCCCGTAGGAAGCCACGCTTCTCTATGCCGAAGAGCTGAGCGGGCAGATGAGCCATCTTCTCCACGACTAGTTCACGGGTGAAGACTCCCTCTCGTGCTAGATCCAGCATCGCTACGAGCGCATACTGGGAGAGAGGACCACCGCTAGCCGCCGTCAGACAGTCCCCTTCCTTCTCGGAGAGCAGATGGGGAGCGTGGTCGGTAGCCACGATATCGATCAGCCCCGAGCGAACGGCAGCACGCAGAGCCTCCCGATCACGGAGCGTCTTGACGGCGGGATTCCACTTGATGCGGTTACCCAAGCGTGCATAGTTCTCGTCGGAGAAGATCAGATGGTGCACGCAGGCTTCGGAAGTGATCTTCTTCTCGGATAGAGGGAGATCATTGCGGAAGAGAGAGAGCTCCCGAGCCGTAGAGACATGGAGGATGTGTAGACGACTCCCCAGACGGGTAGCGAGCTCTACAGCTTCGCTTGAGGAGCGATAGCAAGCCTCTTCGCTACGGATGAGTGGATGGTAGCGAACATCGAGCTGTGCCTGCCCCACCTCATCGAGGTAGCGCTGGCGATTGGCACGGATGATCTCTTCCTTCTCGCAGTGCGTAGCGATGATGAGGTCTGTCTCGCTGAAGATGCGCTCCAGCGTGTGCTTATCATCCACGAGCATGTTGCCCGTCGATGAGCCAAGGAAGAGCTTGAGCCCTGGGGTGCGGCGAGCATCAATGCGGGGGAGCTCGTCGGCATTGTCATTCGTCCCCCCGAAGAAGAAGGAATAGTTAGCCCAAGAGGTCTCAGCAGCACGATCCATCTTCCACTGCCAGGCCTCGAGGCTGGTCGTAGGAGGCTTGGTGTTGGGCATCTCCATGAAGGAGGTCGTCCCCCCAGCTATCGCCGCCTTGCTCTCGCTCTCGATGGTCGCCTTGTGCGTCAGCCCTGGTTCACGGAAGTGGACTTGGTCATCGATACAGCCGGGGAGAAGCCAAA
>ERZ772956.532-NODE-532-length-28158-cov-4.890261_pt1 | contig 28158 bp, 30 predicted proteins | sample MGYA00580683_ERZ772956 | MGnify/ENA primary metagenome ERZ772956 (study PRJEB29015, sample SAMEA2738077) | human oral metagenome | biome: human oral; feature: human-associated habitat; material: saliva | place: China | collected 2212 ... | reverse complement strand
ATGCTATTAGATATTTTCGTGGTCATCCAAATGAGAGCTACAAACTTACACCGAGTATCTATCGAGATACAGGTTTAATTAAAAATGAGCATAATATTATTCGTGATGCATTGACTTATTGTCCAAATGATTTGGGTTTAACAGATACAAATTTTGAAAAATTAGTTAAAGTGGGAAGCGCTGATAAGTGCTTTCTTTTTTTTGTACTGGGAATTGCAAAGAAATATCAAACAATGTTATAATCCTATTGTTGATAAAGGAGAATATTATGGGAAAATTTTTAAAGAAGGTTATGACTAAAGAAGTAATGTTTTATATTATACTAGGAGTATGTACAACTTTAGTTAATTTAATATCATTTCAACTATTGACTAAAGTTTGTAAGTTGAATGATAATTTATCAAATGCTATTGCGATTATATTATCTGTATTATTTGCATATATTACTAATAAGGATATTGTTTTTCATTCTGAAGCAAGTTCAGCTAAAGAAAAATGGATGGAATTTTTTAAATTTATACTGGGGAGAGCAGCTACAATGGTGCTAGAGTTTGTTGGTGGATTGTTAATGTTTAAATTACCAATCGATAAAATGATTTCTAAAATTATTTTAACTTTTGTAGTTATTGTTCTTAATTTCTTTATTAGTAAGTTTTTTGCTTTTAAAAAGAAGAAATAGTTTTGTAAGTCTGAGAATATATTCTTGGACTTTTATTATATAAAAGGGGGATGAATTTTGAATAATAGAACAATACTTGGAAATGCGACTATGGCTCATGTAAATTTTATGGATATTAATATTGATACTAAACAGCTTGTTAAAGATATATTTATTAAAATAAATGAAGCTAAAGAAGATATTCTCAAAGCTAATATGATTGATATTAGAAATAATAATGGTTTTGAAATTGATTTTAATATAATTGGGATGATTGAAGCGGAATTATTAAAAATTGAAGATTTATATAATAGAATTATATGTCTTGAAGATAATTCTATGGAATATGTATTAAATGATTCTTTTGGAACTATTTGTACTATTTATAATGGAAATACTTATTATTTAATCGAACTTGCTTTAAAATCGATTTTGACGCGTAATAGTATGATATTTGTTAATGAGATAAATTATATGGATTTTACTAACAGACTAATATTGATTTTGATTAAAAATATACTTGATAAGTATAGAATTGATAAAAATTTAATTCAATTATTATATACTGATGATTTTCATGCTTTATTGTCAAATAATGCTAGTATAAATCGAGTTTTTGCTATTGGTGATTTAGAATTTCAAAATATAGTTAAAGAAAGCTCAAGTGTTGAAGTGATATGTTTAGGAATTGATCGATACGATATTTATATTGAAGATATTAAGAATATTTCAATACTTGAAGAGTTGTCAAAAATTGATTGTTGTGATATATATGTCAAATCAGGATTGAAAGTTTCATTTGATGATTATATTGAAGTTAAAGATGTTGAGGAGGCCGTTGGACAGATTAATTTTAATACGGCTGGACATGATTCGATAATTTTAACTGATAGTAAGAGTTCCGCTTCATATTTTGCGAAAAATGTGAAGGCAGATAATGTTTTTGTTAATACTTTATTTACTAAAAATTATTTGAAATTTGATATTGATTTATTTTTAAGAAAGAAGAAAGTAATTTGTCATAGTGATATGATGAATGATTTGTTTGGAGGAAGTTATGAATGATTTTATTTTAGTTGCAATTAAGTTACTGATTGGATTTTTTTCTTTAATAATGGTTATTAATATTACTGGTAAAGGGAATTTATCTCCTAATTCTGCCAGTGATCAAGTTCAAAATTATGTACTTGGTGGTATTATTGGTGGAATTATATATAATAAAGAAATTGATATTTTAGAATGTATTACAATTTTGTTTATATGGTGTATGCTTGTATTATTATTTAAAGTTATTAAAGAACATAGTGTTAAAGCTAGACAATTGATTGATGGTAAAGCATTAATTATTATTGATAATGGTCAAATTAATATTGAAAATTGTAAAAAAGCTGCTTTGAGTGCACATGATGTTGCTTTTAAATTACGTACTCATAATGTATATTCAACACATAAAGTTAAAAGAGCTATCTTGGAGCAAAATGGACAATTAATTGTTATATTATTTGGAGAAGAAAGTCCTAAATTCCCAATTATTACTGATGGACAGGTACAAAATGATATTTTAGAAGTAATTGGTAAGGATGAGGAATGGTTGCTTGAAGCAATAACGAAAAGAGGATATGAGAAACCATCTGATATATTCTTAGGTGAATATGTTGATGGAGAGCTTATTTTGACAGCATATAATTAGTATTATAGTAAATAATGATTAAATAGTTTAAAAGGTAGAATAGTAATTTGGTAGGGGGATATATTATGAATTATAATGATATTATTAGTTTAATTGTAAATGATTTTAATAGAAGTTTTAATTTGTCATCTGAGATTATATATGATTCAAGGGAGAATATAATTAATAAAAATCCACATTTTAAAATTGGAAAAAGTGCAGCTGGTTTTTTTGATAATGCTTCTGAAAGAATTTATTTATTTTCTGGTATAATTGAGAAGATAAAAGAAAGAAATTATTATAATTATAATAATACCAAAGATAACGGATTGACATTTTTAATATTTGCTGCATTTCATGAATTAGAACATTTACTTCAATTAAAATATCCTGAGAAATTAAGAAAACAATTTAATTTTTCAAAGCAAATGTATAAATTAGAAGAGATAATTATAAAAATTTCTAAATATGATCAATCAATTAGTGACGTTAATTATAGTGAACAACACGATAATTTTTTATTTGAAATTGATGCTGATATAAAAGGAGTAACTAATGCTTTATCATTTGTAAGATATTATGAAATAAATGGTATTAATAATAGATATCTTGAATTAATGAAAAAATATAATGATTTTAGAATTAATAATTATGATATTCCAATTATGATAAGTCAATTTAATAAAATAGTAAAAAAATATCCTGAGATTCTTAATAATAAGCAATGGTTAGATTGTGAAGAATTGACACAATTTTATCATTTAGATGGCAATCTTAAATCAATCGAAGAAATAATAAGTGTAAATAGTAGTTTATTACCATATTTTGTTTCTTCAATTTCATTTTTGAAATCAATAAATGGAAAGAAAATTCCAGATTATCAGAAAAAATTTATATACTCATGTTTAGATACTGTAATAAATGAGCATAATCAAAAGCAGAAAAATTTAGGTGAATTTTTAGATATTGATTTTGTTATTAATGAATTGATGAATTATACTAAAATTACTGAAAGAAATTCTAAATCATCTAAAATGATGGCAAATGAAAAATACTATAATTATATTAATAAGGCAATGGAATGTTTTAAAGAAGATAAAAAAATTGAGGAAGATAATAGACCACATCTTTGTTAATGATGTTTAATAAAATTACTTTTAAAGATTTCCTAAAAAAGTAGTTTATAAAGAAAAATAATATTTTATATAATGAAGTGAATCCTTCTTGTTAAATAAAATTTTTAACAAGTGGGATTCTTTTTTTATATTTTAAATAAAATTGTTGACAATTTATTTTATTTCTAGTATACTAATAAATGATTTTAGTATACTAGTGTATGGAGAAAATATGAAAGAAGAAGCAATTTTGAAGGCTGCAAAGAAAATGTTTTCTAAATATGGTTTTAAAAAAGTTTCAATGGATGAAATAGCTAGAGAATCTGGAGTTACTAAAAAAACGGTTTATGCTAACTTTTCTAGTAAAGAGGATTTATTAAACGAATTAATTAAATATGAGTTAAAAAGTATGAAGAATGAGTTTGAAAATATTGAAAATAAGTCAGATGATTTTTTTGAAGGAATTGAACAAGGATTAATTAGTTTGTTAGTTTTTAGAAAAAAGAATAATTTATTTAAGGTTCTTTTTGAAGAAGCAGAAATTCTTAGAAATAAAGCTCTTGTTAATAGTATTAAGTTTATTGAAAAAGATGTTATTAATTATATTAGTGAGAAGCTTAATGAAGCACAAAAGAAGCGGATATATTATTTTTGATAATATTGATGTACTTACTTTTTTAATTTATAAAATGTATATTGCGTTAATTATAGATTGGAATAATTTTTATAAAAAGCTTAGTAATGAAGAGATTTCGAGCAATATTATGAAAATACTTAGAAATGGAATTGAAAGGAAATAAAAAATATGATTAAGAAATTACAAGATAGTGGATATTTTAAATTTATTGTTTTTGCTGTGGTATTATTAATACCATTTATATATAGTTTCTTTTATTTGAAATCTTATTGGGATCCATATGGTCATTTATCAAATATTAAAGTTGGTGTTGTTAATTTGGATAAATCAGAAAATTCTAAAGGTAGTGAATTTGTTAAACAACTTAAAGATTCAAATTCTTTTAATTTTGTTGATGTAAATTCATCCGATGATGCTTTGAAAGGTCTTGGAAATGATGAATATTATGCGGTTATTACAATTCCTTCTGATTTTACTGATACATTAAAAAGTGCATCTACTAAAAATAAGATGGTTTCAACAATAATATATTCTCCTAATAAAAGAAAGAATTATTTATCATCACAAATTATTAATAGTGCTTTAAAAAGTGTTGAATTAAAAGTTGAAGAAAATGTTAGTAAAGAAGTTACTAAAACTTTAGCTGATAATCTAAGAAAAGTTCCTGAAAATTTGAGGGTTATTTCAGATAGTGCTAGTAAACTTAATGATGGAACATTAAAATTAAATGATGGATTAAATACATTATCTAATGGAACTAAAGAACTTAATAATAAGTATGTTGAGTTTGATAAAGGCGTTTCTAAAGCTAGTAATGGTGCTAATGAATTGAAAAATGGTGTTAATGTATTGAATTCTTCAATGGGTACAATTGTTAATGGTACTGATAAATACGTTTCTGGTAGTGAACAATTAGCTAATGGTACTATTCAATATGTTGATGGTTCTAATAAAGTTATTGATAATATAGGTAAATATGTTGATGGTGTTAATACTATTAATAGTAATAAAAATCAATTATTACATGCTATTATTAATATGTCTAGTGTTAATCCTAGTTTAGTTCCGATTGCTAATCAAGCACAAACTATTTTAAATGCTGAAAATGCTGCTGGATTAACTCAAAAGGGTAATTCTTTAAAAAATGGAGCAAATAGTCTTAAATCCGCTTCTAATAACCTTAAAAGTGGTGCTAAACAATTAGTTGCTAAAGATTCTAATGGAGTTACTCAAGGTGGAAAATTAACAAGTGGTGTTAAACAACTTAAAACAGGTGTTTCTAAATTAGATGATGGGGTTAATAATTTATCTAATGGATTAAATACATTAAATGATAATTCTAAAAAAGTAAATAGTGCTATTAATAAACTTAGCCAAGGTGCTAATAAAGCACAAATGGCTTCTGAAAAATTAGCTAATGGTACTAATGAATTTAAAAACAAGATTAATGATGGTCTTAAAACTGCAAATGATTCTGTTAAAAAATTAAATGGAATTGAGGATTTTGTAGCAAATCCAGTTGATTTTAAAGAAGAATCTTATGGAACAGTAAATTCATATGGTATTGCGTTTGCTCCATTATTTATTTCAATTGGTTTATGGGTTGGAGCTTTGATGTGTTATGTTGTTTTATATTATGATCAAAGACATAGATTTGGTATTTTTGATCATGATACTAAAAAGAATAGGATGCTTCAAAATCTTGCTTATTTAGCAATTGGCGCTGTTGAAGGAATTGGTACAGGACTTTTATTAATGTGGGGACTTAAATTAGATGTTTCAAATTTAGGACTTTATATAGGTGAATGTATATTAGTTGGTATTGTATTTATGAGTGTTATTCAATTTTTAATAAGAAATTTTGGTGATGTTGGAAAGTTTGTAGCTTTAATTATATTAGTTTTACAACTTGCCGCTTCTGGTGGTACATTCCCAGTTGAAACAATTAATGATGGATTTAAAGGCTTTAATTCTTTATTACCTATGACATATTCTATTAGAGCTTTTAGAGATGTTTTAATTCCTACTAATAATAGTTTAATTGTTAAGAACACATTGATTTTAATTGGAATTATAGTTTGTATTAATATTATTAATTTGATTATTGAATTTATTAAAATCTACATTAATAAAAAGAATAGTGGAGATTCTGATATTAAAGTATAGATTTATTATAAAGAGAATATGATGCTTTATTGAAGCGGAGTGTTCTCTTTTTTTATTTTTAAAAGATTACTTGATATATTATTTTATAATGATATAATAATATTGAAATTTATATATTAACGGCGAACATTTATTTGTACGCTTTAATTTAAAGTAAGAAAGGTATTTGTGTATGGAAAAGAAAAATGTAAGAATACTAGTAATTGTAGTATTGTCATTAGTAGTTTTACTAATAATTGCAGCAGTTAAGTTTAATTTTTTGAATAAGTTTGTGTTTAAAAAAATTAATCAATCAAAGTTTAATGCAACTGTTAATAATAATGTAAATCCTGGACAGGGAGAAAAGTATGAGAAAGTAGTTGATAGTGTATCAATTAGTTTTACTAAATTGGATGGATGGAAATATGAAGAGCTTCCAGCGACTGAAGAATATAAGTTTGCACTAAAATTTTATAAGAGTAGTAATGATAAGTATGCTACATTATATTTTTATAATACGATGTCAGCTGTTTGTGGAACTGATCGTAGAGTTGATAGTTTGACTTTAAATAATGGAAATAAACTTAATGTAGGATATTCTACAGCGGATAATATATGGAGGGATATATTCTTTTCATTAAATAGTAAAGATATAGTAATTATAAATCATACTTTGGATAAAGTAGAAGCGGAAAGTTTCCTTGAAATGGTTAAGACATTTGAAGTTTCTAGAAAGGGAAATGCAAATGATAAGCTAACGTTAATGCTTAAAGAAGGTAGTTTAAGTGATAGTGGTGCAGTTTTTGTATTAGAGAATAAAAGTGATAAAGTATATACATATGGTGCTGAATATGATATTGAAGTAAAAACTGATAATGGTTGGGAAAAAGTTGAAGATAGTCGTAATAAAGCATGGACTCAAGTATTATATGTATCAGAGCCTAATAAAACAAACAATATCGCTGTGGATTTTTCGGAATTAAAAACTAAATTAGTTTCTGGAAAGCATTACAGAGTTGTTAAGAGATTAATTGAAGAAGTTGGCGGTAACAAAGAATATTACTTGAATGCTGAATTTCAAATGAGATAAAATTAGTACACTACGTTTTATATTTTTTATAAAGCGTGGTGTATATTTATATAGATGGAGAAAATATGAAATTATCGGAATATTGTGATAAAAAAGAAAAAATATGGTATGAAATAGAGGAATCTTATGTAAAAAAGTTTATTGATTATTTATCTAAGAATATTGATGAGGATTTGTTTAAGATTGCTAATACAAATGATAGTATGGAAGTATTTGATAGATTAAAATTATGGATTTTCAATTTTTACAATAAAGAATTTTTGGATGGCTTAAAATTTATTGATATCAATTATAATGATATTAAGAAGAGTTTTATATATTTATTTATTTTGACCTTTACTAGAAATAATAGAAGTGTTGAATTAATGTATGATGTTTTGGCATCTTTTGGAATTATAGAAAAATTACTTGTTTATGATGATTATTATGAATTAATTACAAATGATTTTGGAAATATAAAATTTATGAAGGCTGAAGATAGTTTTGCTGATGATATGGATACAATTTCGTATGTTAATAAAATGGGCGATAAAATTAAAGATGGATGCCATGATGTTTCCTTTTATCTAATAAAGAAATATGATACATTTAGGGCAATTACAGCTACTTGTACTAAGGGATTAAATGAAAAGTATTATCATTCTTTTGTTATTGATGATGAGGATTATGTTATAGATTTTACAGGTAATTTAATTATGCCTAAAGAGCAATATTATTTATTACAGGATGTTAAAGAGCTAAATTCTGTTAATTATAAAGAATATATTGATGAAAAAGATGATATTGAGAAATTTGATGAGAGTGGAACATTATATGAACTTTTAAGAGATGGTTTATATAGACAATATTTGAATGAAAATGATTAAAAATGAGGTAATGATATGTATGTTTTAACTGCTCCTCCTAAGACGGGTAAATCTACAGCTATTAAAAAGATTATTAATATGCTTGGAGCTAAAAATTGTTGTGGCTTTTATACAAAAGAGATGATTGAAGATGGGCAAAGAGTAGGTTTTAAAATAGTCACGTTAAGTGGTAAAGAGGGAATATTAGCACATGTTTCTTATGATGGAGAGTATAGAATTGGTAAATATGGAGTTAATCTTAAAGAGTTTGAAAATATTGCTCTTACAGAGTTAGAAAGCATTATAAATACTGGTGGTGACAAGTATGTAATAATTGATGAAATAGGGCCTATGCAACTTTTTTCGGATAAATATAAGGAACTATTATTAAAGATTGCATCTACTGATAAGAAGATTATTGGTACTGCTTTTTATGAGAGTTATGATTGGCTTGATGATTTTAAAAAGTTGGATAATGTCGAATTAATTGAAATTAATGAAATGAATCGTAATGATATTCCAATGGAAGTCGTGGAAAAGATTTCAAAAGATGATGGTTTGTTTCAAACTAAAATACAGAAGGCTAAGAAGTATATATTGAATAAAGATAGATTTGTAGATGATGGTAATAAAATAGTTATTAGTTCTGACCATGGCACTAGAGTAGTTAATAAATTAAATGATGGTGGATATTCATGCAGTTGTGATTATTTAAAAACTAAGGGGACTTGTAGTCATATAATGGCTTGTATAATAAGATGATGGTAAGAAGCGGAAGGTGTGTGCCGCTTCTTTTTGGATATAATCCTTAATTTAATATATTGTTTTTGAAATAATACAGTTATATAATATGGATAATTATTATATATGAAAAGGGATGTTGTAAGATGGGTAAAAAAAGAATTTTATTATTAATAATATTAATTAATGTTTTAATTTGTAATTGTTTGTATGTGAATGGAAATGAAGATAATGCAATACAGAAAGAAGAAAAGGCTGTTTTAACTAGTGAAAACATAATATATTGGGAAGATGTTATTAGTACAGGTAAAGATAATGGTTTTTCTAAAAAAATGGATATTAAACTAAATGATCCTCATTATGGTTGGAAGTTGGGTAAATTTGTATTATCTGGATTTTCTGGTAAACGTAGGGATGATAATGGTAATTGGATATTTTTAAAAAATGTAGGAGATGATATTACACTTTATTTTAATTTAGCTCAAGATATAAATAACCTTGATGGAAAGAAAGAATTAAAAATATCAGAAGATAAAAACGGGTATGATAATGAATTTAATATAAGAAAAACGAATTTTGGAAGAGGATGCCTTATTGTTAGAAAAATTGATTCAACAGGAAATAAAAATGAACCTGAGATATATACTGATTATCTAAATGGTGTTACAGTAGGTGCTAATACAAAGATTAATGTATATGAAGAGGGCGATTATGAAGTTGCACTTGATTATGAAGTTTTAGAAGATAATGGTTTTGTATTTAAAGATTATAATAATTACAGGATTCGTTTTAATTTTTCTATAAGAAATGGAAACTGTATGGTATTTCCATTTGATGTAAAAACCAAAAGAGAGTTAAACAATACAGCTTTTACTGAAAATGGTTTTTATCTTGATTTAGCTAATTCACAATACCTAGAAATAAATGTTAAAAGAGAAGTTTTTAAGGAAGATATAGCTGGATTAGTTGAAGATGTTAGATTTAATAGGCCAGCAAAATCTGGAGAAGCATTCACAGAAGATGGAATATATACTATTACCGTAAAAAATAATTATACTCATGAAACTACTATAAAAAAGATATATGTAGGAAAAAATAATCTTCTTAAGGCAGTGGTTCAAACAGGAAAAAATCTTGAAGAAATAAAAGAGCTTTTAAAAAGTGGAGCTAATATAGATGATGAAGGAATTATCACTAATATGCCTCATGGAAATAAAATAGTATATTCAAATAATAAATCTAATAAAAGTAATAATGGCTTTATAACTTTTATAGTACTTGTTTTTGTTTTTGTTGCTTTTATAATGATAAGAATTATTAAATATATTAAAATAAAAAAGGTTATGAAAAACAGATTAAATAGTAAATTAATTCAATTAAATGCTGAAATAGAGAAAGTATATAAATTAAATGATAATTATATTCATTTTTATTTGACTGAAGATTGTATTGTATATGAATTGTATGATTTGAAATTTAATTTGATTAAAACTAGTAAGATAGATTACCCGGATGTAGAAGAAGATATTACTTTAAAAGAAATTAAAGAAGAACTTTCAAATAAGTTAGATATTCCGGAATTACGAAAAGAGCAATTGGAATCTATTTCGTTACAACAATTTAATAAATTAAAAGAACAAAAAAATGGAGATTAGAGTATGATGAAAAAGTTATTAAATTCATGGAAATTTATATTATCAATTGTAATTTTACTGGTTCTTGTTTTGTCATTTGTACTATATAATTATTTTTTTAAAAGTAAAGTTGTTGATTCAGATAAAATAGATTATAAAAGTTTGGATGATTCTAATTTACAAAATTTAATGATGGAAAATATATATTCTGGATTGGAAGCTAATTTATCAAGTGATGACTATGTTGTTAAATCTATTGCAATGACATATATATCTAAAGAATATATTGAAGAATTGAATTATAACAATAAATCTAATATTTACTTTGGTTTTACACTTTCTGAATTAGCTAATATGTTTCAAGATAAAAAATATGTATTTACTGTTAATGATAAAAATGAAACTATCGTAAAAGAGTTTGAGTTTTCTAATGATAATTATAAAAGAATGTTATCCAATGTTTGTATTGGAACAGGTATTATTCTTGGATGCGCGACTATTTCGATTTTATCGACTGGAACAGCCATTTCAGCAATATTTATGATGTCTGCAAAAACTGCTACAACTATGGCATTATCAAGTGCAGTAATAGATGGTGTGCTTTCATATGGTGTAGAATATATTAAAACAGGAAATACTGATAAAGCATTGAATGAGGGATTGGTGAATTCTACAGAAGGATTTAAAATGGGGGCAATTCTGGGAGCCGTTTCAGGTGGTTCAGTTGAAATTGCTTCACAATTGAATCAATCTAAAAAATTTAAAAATCCGAATCCGGTTAAGAGAGGGCAAGAGGGTGAAAAAATAGCTTATAATAAGTATGGAGGAAGACAGCAAGAGGCATATTTAAATGGAAATATTGTTAGTAGTAATACAAATGGTTCAGTTAGACCGGATTTAATTAGAGATGTTAAAGGTCATTTAGAAGCTATTGAAATTAAAGATTATAATTTAGATAGTTCTACTTCAAGGAGAAATTTGATAAAAATATTAAGAGAACAAGTAGCAGAGAGAATAAGACATTTACCTAAGGGATCTACACAAAGAATTTGTTTAGTTACTAAAGGAAGAAATTATAATAAAAAGTTTGTAAATGACTTTATTAAACAAATTCAAAATGAATTGAGAGATGTATATCCTAATATTTCGATTGAGGCTATATATTGATTTTAACAAAATACATAAGGAAGATTTGCGTTTATAAATTTGAAGCGGAAATATCTATAAATTTATATGAAAATTATACATGTTTTAAAAATATGTATAATTTTTTTCATTTTTTATACATATTAAGTTGAATAATCAAATAAAATGAGATTAAGTTTATCAATTTTTTCCTTGATGTATTGTTTTATATTTAATATAATGAAAATATTAAATAAGGGGTGAATGTATGCAAATTTTTAATACAAAAAAATATAGATTAGAGTGGGAGAGAAAAGTAGAAGAAAGCTATAATAAAGGCAAAATTGATGGATTAAAAGAAGCTTTAAACTCTATTGAAAATGGCAGTAATAATCGAAAGAGTTTTAAGAGGCTAACAGAGAAAGAACTTTTGATTGAAATAATGAATAATCTTATTTTAAATAATGTAAGATTGACAAAATTGGGTGATAAAGTTAATGAAATATCTTTGATTAATTCAAAAGATTTAAATAGTGACAATTCCCTTGAAAATATTACTAATACAGTAAATAACATTAGTAATTTGTTAGAAAATGAATTTAATCAAGATTATACTAATAGTTTATCTGGAATGCTTAAGAATGTAGAAGATAAGGTTAATTGTGCCTTGGATGAGTTTGGATATAATAATTTATATTCTAAAATTAATAGTATTGATGTTACTGACGATGTAAAAATGCTTGATGATGATGTTTTTAGGATGGATGATAATATAGATAATATGAAGCTTCAAATAAATGAAATTAATAAGAAGTTAAATAAAATCAAGGATGTATTAGATGAATCATTGAGTGAATATAATAGTTCTAGTTTATATGCAAAATTAAGAGAATTAAAATAAAAATAAAGTATTGTGGAGGGTATATTATGGACAAAGAGAAGAATGAAATAATTTTATTTGAAAATCAGGATATAAAATTAGAAGTTAATGTTAAAGATGATACTGTATGGCTAAATAGGCACCAAATGGCACAATTATTTGATAGAGATATAAAAACTATTGGAAAACATATTAACAATGCTTTAAAAGAAGAACTGCTTGGTCTAGATTCAACTGTCGCAAAATTTGCGACAGTTCAAGGAGAGGGGTCTAGAAAAGTTAAAAGAAATGTTGAATATTATAATTTAGATATGATTTTATCTGTTGGTTATCGTGTTAAATCTTCAAAGGGTGTAATGTTTAGAAGATGGGCAAATAGTATATTAAAAGATTATATTTTAAAAGGATACGCTATAAATCAAAGAAGATTGGAATACCTAGAAAAAACTGTACAATTAATTGATATTGCTAATAGGATAGATAATCAATTAGAAGCGGATGAAATTAAAAATATTTTGAAAGTTATAGGAGAGTATACAAAAGCTTTAGATTTACTTGATAGTTATGATTATAGGACTATAAAGAAAATTAAAGGTACGGATAGCTTAAAGCAGATTAAATATGAAGATTGTAAATTAATAATAGAGAATTTGAAGTTTAATGAAAAGAGTAATTTGTTTGCTGTTGAAAGAGATAGGGGCTTGGAGGCTATAATAGGTAATATTTATCAAAGTTTTGATGGAGAATATATTTATAAAAGTGTTGAAGAAAAAGCAGCGAATTTTTTATATTTAATAGTAAAAAATCATGTTTTTGTAGATGGAAATAAAAGAATTGCAGCAACTTTATTTATATATTTTTTGGAATTTTATGATATTTTGTATAAAGATAATAAACAAGTGATAGATAATAATACTTTGGCTGCGCTAACATTATTAATTGCTGAATCAAATCCTAAAGAAAAAGATATTTTAGTTGATTTAGTAACTAATTTTTTAAATAATAATTAAAAAGGAGGAAAAATGGATTTAAAAGGAAAACATTATATTACAATTAGAGTTAAAGGATATGGTAATATTAAATTAGAATTGGATGAAAGTGTTGCGCCAATAACTGTTAATAATTTTATTAAATTGGTTAATCAAAAATTTTATGATGGTCTAACTTTTCATAGAATAATTGATGGATTTATGATACAAGGTGGTGATCCTCTTGGTGATGGAACTGGTGGTAGTCAAGAAACAATTACTGGTGAATTTAAGTTAAATGGTAAAAAGAATAAGATTTCTCATAAAAGAGGAACTATTTCGATGGCTAGATCGAGAGATTATAATAGTGCAAGCTCACAGTTTTTTATCGTACAGAAAAATAGTGAATTTTTGGATGGCCAATATGCTGCATTTGGAATTGTTTTAGATGGAATGGATATTGTTGATAAAATTTGTGAAGATGCTATTGTAGAAGACCAAAATGGTACTGTTTTAAAAGAAAATCAACCAGTTATAGAATCTATTGTGATTGATTAGTATATTTGTACTTATTACATTGCTATGATAAAATAAATTTAAAATTAAAAATAAAGGAGATTTGAATATGGATATAATTGTAGAAGGTGTTGGAAAGAAATTTTATAATCCCGATGAAGTAGAAATTAAGCTGGATTTTTATACAAGAGCTGATTCTTATGAGAGAGCATTAGAAAATGGAACAAAAAATGTAGAAAATTTTATAGATGATGTGTTGGAAAAAATGAATTTTAATAAAGAAATAATGAAAACAAGAAGTTTTAGAGTATATGAAGAGAAACAATATGATTATGATAGAAAAAAATATATAAAGCTTGGATATGCTTATACTCAACAAGCAAATATAAAATTTAATTATTCTATGAATATTATTGCAGAATTTATGGATAGGGTAAGTAAATTAAAGAACCCGCCTAAATACCATTTATCATTTAATGTTAAAGATATTAAAGGATGTAAGGATGAAGTTCTTGCAGAAGCATATAATAAAGCAAAGGAAAAGGCAGAAACAATAGCAAAAGCTGCTGGAAAAGAATTAAAAGAGTGTGTAAAAACGAACTTTATACCATTTGAAGAAAGTGTTGTTTCAAGAAGTTCATTAAATAGCCAAGATATGTATATGGAAAAAGAACAATCTTTTGGTGCTCCAAATTTTGATATGGCTAAAAGTACAGGTGTACAAGATACAATACAAACAATATTTACACCAGAAGATGTTGAAATTACAGAAACATTATATTGTTTATGGATTGCGAACTAAAAATAGAAAAGATATATAAATTAACAAGTAAAAATAGTATTAGCGCAATTACTTATAAGGTTAATTTTATATTTTGTAATAAAATAGTTTATAAAAAGGGATAAATATGAAAACTAAAGAACAAAGATATAATGAGTTATATAGTAGTGGTTTAGTGAATTCTGTTAAGAAAATGTTTGCGAATAGAAATGATATTAGTGAGGATTATTATGTTTTAATGGCTGATTATATAGATTCTATGAATGAATTAAAGGATCAGATGTTAATTAATCCAACCGAAATAGCAAGAAAAATGCCAGAGCTTGTAAAAAGCATACAAGAAACTAATTTAGCTGGAATTTATGGTAGAACAGATGATAACAGAATTCAAATGGAGCAATCACTTAGTTATGACGATAAAAAATTATATTTTTTTCATGAATTAACTCATGCATTGCAAACATCACATGAAAATGGTATAGAACAATGCGGTTTTTATAATGGGCATGATGGAATGTTTTTAACAGAAGGTGCTACGCAATATACTGCTGAAATGTTATATAATGTTTCTAATGGTGTATCTATGCAGCATAGACAACAACCAAGGACAGTAAGAGGAGCTAGTGATAGAACTCCTAATAGTCCATTAAGTGAATATCAATATAATGGTGATATTTTAGAATTAATGGCTAAAAGTATGGATTTACCATTGCCGCAAATATTGTCTTTAGCATATAAAAAAGATGGAAGAGAAACATTAAAAGAAATATACGAAAGTATGGATGGAAATCAAGGTAAGTTTGATGGACTAATGAATAATTTAGAACAGATATATTCAATTGATAATTTACTGATACATGGTTATGGACAGCAACTACAAAGTCAAACACCATTGAATATAACGATGCAAGATCGAACAACAAGATTTCAGGGTAACTTAAATATATACAGAGAACTCATGAATAAAACAGAAAGAGAATTAGCATCAACATATTTAAAAAATCATGATACACAATACATTTTACAGAATTATAGTGAAATTGCTTCTTTATTGACAACACCAGAGTTGAGAAATAATTTTTTAACAGCAGTTAATGAATTGAGCCAAGAATTATATAGAAGAAACCGAGAACAAACTCAAATATCACCATCAGTGGAAATTCCAAAAGGATATTCAATCAATGAATTTGGAGAAATAATAAGACCAGCTAAAGATGAAAGACAACCACAAGTGAAAAAACATAAAGAAGAAACAAAACCATTACATTCACAAACAATGATTCAACACAGTGAAAATAAATTATCAATAAAGCAAAAGATTGCTCAATTCTTACAGAAAAATAATTTGTTTATGAATATGTCTTTTGTAGAAAAATTTGTACATAAACAATTAGAATTATTACCAGAGTCAATACAGAATCTTAGAGAAGTGGCGGTAGATAGTAATAAAAATAAAGAGACAAAAACAATAAATAAAACAAGAGAGGATTTTATCAATCAGCTTACAAATTTTGGAGCGTATAGAAATCTACCATCAATTCAGAGAATGTCTGATTCTCAAAGATTAGAGGAAATGAGAAGGAGAAGGGAAGAGCATACTCAAGAGAATGATGATTTAGAAAGATAGTGGCGGAATATGATTGTATATGTTAGAGTTATATACTTAATTATTCCTATGTTATAAATAAGAATAGAATTAAAATCGTATACAATTACTTGATTATAGGTTAATTGTGTACGATTTTTATGGGTAATTTTAAAAACGAACATTTGTTACTTTATAATATTTCACGCAACTTTTAATAAAAAAACTGATTAGTCCTCTATTCTTATACTTATGATTAATAGAGGGTATATCCATTTTTATTCATATATAAGTATTAGTGGTATATGTTTTATATATTAAATAATATGGATCATAATGAAATAATATTTACTTATAATGTTATTAATGCTATTCATTGATTTATTTTTTATATAAATGATAATAATTTATATTGTAAATTTTGTATTGTAGATTATTAATTGTTGTGTTTTAAATAATATAAATATATTTAATTGTAATGTATTAAAATCGTTTTTTAGACGTTTTTATATTAAAGTGGTCATATTATATGTCTAATTATTTATGCTTGTATTTTTATCTTTAGAAAAATATACAAAAAGGCTGAAAACCAATGACTATTGTTAATATTTAAAAAGTATAAAAATATGCCAAAAAAGCGACGCACGAGAATCGTTTTTAAGGCGTTTTTATAAAAAAGACATATAGTATGTTGTCTCGAAAAACAGGTTAAATAAGGCTTTTGACGATTTTTGATGAATTTTATAAATATGAGTTAGTATAAATTGAAAAATGTAAGATTTTTAAATTGAAATGATAAATTACATTAGTAAAGTGAGAAAATGTCTTAAAAACGATTTTGATAGGTTATAGATGTAATGTATAGTAGTAATATAATAGTTATTGATATATTAGTATTAATATAATGTATATTATATAGTAAGTATTGAAAAGGTTAGAAAAATAGCAGGTAGGATCTGATTTTATTAGCTTCAATTTATATATTATTTTATTTTCATAAAACTTTGATTTTACGCAACTTTTGAAATAAGAAAAATTTGAGGGCTGGGACTAATTTTGGTCCCTCCCTCTTTATTATATTTGTAGAAATTTATTTTAAAATGTCTTTTAATTTTTTTATTAAATCATTATTATTTTTTGTTACTTGCATTTGTGAAATTAAGTTTTCTATGAATTCTGGTTGGCTGATTTGTGTAATTGATTTACGAAGTGCAAAAATTGTTTCAAGTTCAGATTTTGAATATAATAAATCTTCACGGCGAGTTCCGGATTTTGCAATATCAATTGCTGGAAATATGCGTTTTTCTGATAATGATCTATTTAGTACTATTTCCATGTTTCCTGTGCCTTTGAATTCCTCAAATATTACTTCATCCATACGACTTCCAGTGTCTATTAGGGCTGTGGCTAAAATCGTTAAACTTCCCCCATTTTCTATGTTACGAGCTGCTCCGAAGAATTTTTTTGGATAGTGCAAAGCTGCTGGGTCTAAACCACCTGATAATGTTCTTCCAGAGGTTGGTATTGTTAGGTTATATGCTCTTGCTAGTCTGGTTATACTGTCTAGTAGGATTACTACATCTTTGTCTTGTTCAGCTAGTCTTTTTGCTCTTTCTAGTACCATTTCTGCTACTTTTACATGGTGTTCTGAGAATTCATCAAATGTTGAGTAAATTACATCTCCTTTGATTGAACGGCGCATATCTGTAACTTCTTCTGGTCTTTCATCGATTAATAGTACAATTAATTCGACTTCTGGGTTGTTTGTTGTTATGCTGTTTGCAATTTTCTTTAATAGGGTTGTTTTTCCTACTTTTGGTGGGGCTACAATCATTCCTCTTTGCCCTTTTCCTATTGGACAGATTAAATCAATCATTCTTGTTGCATAATCATCTTGTTTTGTTTCCATTTTTAGGCGTTCATTTGGGTAGATTGGAATTAAATCGTCAAAATGTTTTCTTTTATAGGCGTTTTCAGGTGTATCGTCATTGATTTTAGCTACATATATTAATGCTGGGTATCTTTCCCCTTCTTTTGGATTTCTTGCAATTCCTCTGACTTTGTCACCATTGTCTAGATGAAATCTTTTGATTTGAGTTGGTGATATGTATATGTCATCAGGAGTTGATAGATAATTTTGCCCTCTTAAAAAGCCATATCCATCCGGTAATATTTCTAGTACGCCTTCACCTATACGGTCGTTTATATCCAATTCTAGTCCTTCTTCGACCCTTTTTTTGTTTTGTTCTTGGGATGAAGAAGGAGATGTTATTTCTTCATCTAAAGAATTGATTATTTCTTCATTGTTTTCCATAAAATCTCCTTGTTTCTTTTATTTAGTTGTCTATATCTACATATACTCGTTCGTTTGGTAAGTACATATCAAGTTTGTTTCTTGCGGTGTCTTCAATGTAGTTTATTGTGTTTAAGCTTGATGATGTTGATTTTAGTTTGTTTTGTGTTGTTCTTGCATTTTCTATTTGTTGAGTATATTGTGAGCTTTCTTCATCATACTTTTTTGACATTTTTTCTTGACTGATAAATGTTAAAGAAAATAGTATGATTGATGCTATAACTATTATTAAAGTTATTAATTTTTTATTCATTAATTATTTCCTCTTAAGCATTACTGCAATTCCTGTAATTATTGATATAACTAGTATTATTATAACTATTGCTATGAAGATTCTTAGAATTCTTTTTTCTCTTTTACTTAATTCTTCCTGTGTTTTTTCTTCTTCTTTTTCGTCTATTTCAAATTCAAATGAATTCATGAAATCTCTTAATTGTTTTGGTCTTAGCATTATTATTGGTAATTCAATAGTTCTTATTGCTTCATCTTTTGTGGTTACTATTATCATTTTGTATATATTGATTGGGATTAAAAATAATCTTGTTTTGTCACGCATTAATGTTATTGTGAATAATTCTTCATAGGGTATTAATTCTTTAGTGGCTAATTGTGTTAAGTTTAATCCTTTGTCCAATAGTTCTAGTTTGTAAGTTGAATTGATTGTCATTAAAACTATTAAGAAAACTGCTAATAGTATTGAATATAATATTAATTTTGGTGATTGATGAAATGCTAATAATACTAAAGCTATATAGATTATTGCTGCGATTATAGCGATAGTTTTGTACTTCATTAAAAAATTACCTATATTTGAAGTCATTTTTGTTTTTTTGGTTACATCAACTATTTGGCTATTGTATGAATGATTTAAGTCGTTGTATAAGCTTTTTAATGAATTTTTATTGATTTGTTTAGTTTTTTTCATCTTTACCTCTTATTTTGTAACTAATCTTAAAGTATCTCTTGCTATTACTAATTCTTCGTTTGTTGGTACAACCCATACTGGAATACTTGAATCGTCTGCTGAAATGATTGCTTCTTCACGTGTTTCGTTTCTTGCTTTGTCTACTTTAATTCCCATGAATTCTAAGTATTTTAAAATACCTGCTCTGATACGTTTTTGGTTTTCTCCAACACCTGCTGTGAATGTGATTACATCAATTCCTTGCATTGATACTGCATATTTTGCAATAAATTGTGCTATTTTGTATTTATAATGTTCTAGTGCTAAGTCTGCTTGTTTATTTCCTTCATCTACTGCTGCTTCAACATCTCTAATATCGTTTGATACGCCACAGATTCCTAGGATTCCTGATTCGTTGTTTAGGATTTTATCCATTTGATCTGCTGTTAAATTTTCTTTTTTCATTAGGAATGTTACTACTGAAGGATCTAAATCACCTGATCTTGAGCACATTGGAATTCCGGCTACTGGTGTTAACCCCATTGATGTGTCAACTGATTCACCGTTTTGGATTGCACAAATACTTGCACCTTGTCCGATATGGCAGTTTACGATTTTTAATTCTTCTACTGGTTTTCCTAGGATTTCAGCGATTCTTCTTGATACGAAGTAATGTGATGTTCCGTGGAATCCATATCTTCTTAATTTGTATTTTTCAAAGTATTTATATGGTATTGGGTAGATGTATCTTTCTTCTGGGATTGTTTGATGGAATGCTGTGTCAAATGTGATTGTGTTTGGCTTACCTGGCATTAAGTTTTGACATGCATTGATTCCCATTAAAGCTGCTGGGTTATGTGATGGAGCTAATTCTAATGTTGATTGTAATTCTTCAATTACTTTGTCTGTTACTAGTACTGATTCTTTGAAATTTCCTCCATGTGCCATTCTGTGTCCGATTGCATTAATTTCTTCTAATGAAGAGATTGCTGGATATTCTGGATTTAATAATTGTTTAATTGAAAAATCTAGAGCTTCTTTATGGTTTGATACTGGATGTTCTAATACTATTTTTTCTCCATTTATTTTATGTGTTAAGAATGATGCTTCTCCTATTCTCTCATATCTTCCTGAGCATATTACTGATTCATCTTCCATGTTTATTAATTGGTATTTTAGTGATGAACTTCCACAATTAATTACTAATACTTTCATTTTTAACTCCTTTTTTATATTGTTTTTGATTCATTAACGATTTTTTCTGTGTCTCTTGCAATCATTAATTCTTCATTTGTTGGTACTACCCATACATCTATTTTTGAATCTTCTAATGATATTCTGTCTTCTATGTTTTTGCTTTTATTTTTTTCTATATCTAATTTTAAGCCTAGGAATGCTAGTTTTTTGCATATTTCTTCACGGTCTTCAAAACCTTTTTCGCCAACTCCTGCTGTGAATGTAAGTACATCAATACCACCCATTGTTACGATATATGATGCAATTGTTTGTGCTACTTGTGTTAAGAAAATATTCATTGCTAATTGTGATCTATGGTCTCCTAGTAATGCTTCATTTTCAACATCTCTAAAGTCTACTGATGCTCCTGATACTCCGAAAATTCCTGATTCATAATTTAGAACTCTTTCAATTTCGTCAGGTGAGATATTTTCTTTTTTATTTAAGAAAGTTACTATTGATGGGTCTAAATCTCCTGATCTTGTGCCCATGCAAAAGCCTGCTACTGGTGTGAATCCCATTGATGTATCAACTGATTGGCCATTTTTTATAGCACAGATGCTTGCTCCTTGTCCTAAGTGGCAGTTTACTATTCTTAATTTATCCCTTGTTGTGCCTTTTAATGACGCAACACGTTCTGATACATAATCGTGTGAGATTCCATGGAATCCATATTTTCTGATTTTGTATTTTTCGTAATATTTATATGGGATTGGATATAAATATTGTTCTGGTTTCATTGTTTGGTGGAACGCTGTATCAAATGCTGCTACATTTGGCTTTCCTACTAAAATATCTTGGCATGCTCTTATTCCTGCAACAGCTGCTGGATTATGTAAAGGTGCAAGTGGTATACAATCTTCTATTTCTTTGATTACTTCTTCTGTAATTAGGCATGATGATACGAATTTATCACCTCCGTGAACAATACGGTGTCCGATGGCATCGATTTTATCGATTCCTGATATTACTCCATAAGTTCTTGATGTTAGTTTTCCTAAAATGATATTTAATGCCATTTCGTGATTTGGTGCTGGTAATTCAAATTTATGTTTTTCTGATCCTAATTTATGTGTTAAAAATGAATCTTGTTGACCAATTCTTTCGAAATTTCCTTTTGCTAATATCATGTCTGTTTGAGTGTTAATCAATTGATACTTCAATGATGAACTTCCTGAATTTAAAATTAAAATGTTCATACATAAGTTCCTTTCTATAAAAAATTATATATTTATGGCTTGCATACATGTTATTGCTACAACACCAACAATATCGTCTACAGAGCATCCTCTTGATAAATCATTTACGGGTCTTGCTAAACCTTGGCATAATGGTCCATAGGCTTTTGCATGTCCTAAACGTTGTACTAATTTATATGCTATATTTCCTGAATTTAAATCTGGGAATATTAATACATTTGCTTTTCCTGCTACTTGGCTTGATGGTGCTTTCATTGCTGCTACTTCTGGTACGATTGCTGCATCTAATTGCATTTCTCCATCACATAATAGCTGTGGATTTTTTTCATTAACCAATTTTGTTGCTTGTACTACTTTGTCTGTTAGTTCTGATTTGGCACTTCCTTTTGTTGAATATGATAACATTGCAACTCTTGGTTCTTTGTTAATTAATTCTTTAAAAGAGTTTCCAGATGCTCTTGCTATGTCTGCTAATGCTTCTGCTGTTGGGTTTTCATTCATTCCACTGTCTGAGAATATGAATATGCCGTCTTCTCCAAAGTTTTTATCCGGACAATCCATTACAAAGAATGATGAAATTGTTTTGATATCCCCTGCTCCCTTAATAATCCTTAACACTGGTTTAAATGTATCCGCTGTTGAATGACTTGCTCCTGAAACATATCCATCTGCATCCCCTAGTTTAACCATCATTGTCGCTAAATATCTAGAGTTTGTTTTTATTAATTCTTCCGCTTCTTCTAAAGTCATTCCCTTGTCTTTACGTAATTTATATAATTCTTCAATATAGTACTTGGCGTTATCCGCTTCATTTACATCATAAAATTCTGCATTTTTGATATCTATATTGTTGTCTTCGGCTCTTTTTAATAACTCTTCCCTATTTCCTAAAAGCATGATTTTTGCGAATCCTTCTTTTAAGATTTTATCTGTTGCTTGTAATATTCTTATATCTTCTACTTCTGGTAGAATTATTGTTTTTATATTTTGGCGAGCTTGTGCTTTCATTTTATCAATGAATTCCATATAGTTCTCCTCTACATTTAATATAAAATTGATTTGAAATTTATGTTTTATTTCATACAAAAATTATTAGCTTCATTATATCTAATTAGTCGTAAAAGTACAAGAATTTTGTTATAATATTTATACATTGGAGGTTTTTTATAATGTTGTTAAAATACATAGTTAAAGATAATAAAAACTTGCGTTCGATTTTGAAAGATGAATTGAATATCTCCTCGAGATTGTTTAATAAGATTAAAAATAAATATGTTTTTGTTAATGGCGAACATGCTATTTATTATAGAGATTTACATGTTAATGATATTGTTGAAGTTGATTTTAGCTATGATGATGATAATTATAATAATATTGTTTCTAATCCTGATATTAAATTTGAAATTGTTTATGAGGATGATTGGTTGTTGATTGTTAATAAAGGTGCTAATTTGCCCGTCCACCCTTCTCTTAATCATTATGATATTAGTTTATCTAATGGTATTAGGGCTTATTTTGATAAGATTGGTTTGAATAAAACAGTTAGACTTGTAAATAGAATTGATAAGGATACTACTGGTTTAGTTGTAATTGCTAAATGTGAGTATATTCAGGAGTGTTTGATTAAACAGATGAATGATGATTCTTTTATTAAAGAGTATATTGCTATTGCTCGAGGATTGGTTGATTCTTCTGGAGTGATTGACTTCCCTATTGCTCGTAAGGATGGTAGTATTATCGAAAGATGTGTTGATTTGGTCCGTGGTGAGAATGCTATTACTAATTATGTGAGATTGAACTATAATCCTGAACTTGATATTAGTTTAGTTAAGTGCAGATTGCTTACTGGTAGAACTCATCAAATTAGAGTGCATTTTGCTTATGTTGGGCATCCGCTTTTGGGGGATAGTTTGTATGGTCTTGATTGTGGTAGTTCTTGTAATGCTTTATGTGATGGATTTGGTGATGATGGTTTTGGTTTATGTGGTGGTGCTGGTGATTTGGATGATGGTAGTGATTTATGTGATAGTATAACTGGCGTGAAAAGTATTGGTTTTGGTGATTTGGATGATGTTAGTGATGTGCATGATGGGATATATGGAGCGGTAAGTGATGGGTTTAGTAGTTCGGATGATATTAGCAATTTGCATGATGGAATATATGGAGCGGTAAGTGATGGTGTTGATTTGAATGGTGTTATGCCTGGATTGCTAAGTGTTGGTGTTAATAAGTGTGATGTTGAAAAGTCTATAGCAGATTTGATAAATCATCAAGCTCTACAATCAAATCGTGTATGTTTTATACATCCTATTAGTAAGAAAGTGATTGATATTGGTTTAGATATTGATGGGATTTATAAAGAGTTGTTTGAGTAATTGTTTAATGTATTATAAGGTTATATAGATAAAAAGAAAGTCCCAGTTGGGACTTTTTTAAAAGATTGCTGCTGTGATTATGCACCCGAAGAGTGCATAAAAGAAGATTAAGGAACAAGCTATTGAGATGAAGAGTATCGAGGCTATGATGCTTTTCTTCAGATCAAAGTTGTCTTCATACGGGAAGATGTTTTCCATCAATGTTCCTAATGAATCATTGATGTCATCTTCTTCATCCATCTCATCGACAATTTTTAGAGTCTCCTCAAAAGTGCTTAAGCACTTATTGAAAATACTATAATTGTCTTTTTTGAAAAAATCTTTCATCTTTCTCTCCTTGCCTATTAAGGCTGAAACTAAGGAGGCATAATAGCCTCCAGTTAATGAGTAACTGTAAGCTATGATGTTTTTAATACTTACTGATGTAATTATACCATAATTTGGAATGGGTGTAAATGAGTAATAATTGAAGGCGAGAAATAATCTCGCCTTTTTATAATATTATATGATTATGCATTTACTTTCCATTCTCCATTTTTTTTGCCATTTTTTCTTTCTATTAATCCCTTTTCTTGCATTACTGCCATATATGTTTTAACAGTTCTTAAAGATTTATTAATTTGCATTGCTATTTCTTCTTGTGTTGTTGCTGGATTTACTTTTAATATGTTTATTATTGCTTGTTCTTCTAAAGTGCAATTTTTGCACTTTAAAACTCAAAAATTGCACTTTAAAAATATTTTTTTAAATATACTTTATTTTGTACTATTAAGTACATTTCAAAAAAAGAAATACTATGAAATTTAATTTTCACTTAAACTTCTCACTCTTTTCATTAATAAGTAGTATGAATCAATTATTTTCATGACCTAGCTATTTTATTTGTTAATCAATTTGTTTAATAAATTCTTATAACATTTTATTTCCCCTAATTATTACTTTTAGTACCAATCATAATATGAACCATATTTATTTAATTTATTATTTTTATCTTCCATAGATTTTGTGTGTTCTCTTTTTCCAAGGAGTTCATCTTCTTCATCAATAGTAGGATCAAACCAATTTGCTTTTTTATTAGCCCATTTAATCCATTCTTTTATTTCATCTGTTAGAATTTCTTTTTTAGAAACTGCATCAATATAGTTCCTTACCTCACATGCTATTTTATAATCCTCTGCACAATTAATCAATTCTTTAATTTTTTGTACTTCACTATTTTTAGCATTTCTGATTTTTTCTTTTCTTTCTTCCTCTTCTCTTCGTTTCCTTGCAATTTTTTCTCTTTCAAGTCTTTCATTTTTTATTTCTTCAGATTGTTCATATAATTTTATAATTATATCTCCTAATTTATCTTCTAATTTTATTTTATCAGTTTCTCTGATATATTTTCTATCTCCACATGTTATTTTCAATTTACCATTATAAACATAATCATACTTTCGTATATTAGGCTTATATCCATATGTATGTCTCTTTTGAGATTCTTCATATTCTAATATTTTTTTTGCCTCTTCTTTGGTTAATTCATGTATGACTGTATCTTGTAACTCTTCTATTTCTATAGTTATATTCTCATCACGGACATATAGTAAAAAAATATTATTTACTTGTCCGCCTAATTCTTCTATTGCAAAATAAATTGCACTTAATATCTTCATACATCTATCTTTTTGTGTTTTTGATACATTAGCAAAATATCCTTTTTCTACATAATTATTAATATTATAATAAGGATTAAAATAATTAGCTTCTCTTTCTTTTCTTCGTTCTTCTTTTGCCTTATTCTTATATTCAATAATTACTTTATGATTTTTTCTGTATTTATCTACGCTTAAATCATAAATAACTTCAGCTACATTCTTTTTTTCATCTTCTTCTAAGAAATTTAAAAAATTGAATTCTTTAATAAATTTGTCTTTGTTACTTACTTTTTTATCAATTAACAATTTTGTATTTTTTAAGAGAACTTCAATTTCTTTTTCTTCTGATTCTGGCAATTCAACAATTTCTTTCGTGTAATCTAATCCCATATTCTTTTTAGTCCAATATGCTGAAGATGGATATGGAATATTATTTTCTTTACACACTTGTACCAATTTTGCATAATTGAGTCCATATTTTTTAGAAACACCTGTTAATGAAATATCCCAAATTTCATTATAAAGTTTTTCTCTTTCAAATTTCATAGACAAATTACCCATAAACATCTTCCTTTCCTTCATATTTCTTTTCTTTATTTTTATACTTTCCTAGCGAAAACGCATACTCATATAGCTCTAATTCTCTTGTTCTGCGTTTTCGCTTAATATAAAAAGTAATTCACTTTTCATTGATTCAAATTCTTTTATTATTGTTTCTAAATTATTTTCAATGTTCTGGACTCTTATTTCAGATATTTTTCCATATTTATATGCAATTAATCTCTCAGCAACTATATAGTATGACCAACTTTCTGAAAAAGCCCTATCATTTTCTTCATTATGAACTGCAAAACCTATTGGTAATAAATTATTTCTCATACCAATTGAAACTGCGTTAGCTGAAATCCCTAAATAATCTCCTGCAATTTGACATGTTATTTTTGATTTTTTTCTAATATCTTCATCTGTATATTTGCTCATATCAAATACCTCCTATTACTTTTTTGTATACTAATTTTTAGAAAAATTGTGTATTCCTTTTATATTTTTTACTTGTACCTTATCATATTTTTGAATTTTCCCATTACCTTTTATTATTTTAAAAAATAGTATAAAATTTTAATGGTTTTTTATTAGAATTTAGGTTCTATAATAACTCTGAATGAGAATCTGTTCTATTTCAAATGAATTAGTATATTTTACGATTGGCAAATTTATCAATCTTATTTCTCTAAATCTTTCCACATTTCATCTAAATTAGTATATCCTTTGCTTAACTCTATTCCTTTTTCTGCATCTTCAATAGTTTTGATAGTTTCTACATTTAATTTTGGTACTTTTATGTCTTCTAGATCTTGACTAAATCTTAATAAATATCCATTTGGATCTTCTACTAAAAACTCTCTACATCCCATCAAAATATTTTCTTTTCTATATCAATGTTCTTCCATCTCTACAAATATTTTGTAATTTGTTTTTTTAGTCTATTATATATTTCATCTATATTAGTTACATTTATTTAAAAATTAATGCCTACTCCTAGTGGATATTCCAATTTTCCAGTTTTCCATTTATTATTTTCTTTATCTATCTGTTGTATCATAATCTGTACATCTTCAAATTGCAAAAAAGCAAATTTATCTTCTTTTCTATCATACACTATATGAAATCCAATCAAATCTATCTAAAAGTATAAACTATCTTCTAGATTAAAAACATACAGCTCTGGCAACATTTGATTCCAATCCATTTTTCTTCCCTACTTTTATATTAATATTTATATCATAATCAAATTTTGTAAGCAGCATTTCTTGATTTTTAATAGAATTCATAATATCACCTTTATGATATATTATATATATCTTGTAACATATTGTGCGCATATTATTAATATATTATGTGTATTTTTACATAAAGAGTGGGTTGAAAATCAACCCACTCCACATTTGATAAATAACATTTTTATAAAGAAGTAAGAAAAGTTAAACCGCCTAATATCACTCCAGTTGCATTGGGAATGATGAGGATCCAGTCTTTTTTAGGTTCTTTTGTCCAACCATAG
>ERZ772956.523-NODE-523-length-28376-cov-4.461283_pt1 | contig 28376 bp, 27 predicted proteins | sample MGYA00580683_ERZ772956 | MGnify/ENA primary metagenome ERZ772956 (study PRJEB29015, sample SAMEA2738077) | human oral metagenome | biome: human oral; feature: human-associated habitat; material: saliva | place: China | collected 2212 ... | reverse complement strand
TACTTCAACATTCATTACTGGTGAATTAGCCATTTGCTTGCTCCTTAGCTTTTGCAGCGGCTTCTTGAGCTTCTGCTTCGGCACCGTAAACACGTTTTGCAGGTTGAGATTTAGTAATTTTCACCGGACTGTATTCGATACGCGGCGAACCATTCTCATTGTAGAAAGCAAGTGTGTGTTTTAAATAATTTACATCATCACGTTCTGTGTAATCTAAGCGTTGGTGAGCGCCACGAGATTCTTTACGTTCAATCGCTGAATTTGCAATAGATTGCGCAACATCTAGGATGTAGCCTAACTCAACTGTGTAAAGTACATCTGTATTGAACACACTTGAGTTATCTGCTACGCGAATACGTTTGTAACGTTCTTTTAATTCTGCAATTTTATCTACTGCTTTTTGCATGCTTGCTTGGTCACGGTAAATACCACAGCCTTCTTCCATTACAGAACCCATTTCATCACGGATTTCAGACCAAGATTCATTGCCTTCTTGTTTATGAAGGGCTTCTAAACGAGCAACAACATCTTTTGCTTGAGCATCAACCGCACTTTGATTTACAGATTGAGCCTCTACAGCACGTTGCGCCGCATATTCTCCTGCTACACGACCTAACACAACAAGTTCAGCTAAAGAGTTAGATCCTAAACGATTTGCACCATGTAAACCTGAAGATGCACACTCACCTACAGCAAATAAACCTTTGATACGAGTTTCGCTGTTAAAGTCAACTTCAATACCGCCCATGGTGTAGTGAACAACTGGACGAACTGGGATTGGTTCATTTACTGGATTTACACCTTCATAAGCACTTGCTAATTCACAAATGAATGGCAGACGCTCATGTAGATATTTTTCACCAAGATGACGTAAATCTAAATGCACAACATCTACGCCTTTCGCGGTTTTTAAGGTATTACCTTTTTTCCATTCTTGCCAGAATGCTTGAGAAACCTTATCGCGAGGGCCAAGTTCCATATATTTATTTTGTGGTTTGCCAATTGGTGTTTCTGGTCCTAGACCGTAATCTTGAAGATAGCGATAGCCATCTTTATTCACTAAGATACCGCCTTCACCACGACAACCTTCAGTCATTAAGATGCCAGTATTCGGTAAACCTGTTGGGTGATATTGAACAAACTCCATATCACGAAGTGGTACACCATGACGATACGCCATAGATAAGCCGTCACCTGTTACAATACCGCCATTGGTATTGAATTTAAATGCACGGCAACCACCGCCAGTTGCAATCACAACTGCATTTGCATTGATTTGAACAAGTGAACCTTCCATCATGTTCATTGCAACCATACCACGCGCATGGCCATCATCAACAAGAATATCTAATACGAAGTGTTCATCAAAACGTTGGATTTGTGGATATTGAATAGAAGTTTGGAAAAGCGTGTGTAATAAGTGGAAACCTGTTTTATCAGCGGCGAACCAAGTACGCTCAATTTTCATTCCACCAAAACGACGTACATTTACATCGCCATCAGCTTTACGGCTCCAAGGACATCCCCAACGTTCTAATTGAGTCATTTCCACTGGCGAATGTTGCACGAAATATTCCACAACATCCTGTTCGCAAAGCCAGTCACCACCCGCAACGGTATCTTGGAAGTGTTTATCGTAAGAATCTTCTTCTTTGATAACTGCCGCTGCGCCACCTTCTGCTGCCACAGTATGGCTGCGCATTGGGTACACTTTTGAAACTAATGCAATTTTTAAGTTAGGATTTGCTTCTGCTGCTGCAATCGCTGCACGTAAACCGCCACCACCAGCGCCAACAATCGCAATATCGACATTAACTGTTTGCACGATATCCTCCAATAAATGTAGAAAGTAAAAAATAGAAATCACCCTAAAAGGGTAATCTAACGAGGCCATTCTGCCATTTTTTGTTACAAATTAATAACGTTTTTTTATGTAGGGAAAGGGGAAAAGTATGATTTTGTGATCTACCTCAAAAAACCTTAGATTGAGTTGAGAAGGGCTCTCGTTTACAATGATTCAAATTTAAAAATGGGAATAAAAATGACCGCACTTACTCATTGGCAACCTTCTGCCGATATAAAAAATCTTCTTAAACGTGCAAAAATTATTGCTGAAATTCGTCAATTTTTTACAGAGCGAGGCTTACTTGAAGTTGAGACGCCTGTTCTAAGTGAATTTGGCGTCACTGATTTACACCTTTCCACATTTAGCACAGAATTTCTGGCACCTTTTGGTGAACAATCCAAAACACTTTGGCTTTCTACAAGCCCTGAATATCATATGAAACGCTTGCTCGCTGCAGGCAGTGGACCGATATTCCAAATCAGTAAAGTGTTCCGTAATGAAGAAGTCGGTAATCGCCACAATCCAGAGTTTACCATGTTGGAATGGTATCGACCGCACTTTAATATGCATCGTTTAATTAATGAGGTAGATGATTTACTCCAACAAATTTTAGATTGTCCACCTGCAGAAAGTTTAAGCTACCAGTTTGTTTTCCAAGAATATGTAGGCTTAGATCCCTTATCAGCAGAACGTTCAGAATTAATCGAAGCCGCGCGTAAACATAACTTTATGGCTGAAGATGATGAAGAACGCGATACTTTATTGCAGTTCTTATTTAGTGAAGTCGTTGAACCTCAAATAGGAAAAGAACGACCTGTTGCGGTTTATCATTTCCCTTCAACACAAGCTGCCCTAGCACAAGTTAGCCCAGAAGATCAGCGGGTTGCAGAACGTTTTGAGTTTTATTACAAAGGGTTAGAACTGGCAAATGGTTTCCATGAATTGACAGATGCACGAGAACAAAGACATCGCTTTAAATTGGATAATCAGCAAAGAAAAAAACATGGGTTACCAACTCGAGATATTGACGAACGTTTTCTGGCTGCATTGGAAGCTGGCTTACCAAATTCTTCTGGCGTTGCGCTGGGAGTCGATCGTCTGATTATGGTTGCTTTAGATTGTGAAAAAATTAATGAAGTGATTTCTTTTGCCGTGGATAATGCCTAAACGAAAAGTGCGGTAAAAAATTTACCGCACTTTATATGACTATAACTTTAACATCCGCTCTGCTTCACGTGCGCGAACAAGGAATTGTTTCCGTTCGGCAGTTCCCATACCACTACTTGTGCCAGGCAATTTAACCGTCAACGGATTGACTGCCCGTCCATTAATATGGAATTCATAGTGTAAATGTGGCCCTGTTGAAATTCCGGTATTACCAGAAAGTGCAATTCGCTCACCTTTTTTAATTTCTTGTCCTGCGCGTACAAGCGGTTTACTTAAGTGCATATAAACAGTCTCATATTCTCGGCCGTGACGCATAACAATATAACGTCCAGCACCTCCAGCCTGATATGCCACTTTTTCAACTACGCCATCTGCTGGTGCGATAATCGGTGTACCTTGAGAAACAGAGAAATCCACCCCTTTATGCGGTCGTACACGCCCAGTTACTGGATGACGACGATTTGGATTAAATGGTGAAGAAACGCGTGCTTGTCGTTGCAATGGATAACGAGCAAAACCTTTACCTAAGGTTTCCCCTTGTTGGCTGTAGTAACGACCATTAGCAGCCTGAACCGCATAATAACTCTTACCTTCAGATGAAATATGTAATGCTTCAACATTACCTTGACCAGTGAGTTTATCGCCTAAATATTCACGAGAAACTAAAATTGCAAATTTAGTCCCCTTTTTCAACTTCTGAATACTCACTTGCCATTGAAGTGCGCTAGTTAATTGGTTGATTTGACGATTATCCAATCCCTGAACTTTTAAGCTAGCCGCAAACGTCCCGTTAATTTCACCTTTTAATACTTCTTTTCGCCAAACACTTGTTTTTTCAACAACTTGACGTTTAAACTTACCACCTTCAACACGTTCATAAATGCGTTCTTCTTTTTCAGATACAAGCCAATTTAAATATTCTAGTTCATCATTTTTATCTAAAATCCAATAGAACTGTTGACCCGCCTTCAAATTTGCCAACTCACCGTCCACAGCAATTAAACGCTGTGCGGTATCATCTTCCAAACCAGAAAGTTCCAATACGTCTTTTAAGCTATCGCCACGCGTCACAGTATGACTAAATTGATCGGTAATACGAATTGCTTGATCTGCGGCATCTAATAAGCCACTTAATGCATCTTGTGCATTTTGCGGCAAATTATCCAATTCATCTGTTGAAGGCTTCACTTCATCAACTTCATCATCTTTAGCCTGTAATTCATCATCATAAGATGTTGCATCTTCATCATTAAGATGCTCAGTTGTCTGATGCTCTACTGAAGTGTGTGCTGTTTTTTCTTCTTGTTTATTTGAGGTATTTAATGATTGATATTCAACATTATCCACTACTGCTGGAATGACTTGTTCTGGTGAATCATGATGTTCTGAATTATCTTTTAGGGTAAGTAAAATCCCTGAAAAAATCAGTAAAATAGCAATAAAAAACACTCCCTCTTTAATACGAGAGCGTTTTTTTCTTCTATCTCTAGCTAATTTTACGTGTTGCACAAGGATTCCTAAAATAAAAAAGTTTTCAGCATTCAGACTACATATTATAAAGAAAATTCATTTCTACGGGAAAAGCATTATTCAAACGCTTAAATATTCGACATTGGGTAGAAAATCTTGAGAATTCTATAAAAATGCGTTATTTTCCTCAACCATTGTTGAAAACACGGCGATTTTATGAATATCACAGCCATTCACAACGAGCAAAACCCACAACCGCTCATTCAATTAAAAAATATCAATGTGGTTTTCGCACAAAAAACTGCACTACAAAATATTAATTTAAATATTTATCCGAATTCTATTATCACTATTGTTGGGCCAAATGGTGGTGGTAAATCAACGTTATTAAAAACCTTATTAAAACTACAAACGCCCACTTCTGGCGAAGTCATTTACAGTAAAAATGTTCGCATTGGTTATGTACCACAAAAAATCCATTTGGATCATAGTTTGCCTATTACGGTTGAGCGATTTCTTTCGCTAAAAAAAGGTCTTAAAACACAAGAAATATCTACCGCACTTGAACAACTTTCGATTTCACATTTACGCAAAAGTAATATGCAAAAACTTTCTGGCGGTGAAATGCAACGCGTATTATTGGCGCGTGCAATTTTAAATAAACCAAATTTACTTGTGCTAGATGAACCCACCCAAGGCGTAGACATTACTGGGCAAGCAGAGCTTTATCAGCTAATTCATCAAACCCAACAAAAACTAAATTGTGCCGTATTGATGGTATCACACGATTTACACATTGTGATGGCGGACAGTAAAGAAGTATTGTGTATTAACCAACATATTTGTTGTGCAGGTACTCCTGATGTTCTCTCAAATGATCCAACATTTATACGTTTATGGGGAAATCAGCTCGCACAAAATGTCGGCTTTTATACTCATCATCATAATCATCACCACACTTTGCACGGTGATGTATGTGGTTGTAATTCATCAGCAATACATTGCCAAAATAAGGATAAATAATGTTTGAAATTTTATTTCCTGCCCTTTTAACAGGTATTTTGCTTTCACTTATTACCGCACCACTTGGCGTATTTGTGGTGTGGCGGAAAATGGCTTATTTTGGCGATACCCTTTCTCATTCTGCCTTGCTCGGTGTGGCGTTAGGTATTTTCTTACAAGTCAATCCTTACATTGCAATTGTGGTGCTTACCTTAATTCTTGCTATCGCAATGGTGTGGTTAGAAAGCAATACGCAATTTTCTATTGATACCTTGCTCGGTATTATCGCCCATAGCTGCTTATCTCTCGGTGTCGTGACAGTGGGATTATTACAAAATGTACGCGTAGATTTGATGAGTTACTTATTTGGGGATTTGCTCGCAATTAATTATACCGATTTAATTTATATTGGAATTGGCGTGATAATTGTGCTTTCAACATTAATTTACTTTTGGCAATCCTTACTTTCCACCACCGTATCGCCAGAACTCGCGCAAGTTGAAGGCATTAATATCAAAAAAATGCGTTTTATTTTAATGATATTAACCGCATTGACTATTGCCTTGAGCATGAAATTTGTCGGTGCATTAATAATCACATCGTTATTAATCATCCCTGCGGCAACCGCTCGTCGTTTTGCTAGAACGCCAGAATCTATGGTCGGCTGGGCAATTGTAGTCAGTATGTTATCAATTATAGCTGGGCTAATATTATCAGCCTTTTATGATACCGCTGCTGGGCCTTCCGTTGTCATTTGTTCAGCCTTTTTATTTGTCTTATCACTCTTCAAAAAAGAGCGATTATAAGCTTGCCCAACCAGTGAAAACCATTTGCGCCATACTTTAATTCTTGATAAAGTGCGGTCGATTTTTACGGTCTTTTTAGGATAAGAAAATGAGCCAAGAATATTTAGATTTTGAATTGCCGATTGCTGAATTAGAAGCAAAAATTGAAGCATTACGAGCAGCATCGGATGATAAAGTTGATTTAACTGATGAAATCAAACGCTTACAAAAGAAAAGTAACGAACTCACTAAAAAAACCTTTGCTAACCTCGATGCTTGGCAAGTTTCACGTATGGCGCGTCATCCAAACCGCCCTTATACACTAGATTATATCGAACATATTTTTACTGAATTTGAAGAACTTGCAGGAGATCGCGCATTTGCTAATGATAAAGCGATCGTCGGCGGTCTTGCACGTTTAGATGGTCGACCCGTGATGGTGATTGGTCATCAAAAAGGTCGTTCTGTAAAAGAAAAAGTACAACGTAATTTTGGTATGCCAGCACCTGAAGGGTATCGTAAAGCTTTACGTTTAATGGAAATGGCCGAACGCTTTAAATTGCCAATTATCACATTTATTGATACTCCTGGAGCTTATCCGGGTATCGGCGCAGAAGAGCGCGGTCAAGCGGAAGCTATTGCTCGTAACTTACGCGAAATGGCGCAACTTACTGTTCCAGTTATTTGTACCGTTATAGGTGAAGGTGGTTCGGGCGGTGCATTAGCTATTGGCGTGGGCGATAAAGTTAATATGTTACAATATTCAACCTATTCTGTTATTTCTCCAGAAGGCTGTGCTTCTATTCTTTGGAAAAGTGCAGAAAAAGCATCAACAGCAGCTGAAGTAATGGGATTAACTGCAAGCCGTTTGAAAGAATTAAATCTCATCGATAGCATTGTGCAAGAACCTTTAGGCGGCGCACATCGCAATTATGTGAAAATGGCTGAAAACTTAAAACTTCGTTTAAAAGAAGATTTAGCAGAGCTCGATGGGCTAAGCAAAGAAGAATTATTAAATCGACGTTATGAACGTTTAATGTCTTACGGTTATTGCTAACTGACATTCTAAAAGAGCGGTGATTTTTGCCGCTCTTTTTTGATCTAAATATAACAACAAAGGAGCAAACACAATGAAAAACGTACTTTCGATCCAATCCCACGTAGTCTATGGTTTTGCGGGTAACAAATCCGCGACTTTTCCAATGCAGTTGTTAGGTGTCGATGTATGGGCATTAAATACCGTTCAATTTTCTAATCACACCCAATACGGAAAATGGACAGGCATGGTCATTCCACAAGAACAAATCCGTGAAATTGTGACCGGACTCGATAACATTGAAAAATTACAAGAATGTGATGCCTTGTTATCGGGTTATTTAGGTTCTGCGGAACAAGTCGATCAAATTCTTTTTGCCTTAGAACAAATCAAACTGCGTAATCCAAATGCACTTTATTTATGTGACCCCGTGATGCCACATCCGAAAAAAATCTGCGTTGTTGCCAATGGTGTTCGCGAAGCACTTATTGAAAAAGCGATTCCAGTGGCAGACATTATGACGCCAAACTTACACGAATTGCGCCAACTGACCGAATTCCCAATTAATACCTTTGATGATGTGTTAAAAGCAGTGAATGCGTTGATTGCAAAAGGCGTGAAGAAAGTTCTCGTTAAACATTTAGGTAGTGCGGGTAAAATCAACGATCCTGATACATTTGAAATTATTATGGCAACCCCAGAGGGTGTTTGGCATTTAAGCCGTCCGCTTTATCAATTCAACTTTGAACCAGTGGGTGTGGGCGATTTAATTGCGGGGACATTCTTAGCGAATTTACTCAATGGAAAATCTGACGTAGAAGCCTTTGAAGCGATGAATAACGAAGTAGCAGGCGTAATGAAAACCACCTTTGAACTAGGTTCTTACGAATTACAAACCATTGCCGCACGTTTTGAAATCCTTAATCCAAGCAGCAATTATAAAGCTGAAAAAGTTGCCTAATGGATTTACTTTCAGACATTGAAAAACAACTCAAACAAACCTCTGCTCAAGGGTTTCTTATCTCCTTGAGTGGTGGTTTGGATTCCACTGTACTTCTTTCTTTATTTGCAAAACTTCGTCAAAAACAACCGCACTTGCAAACTTTATCTTTACGAGCAATCCACATTCATCACGGATTAAGCCAAAACGCAGATAATTGGGTCAAACACTGTCAAAACTTATGCGATAAATTTCAAATTCCATTGATTATCGAGCGAGTACAAGTAGATAAAACCAATGGCATTGAGGCTGGCGCTCGTGAAGCACGCTATCAAGCGATAAAAAAACATCTTCAAATACAAGAAATGCTGATTACGGCGCATCATCTAAACGATCAAACAGAAACATTTTTCTTAGCGCTAAAACGTGGTAGTGGGTTACAAGGCTTAGGCGCCATGCAACAACAAAGTGTATTATTCGGAATGTCAATTTTACGCCCTTTGTTAGGCTTTACTCGCTCACAGTTAGAAGATTATGCGCAAAAAGAAAATCTCAACTGGATTACAGATGAAAGTAATGAGGATAATCGATACGATCGCAATTTCTTGCGCAATGAAATTTTGCATGAATTACGTGAACGCTGGGCTCATTTTGATTCAGTCGTACAACGTTCCGCACAACATTGTTTTGAACAGCAACAGTTAATTAATGATTTATTGAGCGAATCCTTTGCAGAACATTGTCAAATTAAAAGCCAATTTAAACTGTGTCAGTTCCGCCAATATTCACCTGCAAAACAGACCGCACTTTTGCGTATGTGGCTTGCTGAAAACCAACTTGAAATGCCAAGTAAACGCCAGATTACGCAGCTTATTAATGATGTTGTTTTTGCAAAAGAAGATGCAATCCCTCAATTTCAGCTTGTAAATAAAGTCATTCGACGTTATCAAGATAGTTTATATTTAACTAAGCCGTTTTCTGATCTAACCAAATGCTGCCTAAAATTAGAAAAAAGCACGTTAAGTTTACCTGATGATTTAGGCAATATCACTGTTCAAGAAAATGAACATAATCTGATTTTCTACTGGCAGGATTACTCTGTTACGCTAGAAAAAACGGACTTGCCTATTTTTATCTGCTTTGGCTATTCGGGCAAAGTGAAACATCATCCGAAACGACCAAGAGAAGATATAAAAAAAATCTGGCAAGAATTAAGCGTACCACCTTGGGAACGAAATCGGATCCCTTTAATTTTTTATGGCAACAATCTAAAAAGTGCGGTAGGTTTTTTTCGTGTTTTTGACGAGTCTTAAAATCAAGTTAAAGCGAATTTACATCTAAAAACGCTTTCAAAATTTGAGCGGTAAATTCTTTTCTTAGATAAAAACCTAAAGGCAAGGTCTCTATAATTTCGCCATTTTTTCCTATGCCTTTTGTCACTGCGTGACTATTTGCCCCCTTCGGGCGAAGTTGCATAACCTCACCAATTCGAGCAGTAATTTGATCCAATTTGCCAAGTACAATTAAATCCATCAATTCTTCCCAATCTTGTTTTAATTGACGTTCTTGCTCAGCGGTTGGCTTCCATAAAATTGGCGCACCGATATGGCGTTCACGTAATGGAATATGGCGGCCGCCTTCAATCGGCATCCAAAGTACACAAGAGAGTTTATGACAAACGTGGGAATTTTCCCATTTAACTCCTGAATTTTGTACTAATGGGGCAAGACTCACAAAGGTCGTTTCAAGAGGATAACCCTCCGCATTAATCGGCAATGTTTTAAGTTCAACACCTAAATGAGAAAAATCCTGTTCAGCTTTACTTCCTGCCGTTGCGCCCAAAGCTCGCTCTAATAACATGCCCACCCAGCCTTTATCACGTTTTAAATCTGGTGGGACAGGAATATGCAGCTCATCAGCTAACTCTCCAAAAGTTAAGCCAGCAATTGATTGCGCTTGGGAAAGTAATTGTTCAACGGTTTGTGGAATCATTCGTGATATTTCTTAAAAAAGCGAGGCTTAGTATTTTCTGTGCCTTTATCAATATAGGGAATTTTCTCTAACTGCAATAAAAAACGTTTTGCCTCTAAGCCACCACCAAAACCAGTTAAAGTACGATCTTTGCCTAAAATGCGGTGACAAGGAATAATAATACTAATCGGGTTACTCCCTACCGCGCCTCCCACGGCACGAACAGCTTTCGGATTATTAATCCGTAACGCCAGCTCTCCATAAGTTGAAAACTTGCCATAATCAATTTCGCGCAAGGCTTGCCAAATGGCTTGTTGAAACGCAGTTCCTTCAGGTTTTAAGGTAATGTCAGAAAAACGCTCAACTTCCCCATTAAAATATCGTTCAAAAGCCAACCGCATTTTTTGAAAAACTGGCAATTCATCTTGCTTGAGCCATTTTGGATTGGGCGCATATTGCTCTTTTTCAAAATCAATATGTGTAATACTTTCACCATCAGATAAAATCAAAAGTCGCCCGACGGGTGAAGGATAATAAGTGTAATAAAGTGCGGTCATTTTTCGCCTTGTTTTATAAAAAGAAAAGCACACTTCGTGTGGAAGTGTGCTTTATTATGCTAAATTTTCTAACCAATTAGAAACTATAATTTAAGTTTAAGCCGTAAAGATTTGCGCTTGCTTTAGAGGTGTAATTACCTGTAACGACCACTGCACCATTTCTAATAACTTGCCCTTCTTTGAAATGAACTTTTTTACCTTTCAAATAAGCATAGCCTAAATCAACTGAAAGATTCGGGGTAAATTTATACGTAGCCCCCACGCTATACCAAGTACGATCTGTATCAGGAATTGCCGCACTAGCATGTTCAGTTGCTGCAGCTTGATCATAAGCAATACCTGCTCGTAAAGTTAATTTCTCATCCACATCGTAGGTTCCACCTAGTGCTACACGCGAACTATTTCTGTAGTACATTTTCTTATGAAATGCTTCTACGCCATCAGCATGATACGTTGCATATAAGTTTTTCAAACGACTCCAGTGAGAATATTTATAACTATAGTGCATAGCAAATTTCTCGGTTAATTGGTGAAATCCTGAAAACTCTAAATAATCAGGCAAATTGAGCTTTAAACCACCTTCTTGCCCAATACGCTGAGCTTGTAAACTAGTTGCTGTATGATCTGTAAAATCAATATCTACTTTAGAATGGTAAGCTAAACCAATTCGATGATTTTCATTAAATTGATACATTACACCAGCATTCCAAGCAAAAGCCCAAGCCGCTTTGTCTTGTAGTTGAGTTAGAATAGTATCTTTTTGAACGCTACTTAATGAAGCCAATAATGGACCAGCTGTAGGAGGTAATTGTATAGCTCCTGCGCGTACAGCCTTACCGACATATTGAGCTGCATCAGCCAGAGCACCAGCTCTACGCTCAATTTTTGCTTGAGCATAAATCGCATTCAAGCCTAAACCAGCACTAAATCCCTCAGTAACACGATAAGAGCCACTTAGGTTTAAATTTAACGCTGTTAAATCTGTTGTGCCGCCAAATACACCGCCGTTATATTTGTTATCATACTCGCTTTTCAAACCAAAATTCACATTCATGCCTGCACCAACCGCCACTTTGTCATTAACAGGTGCCACAAAATACATATTTGGTACAAGAGAACCTGGAACTACATTTTTTTGATGAAGATTAGTTGAAGTACTTGGCAAACGAGCACCCACATTTCTACCTAACGCAGTAATATCGGTATTACCATTCATATTAATCTTAGAATCCACATAAACTCCCCCAACAGAAAATTGATTCGTTTTAAATAAACTCATCAACGCTGGGTTAGTTGCTACGACAGAGGCATTATCCGCAATCGCCGCTTCACCCGCATAGGCACGACCTAAACCAGAAGTCGATACTTCAGATAATTGGAACGCTGCTGCATTTGCCCCACCAGCAGCGAATAACATTGCAGTTGCTAAGACAGATTGATTAAATTTTTTCATTTGGAAACCTTTGTTATGAATAAAAATCTGGGCGATTCTAAAACCCGAATCTATTGAGTGCAAATCCATTTCCTTGTTTTCATTAGAGTTCCGACCAGTTATCGGGAACTTTTTGCATTTAATGGGCTATTTTGTTCAATTTTTGTCATTCATAAGAAAAATGATAAAATGTACAAAAATTCATATAAGGAAAAGAAAATGACCGTAAAATGTAAAGCAGAAGAATCCTTAACCTGTAGCTGCGTTGATGTGGGCACAATTATTGATGGTTCTGACTGCACTGTAGAAGTACATCAATTTTATAGTACTGAAGCTGATGCCAATGCAGCTCTTGAACGATTAACAAAGAAAGCTCGCGATACAGAAAGTGATCCTTGCGAAATTAAAAGCGAAATCGTGGCAGCTAAAAACGGCGTTCAATTAAATGCCTCTTTCACTTTTAGTTGCCAAGCAGAAGCGATGATTTTTGAACTGGCGAATCGTTAAAAACAATGTCAAACTCGACCGCACTTTTTCTAAAGTGCGGTCTTTTTTTATCTCAAATTTAAATCGCAAACGTTTGCTTAAGCTGTTAAAATAAATCGCAATTTATTTTTCAATACTTATCGACATAGGAAAACACTGTGAACAAACAATCATTAAGCTATAAAGATGCCGGAGTTGACATTAATGCTGGCAATGCCTTGGTTGAACGGATTAAACCAGAAGTGAAACGTACCACTCGCGCGGAAGTTATCGGGGGACTAGGTGGATTTGGCGCCTTATGTGCGATACCCAGCAAATACAAAGAACCAATTTTAGTATCAGGTACCGATGGGGTTGGCACTAAATTACGCTTAGCCATTGATTTAAAAAAACATGACACCATTGGCATTGATTTAGTCGCTATGTGCGTAAATGATTTAGTCGTTCAAGGTGCAGAACCACTGTTTTTCTTAGATTATTATGCAACAGGAAAACTAGATGTTGATGTAGCTACTGATGTTGTAAAAGGGATTGCTGATGGTTGTGTGCAATCGGGTTGTGCATTAGTGGGTGGTGAAACAGCAGAAATGCCAGGCATGTATCATGTAGGCGATTATGATTTAGCCGGATTCTGTGTCGGTGTTGTAGAAAAATCTGAAATTATTGATGGTAGCCGTGTAAAAAATGGCGATGCATTAATTGCCTTAGGTTCCAGTGGTCCACATTCAAACGGTTATTCTTTAGTTCGTAAAGTAATTGATGTCTCGGGCGTTAATCCTGCAACAGAACTACTTGATAATAAACCATTAAGCGAACATGTACTTGCGCCAACAAAAATCTATGTCAAATCCGTGTTAGCACTTATCAAGCAAGCCGATGTACATGCTATTGCGCATTTAACAGGTGGCGGTTTCTGGGAAAACATTCCGCGAGTATTACCTAAAAACACCAAAGCTGTAATTGATGAAAAAAGTTGGAAATGGCCTTCCGTGTTTAATTGGTTACAAGAAAAAGGCAATATCGACACATATGAAATGTACCGAACCTTCAATTGTGGTATAGGCATGGTAATTGCGCTTCCTCAGGAGCAAGTCGAGACCGCATTAGCGATCTTAAAACAAGCGGGTGAGAATGCATGGTTAATCGGGCATATTGAACACGCTGAAGACTGTGCAGAACAAGTTGTGATTGCATAATAAAATCATAAAAAATGGTACACATTTACTGATGCGTACCATTTCTAACCAGAAAAAAGTGCGGTGAATTTTCACCGCACTTTAGTTTGATTAATACCCTTCTTCTTGCATATTCGGCAAAAATTTCGCTTGCTGAATGCGCTTTACTTCCGTACGAATTGAACCATCTGAATGTAGCTCAATTTCACGCCAACCAGGCTGTAGCGTATCAAGAGAAAAATACTGGCAATCAGGTTTAAATTGAATACAAGTTGCTGGCGTTGCCATCACTTGATAACCATTCCATTCACTATTTACTTCTTGATGAATATGCCCATACAAAATAGCCTTCACATTAGTAAAAGGTGCAAGCACTTCTGCCAACTCATGAGAATTACGAAGATTATGTTGATCAAGCCATGCGGAATTAGTTGGTAATAAATGATGGTGTAATACAACCAACGTATAGCGTTCTGGATTTTTTTCTAAGGTTTCTTTTAATAAATCGAGTTGATGCTGGCTTAGCTGCCCATGCGGCACACCATAAACTTGGCTATCCAACAATAAAGCTTGCCAATGTTCGCCTAGTAGAAGATGTTTTGCCCCATCCATTGGCGACTGATTTAAGAATTCCTCCATTTTAGGCTGAAAATCGTGATTTCCCGGAATCCAAAACACAGGTTTATTGAAAGGTTTCATCATTTTTACAAAGCGGGTATAACCTTCATCACTACTATCCTGCACAAGATCGCCTGTAGCAAGAATCACATCAAATTCGTTATTTTCTTGCTGAATTTCCTTTAATACTTGAGCAAAACTTGCTTGTGTATTTATCCCCAATAATTCCGCACTTTCATCTTTAAATAAATGGGGATCCGTAATTTGTAATAACTTAATAACAGGCTTTTCCGCCTGATAAACAAACGTATTTTTCATTAATGCTCCCTAACTACATTTCCAACTTTGTTGTAACTGAGCATAATTTAATTGAAGCCACTGCAATCCAATCACTGCAATGCCATTATCAATTTTCCCCTCGCACATCCATTGATACGCCTGTTCACGTTTTACTACGTGTACTCGAATGTCTTCATTTTCTTCAGCCAAACCGTGAATACCTTTTGCTTGTGAACTATCAACCTCACCGGCAAATAAATGAATTCGCTCCACTGTTCCACCTGGGCTATCCCACACACTTAAGCAATGCGTTAAATTTTTTACTTGAATCCCTGCTTCTTCTTCACTCTCACGCAAAGCAACCTCTTCTGGCTTTTCACCTTTTTCCACCATACCTGCAATTAATTCGAGTAACCAAGGCGAACGATGAGATTCAAGATGATAAGCCGCGCCAATACGAACTTGTTCAACTAAAATCACCGAATCTTCTTTTGGATCATAAGCGATAACGGCAGAAGCAGCGCCTTTAATAAGTAATTCACGCGTTACTACACCGCTTTCACCACCAGCAAAAAGCTTATGTTTAAATTGAATTCGTTTGAGTGTGAAAAAACCTTCATACAAAGTTTGTTCACCCAATATTTCTATATCTTGTTGGCTAAAGTGTTGAATTTCTGACATCTTTTTCTCCAAAACTGCGCGCAAAATCATACGCTTAAAAGACTACAAAAAAAATAGAAGGTTTCCACTTTTTGTTGAAAGTTTGAAGTGAGTCACAAAAAAATAAAATGCCATGATTATTTTTTCAACAATCACAGCATTATTTTTTAGAAGTAAGTGAAACAGTATTTCACTCCATTTTTATGAAATAGGCATCCTACAAAACTTTACTCACAATTTTTCCATCAGCCACTTGAGTTATAATTAAGTCCCCTTGATTTACATCTTTCAGGCTAACAATGGCTTTACCTTGCGGGTTCTCTGCAATGGAATAACCTCTTGCCAATACCTTCAACGGGCTTAAGCCATCCAGTTTTCCACATAATGTTGCCAGTTTATTTTGACGTTCCGTTACTTGGCGATTTACGCAAAAATTTAACCGCACTTGCAACTGCTCTAAGCGTTGTTGATGACGTTGCACTCGATATGGCAATGGATTTTGTTTCAAACGAGAAGAAAGTGCGGTAAATTTTTGTTGTGTATTTTCAAACTGACGCAACATAGCAAGTTGCAAACGATGCGTAAGCTGTTCATTTTTCGCTTGTTGAGCTCGTAACTGATTATGTGGATGTTGATTTTGCAATCGTAAGATTAGCTGTTTCAAACGCTGGCTTTTTCGCGTAAATAAACGATCAAATGCCATATCTAAACGTTGTTGTTGATGGCGAAGTTGTTGCAATAATTCATCTTGATTACGACTAACTAACTCAGCCGCAGCAGAAGGGGTCGGCGCACGAAGATCTGCCACAAAATCGGCAATCGTCACATCTGTTTCATGACCTACCGCACTGATAATGGGTAAGGTTGAACGAAAAATCGCTCGCGCCACGTCTTCTTCATTAAAACACCAAAGATCTTCTAATGAACCACCACCACGGCCCACAATTAATACATCCACTTCTTGTCGCGCATTAGCAAGTTCAATAATTTGCACAATTTCTGCTGTCGCCTCTTTGCCTTGAACCGCAGTGGGATAAATAACAACTTTTAAACTTGGATCACGACGAGCCAAAATATGCAAAATATCTTGCAATGCCGCACCTGTAGAAGAAGTTATAATCCCAACTGCTTTACTAAAGTGCGGTAGATTTTTCTTAAGATTTTGAGCAAACAATCCCTCCGCGGCCAACTTCATTTTTAATGCTTCAAACTGCTGTTGCAACAAGCCCTCGCCAGCTGGATGCATGGAGTCAATAATAAGCTGATAATCACCACGAGGCTCATATAAACTCACATTGGCACGCACAAGCACTTGCATCCCATTTTGCGGACGAAAAGCTACACGCAAATTTTTCATGCGAAACATTGCACAACGCACCTGTGCATTTTCATCTTTCAGCGTTAAATACCAATGCCCAGACACAGGTTGTGTAAAATTGGAAATTTCACCTGTTAACCAAATTTGGGAAAAATTGCCCTCAAGCATCTGACGCGCGGCAGAATTCAGTTGAGAGACGGAATAAATATTGTCGGACATGTTATTCAATTAATGCCCAACCATCATCGACCCAGTTACAAATTGAATCCAACAACAAATCCATCGAAGTTTCTGGATCTTCAGTTTCATTCACTAAATTAGATAGAAATGCCCAGTCCAAACTTTCACCATCAGATAAACGTTTCAACACTTCGGTCTCAATCACATTAAGCTCATCTAACCATTCGCCGTTAGCATAAATGCGCAGCGGATTTTCGGTGTAAAGCAATTTACAATTGTTGTCTTGAGAAAGGAATGCCCCATCCTCTTCTAAAATTGAGCGCACTTCATCAGGATCGCTCATTTCATCAGAGACTAATAACTCGTAACGACGAGAACTCACCGCACTTGCTACGGCTTGCTTAAACAACGCATCAAAAGCTTCTGAATGAGCCAATTTATCTAATAAAAACTGTTTCATTGCTTGAATATTTTCATCCGCAAGTTTACCTGTACGTTGTTCAGACTGGCTTAAACGTAGCGGTAAATCAAATTCGCTTAAATTCAAATCAGGATCTTGATGACAAAAACCTTTGCTTATCCCATCAATCAAATTGCTTAAATTTGGATAACGCAAGCCAAAAGAAAAGGTTAAACAATCATCTTCAGCTACACCATAATGCGCCATACGGGCTGGAATATAGAGAATATCGCCCGGATTCATCACTTCATCAATCACCAATTCGCCCATATCGTCAAAAATTCGGATTGGCTGATTGGGTTTAAATTCGGTACTTGGATCACACCATTTACCTAATTGCCAACGACGATGACCATATCCTTGCACCAGGAATACATCATACTCATCATAATGTTTACCAACAGAGCCACCTTTCGGCGCGTAAGACACCATAATATCGTCTCGTTGCCATTGAGGAATAAAGCCAAATTTGTTCCAAAGCTGTCCTAATTCAGGCGACCATTGCTCTAAATTTTGAACTAACACCGACCATTTTTCTGGTAATTTTTGAAAATCCTTCTCGCTTAAAGGGCTAAAAAAAACTTTCCAATCATCATCAGAAAATGTCTTCACTAAACGAGCAGTAACATCTTCATTTTGCGCGAGCTCAATAATATCTTGTGGCTCAAACTGCCCAACGATTTCGGGTAAACCGTTACGAATCACAAGTGGCTTTTTCTGCCAATAATCACGTAGAAAAATTTCTGGCGTGATATGTTCAGGTAAACAAAAATCAACAGATGAAAGTGCAGTCATTTTTAAGCTCCTTTTTCTTTGTCTTTGGCTGCAGCTTGCTCTGCTGCACGTTTACGGCGAATTTCTTTCGGATCAGCAAGTAATGGACGATAAATTTCAATACGATCGCCCTCTTTTAATACATCCGTCAATTTTATTGGACGACTGAAAATCCCAATTTTATTTGTGCTCAAATCAATCTCTGGAAATTGGCTTAAAATCCCTGATTGCGTAATCGCAGTCTGCACGGTAATGCCTTCATCAACTTGAAAAGATTTCAAATAATAACGTTCGGGCAAAGCATAAGCGATTTCAATGTTAATCTGGCTCATCTTTATTTCTTCATCAAAACATTTTGGGCTATTATAACGGATATAGCGAAAAAGTGCGGTCAGTTTTAACGATAAATAAGGAAACAAAATGAATTGGGTATTCTTTGCCGTTGGCTCGGCATTTTTTGCAGGCTTAACGGCGATTTTAGGCAAACTTGGTGTGGACGGGATGAATAGCAATCTCGCTACTTTTATTCGCACCATCGTGATTTTACTGATCACCGCTGGTATTATTTCCGCCCGCAACGAATGGCAACTACCACAACATATCGCCGCCAAACCTTTCACTTTTTTAGTTTTATCAGGCATCGCCACTGGGCTTTCTTGGCTTTGTTACTATCGAGCCCTTCAACTTGCCCCAGCATCTTGGGTCGCCCCAATTGATAAATTAAGCGTGGTCATCGCGATTATTTTAGGCGTGGTTATCTTAGGCGAGCCGTTGAGCTTGAAATTAGTCGCAGGCAGTATTTTGATTTTATCGGGTGTATTAGTTTTAGCGTTATAATACTTGTATTACATTAAGTACATTTTCAATATTTTAAGGATATATTATGACGCTTACAATAAGATAATCTAACGAACTTCATCATCGTCTTGATCATCTTCATTACAAATCGGCTGAGCAAAATCCTATTATGTAAAGCAGCACTTGAAGCTTATATGGAGGATTTGGAAGATATGGCAAATGCCGTTATTGAACGTGTTCGAGCCAGAAAGGAAAAAGTGTATTCACTTGAGGATGTAGAACGTGAACTCGGTTTGGACAATTCTTTTCGGTGAAACAGCTAAAAAGCAATTAAGTGATGATTACTACAGAATTAGAGTTGGGATATTACTTAAAAATTTATTATTAATAGATTAGTTTAAGTAGGCGTGTAAGCATTATTCTTTACACACTAATGTATTAAAAGAAACCTATAGTATTCTTTATAGGTTTGTTCTTAGAATTTTTATTTAAAAACTTCTCTTTTACTTTCTCATATTCTTTTAGTTCATCTAAGGCTAATGAAGGTGATGTATTAAAAGTCGTTTCAATTAAAATAGACTGAGATATTTTACTATTATTTTTTAGAGCCTTTCTTGAAGCTTCATCACAGAGAAATTTTATATCACCTGAAACAAAATTTTCCGTTAAATTAGCTAGTTCATTATAATTAATAGAGTCATCAATAGATCGTGATTTTAAATAAGGCTCGAACTATTTTAGAGCCAAAAGAGAAAGAAATTACACTTCTAAGTGCTTTATTAGAAGCAGTGAAATCGAAATAAGTGATGTAGATTGAGACTTTAGGGCTTTTTCGCTACAATACGCCACTATTTTTTACATCATCAAATAAAAATGTCAGAAATAAAACTCATTGTTGGTTTAGGCAATCCTGGCGATAAATATACCGATACACGCCACAATGCGGGCGAATGGCTTATTGAATGCTTGGCGCGCCGTTTTAACGTTTCACTAAATCTAGAAAGTAAATTCTTCGGAAAAACTGCCCGCACTTTAGTGAATGGAAAAGAAGTTCGCCTTTTAGTGCCGACAACTTTTATGAATTTAAGCGGTAAATCGGTTGGGGCATTGGCAAGTTTTTATCGTATTAAACCTGAAGAAATTTTGGTGATTCATGATGAATTAGATTTACCACCCGGCACAGCGAAACTCAAACAAGGCGGTGGGCACGGCGGACATAACGGCTTAAAAGATATTGTGGCTCAACTAGGCAATAACAATAATTTCTACCGTTTACGTATTGGTATTGGGCATCCTGGCCATCGTGATTTAGTGGCGGGTTACGTCTTAAATAAACCATCACTGGCAGATCGCGATACACTTGACAAAGTACTAGATGAAGCAGCTGATTGTGTAGAAATGATTTTCAAAGATGGAATGGTCAAAGCGACCAACCGTTTAAACAGTTTTAAAATTTAAAAGTGCGGTTAGTTTTACAACCGTTTTACTCAAAATAAGGAAAAATTATGGGATTCAAATGTGGTATTGTGGGATTGCCAAATGTCGGCAAATCTACTCTTTTTAACGCGCTCACTAAAGCTGGTATTGAAGCCGCAAACTATCCATTCTGTACTATCGAACCAAATACGGGTGTAGTACCAATGCCAGATCCGCGTTTAGATGCATTAGCAGAAATCGTTAAACCTGAACGCGTATTACCTACCACAATGGAATTCGTGGACATCGCAGGCTTAGTTGCGGGAGCAAGTAAAGGTGAAGGCTTAGGTAACAAATTCCTCGCTAATATTCGTGAAACCGATGCGATTGGTCATGTAGTACGTTGCTTTGAAAATGACGATATCGTGCACGTTGCTGGGAAAATTGACCCACAAGATGACATTGATACCATCAATACCGAATTAGCCTTAGCAGACTTAGACAGCTGCGAACGCGCGATCCAACGTTTACAAAAACGTGCCAAAGGTGGCGACAAAGAGGCTAAATTTGAACTTTCCGTTATGGAAAAAATCCTTCCTGTACTTGAAAATGCGGGAATGATTCGTTCTGTTGGGTTAGATAAAGAAGAATTGCAAGCAATTAAGAGTTACAACTTCTTAACTTTAAAACCAACAATGTATATCGCAAACGTAAATGAAGATGGTTTTGAAAATAACCCATATTTAGATCGCGTTCGTGAAATTGCTGCAAAAGAAGGGGCTGTGGTTGTTCCAGTATGTGCGGCGATTGAATCTGAAATTGCGGAACTTGATGATGAAGAAAAAGTCGAGTTTTTACAAGATTTAGGCATTGAAGAACCTGGATTGAACCGGGTAATTCGTGCGGGTTACGCACTTTTAAATCTTCAAACTTATTTCACTGCTGGCGTAAAAGAAGTGCGCGCTTGGACTGTTTCAGTCGGCGCAACCGCACCAAAAGCAGCTGCAGTAATCCACACCGACTTTGAAAAAGGCTTTATCCGAGCAGAAGTTATCGCTTATGAAGACTTTATCCAATTCAACGGTGAAAATGGTGCAAAAGAAGCGGGTAAATGGCGTTTAGAAGGCAAAGATTACATCGTACAAGATGGCGATGTAATGCACTTCCGATTCAATGTATAAAAATATACAAAAAAATAACCGCACTTTTTAAGTGCGGTTATTTGTTATATTTACTTGATGACATCAACTAACTTTTCACCAATAGGTTTACGCCATCCAATCAGCAATTCTGGTAGTTTATCTTGAGAACAATCATATTTCCAAACCCATTTAATCAATTCTTCCAAAGTGCGTTTACTCGCAACGATTTCAGGGGTTAAACCTTCTGGCATTAAACTATTCACTTTTTCTTGTAATAATCGAATTGTTTTTTTATAACGAGGATCTTCAGAAATACGTTCAATAGGTTTTGGGTAGTCATTAGACGAAATACGTCTAGCTTGAGCAAGTAATTGCAAAATCTTTTTACCACGCACACGCACTTCATTTTCAGTTAATCCCATTTCTAACATTTCAGATGTATTGCGTGGATTATTCTTTGCCACTTTCCAAAGATTATCTGATTTCACAATATAAGACAGGGCTAAATCACGTTCTATTCCAACGTTTTGTCGCCACTGCGCCAAAATTCTTAAACGAGACAATTCTAATGGATTTAATTTCCAAACATTTGGAATATCTAAATAAGCTTTTTCTGAATCTCGTTCTTGTAATTTATGGGTTTTAGAAAGAGCAAGTTCGCAATCATCTCTTACTGCTTGCTCCCAAGGGGTTTTCGCTAACTCTTTTTCAAGAATATGATAAAGCGGCAACAAATACCAAACATCACCAGCTGCATATTGAAGTTGAATATCAGAAAGTGGGCGCTTAATCCAATTGGTGCGAGTTGCGGCTTTATCGATTTCTATATTTAAGTATTGTTGTGCTAATTTTGCCAATCCTGCTGATGTACCAAGCCCAAGAAATCGCGCCATAATTTGTGTATCAATCATTGGGCGTGGAAGCTGATCAAATTTTTGTAAGAAAACCAATAAATCTTCACTACAAGAATGTAAGATTTTTAATACCTTAGGATTGGATAACAATGCAACAAAAGGCGAAAAATCCGTAATCGCTAAAGGATCAATTAAAGAGACGCGCTCGCTATCATAAAGCTGGATTAATCCCAACTTAGGAAAATAAGTGGAAACACGCATAAATTCTGTATCTAGGGCAACCGCACTTTGCTGCTGAGCCAAATTACAAATTTCCAATAGCGCAGTATTATCCGTAATAACCGTAAAGTGCGGTAGATTTTGACATTCTTTTATCATAGTGATTTTTTATTTAAAAAGAACAAAAATGGGATATTGCTATCCCATTTTGACATTAATGTTTTGAACGTTTTGCGATTTCTTCATCGCGTAAAACCCGACGTAAAATCTTACCTACATTGGTTTTTGGCAGTTCGTCTCGGAACTCAATTTCTTTTGGTACTTTATAGCCTGTGAGATATTGGCGACAATGATTTCGAAGTTCATTACGGGTTAAACTATCATCTTTTTTCACCACAAATACTTTAATCGTTTCACCAGAAACTTCATGAGGAACACCAATTGCAACAGCCTCAGCCACTTTGTAATTCAGCATAACGACATCTTCAATTTCATTTGGATAGACATTAAAGCCAGAAACCAAAATCATATCTTTTTTACGATCTACAATGCGTAAGCTATATGATTCATCCATAATGACAATATCGCCAGTTGCCATCCAACCATCTTTTAAAACTTCGCTAGTTGCTTCTGGTCGTTGCCAATAGCCTCGCATGACTTGGTCACCTTTCACCCATAATTCACCAGGCTCGCCAATTTTTGCGTCTGAACCATCATCTTTAATGATTTTTATATCAGTATTTGGCACTGGCACACCAATAGTGCCATTATGTTTCACAACATTAATCGGACAAGCTGCGATTAATGGCGAACATTCCGTCATTCCATAGCCTTCAATGATGTTACAGCCCGTCAATTCATGCCAACGTGTTGCTACAGACTGTTGAATAGCCATACCACCACCTACAGAAAGTTTCAACGCAGAAAAATCAACTTCTTTGAAGTTTTCATTATTTAATAAGGCATTAAATAAGGTATTCACACCAGTGATTGCTTCAAAACGATATTTTTTCAATTCTTTCACAAATCCTTCAATATCTCTCGGATTAGTGATTAAGATCGCCGTTACACCTAACTCTAAAAATAATAAGCAGTTCACCGTTAAGGCAAATACGTGATAAAGAGGCAAGGCTAAAATAGCTGAGCGAGTGCGAAAATGATCACCGATAAATGGCTCAGCAATCCATTTTGCTTGGAATACATTGGTTATAATATTTCCGTGCGTTAGCATCGCACCTTTCGCTACACCAGTTGTACCGCCAGTATATTGTAAAAAGGCTAAATCTTCGCGTTCCATCTCAGGACGAACGTATTGTCGATATTTACCAATACTCAACACTTCTCGGAACGTTACTGCGTGCGGTAATTTATATTTTGGCACGAGTTTTTTCACATATTTCACGACAAAATTGACTAAAGTACGTTTACCAAATGAAAGTTGATCGCCCATTCGGGTAAGAATAACATGTTTGACATTGGTATTGAAAACGACTTTTTCCAAGGTAGAAGCAAAATTTGATACCACGACAATCGCTACCGCACCACTATCTTGCAACTGGTGCTCTAATTCTCTCGGTGTGTAAAGAGGATTGACATTTACTGCAATTAAGCCAGCCCGTAAAATACCAAAAAGTGCGATGGGATATTGCAATAGATTTGGCATCATTAATGCCACGCGATCACCACGCTGAAGTTTAAATTCATTTTGCAAATACGCGGCAAATGCACGACTGCGCTCTTCTAATTTACGAAAAGTAAGTACTTGCCCCATATTAATGTAAGCGGGGCGATCTGGATGTTCGCGCACAGCTTTGTCGAACATATCCAAAATAGATTCATATTTTGAAGTATCCAGAAATTTTTCAGAACCTTCTGGATAATTTTGAAACCAAACTTTTTCCATTTTTTATCCTAGTTTATTGGAAAATCTTTAAGATTTTATCATTTAATTCAAATAATAGCGAATTTCAGGCTGAACATACCAAGGGCGATGTCTCCATCTAAAAAATCCCCAATCATCATCTTCATCCCAATCATCTGTTGGATACTCATAAGTAGTACTGAGTGTCCAAATACGGTATTTATCAGGTTGAATAACAGGATAAGTATAATCAGCTTGTTCGATCTTGCCTTTCTCTGTTCCAACTAATTGCCCACCTACAGTAATATAACGTTCTTCTAAATTTTCAGGATCCACAAAGCCATTGAAATACACAATAAAGCGGCCATCTGATTGAAATTCAACAAATGGTTTACCTGAAATTGATGATACCGGTAAACTTAACACTTCAATTTTTGTTCGATTTGGTAAAACAGTCGCCTGAACGATTTTCCCTCCCAATCGAACAGTTTTACAATGACAGGTTAAATCTTGAGGGGAAATCTCGCGATAGGAATTAATAGAGAATCGCTCTTCTTCTAACCCTTTCGGTGGTGCCATACAGCCAGTCAATCCCAAGCAAAGTGCGGTAAAAAATAAGGTAATTTTTCCTTTCATTTTCTATCCTCCTGTTATTTAAATTTATTCACGTCCTGGTAATTTTTTCCAAGTAACCTCGTTTCGCAAATAAATCGGTTCAATCTCTAAAGCTGAAATCGTGCGTTTTTGTAAGTATTCTACTCGTGCGAGTTCCAGCATATATAATGCATTAGGCAACGCTATATCTGAGCTTGTTAGATTTTTTTCAATAAATTGAGAATACGCAGCCCAACCAGTCCCAACTCTAAATGCATTATCATCTCGAAGCTGTTTAATTGCTTGTTCTGGGGAACAAACTTGTTCAGTTGTGATTTCTCGCCATTGAAAAAATTCCCCGACATCAGACCGCACTTTTTCTCTCACTAATTGAGAAAAATAAACTTCGTTCATTCTCGCATCAATCGCTGCAACGACATTTTCTGCTTGATGTAATTCAAATGCCGCCTGTGCCATTGCGGTTAAATTTGAAATAGGAATGACAGGCAAATCCGCACCAAACGCTAAACCTTGTGCAATCCCAGCGCCAACACGAACTCCAGTAAAACTACCAGGCCCACGCCCAAAGGCGAGAACATCAACTTGATTTAAACGTAAACCTGAATTAGCCAAAATTTCATCAATCATGGGTAAAATTCGTTTGGTGTGAGTGCGTTGAGCAAGTTCATTAATATATGTTTTCTCACCACGATACAATAAAGCGACAGAACAAGCTTCCGTTGAAGTATCTAGCGCCAATAAAGTTAAATTTTGCATTATTATTCTCGTTTATTTATTTTGTAAGAATTGTATCACTTTGTTGAGATCACGGGTACGACTTGAGTTAGGTAAACTTTTCAAAAATGTTTCTCCATAATTGCGCATCACTAATCGATTATCACAAATAATCACAACGCCACGATCTGTAACATCGCGAATTAAACGTCCAACGCCTTGCTTCAACGTAATCACCGCTTCAGGAATTTGAATGTCATTGAATGGATCGCCACCTTGTAAACGGCAATCCTCAATACGGGCTTTTAACAAAGGCTCATCTGGCGCAGTAAAAGGAAGTTTATCAATAATGACTAAAGAAAGTGCATCGCCGCGCACATCTACACCTTCCCAAAAGCTAGAGGTAGCCACCAAAACACTATGAGTTTCTTTTATAAATTGCTCGAGTAATTTTCCTTTTGAGGTTTCGCCTTGTAATAGAATAGAAAGGTTACTTTTTTCACGGAAGTATTCTGCTAAACCGCGCATCATTGAATAAGAGGTACAAAGAACAAAGCAACGCCCCTTATTTGCTTCGATCACAGGCAATAACATTTCTCCTAGTGAGCTTAATGTATTCGTCTGATTTGTATTCGGCAAATATCGAGGCACACAAAGCAAAGATTGTTCAGAATAATTAAAGGGACTCGGTAAAATTTTTTGTGTAGCATTTTCAATGCCTAAAAGTTGGCAGAAATGATTAAAAGTTCCACCTACTTCTAATGTCGCAGATGTGAATATCCAAGCCGCTTCTTTAGCTTCGAGTTGAGCACCAAATTTATCGGCTACGGTCAATGGCGTAATATGTAAACCAAACTGGCGACCATTTCCTTCATACCAATAACAATAACCCACAATATTTGTTTCAGATAAACGCTTAAGCTGAATTTTAATGGATTCAACACGCTCAAAAATACTATCTAAAGTTTGGGAACGACCAAGCGCTAATTTAATTACCTCAGCTAAAAAATCTATTTTCTCCTGTAATAATGCAAAGGATTTTTTCACCGCGCTTTGCGTGTAAAGCTCACGCCAATTTCCTCGGACATTGCTCCCATTACCCAATAATAAACGAAAATCTTGTACAACCTTCAGTAAGGTATCAGATATTGTGCCAAGCTGCTGCATATCCTTGAGTTCTGTGCGATAGACAATATTAATATCCTTACACAAATCAAAAAGCTGTCGTGATGTCAAAGATTGGCCAAAATATTGGCTAGCAATATCTGGTAACTGATGAGCTTCATCAAAAATAATCACCTCTGCATTCGGAATGAGTTCGCCAAAACCACTTTCTTTCACGGCCATATCTGCAAAAAATAAGTGATGATTAACTACAACCAAATCAGCATTTAATGCTTTTTTACGCGCACTTGCTACATAACATTCTGAATAATTAGGGCAATCAGTACCTAAACAACTTTCCGCTGTACTAGTCAGTTGAGGAATAATAGGGCTATCCTCTGCAAGCTCAATACATTCTGTAAAATCACCTGTCTTAGTACTATTATTCCATTTACGTACTTTACTTAATTCAGCTAAAACAGACTTATCTCCAAGCACACCTTGAGCAATCACTTGATCTAAACGCTCTAAACAAAGATAGTTTGCTCGACCTTTTAGCAACGCAATTTTCCCTGTGAAATTAAGGGCTTTTTTAATAGCAGGAAGATCTCGATTAAAAAGCTGATCTTGAAGATTTTTAGATCCTGTAGAAATAATTGTTTTTTTACCAAATACTAGAGCAGGAGCTAGATATGCAAAGGTCTTTCCTGTACCCGTTCCAGCTTCAATAATAAGGGAAGATTTATTTTGAATTGACTCGCCAACAGCATGTGCCATTTCAATCTGCTCAGTTCGAGGTCTAAAACCTTTGATACTCTGACTTAATTCGCCATTAACAGAGAAAATATTAGAAATGCGATCTTGATAATTCATTAAATTAGAAAAACATAAATTTTTGTTAGTTTAACAAACTTATAAAAAATCGTATATGAAGATAGTTGTTTTATTAAAACTAAAATCAGACTCTTATTTGATTAAATAATGAGTAAATTCCAAAAAAACAAAAACCCCATATCTTTCGACACGGGGTTCTTCTGTTTTTATTTAATTAAACTTAGATAAGTATTTGGTAACCTGGCGGTGCCCTACTCTCACATGGGGATGCCCCACACTACCATCGGCATTACAGCGTTTCACTTCTGAGTTCGGTATGGTGTCAGGTGGTTCCACCGCACTATCGCCGCCAGGATAATTCTTTGATAACTTCTCTTTTCTCTTTTATCTTCCGTTACTCAGCCCTTACTCTACCTTTCACTCGTTCTTATTGGCCACAAGCTGAACGTTTAGTTAATTTCTTTTTCTTTCACTCTGTTTTCCAAAAACACTTGAGCGTTGTATAGTTAAGCCTCTCGGGCAATTAGTACAGGTTAGCTCAATGACTCACATCACTTACACACCCTGCCTATCTACGTCTTAGTCTTAAACAACCCTTACAGATTTTTAATCTGGGAGAACTCATCTCTTGGCAAGTTTCGTGCTTAGATGCTTTCAGCACTT
>ERZ772956.519-NODE-519-length-28605-cov-3.849072_pt1 | contig 28605 bp, 25 predicted proteins | sample MGYA00580683_ERZ772956 | MGnify/ENA primary metagenome ERZ772956 (study PRJEB29015, sample SAMEA2738077) | human oral metagenome | biome: human oral; feature: human-associated habitat; material: saliva | place: China | collected 2212 ... | reverse complement strand
GAGTCCATCTCTCATTCAAATATTTCATTGACAAATTCTTTATGCCTTTCAACTGGAATTTGACCCAAAACCTCCATAATTCCTTGGATCTTGAGATCTTCTCGCTTCTCTTGTATGGTATCACCATTCAACTCAACTCCATACTTATCAGCAAGAAGATTCGTAATATTCTCCTTCTTTCCTTCAGACAAGTTTTGAGTGAGATATCCATACTTAGATTGTAAAATTTGTAGTTGCTGACTATACTTCCTATCAGCATTAAAACTCTTCATAATGTTATTTGCCATATTATCTTGGATAAGAGATATAAAAAAATCCTTATTCTAAGTATACTCTAAAATATTTTTAAAGCAAAAAAATCAGACCTTTTTCAATAAAGGCTGAGAAATACTGCTTGATATAAACTATGATTTTTATATACTTTACTTGTACAGTTAATGTCTAATACATAAATAAACAACAAGAAAAATAAAAAATCTGATTTCAGACTTTTTATCTACTAGCAGATACTAAATGGATCCACAGGTTTTTGAAAAAATCAAAAGGGTTAATGAATATGGGAAGGAATATTGGCATGCTAGAGAACTAGCAAAAACACTTGAATATGCTGATTTCACAAATTTTTCTAAAGTAATTCAAAAAGCAAAGACCGCCTGCAAAAATAGCTGACAAACAGTCGCTAATCATTTTAATGAATTTACAGAAAGGGTAAAAATCTGATCTGGTGCTACTAGAGAGTTAAAAAGTTGGAAGCTCAGTCGTTATGCCTGCTATCTTATTATTCAAAATGCAGATCCAAGCAAGGAAATCGTAGCCCTCGGGCAGAGCTATTTCGCTTTGCAGACTAGGCAACAAGAACTTTCTGCTCAGTATTTGGAAGATCAAAAGAGACTTGAGCTTAGGGACGAAATGACGAAGCACAACAAGAAACTCTTCAGTACAGCCAGATGAGCTGGGGTGTATGATTATGCGACCTTCTATGATTCTGGTTATCAAGGGCTTTATGGTATGAAGAAGAAAGATATCATCGAGAAAAAGAATATCAATGCGAGCGATAATATGCTAGATCATATGAGTAGTGAGGAACTCGCGGCAAATCTCTTCCGTGCAACCCAGGCTGAGGCAAAAATCAAAAGAGAAGCCATAAAATGACAAGAAAAGGCTAGTCAAGCACATTTTGAAGTAGGAAAGAAGATCAGAGAAACGATTCAAGAGCTTTGAGGAACAATGCCTGAGGACATTCCTGCTGTAGAGGATATCAAATATGCTAGAGAAAGACTCGAGAAATTTGCAGTGCAGGAGGAATGAGAAACTCCTAGCTTTACAGATAAATTGATCGCAAAACTAGAAGAAAAAGCTGAAGACACACTTTCGTTCAAACTTCCAGAACATATTGAAATTATTGAAAAGCTTGCAAAGATCATACAAGGTTATCCTGGAGAAAGAATTGTTCAGCTCTGAGAAAAACATTTCAAAGTATCCAGTGAGGGACAGAGACTCATTAAAGAGCTCTTGGAGAAGTAAGATTAAGGACTTAAGAAAAAAGCTTGCAAACAAAGACAAAATCACTATGCTCAAATTCAGCTTTTTATTTATTGACTAAGATAGTATGGCTAAAATTGATGCAGCAGAAGTAAAGAAATGAACTGTTCTTGAGATGGATGGTCAGCTTTTTAAGGTACTTGACCTTTCATTTATGCAGATGCAGCAAAGACAGGGTTCATATACCTATAAAGTAAGAAATCTGATCACAAATGGGGTACAAAATGTAACAGTAAAATCAGGTACAACAATGGATCAAGCTGATATTTCTACTCAGAATGCGGTTTATCTCTACAATACAGGGGATACTTACTCATTTATGGAAAATGACACTGGAGAAATCCATGAACTTGATAAGGAAAAGATTGATGATATCACAGGATATCTCAAGGATAATCTCGATGTATTTATCCAAATCTATAAGGGGAATGTTATCAATGTAATCCTTCCTTCAACTATTAGTTATGAAATTATCGAGACTGTTCCTGGAATAAAAGGGAATAGAGCTCAATCTGGAACTAAGCCAGCAACTATTGAAACTGGAATGGAAATTCAGGTGCCACTTCATAAGGAAGTAGGAGATATTGTTACGCTTAACACACTTACTGGAGGTATCAACTAGTTTCTCAAAAAAGATAAAAAATCTGACTCAAAAAGTCAGGTTTTTTGTTTTGATTTTCTACTGAAAATCCGTATACTGACGCCTCATAATATAAAAATTTAAAGTAGTATGAAATTAGGTATTTTACTAAATCGGATTTGGGATGTTTTTGTGTATGCACTAGTAGCTATTGCTCTTGCGGGTTTGGTTTACTATATCATGATGGCACTTAATCTCCCTATTTATGCACTTGCCTGCAGCATCATCGTTGGAATACTTTTTTTTCTCTTTATCTTGAGGGAGGAGAAAAAACTAAAATCAGCTCAGGATAGTTAACATTATTTCACAGCTTTCTCACTTATCTTTGAGAAAGCTTTTTCTAAAAAGATTTAGCCTTGCAATAACAAGAAAAAAAACTACCATACAAAGATGTTTTACTCTACACACTATGAATATGACAAATTATTATACTCGTTCTTTAGAAGAACACAAAAAATATAAGGGGAAAGTTGAGATGATTTCTAGAGTTCCACTCAATACCAGAGAAGACATGTCAACCTACTACTCTCCTGGAGTAGCTCAACCATGCTTAGAAATAGAAAAAAATCCTGAACTCGCCTATGACTATACCTGGAAAGGAAGAACTATCGCTGTTGTTTCTGATGGAAGTGCTGTTCTTGGACTAGGGAATATTTGAGGACTTGCTGGGCTTCCTGTCATGGAGGGGAAAGCTGTTCTCTTTAAAGCTTTTGGAGGAGTTGATGCGGTTCCTCTTGTTCTTAAAACGCAAGATCCTGAGGAGATTATTAAACTCGTTGAAAATATTTCTCCAAGCTTTGGAGGGATTAATTTAGAAGATATCTCAGCTCCAAACTGTTTTTATATTGAAGAAGAGCTCAAAAAGAGGCTTAATATTCCAGTTTTTCATGATGATCAACACGGAACTGCAATTGTCGTGCTTGCTGGACTCATCAATGCATTAAAACTCACAAAAAAGGAAATCTGAAATATCAAAATCGTTGTTGCTGGTGCTGGTGCTGCTGGAATCAGTATTGCAAAGCTTTTGCATAGCTACGGAGCAAAGCATATTGTAATGACAGATAGTAAATGAGTTATCCATGCTTGAAGAACTGATTTGAATACATATAAGGCACTATGGGCTGAGACAAATCTTGAGGGGACAACGGGGAATCTCGCTGATGCTCTCCATTGAGCGGATGTATTTGTTGGAGTGAGCAAGCCAAATCTCATCTCTGCTGAAGAAGTAAAAACAATGAATTCTGATCCAATCATCTTTGCTCTGTCAAATCCAGAACCAGAAATCCTTCCAGAAGAAGCGAGAAAATGAGGAGCAAGTATCATCGCAACAGGAAGATCAGACTATCCAAATCAGATCAATAATGTACTTGTTTTCCCTGGATTATTCAAAGGACTACTTTCGGCAAGGATCGCTCAAGTTGAACAGAAACACATGATCGCAGCTGCTGAGGCGTTGGCAAAATATGTACAAAATCCAAATAAAGATGAGATTATTCCATCTGCACTAGATAAAGATGTTGCTGAGCTCGTTGCAAAAGCTGTTGCAGACGCATAATTTTCAGATTTCTGAACTTTTGAACTTTCAAATACCAAACAAAGATGACTCCAAAGATTTTAGCGTATCTCAGTATTATCCTCTGAACTATAGTCCTCAGTGTAACAATTTTGATGATTATTTTTCCGAAACTCTTTCTAAAAATCGATGAGCGTCTTCAACTCAAAAAACCTAGAACTCCATGAAAAGAGAGGTTTGCACTCCGAGTTAATCATGCAATTAGCCCACTTACTGTCAGTATTTTCTATGCTATTATTGGCATAATACTCGCTTTAGCAGGGCAGAGACATATTTTAGGAATTGTATTCTGCAGTATGATTTCTGCTTCTATTGGATTTCGAGCTGTAAAAAGAATCACACAAAGACCTAGACCTCAAGGTGCATTACTCAAGTTTAAAGATTATAGCTTTCCAAGTGGACATACAACCGCTGGTTTCGTTTTTTTCCTTTCCTTGGCTATGGCATGATCTTGGGTTTTAGAGAATCATTTTGCTTGGATACTTTATACTCTAGCTCTGATCTGATGAATCATAGTATGACGGAGTAGATGGTATATCAAAGTGCATTGGGTAACTGACATCATCATTTGAGCAATGCTTGGATGTGGATGCTTTATCTTTTCTTATCTGTTGTTTGTGTATTTTGGAGATGCCGTGATTCAAGCAATAGAAAAGGTGTTTTTTACTCTCTAGAATCCTATGCTAGACTGCTGTATTATTGGAGCTGGGGCAAGTGGACTCTTTTGTGGAATGCTCCTGCCAAGAGAATGGAAGAAATGTATCTTGGAAAAGAACAGTTCAGCTGGGGTAAAAATTCTACTCTCTGGGAAATGAAGGTGCAATTTTACCAATATCAATGTATCTGATAAAACCTATGTATGAGATCAGACTGAAAGATTAAAGAATTATTTTTCTCAGTTTTGACCAAAAGATATGATCAAGTTTTTAGAGGATCATTGAATTCAGAGTCAGCAAGAAGATTTTTGAAGAATGCTCCTAAAAAGCAATAAAGCTAGAGAACTATTGGACTTTCTATTAGAAGAAAATAAGAAAAATCTGACTGAAATTGAATATAATCATGCAGTTATCTCAATTCAAAAACAGCTTGATTATTATGTTATCAGGACTAATGAGGAGACTTTTGAGTCAAAAAGAGTGATTATTGCAACAGGAGGCCAATCCTTTCCGAAAGTGTGAGGATCAGATTTTATTTCTGTTTTCTGAAAAGAGCAGAATATCGCTATTCATACGCCAGCTCCAGCTCTTTGCTGACTCGAGACCAAGGAAGACCTTTCCTCTCTCTCATGAAGTTCAGTCTCTGCAGAGATCAAGCTCACTTTAGGAGATAAGACTGTTTATCAAGAAGAGCATACGGTTCTTTTTACACACTGGGGGGTATCAGGACCCGGAATCTTTAATGCTTCACTTTGGCTAGGATATCTTGATCCAGAGCTAAAAAAGAAGGCAAAAATCAGACTTTTGATCACTAAAGATCAGATTACAAAAAGACTTTTAGCATATCTAAGAGCACCTAAGGGACTAAGAAATTACACGATGACGCTCACTCCAATAGCACTTAGAAGCTGGGATGAGGCAAAAGTTATGAGCTGAGGACTTCTAATGGAAGAAATAAATGAGAACTTTGAGATTAAAAAGCTGCCTTGAGTATATCTTCTCTGAGAAGCATTGAATATCACCGGGAAAACCTGATGATATAATCTTCAGTGGTGCTGGACAAGTGCATTTTGCTGTGCAAAGGCAATGGGAAAATAATACTATTTTAGTTGAGAAAAATAAAAATTATGGAGACCGTAACAATGTTAACATTATTGCTCGGAAGTGGGATACTAAGTGGAGATGCTATGAGTGGCATGTCAATGGAACAATTAGATCCGATTGTTCTTGAACAGCAACTTTCATCTGAGTTAAAAACAAAGATTGAATCAGCTTTTTCTTCTTATGATCTAAATAGTGATAGTTCCTATCAGAAATTTCTAGATACTACGCATTTTTTTAACGATAGAAGCTACACTCCTAGTGATTTAGAGTCAATACCTTCAGACTTTACCTTTAATAACGCAAGGAAATTTAAACTTAGAAAAGAAGCCTGAGAACAATTTGCTGATATGGCTCGACACTTCTGGTCTGCATCCAATAAGAAGAAAAAAATCAGTATTACAAGCACTTTTAGAAGTTATAATTTTCAAAAGAAAATGAATGGAAGCTGCCACGCTCATCATTGTGCTGAAGCTGGAAGTAGTGAACATCAAGCAGGATTAGCTATTGATCTGGGAGTAAATGGGAGAAGACTTGATAGTGCAAGTTTTGAATGGATGAGAAATAACGCACACAAACGGGGTTTTCATAATACCTACCAAAAAGGAGTTGAGATTGATGGGAAAATTGTTGAGCCTTGGCACTGGAGATACTTGGGAGTAAAGCTTGCAACAGAGCTGTATGAGAAGAAAATGAGCTTTGCTGAATGGTACTACCAGCAAAAATAGCTTGAAATACAAGACTGGAATTTTATACTTAGCATGTTCAGTTTTTTTATTCGTATTGTAATGCTTTATGACTGATATCAATAATCAAAATATTCAAAATACAGAAAATCTAGCTCCTGAAGTTGAAACTCAAGAAGCTCCAGAGCTAGAGGAAATGCTTGAGGAGATTAAACAGAAAGACGAGGAAGAATCGGCTCATAGCGACTTGCTTTCTCAGATCAAGGACCTTACCAATCAAATCAAGGAGAAAGAAGAAATCGCAAAAAACTCTCAAATTGCCTATCTACATCTTAAGTCAGATTTTGATATTTTGCAAAGGCAAACAGAGCAAAAAATTCAGAATGCAAACCGTGATGCAATCATTACTGTAGCAAAGAAGTTTTTACCCTTGGTTGAGAATCTGAGGAAGTCTCTGCTAAACTTCTCTTCTGAGCAGCAGGAAACCTCTATGGGAAAAGGGATCAAAATGATGTATGACGGATTCTTGAAAAACCTTGAAGCACTCAAGATTGAGGCGATTCCTGCGGTTGGACTGTCTCCAGATCCTCAATTTCATGAACCAGTGAGCATGCAGGCTACTGAAGATGAGGCACTTAAAGGAAAGATTATTCAGGAATTTGAGCAAGGTTTTGTTTTCAAAGATGGCGAAGAGACTTTGGTTCTTATTCCTAGTAAAGTGATTGTTTGAAGCTAACATTGAAAGAAATAAAAAAGAGAAGTCTGAATTCTTCTCTTTTTTTTATACTAAGATAGCTCTGCTATTTATGGTGAGAATAACAATAATAATAAAAAAAAGAAGTAGGATACTAAACTACTTCTCATTGAGGAAATGAGTAAGCCTTTATCACATGCCTCAGAGAGCCAAAGGATCTCTTAAATCCTTTGTCGTCTAATGCTCTAGGCAATCCCAGAGAGTAAGAACCATTAGACAGCAAATAAACAGTATCTTTTATCTTAAGGAGTTGAAGAAGTATTTCTAGGATAGTAACTAGCAATACTGGATCATACTTGATCTTAAGAGTAGGAAAGGGAAAACCTCTTGAAAAACCTGATTTCAAACTTTTCCTGACTTTCCAACGATATGCCATCAAAATAGTGAATTCTCGACTGATTTTCTAACTCGCCCTCAATAACCACTCTATGAATAACGGAAGTATCTAAGTTAACAAGGTCGGTTTTACCTTATATTTAGAATTCCTTGATTATCTCTAGAGGTAAGTATCGTTTTAAGGGATTTAGCAAAACCTGACTCCTTGGTATCTCAAGCACCTTTAGTACTCAAGACAGCTCCCTTTCATCTTATAAGAAAGAAGAGACAAGAAATCAGACTTTTCCTTTTTGGCTGATGAATGACACATCTCTTCAAAAGAGAGCATAACTCATCATTGGTAGCGAATGTTGGATTCAATCGCTATCGTAGAGTAAATAAAAGCATACACGGATCAACGAGGATCAGTATCAAACCTTTCATTTACAGCACAAAAAAGAAAAACAGCAAGTTCAAAATTTTTGTGAATAAAGGCTGGTAAAGAACTCATTCTCAGCACTACTCTCCCTTTATGAGGAAAAGAAATGCGTACATCAGGAAGTTGAAGACTTCTTTTTGAGAAGTAATCTTGCTTGCCTTGATGACGATATAAGTATATTCGTTTTTCCGGATTTTGCAAATTTTTGATCACTTTTTTAGTTGTCTATTTTCTCAGTTCTCAACTCACAAAAAAAACCTCCCACAAAAAGTAAGAGGATTTTTTCATCAGTTTTTTTTGGTATTTTTAGTTTTCTGTTTCCTTTCTTTGATACAAAATTTCTGGTGCGAGCTGCACTGAAAACTTTTTGAGAGATAAGGCAGTTTTCACCTTTTCAAAATCAAGATTGTGAGCGGTATCAATAGCCGTAAGTTCTGGAATTCCGAGGATTGCTTGCAATTTTCTAAATCCTTGAGTCAGAATCGGAGCTGAAAGTAGAGCTAAATTCTTGATAATATAGAGGAGGAACTCCAAATCCCTGATTGCGACTTCTCTTGTTTCCTTTTCCTTATATTTTTTCCATGGCTCAGAGTGCGTAATAAACTCATTTGCAAACTGAACAGTTTTATATCGCTCTTGTAGATATCCTTGGATATTAAAGGTTTTAAGATATTTTTCCTCGATAGTTCACAAAAAAGCATCAAAATCCTGAATCGTATCAGCTTTTTTCATCTCTTCTAAAAGTTCCTGATGAGCAACTCCTTGTGTAATTCCATATTTTTGGCAGAGGTTCACTACTCTATTTACCAGATTTCCCCAAGCTCAGATCAGCATACTATTATAGACATTTTCAAGCCTCTGAAGTGAGAAATCTCAATCAGCATTGAGTGAAACATCATACAAAAGATTAAACACAAAAGGATCTCTATCCCACTGCTGGATAATCTCCGCTGGATCAATCACATTTCAGGTCGATTTTGACATTTTAGCACCGTTGAGTGTGAGATGTCCGTGTGCTAAGAGCGTCTTTGGCAACTCCAAATCTGCTGAAAGAAGCATTGCTGGCCAAAATGCTGCATGAAACCTCAAAATATCCTTTCAGATAATATGGATATCCGCAGGCCAATAGTTTTTCCATTCCTCATTGTGTCAAAATCCGATTCCTGTAAGATAATTTGTAAGGGCATCACACCAAACATACATTACATGCTCATCATCATTAGGGACTGGCACTCCCCACGGCATTTTAGAAGTCTGACGAGAAAAGCTTACATCTTCGGCTTTTTCTAGAAATGCGAGGATTTCATTTTTTCTGATTTCTGGCTCAATTTGGTAGGCATTTTCACGAATGAGCTCAGCAATTTTTTCTCTATATTTTGAAAGTCTAAAAAAGTAGTTTTCCTCTTGAATATGCTGGAGTTCTTTGGTCGGATGATCTGGACATTTTCCGTCAATGAGATCCTTCTCGAGCTTCATAGACTCACATCACTCACAGTAGAGACCTTCATAGGATTTTTTGTAAATATCCCCTGCTGCAACGAGTCTCTCTCGCATAAGTTTTGCTCCAGGATAGTGCATCTGCTCATCTGAAGTACTAAGAAAAATATCATAAGAAACTTCTAAATTTTCATATAGCGACTTAAAAAGCTGAAGATTTTGAGCGATAAAATCTCTGACTTCTAGTCCTTTTTCCTTGGCTGTATTTCGGTTTTTCATTCCGTGGTCATCACTTCCCGTCTGAAATACCACATCATATCAGAGAAATCTATACATTCTCGCTAAAGCATCCGCCTGAATAATCTCCAAAGCATGTCCAGCATGAGGAGCTCAGTTCATATAAGCAATTGCTGTCGTAATAAAAAATTTCTTGTCCATCTTTAGAAGAGTAATATAAAAAATCTGATCTTTTCTCAGTATTGAACTTAAAAATACGAAAAATATAGCTGTTTTCAAGAGAATATTGTACAATGCCCCCTTTTAGAACATCCGCTCTCTACAAGCAAAAACAATATCTAAAAACATACTATATCACAAATACAAATATTGTCAATCTAAAAGAAAAAGGGATATCAGTTTTTTTTGATTTTTTCTATTTTTAGAATATACTTGAGGTAACATAATCACTTAGGACAAGGTCTACTACACACCCTTGCAAAATAGGTGACTATGTTGGTGGTATTCCACCTAAAACCGCTCTCCAGACCCACTACCCAATACGGTCGGACAGCACTTACTAGAAGTCTTGAGATTCTTCTTATGATCTGTACGAATAGTTTGCACTAGTAAAGTATTCCTACCGATTGTATGAAATCGGGCTCAAGGCTTCTAGAAACTAGAAGCTCTGAAGGTATTCCTCCAGAGTTTTTTTATTTTATAACTATTTTTTTAGTTCTCATCTTGAGAAATAATGAGTTCCTCGATATCTTTTAGATTATCTTTTACAAGTTTAAAATCTTCAAAATCTGATGCTGATCCTGCAAGTTTTTGTGTGTGTTCTTCTTGATATTGAGCATAGATGGCCTCAATTTTATCTACAAAAAGAGGAAAGAGTTTCTGTTTTTTATGATATTTTTGAATCCAAGCATGGAAAGTTGAGAAAGGGGCAATATTTTGATAAGCATAAGGGATTGTTTTAAATGCTTTAAAGTAGTTTTCTAATGCTAAAGCTGATCCTTTGCCCATTCTAATCTGAAGGAGAAACATTTTGAGAGCTGCTTCATGCTGCGTCAAAAGCTGCTCCATACTATTAAGATGAAGGTGGATTACTCCAATTTGAGCTTGTAAATCAGCAAATCTTTTCTCAAATTTATTTTTTGCTCACTGGAGATAATTTGCATCAATACTCCTATTTGAATACGTCATCTCCTGGAGGTTTTGGAGGTTTGAGGCAAGAACCTTAGCATTGGTTGCATTTGAGATTTCCTCAATCATATCTCAGATTCTTCTCTGGAAAGTAGTATCCTTTGTTTCATAGCCTAGTACCTGAATTTCTTGAGCAAGTTTCAGACATTCCTGCTGTAGGATTTTATATTCATCCTTTTTCTTTTCACTAGAATCAATCGTATGATATTGACTCCTGACCGCATCATAAATATTTGAGTAGGTATTGAGAGTTGTCTGGTATTCGGTGCGGTTTTTCTCGGCTCTAGTCAACTTTCTCTCTGAGTTTTTATGGGTAAGTTTTTCTTCAGTTCTGAAGATAACAATCTTATCATCAATAAAGCTAATCCTTGAAGATTTTTTGTCTAAAAGTCTCGCTTGCTTAAAAAGGCTTAAGGTCTGTTTTTTGATCTCTTCTTTATCTCCTTTCAGCTCAAAAAGCTCAACAAATCTCTCAGGCAACTGCTCAGGATCCACTTCAACATAAGACAAGAAAAGATCATAGATTTCCCTATTATGACTTGGATTATTTCTCTCAAAAAGATTTTTATTTCCAAGAAAGTATTTCTCAGAAGGAGAAACCGCTCTTTGTAAATTTTTATAAAGCTCCGCTGTCAAAAGCTCGCGCGATTGCGTCCAAGGGAAAACTGACTTTAGACGCGTAATATGTCATTTTTCAATTCAAATCTGCTGTTTATCTTTCATTATTTAGATAAGAAAAAAATAAAAAGTCTGATTGTTGATTTGTTTTAACTTTTTATTTTTATTAACTTAATTTTTTGTATCGAAATTTACACTTTTCATCTCAGTTAAAGAGCTGTTTTGAGCTTCGTTGCTGAGTATTTTCTGGTTCGATAGCTAAGTTTGTAATATATCATCCAAATACCTGATCAGAGAAGCTCTTATTGAGTTTTTGATAGAGTGTTTGCAGCTCTGATGAGGTAATTCTCTTACCATAAGGAGGATTTGAGAGGATTCGAGTTGAAGAGGAGAAATCTATTTTTTTCTGAAGAAAATCTCAGGTTTCAAAAGTGATTTCCTTTTCTAGGTTTCGATTTTTTGCATTTTGGATTGCGATTTGTGTCATTTTTGGATCAATATCGTATCCAGTAAGCTCATACTGACCAGAAAAAATCTGATTTTTTGCCTCTTGAAGTAGATTTTCTCGAAGCGGAAGATTTTTATTTTCAAAGTGCTGGAATGCAAACTGCCTATGGGATCCTGGTGCAATATTTTTAGCGATCAAAAGCGCTTCCATCAAAATCGTCCCAGCCCCTGCAAAGTAATCAACTAATGGAGATTTAAACTTCCAACCAGAAAGCAAAACCATTGCAGCAGCAAGATTCTCCTTGAGTGGAGCAGATCCTGCTTGTGTCCTGTATCCTCTCTGATAAAGAGCTTTTCAAGAGCTGTTGAGATAAATTCAGCACTGATTTTTCTCTAGAAAAAGCATCAATTCATCAGTATTTTCCTGCTGTTTTCCGATTCTTGCGATGCTCTCTAGAAGAGCTTTATGCGCAACAGACTGTACCGTTCTCTGTGATGAGAGCTGAGAAGATTGAATATTTACTTTGAGGGTTATATTGGTATTGTTGGTTCGCTGAGGGTAATCAGATTTTTTTATCAGGTCAAAAAGCTGATCAAAAGTCCTAGCTTCTCCTGAGACAAGCTGAATATAAACCTTATTTGCAAGTCTCGACCAAAGGTTAATCTGATACATTCCCTTTAGATCAGTCTCAACCCAGCATCCTCTTGAGAAAGTATCAAAAGGAACGAGTTTAAGCCTCTTGAGCTCCTGAGCAAGCAAGCTTCCAAGTCAGAAAGGGCAGGTAATGAGGAGTTTCATCACTTTAGGAGAGAATAAAAAAAGCTGATTTTTATAATTGATAATCAGCTTTATCATAGTGGATAGCTTGCTTTTTTCAAGAGGAAAAGACTTGAGTCAAATTTCACAGAAAGGCGATCCTCCTAATAAATACAGTTTTTCTCATCTAATACGACATCAACAATACTTCATTTTTCATACTCTCAAGGGATTTGAACCTGAATATAGTTCTGAGTTCGCCCTTTTGATTTCCCGTTTTTAACTTCCTCAATAAGGACCTGCATTGTTTTCCCATAATGAGACTCAACAAAGCGATCACGGACTTCCTCTCCGATTTCGATCAGCCTTCTATTTCTTTCTTTCCTGATTTCCTGCGGAATCTGATCAGGCAACAGTGAAGCTGGGATTTTCTCAGCCTTATGATGATCAGAAAAAGGAAAAGCATGAAGCTTAGTAATTCCATATTTTTGGACTGCATCACAGGTGATTTGAAAATCCTGCTCGGTTTCTCATGGGAAACCAGAGATAATATCAGCTCAAATAGAAATCTGATCCTGATCTGGACGGTCTAATCTTCTAATCTTTGTAAGCACTTCATCAAGCTTATCACTTAGATATCACCTATTCATTGCCTTGAGAATTGGATCAGAAAAGCTCTGAATCGAAAAATGGAAATGAGGAACAAACCTTGGATTACTCACCACCTGAAAAAAATGATCAGTAAGATATTGCGGATCGATACTCGATATTCTGATTCTTGGAATAGTCGTTTGCTTAAGGATTTCCTCTAAAAGATATGAGAATCTACTTTCCTCTGATTTTCTTGTATCACTTGCTCACCAAGCTGCGAGGTTAATCCCCGTGATCACTACTTCTTTTCCACCTTCTGCTTCTACTTGATTGATCTCAGCAATAATTTCCTCAAGCGGTCTATTTCTATGTCCTCCTCTCTTAAAAATTGTCAGACAAAAACTACAGTAATTATCACATCAGTTCTGAATAATAATATAATTTTTCGTTCGAAGCTTTTGACCTGGAGTTTTGAGTCCACTAGAAAAGTTTCTAGGATCCTGATCTGGATCCTCTGCTAGCAAAACAATCTTTTCCTCATAAGGAAAGAGCTCTGGATATAAGCCAAAAAAAACTGATCTATCCATCGCCTCTCCTCTGTTCATACTTCCACATCCAGCGATATAGACCCTCTTGTCTTGATGGAGATGATCTAAAATTTCTTTTACCCACTTGGATTTAGCTCTATCAGTCACTACACATGTCGCAACAAGAAAAATATCATCGGCATCCTGCTTAGTAGTTTGCAGATGAGCGATTCGTTTATTGAGGTAAAACTTATTAACTTTACATCAAAAGAGTTTGTGTTCCATAGGACTATTGAAGGTAAATATTAGGGCTGATTGTACTAAAAAGGTAAAGGGAAATCAAGTCAAAAACAAATCTGATTTTAGCTTTCCAGTGAGCTTTTATTGATAAAGAGTACTCTAGCTAACCTGGGAACATAAAGAGCTTCAAAAGTATAAAAAAAAGAGAAGTCAGACTTCCCTTTTTTTAGATATTAAAGGTTTTAAGCTCAAAATTCTGAGAATATTTGGTAAATCACAAACAGAAATAGGAACAAACTACCAACTGCCAATACGATATTAATCAGCGTATTTTTTGCCTTTTTGAAGTTTTCTCATTTCCCTCCATCAACAACAAGAAGATATCCAGAGTAAATGATCATAATTACGATCACAGATCCACTCAGATATCCCAGCATCTTTGCTATTTGGATAATAAACTCCCCTGCTCTCTTTGTAAAATCTTGCTGACTAGCAATATAGTAAAGAAAGTCGACCACTTTCATTCCAACAAGAGCTGCAATCACTGCCGCAAGATTCTTGAAAAGTTTCTTTCCTCAGCCTTCTTCTCCAGAAGAGGGATTCATCATTTGGAATCCTGTAATCACAATCATCACAATTGCGAAGAAGAATGCTGCTCACTTGAGGAACGTCAGCACAAAAAAGAGGATTCCTGTATTTGAAACGAGGTTATCTTTTAGACCTGTAGTTTGATCAATCGCTGAGAGATTGATCACCTGAGAGAAAAGCCATACTGCTCAAAAGAAGAGTGCTGCCCCAATCATAATATAGAGGAAGTTATTGAGTTCAGCTTTAAGATTTTCTGATTTTTTACCAGATATTACAAGCCTAATTGCGCTCATTACCAGATAAATAAATACTAATATATATCCTACATACTTGATAATGCTCCGTAAATATCCACCAGCTACCGCCCCTTTCGCTGCAGTTGCCTTTGGGAAGAAGAGACACTCAACATTTTCTTTAAAGATATTTGTTTTTGATACACAGGCGATATCAAACACTTTTTCAGAACGTCCTTTTTGATCTGGAGTCCCATTTACCATTGGTTTTGCATAGTGCGTTTCAAAGCTTGGAGCTTGATTCGTCGCGAAGGTATCAGTAAATGGAAGTGTCAAACCAAGAGTAAGCAGTCCACTAATTAAAGCTATTTTAATCCAAGAAGCCATGTTATAATCAAGAAAAGATAAAAATTCTGATTTCTTTCTTTTAGCTAAAGAAGATATTGAGTACTGCTAATGTCAACTTTATAATAGCTAGGAAACTACTCAAAACAACAATTCCTATAAGTACACTCTGAATATCTTTTTTAATTTCAGCAACCTTATCTCCAGAAACGCTTTGTGTTACCAGCTTAAATCCGTTCCAGATAAGCATGATAGCCCCCATCGTAAGTCCGATAAATATCGTCCACTGAATATATGGATAGATATTCCTTCTGATATAATCTAAAGTCCCCGTGATTTTATATTTGGTCTTCCCAATAGCTATATTATCAAACTTCGTTTGCTGGATTTGAAAGTCTTTATTAGCAATTGTATGAATACTTTTTACTAAATCGTCTGGCGTTCAGTTAGTATTGATCCAATTTCTTGTTGCTTTTGCATCTTTATCTGACTCTGATTTTGAATTAGAACTCGCAAAAGTCATACTCATTAGTGGCATTGCGAAAAGTGATAGGAATATTCAGCATGCTAAAATCAGTTTTTTCATTTTATTTTTATGCATAAAGATAAAAATTATACCTTAGAACTGTTTAACATAAGAGGTGAGGAGCCAATAAGTAGTATCCTCCAAATCCCTCAGAGGACCGCAAGTCCCTTCCATCGTAGTGCATAGCTTCGTCACCATCGACCTACCAATCAGAGCCCAATCAGTACCACTCATCTCCATTTCCACGAGCTAAAGAAACCTCATGAGATCATAGAATTTTGGCTCAGAGAGAGTGCTTCTTTACTATTTATCTGAGGATTCTTCATCTTTTGGTATAAAATGGGAATGCTCAAGAGGATCTCTTCTACATAAATCTTGTAAGTCAGGTGAAGACTTTGTTTCCATCTCTGTGAAATACAATCTCGACCTATCATCAGGAGTCAAACCCTAAGAGTCAAGAGCCCAAGGATCACTCCAGGAATGTATCGTGTATTGCCAATTACAAGAGCGATGAAGAGCAAAGCCCATCGTAGCTGTCCTTCTTTGTATCGCCAGGTTGGAGCCTGATAATTATGCTTACGAAACCACGCAAAACTCGCAACTCATGGCAAAAAAGCCTTAAAAAGCTGAATCTTTTGTCCGCTAGTGAGCGAGAGTTTTGTGCTTTCAAAAGGGATTTCATAGCCAATCAGCCCCATTCCTAGGAGCTGAATACTGATCAATATTCTGCTCATCAAAATCAGCAATCCTTGTATTCGCTGGACTTCTCCTACTACCAATATACCAGTCAATATCAGGATAACTATAAGTAGGCCAAGTGAGAAGTTCCCAACTTGGCACCATCAGCGGATAAAATTTTGCTCCTCTTGGGTATGGGTATGAGAGGAGAGCTGCTTTTCTACAAGCAATCAGAAAAACATCAGTCCAGAATAGGCTGCCACCATTACATTATTTTTGTAGTGGAGTTTTTCTTGCATCCTTGCTTGTAAAATAAAAGGTAAAAGTCAGATTTTTGAGTATTTTAGTTTCTCTTTTTTACATCAGTTGTGATAAACTGTTTTTCATAAGGAGAAGCCAATATCTGAACTCAAACATGCTGATTTCCAACAAACATCAGCCCTTCTCACACTCAAACTGAGATCAATCTCTGTTGCTCAGCCTCTGATAGTCACAAAAGTTGATTGAGCGAAGCAATGGAAGTAACTGATTGCTTGAGTAGGAGTTGCATTGATGAGTTTGAGACAATAGGTTTTCCATATGGACTACGGATAAAATCTTCAATATCCTGTGAGATTGTCGTGATTCCTAGTCAGTATTTTCTCGCTCTTTTGATCAGCCCAAAAAGAAAATTTGCTGAAATATCATTCTGAAGCATAATCCAAGCTTCATCACAGACAAGAAGTCTTTGTTTTTTTACAGATCTTACCTTAGACCAGATAAAATTCAGAACATTGAACATCGCTGGTGTTTTGAGCGCTTCTTCCACATCTCTAATACTGAAAACTGTGATTGCATTATTGATATCAATATTAGTATAGTTATTAAACAGTTTTCCAAAAGTTCCAGTTACATATTTGCTGAGTTTGAGTGCAATTTGTTCTCAACCATGCATTCCATTGAGTACATTCATGAGGTCTTCCATCAATGGTGGCTGTTTCCCTGTATAATCATCCATCTCAAAGCTAAATCCCTTGAGAGCATAAGTGTTTTGGAGGGCTTTGTCTAGCAAAGCTTCTTCCTCAGGACTCAACTTACCAATCAAAATCTGAATCAAACTTACGAGATTCATAATCTGACTTCTCAAAAGATCTCCCTTTCCATATTCAATATCCTCAATCAATGGCGGCATATCAAATGGATTCAAAAACTGTTGTGATGAAGTAGCGATATTTACATAGGTTCCACCTACTTTTTCACATAATGCTTGATATTCGTTTTCTGGATCAATGACGATAATATCTACACCATTGAGCAAATATCTCAAGATCTCAAGCTTTACGGTAAACGATTTTCCGGCTCCGGATGTCGCTAAAATTACACTATTCATATTTGGAAGCTGAGAGTTGAATCTATCAAAAATCACTAACCCTCCAGTATGAGAGTTGATTCCATACATAATTCCTGTATTGGTAATCAAATCACTAGAAATAAAAGGAAAACTGGCTGCAAGTGAAGAGGTCACAGCGCTTCTAACGATTCCTAAATTATCCTGACAAATCGGTAAATTTGCTCAGAATCCTTCATCCATTCTATGGATCGCATTTTTAACTCTGATCCCATATCCAGCGATTTTTTGTTCAAATTTTTTCCCAGTCTCTCTAAGCTTTTCGTCAGAAGTATCGTAGATTGTTGTATAATTTCAGAGTTCAAAATATCTTTCCTCCTTGGTAGTCAGCTTTTCTCTGATCATTTCTACATCACGATATTGCTGTTCAACCTCTTTATCAATGGTAATTCCTTTTTGCATAGCATCTGAAAGCTCCGCCTTGAGCTGCGTGGTCTTCTGCTTGAGCATAGACTGAATCGCACTATCGTCCTCTGGATAAATATAAAAACTCATATCCCACTTGCAGTGAAGTCCCATAATATCTCTGGTCCAGAGCATATCAATATAACTTGGATAATCCTGAGTATAGTAGGTCTTACCTAAGATCCCAGAAACATTGAACTGTTGCATAGAAAACTCCCAGTATGATGGAGCAATATGTGACTTGTAGTCTGATAAAAGTGAAGTATAGTGAGTATCAACTTCCTTGATATATTGCCTCAGCTCAGAAGTCAGTTTTTTATCAGAATATTCACTATCTGGGAGCTGGAGCATCGCTCTTACCTGTTCTGCAAGGCTTGGATGTTGCTTGGCAGGAGAGTTTTCATCATCTCATAGATTGTTGGGAAGCTCTTTTTTCTCAGCAGTATTCTTAGATGTCGCTGCAAGTCAGAGCTTTTCTAGTAACTTATCAATCCATGACTTCTTTTTTTGAGGATTATCCTGGGAAGTAACTGGGGTTTGAATAGAAGGAGAAATCTGATTTGAGACTGAAAATTGGTTATTGGTCGGAGAAACTCCAGCAACGACAAAACCACCTCAAGGAACCTGAGCTGTATAGTTGATGTCATATACGATATTCTGAAGCTTTTCTAGCATCCTTTTCTCATACTCTGGAATAAATAAATCCCTTTAAGTATAGTTAGATTTTTTTATTTGTCAAAAAATCAGCAACAAAATCTTCTTAGTTTCTCCATTTACAGGGAGTAAATCTTTCTATTGAACTATCTGAGCTTAAAACATGATTAGATAATCAGCTGCCACCCCTAGAAAAACACAAAAAATCAGCTTTCATCTCTGGTAAAAAATAAAGTATATTTTTATTGATAAAGTACTTGACATTGTCTTACTCTTCATTATATTATAGATGCTAGAAGAGATGAAAATACTCTCAAAAATTTAATTCTCAACTAATCAAACAGCAAGATGGGATTTTCTGTAAAGATGGACGATAAAAAGATTAAGGTAGATTTGGAATGAACAAATCTCAAGGATATCTTGATCTATTGTAAGCCAAAAGAGAGGCTTATCCTCATGAAAAAGTACGGACTTGATGGAAGTAAAGAGCTCGCTCTCCAAAAGATTGGTAAAGAATATTCTCTAACTAGAGAGAGAGTAAGGCAAATCGAAACGCAGGCTTTGATGAGATTTAGAAGGCTTATCATTGGAAATGAACTTTACACCAATGTTCTAGAGGAGTGTAAGAAAATCCTTGAGGTGCATGGAGGAATACTGGGTGAAGATGCACTTATTGCAAAGGTAATCAATAAAAACCTGTTCAAATTCTCAAAATCAGAATTAAAACTGATTCTTGTATCAGATTTTGATATCACTTACCTCAAGAGAAATAAATATATTGATAAGGCTTTCTATGTAGAGCCGCTTTACGAAGATCTTCTAACAAAGATCGTACTCTTTACCTTGGATCATTTCAAGGAGAGAGGAGCAAGTCAAGACTTATACGAGTTTATCAGTCTCCTTAAGGAAGAATTCCTTGATGACTTCAGAGATATTAGTTTCCTTAGAAATGATCTTTTCTATATCAACTTTTTCCAAGTTGTGAGATCAATCACAGTTCTAGACTGAAAAATCTGACTAAGAGACTTCTCAGATATCAATCCAAAGACAATGAAGCTCAAGGTGCTTTATACGATGAGAAGACTCAATAAACCAATGCACTTTCAGGATTTGCCAAGCAAGATTCTTGAGTGGTTCCCTAATGAAAATATTAAACTCAATACCGTTCACAATGAATTGGTAAAAAATGGAGATATGTTTGTAAATCTTGGGCTTGGTATCTATGGGCTCAAGGAGTGGGGATATCAGTGAGGAAGTGTTAAGGAGATTATTACTAGAGTATTCAAAAAATTTGATAAGCCAATGAAAATCCAGGATCTTATCAAAGAAGTCCTTAAGGAAAAAATGATCAATCCAAATACTGTAGTTCTCAATCTTCAAAAGCATAAAAAACTCTTTAAGAGAGTAGATAAAGGACTTTATCAATACATTTGAGAGTAAAAAATAGAAAAAACCTGAATTACATTCAGGCTTTTTTGTTTATTCAAATGCCAATCAATCAACCTCCTAACTTACATTTGGTTCGATCATATAGTTGGGCTCTAGCCTCTCAACAGGATGAATTGCCAGTTCATCTCGGCTCAAAAAATGCTGTGTATTGTTGCTTTTGAGGTAGCATCAATCTGTTCTAAACTCGTAGCTGAGTTGCGGTATCGTAGGGTCAAAATATGTCTCATCATATACCTGATCCAGCGTAAGATCTGGATATTGAGCTGATAGTTGATCGATTCCAGATTTCTTAACTGTTGAAATGAGTCTTCATCATTCTAAATTCCAGAGCCAAACATTTAATCTCTGCCCAATATAGACTAATATCTTGCTTCCAATCCAGCCTTTCTGATAAAAAAGAGTGTAAAGTTCAAGCTTTGATAAAGAAAAAAAAGAAATCTGATTATTCTTGAGTGTTTTCAAAAGATTGAGAGCTAAGGTTCATACCCTTAGATTTGTGAATCCTCAAGGTCAGTTTAGCACTAGACATTCTGAGATCGCTTGTTCACGGTCAAGATTTACCAAGACTTTCCCTAGTTCTCTATCTACTCAACTTCTTTCGAGGAGAATCTTTTCACTTGTTCAGTGATAAATAACAATATGATCTGAGGAAATATCAATACTAACTCTCATCTTTCAATATAAAAACACTAAAAGTCAGATTTTAACTTATTATCTTACAATTTATTCAAACATTCTTTGGAGATCTTCATCTCTAATCATCTGTGGCCCTCGCATTGGATCAAAGGTAATTTCAATCTTAACCTCATATTCAGGCACTACAAGCAAAACTGCATTTCTTGTGCTTTCAATAATATAGTCCGCCATAGGACATGCTGGCGTGGTAAAACTCATCAAGATATCAACCCTTTCCTCTTCCTCATCAACTTTTACTTCATAGATAAGACCTAGTGTATAGATATCCACAAGTGGAAAATCTGGATCATAAACGGTCTGGAGTGCTTGCTCTATTTTTTCAAGAAGTACTGGATTATTCGTCATGCTGAGGTTTTTTCTGTCAGGTAAAAATAAATCGCTGCATCAAGACAAAAAGTCCTAAAAACAGAATTCAAATCGCTTTATTCCACAGCTCTCCTATGATCAAGAGGACATTGATCAATGCATAGAGTCAAAAGAGAAATGAGCTCTTGTAGGCATCTTTCTGCATTTTTTCCTCAGGTATATTAAGTCCAAACAGGACCTCTCATCCATAGAAAAGGAAATACGAAATCCCCCATGCACACACAAAAATCCCAATGAGCAATAACGCCAAAGAAATCTCAGGATCTTCCTTGATATTAAGCTGAGTAAGGGTAATAGCCAAAATCACTCCTCAAAAAATAATCTTGATCCCAGAGGCAAGAGCATACATATTTACTGATCAGAGTTTTGGAATACGCATGAGCAGAGGAGTTAGGAGAGAAAATTAAAAGAATAGTATAAAGCTAACGATTAAAATTCAACATTTACAGTTTCTTTTTCAGCAGCTTGTTTTTGATTTTCTAGGATAGTCTGAGTATCAAGTTCCGCTTGAGAAGGGAGATAAAATGGATTTGCTCAGGTTTCATAGATCTTATGATAAATAATCTCCCAAAGCCCTTGTCCAAAAATCATAATCGGAAATACAACCAAAGTCGACTGATATGCCAGCATATAACGAGCTGAAACATCAACACTACCAAAAGTTCCTTTCCAAATAATTCCCAAAACCACAAGTGCAACAGCTAATCCAACCGTACATCCAGCTAGTGATGATGCAGCATAGTTAGGATTTACAGCAAATTCTATCTGACAAAACGAGATGAAAACAGCGATTGCAACATAGAGTGCAAAAAGTACCACATCAGCACCTGCCGTATCCTTCAAAATCACGAAAAGCCCCATCATAATAGCGAAGAGGATTCCATTTGTGAGGAGGAGGAGTCCGCTCACTTTTCACTGATGAATATATTTCTGTGAAAAGAAAACTCAGTATAAAAGCACTAAAATCTGACTTCCAAAGAAGGTTATCATAAAACCAAGAAAGAGGAGAATCAGCCATGCTAACGGATGAGCCTCAGCTGTCATCGCAACTCCAGTTGATACGGTATCAGTCTTTACCGCAACTCCAAAAGCCGACATCACAACGAGCAAGATAATACTCATCATCGCCCCAACTACGACTCCAAGAAGTGTTTTCCCAAGCAAACTTCGCCCAGAAATATTTGACGGAGTATTTATAATTTTATCAAGCTTGCTCCTTTCTTCTTGAGCGATATTTTGTGGACGAAAATTCATTTTCCCGCCATCAATTCATGGAATCTCAAATTGCATTCCTGGTGTAAGTTCATTCATCAAAACTAATAACTAGCGAATAAAACTGATTTTTTCTAAACTTTTGATAAAGGTTGACCTATTGCTTTTATTGGTGCTGGTATAGGAGATGAGGAGAACTTTCTCCTGCATATCAATAGCGTATTGTGCTGCATACAGTCCAAGTCCTCTAGGATCCGTGATAGAATAGGTTTTTAGAATAGTTGAATAACGAGAAGTCGGAGTCTGAACTCCAGATTTTTTTGTTGTTTCTTGGCTGATAGTATATCCGTAAAGTCTGAGCTGATTGAGTGATTGTTGCATATAGGAGACAAGCGGAACCTCAATACTGAACTGATCAATAATCATACTATCAAGAATTGCATTTTTATCCTGGTTGATTTCCTGATAGGTAGTACGCTGATCCAAGGTTTTGATTCTTCTCATTTCTGGGACTAACTCAGCATCCCAGCTAAAATTTAGTGTCTTGATCGATAGCGGATGGGTAGTAACTCCACATCAGATCAAAAACAGACTTATTACTGTGATGAGTGTTCATTTCAAAGTTTTCCACATCTTTTGTGCTCTTTTAGATAAAGATGAAGAGCATTGCTAGTGCAAGTCCAACGATAATCCCAATGAGAAATGATTTTTTTAAGATATTTTCCTTTACCTCACTCATCTGTGCATCAATACTTTTCCCAGCCCAAATCAGTGAGATCAAATATCCTACCATACACCCACAAAATAATAAGTATCCTGGCATCAAAATCATCCCGATTGTTGTAAACAGATACTCTCCAAAGAATAGTTCTCATCTAATGAGAAACACTCCCATAATCAGCGTGGTAAAATAGAAAACTCGTCTTAATATTTGAAAGAGGATTGCCATCAGCACTTTCATCTAAATGAGTAAAACGCTCTTATCGTATCTTTTCTGATTGGAAAATCAAGTAAAAGTCTGTCTCCATCTAAAAGGGAAAAAATAAAAAACAGACCTCATCAGGAGATCTGCTTTCAGATTTTTTTGTCTTTTGTACTATTCAATATCTACACTAGTTACTTTACCGTTTTTAACTATTGCATTTACACGACCAGGTCTAAGGTCTGCAGTTAGTGCATTAGCTTTGCCATCTTCTTCAGCAATACGGAAATCTACTCCATTTTCTTTTGCTTTAGCCTGAGCCTCTGCAACGCTAAGACCTAGATATTCAGCTCCCTGAGATGCTCTATAAAATTCCCACTCGTCTTTTTCTTCTCCGTTTGCGAGTTTACAAACTCCGTATTCAGATCAGTCTTCATCCTTTTTAATTTCGCTAGTTCCTCACTGTGCTACACAGTATTCGCTTGCTGGGTTTGCAATTTGAGTTTCTGTCTCAGTTCCTGTTTGAGTGTTAGTGTTTGCGTTATCAAGACATTTAGGTTCTGCATAGGTTTCGCAGAACATCTCTGTACAAGCAGGTTCTCCACCTAAGGCTCTTGTACAAGTGTTACATCCGTCAGAAAAGCTCTGACAACTCTGTGGAATTAGTGTTTTCCAACTGTCTTCATTGTACTGTGAAGATGTTGTTCCAGAAGTTTGAGCTACATCTGGAGTGTTTTGTGTTGTAGGTCCACATCCTGCGAGAACAAGTGATGTTCCAACAGCAAATGCAACTACAGAAACGAGTTTTTTCATAATATTAGAAATAGAATATAAAAAACTGAATTGGTAATTGCGTTTCTCAATATTTTTGAGTGGGGAAAGTTAGCTTAATAATAAAAATATTTTTCCAAAAATCAACCCCTAAAAGGATTTTTGATTTTCCTCAGTTCTCAATGTATATTTCTTCGTAGAGAAACTTGGTTTATAGTCCTGAAAATCATCTCATTCTCTCCAAAGATGGCTAAGAGCTCTTTGAAAATATATCTCACATCACAAAAAATAAAAATGTCAGGATAAAAAAGAATGAAAATAAACCAGATTTTTCCTTTTTTATCTAAAAATGGCTATACTTAGAGATGATTTTTATCTTTATATAAAGAGAAAAAACTATGAATATTCAGAAATTTTTACTTGGAACTTTGATCGTCCTATGAGGAATTCCGCTTTTGCAAGGAGGAATTTTTGCGCAAGAGGAACAATCCCTCTCGTGAGATGTTGCATTGCTCGGTTCAGAGCTCAGTCAGGATGCTGCATTCAAATCTGCGGTAGATGAAGTCACTTATTTAAGACTAAGTCTTTTTGATTTTAGGCAGAGTCTCAAACAAATGGATGCTGCTGAGAGAGAAAAAAATCAGGGAAAACTTGATCAGCAATACAAAGAAGCCAGAGTTGAGATGATTAAAGTGATTCACGACCTAGATAATTCAAGTTTGAGAATTGCTAAGCTACTTCAGCGTCTGTATGAATACAAGTTAAAATTAACAGAGCAGATTCAACAGCTCACTGAAACCAAAGGGCACTTGGAAGTTTGAAAGCAATATCTCAATCAGCTCTTGTATATTGTATACAAGATGCAGAGAGAGATTTATGATGAAAGTTGAGATCATATTGATGAGCTCAAGGTTTTTGCAAAGACTAGCCAAATTCCTCAGCTCTTGGCTGGAAATGATACGCTTCAAATCTTGCTCGTTCAGATCAACGAACTCCTCAAGCAAGCGACAGTAAAAGAAAAAGAAAAAACTGAACTTATTTCTTCTCTTGTGAAACTCAAAACTGATTCACAAAAAGCACTACTTCACTATAGTTCCGAGATTCAAAAACTTAAACAAAAAAAGGAATATCTCGCAACATTTATGCAACTGTATAAAGAAAAAAAACTAGCGATTGCTCTTCTTACCGGAGCAGCTGCTGAAGGTAAGTGACTCCATGAGGCAATCAATGAAATGGTCTCTACAATAGTTTCAAAAAATATTGATCAGACGAGTGGAATCCCAGAAGCAATAAAAACTCTCAATGAAAAAACAGATTCCTCTGAAAATGAAAAATCTCCAGTAGCATGGCCAAGCTATCCTGTTCGTCAGATTTTGACTATTTTCAAGGATCCAAGCTTTGAGAAGGAAAATGGGTATAAGAATTTAGGTATTGAGTTGGCGGTTGAACAGTGAACGCCAGTATATGCGATGAGGGACGGTGTAGTATATCATACTGATACTGGCTCTGGAGCGATTAGCTGGTTAATGATTATGCATTCAGATGGGTATATTTCAACATATGCATATATGAGTTCTATCGCTGTGAAAAAGGGGGATATCGTTCGTAGAGGACAATTTATCGGAACTAGCGGTGGTGAACCTGGTACAGAAGGTGCAGGATTCCTCTCAAAGTCTGCAAATCTGACCTTCCAACTTTTTAAAGATGGGGTTGCAATAGATCCGCTAACGGTTCTTGATCTCAGTGTCGTTCAGGACAAAGAAAAAGTATTGCCTGAGGAATATAGACTCAAATATTTTAATGATCACTATGTGAGGCCAATCAATGTAGAAAATCTGACCTTTATCAAAGGGGATACAGTAGATCAAAGAGCTCAGACTTTTTTGAATAATTATGCGGTAGGAGTCTATAAAGACCTCGCATTTTGGGATCAAGTAGTAGCAGGAACAAATATTGATAGAGATATGGTGATCTGTATTGGTTTTGCTGAATCAACACTGGGAAAATTCCTCGCAACAGACAATAATATCGGAAATGTGGGAAATAACGATAGAGGAGATCGTATTGCTTATGAGAACCCATATAATGGAGCAAGATTGATCCCTTTTACCCTCAATAACCAGTATCTTGGAAACTATCATACGATTAAACAGCTCTCAAGATATGGAAATAGTGATGGAAAAATTTATGCCTCTAGTCCAATCAATTGGCAGAGTAATGTTCAAAAATGTCTCTCAAAGATTAAAGCCTACTATGTGCCTGAGGATTTTCCATTTAGAACTGGAGTAAATCCTAATGCAAAAGCAAATGCTTGAGCTGAACCTCTCAAGACTGAGAGAAATACGCTCATGAGTGGCGCTACTCAGACAAAGCTTGCTGGAATTCCTGTAGCAAGCAAAAAAACTACAACATGAAACCAATAATCAAATATGTCTAGTAGAAAACTCTGATCAAAAACTATAAAAATTTGACAAAATTGATGAAATGACTATAGTTTAAGCTAATGTTCAAAGAAATCTGATTTTTTAGTCTTTTTTTCCAAGACGATGAGCAATAAAACAAAAACAAATTTTATATCAGCATCTGTAAAAAAGGTACTTTCTCTCTCGCTTTTGGTGACTGGAGGTGTGGTAATGAGTAGTATGGCTCTTGCCCTCTTACTTCAAGACACTGCTAGCTCAAACAATGAGAAAGTTCAGGTATGAGGCATTCAAAGTAGAGTGCAATACCTGACTGGAATGACGCTCAGCTGAGCAAACAGCGATCGTGTTAAGTTTGAATATAAAGAGGGTACGAATGCTCTAAACTTTAATGGAGCTATGAATCTGCATGCGCTTGTAATCGGTAGTACGAACCAGGGAGCTACAGGATCAACAGTTATCGGAGGAAATAATAATATTGTAAAGTGAAACTGACAAAATGCAGCCATTATCGGTGGTAATAAAAATACCGTAACAAATACTACGACCTCAATTATTGCTGGAGCTACAGGAAGTAATATCACGAATGTTCAAGACAGTGCGATCTTCTCTGCTGAGGGAACTATCATTGGTTCTGATAATACAACAGATACAATGTTTATCGTCTGAGGAAAGGGGCATGTAGCGAGAGGAAGAAATACCAACTTTATCGCTGGATCAGAAAAGATTATAACTGATCAAAATGCTCAAAATAATGTTCTTATTGGAAAAAAAATTCGTTCAAATCAGAGTAATATCTTTGTATGGTCAAATGGGGATACAGAGCTAACTCCGCAAAAGGGAAGTGCTTTTTACGTAAACTCAACTTCGGGTTTTGGTCTCAATACTAATAATCCACAAGCAGCACTTGATATTGCAAATGGAGGACTAGCGTTCAATAAAGTATATCAGCTTTCTGAAATTTCTGATGTGAATGTAGCAGGTGTACATACCGTAGTTCAAAAAGATGGAAAGCAAGGGGTTTGTGGATATAACGGATCAACTTGGGTCCCACTTACACTTAATGCTGAGAGAGAAGGACTTTGTACAGCAAGTACGCAGTCTACGCCTCCAAAACATGCAACGAGCACAATATCTGGTGCGGTGCAATTTTCAGGGCAACCAGTAGTAACTAACGGAACAACTCTGCTTCATCAGGTATGGTCTGGTGGTATGAATAATAATCATGGAGGATGGCTGAATCATCCTTGGACCTATAAACATACAGGCCCCCTTGATAACGGAGACTATAGATGTGGTATAGGATTTCATATGGGAAATCCTACTCCAGATGGAATGAAAAATACTGACTGTAAAGCTTGTTCTCCTATCACAAATCAGCGAGATTGGAGAAGTAATGGTAAAAATGATGATTGTGACTTTAGCTGTAAAGCAGGGTTTAAAAAAGTAGGAAGAACCTGTACAGCATGTGAAGTTGGAACTTATACAACAGATGGTACGGTAGCAAATAGCTGTGCAAGTTGTACTAATAAGCCTGCTAATGCTCATTATACAACTAATGGAATAAATGCTAATGCTTGTCAGTGGGCATGTGATGCGGGATATCACAATGTTGGATGAGCATGTAAAAAAGCTATTTGGCAAAAGACTGATACTTATACTTGTAATGTTGCGGGTGGAACGTGGAAAGATGATAAGATAGTAACAACTTATCATTGTGCGTTAGAAGAAAATAGAGGTGTTTCAGTTCCTGAACATATCTGTAATCACTGGTGAGCAAAGCCAGCCACAACAACTGTTGTAAAATGAGATGTAAATTGTAATCCTCCTCAGTGGGAGACAAATTGGAATTGTCCGACTCCAAACTGTAATATCTCAAGAATCGCTGGAAAGTGTGGAGGAGCAACCGAGGCAGTAACTTGTATTCAACACAAGAGAGATAGAGCATGAAATAGTTATGAAACGAGAACTCAATCTCAGCAAAAAGCATGTACAAGAGTATGTGAAACTGCACTATGTGGAGGTGCAAACGGTGTAGCTACCAAATATCAGCCAACTGCACTCTGTGCAGCAGGTACAGCATCAGCTGTAGGAGGTAATGCAAGTGTTTGGTCGTGGACATGTGCACAGCTTGATGGTACTAAAAATTGTAGTGCTACTAAGATTCCTCTCCAAGCTGGTAGCTGTGGATCTAGTCATAATATT
>ERZ772956.517-NODE-517-length-28662-cov-11.721537_pt1 | contig 28662 bp, 25 predicted proteins | sample MGYA00580683_ERZ772956 | MGnify/ENA primary metagenome ERZ772956 (study PRJEB29015, sample SAMEA2738077) | human oral metagenome | biome: human oral; feature: human-associated habitat; material: saliva | place: China | collected 2212 ... | reverse complement strand
TAAGCTTTGCATCTGATGGCTCTGAAATAATAGATCCCTTGAGACCACGCTGTTCGCCATCTGGCAAATAACGTGCTCCATCAGACATCTTCTGAATTCCATGAGCCTTGAGGGTAAAGGAAATCTCTTTCCCAGAAATCTGCATATCCGAGATCAAGACATATTGCTCTTTGGGATTATCTTGGTTACCAGAGACCACAAAACGAGAAACTCGCCCTTGGTCAAACTTCTGAGAGGTAAATCTAGCAGGGAGCAATTCTTCTCCAGCACTAGTAAATACCCCGGTCAATCGCATTTCAGGCATTTTCTGAAGCCTAACTTTTAGAGGATAGCTCTTGCCATTCCCCTTAAAGATAAAGGTGTAGTCACCTGGGACATACTGCTCTGCAGTAATCCTGATGATATTGCCCGTGATCGTGACCTTGAAGCCAGTTACCTGACCGTCCTGCGTAAGCGTTCCTTTGAAGTTTTCAAGAGTAACGCTCGTTGAGTTGTTCTCAAGAGTGAGATCAACCTGCTCTGTGGAGAAGCGGATTGGCTTCTCAGGAGGAGTTGGAGGCAGAGGATCATCTTTGCCACAAGAGTGACAAGAAATCACAACCAACAATACCCCTACCAGAGCAAAAAGTTTAAACATTTTGTTCATGATAAGATAGTTTTTTTTGTTTTACATAGGAGGAAGCCAGACCCTAGAGACCAAACGATCTCCAGAGTCTGACTGATAATACCTCTAATCTAACCGATACCCCAGCCTATAAACTGTGGTCAATCCAGATTTGAGGACAAGGACTAATCTCTTTGCATTCCCCTCAGGAAGAGTAAGCCATTGGATATTTCCATCATTACGAAGTGTGAGCGAGGTTCTTACCTCCTGTGCATTTTCACTGTAAGCCTCTACCGTCATTTCTTGAGGGAAATCACGAGGATCTACATCAAGGAAAATAATCGGGAATGACTTATTTCTCTCGAGCTTAGAGAAGTTCTTGAGATGAGGAGTCAGACTATCATCGACATCAAACTGATCCGTTCTAAAAGATCCCTGCACAGCCTGAGAAGGAAGCTTCCCACTCATCTTAGCAACAATCTCATAACGATAGTTCTCTCCAGGCTTGAGCCCGACGAGCACCAGTTGAGGAGTCTGAATCTCCTGATCAAAGACAACCTGCTCTCCTTGATAGACCTTTACTATCCAGCTCGTTGCCGAGCCAGCAGCCCAAGTCAAGATAGCCTCTCTCTGACCAAAATTGATCTCTACAAGACCAACTTGAGGAGTTGAGGCCTTCTTCTCAAAGACAGCAATCACCGTTTCTGTCTCTTCGACGAGATAGTCAAATTGAGTCTGATTTCCGAGCGAGACCCCCCCAGCAGTTTCCCAGCGACGGAATTCATAGTTCTGATCGACTACTTCAACCTTGAGACGGACACGAGTTCTCTTCTTGACAGTTATACTGCTTTGATTCTCACCATCTAGGAGCACCTTCCCAATATGTTCAGGTTCGACCTTAACCGTTAGTGTACGCTTCTCTTCTGGCTTGGGTTCAAAGACAGCAATCCATTCGGAAGCCTCCTGGATATTCGTCAAGTGCAAGACTGCTTGAGTAGAACTCAGACTTCCAGCTCCTTTTTGCTTCCAGCCCTTGAAAATTGCATTTTCCTTGGCTGTAGCAGTGAAGCTAGCTTCGCCTCCAGCTTTCACTTTGAGCGTTGCAGGATTTACAGTACCCAGAGTCAGATCACTAGAGACTGCCTTGAGGACATACTCCTTCTTCTTGAAGTGAGCAGTGATCGTCTGATCATTGCTGACTACATAGCTGAGCTGAGAGTCATTCCCGAGAGACTGCCCTGCTGCATCTGTCCAGCGATCGAACACATACTCCTGACTAGCTACCTGAGCCTTCAAGTGGACTTGCGTCCCTTGATCGACCTGGATAGAGGACTGAGAGGCCCCATTGATGAGGACACTGCCTGCACCTACAGGAGAGATCTTGGTCGTGAGCGTGACTTTCTTGATCTGAGGACGCTTGTCGATGATACGAATCCAGGTAAGTCTAACGACACCCTTTGCCTTATCTCGGTAAATATCAGAATAGATCAAACCACCATCTCCATAGATACCAACCTGAACAACAAAGTCCTTGGGATCTAGCCCCTGAGAGAGTGCGATCTTTTTGAGTTGATCGACAGAGACTCCCTTGGCAAAATCTACCTGTGAAGCAAGATTTTCGCCATACCAATATCCCTGAGTAGGGATACTCTGAGACATCATGAGATAGGCAGGACCTGGAGAGGTATTCATAGAGAGGAGCTTGAGATCATTATCCGAACTGATCGTATACTGATAAAACTCCTCATACCCCTCTGGATCTGGACTAGTAAGTCGCTTCAAAGAGCGATCACTCGTTGTGAGATCATGCAGTCTCAGCCCACCCAGATACGGTACAGCATAAGGGACTACCCTTACATCTATATACATATCTTCACCATTATTATAGGTAAAAGAATGTTTCCCAAGCCCTACCTGATGCTTTTGACCATCAGGAAGCTCGAGCTGTACATTCCCTCCATTCTCTAGATACAGGATCCAGGGATAAGGAGAGTAACCGTTCTTGCGTTCCCATGTGAAAACATCATTGGTTCTTGCATAGAGCTGTGTTCCCTGGAGGAGATCACCACTCTTGGCATAGGAAACTTTCTTGAGTTTATCTCCTTGTGCCACTGCCGATACTGATCCCATCAGCACCAGCATCAGGATCACGAAGATCCTTGATAAGATTTTCTTTTCCATTGCTTTTTATTTTTATGGGTTATTACTTTCGTTTGTACTCTCAGTAGAGAGCATTGGCTATAAGCTTCTTTATCTAGCAAAAAAACTAAGTACCACAGTACTCATCTTCTTCTCCACTTGGTAAAGATCTCATCACCAATATCGAGCATATCATTTTTTGTCCAAAAGTCAAGCATTTATCTCCTCTAGGGTGCTAACTTCCCCCTCTCACCCCTCCCCTTTTGCATAAAAAAAGCTCCAAAAATTTGACAAACTCCTCGCCCAGGAGTATACTTGAGAGTGAATTTTATCTCATTCACCACATACTCATGAAAATCTCAACAAAAACAAAAATCCTATCACTCTCAGCCCTCACGCTGAGCCTCTCTAGCCTCGCCCTTGCCAACGACTCCATCAGAGAGACGATCATCAAGCCTGATCTCTCCCATACCGTACAGAGCATCGAAAAGATCATCTTTTCCAGTCAGGGGATCCAAGGCGATACCTCAGCCATCCCTCTGAGCAATCAGCAAGGAGTCATCCATCTAGAGGGAAAATTTTCTGCCACAAGCACCGAAGAGGCAAAGACCAATAGCAACAACTGAGAAAACGCACTCCTCATCTGAGGGAAAAAGAATGAAATTAAAAAAACCTGAACAAATTCAACAATTATCGTAGGAATTTGAAACGCTATTGAAGGAGAAAAAGCAATTATCTTAGGAGGGAAGAGAAACAGTGGAATCTGAAATAAATCAACGATACTATGAGGGGATAAAAATGCCGCAAATGGTAATCATAACACCATCATCTGAGGACAGGGAACTACGCTCTCATCACAAAAAAACATCTCCCTCGGAGCAAACGATAGTAGAGTCAATGGATCCCACAATACCATCGCAGGAAGCAAGATCAACATCGCAAACGCTAATGTCACAAAGACCTTTGTCTGGAGCGATAACAAAGATAGAACGATAGATTTTCAAAAAAACTTCCTCATTCCTCAAACCTCAAACACCCTCTACCTCAGAAGCGAAAACGGAGTTATGATCAATACTCCTACTCCTAGTGCGACGCTCAGCGTAGGACAGATGGTGCAGCTCGGAGATGAAGCAGGCAACTGCTCTCCAGACAAGATCGGAACGCTCATCTTTAGAAATGGATGCTTCTATGCATGTTCTGACGGACAGAGCTGGGACAACCTCGCTGGTACCGCAGAGTGTGGTGGCTCTGGTATCAAGACGATCACCTTTGATATCCCGACTCCAGCCGACACTAGCAAGAGAGTAGAGCTCGGACAAAAAGCCGCTCCTCAAGGCCCTCAAAAACCTAAAACCCCTTAAATCTCTCAAAAAATATCTTTACAAAAAAACACCTCAGCGTACATTTGAGGTGTTTTTTATCACTATGCATAATTTTGACTGATCAAATCCCAGTTGATCACTTGAAAAAAATTTTGCAAATACTGAGCTCTATTGTTTCTGGTATCGATATAGTAGGCATGCTCCCACACATCTACTCCGAGCAGTACTTGCTCAGTCTCAAGCTTGGTGAGCGGATTGTCTGCATTGGAGGTATTGAGGATCTTGAGCTGACCATCACTAGTCTTGATGAGCCAAGTTCGCCCAGATCCAAAATTTCCAACAGCCGCAGCGATAAACTGCTCCTTAAATCCCTCAAAAGATCCAAAACTCTGATCCAGATCTTGATTGAGCTTTCCACTTGGCATTTGAGCAAAGTTTGAGCTCATTATTCCTCGAAAAAAATTATGATTCCAGTGCTGTGCCGCATTGTTAAAAATCCCTCCACTACTCTTTTTTACGATCTCTTCCAAAGAAAGCCCCTCAAACTCAGTTCCTACGATGAGTTTATTGAGATTATCTACATAGGCCTGATGATGCTTGTCATAGTGATAAGACATCGTCTCCTCTGAAATATAAGGCGCCAATGCTCCTTTTGCATATGGCAATGGTTGTTTTTCAAAAGTCATTGCTAATCAGTATGATAAAATAAAAGCTTGCCAGTCTCTTTTTTTTAAAAAAGAAAAAATCTGACTCCATCGTATATTTTCCCCCTGACAAAGATCAATCTCTCTATCAGTCAATCAATCCTACGAAAAAAGTCAGACTTTGCAACTGTTTTTTACTCTTCCTCATCTAGGAACAGTCCAATAATCACTGCTAACGGCACGGACAAGATCACTCCCCAAAATCCCATAATCACAGCTCCCAGCAAGGCAGACACGATGATCAAAATCGAGTTGGTACCGAGCTGTTTTTCCATCAAGATCGGAGTAATAATATTGTTTTGTACCCATTGGATAGCAAGGAAAATCACTCCTGCGATGAGCATTCCCGCTCGCCCATGATGAATCAATGCCAACAAAACCACCGGAATCACTGACAAAAATGGCCCAACATACGGAATAATATCCAAAAGCCCAGTAATCAATGACAATGAAAAGATACTTGGCAACTGCAATCCACACCAAGACAAAATCCAAAATGCAATATACATTGATACCGTTACAAATAGGGAGAGAAAGATTCTCGCCTTGAGCCAGAGAGAAAGTTTCTGATAGATATTGGTAATTTTTTGGAGATTACGAGCTTTGGACTCAGATTTCCCAAACTTCAAAAAGAGTTTGATCAAATATTCCTTCTCCAGAGAGAAAAACACCGCCGTAGTAAAAACGATCATAATATTGGTCAGTACTGAGAATAGCCCTCCTATCGCAGACACAATGCTTAGCGAAAACTGCTTAAGTGAAGTCGTAGAGGCATTGAGAAGCGAGTTGAGACCTGAGACGAGTGTCGATTGCACACTCTTGCTATCCCAAGGCAAATCATTTCGATGCTCGAGCAAAAATGCTTTTGCAAAGTCAGGAAGCCAAGTGATATTTTGAATTCCTGCAGGTCGAGAATTACTCAAAACAAAATTTTGCACACTCACAATCAACGAGCTCGTCCAACTAATCAAATAAGACACCTGAGAAACAAAAAACGGAATCACAAAGATCACCCCCGAAAACACAAACACAAACAGCGCAAAATAACTAATTGCTATCGACAAGGATCTGCTTTTGACTCTCTTTTCCAATCAAAGCACAATCCCCTCAATCGAAAATGCAATGATCAACGCTGAAAAGATCAAATAAATCAACTCCAATGTCTGATAAAATCGATATCCGAGCATCACCACTACCGCACCTATCAGCCAAAATCTCAAAGTCGATTTGAGCGAGAGATTGAGCAAAGTCGCCGAAGATGAGGCAACAGGACTAGTTTCCTGTTCTTCTCTGTGAGGAGTTTCTGGAGTTGGAGTATTTTCTACTAGTTCAGGAGTGGTTTTTTTCATGAGAAGAAAGAAAAAAAGAACTAAAAACTGACTCTCGTTGCTTGGTCAAATAATCCTTGAGCTGAGCTGTTGACTTTTGCTGCACGAGCGCAATCAACGGTTCTAACCTATGCTTGTTGAGACTGACAAAACACTTGTAAAACTGCGGTCCTGCACCAAGTTTTTGCACACTCTGCTCAAATGCTGCTATCAAAATCCTCTTGACCAGATGCCTATGCACTGCTCTTTTGGAAATAGCCAGAGGAATATGAAATGATATCTGATGAAAATGACGATTGGGATACTGCTCTACAAAAAAAATCATAAACAACCCCTGAGAAAACAGCTGCCTTTTTTTGGTCAGAAAGCGAACTTCCTTTCCCGATACTCTGAGCTTTTTGGCCAGCATCCCCAAACTTTATGCAAGATAAAACGACTTGAGTGTAGAGATCCTAGGTCAAAAGTCAATATATTTTATCAAAGAACAAACTGCTAAAAGCAAAAACAGAAAAGACTTGCATTTTTATAAAAAATAGCTATACTCTAATCCAGTGGTAAGCTATGCATGACCATAGGACGTCTTAACGGATGTCCTTTTTTTTAGTTATCAAACTAAATCATCAGAAATAAATCTATCTCATAGTGCTTGCTTCATCTCTTTCCTCGCTTTTGCTATTGCATTGGGTCATGACTGCTTCATTCTTTCATAAATAGCCACTCAAAAACTATCATTAACATACATCGTAATAAGTTTCAATTGATTTGAGGACCTAGGATTAGTATGATCCACTTCAACAACAATATAGTAATCCATATTATCATAAGTTTTTCTTAAAAGAAAACGCAAGCGATTAGCATCATAAATGCTTATCCTATCATAATTTTCAAGAATATCTAATAACAAAACAATATGACGAAATCTAATCGAAACTCAAATCCCTAATTCACTATCGTATCCATGAGCATCGAAAATATGTCTTATTACTTTCTTATCAATCTTAAACCCGTGAGGAATATCCCCTTCACAAAATCATTCCTCACTTATAAATTTTCTAAATTTTTCTAATCTGTCATGCCCTGTTTCTGGAAAAAAAGTTTTACAAATCAAAAAAGATTTTTGACATTTAAGAGTTAAAAGGAGTTCCTCAGTCAAGTTATCAAACATAAAAGTCACAAAAGAAAAAATAATAAAATCCAAGAATAACAAAAAATCCCCTACCCCTTGTTCAAAAATTCCTCTATCAACGCAAAAACCTCTCCCTGCCTATCTTGGAGCAAGGTCCTCTCCTCAGGCTTAAATCCACTCAAAACCCAGTCCGCTACCTGACTACTCACAGCAGGTCTATCAACCCCAATTCTGAGCCTATAAAAGTCAGAACTTCCAAGTTTTTGAATAATGCTTTTGAGCCCATTGTGCCCAGCAGCACTTCATCCAAGCTTCAGTGCAAGCCTTCCCGTTACAAAGTCGATCTCATCATGCACCACCAAGATATCTTTCACCTCAATCTTGTAAAACCTCACCAGGGGCGCTACCGCCTCTCCTGAGAGATTCATATAGGTCTGAGGCTTGCAGAGGAGAATCTTCTCCCCTCATCGCTCTCATAGAGCAATATCAGCTTTGTATTTACTTTCATATTTTCGAGAGAATCCTTCTTGAGCTGCTCGAGCATCAAGCATTGCAAATCCAATATTGTGCCTAGTTTTATCATATTTTTGCCCAGGATTTCAGAGTCCTACAATCAGCTTCATTACGCTATATTTTTATCCGCTAAAAATCTTTTCAACTCCTCAGCAGCCAATCTTCTCTGAGAAATCTGATTTTTTTGGTCAGTTCCCATCTCAGCAAAAGTCTCCTCATATCCATTAGGCTTAAAAATCGGATCCCACCCAAAGGCCGAATCTACTCTTGGATTGACGATCTCACCTTCCACCACTCCTTCAAAAAAATACATCTCTTCTTTATTGGGAGCATAGCCAATCACGGTCTTGGCAGTAGCTTGGATATTTCCAAGCTTTTGAGCAAGATTTACTAGTCCCTCACTTCCAATACTCTCTACAAACCATTTGATCAATGGACCAGGCAATTTTCCTCCCATCGCCTCAAAATACAAGCTCGTATCTTCAACGATCATCGGCTCATCGCAATATTTCATTGCTTCCTCAAGCTTTGCCTTGATAATCGCCTTTGGATCTGTCTCCTGAATCTCTGGCAGATCAATCGATCTCATCTCCAGATCTGGCAAAACCGCCTTAAGTTCAGCGTACTTGTGTTTATTCCCTGATATGAAATAGATGCTCATAACTAATATCGTATAAAAAAATAAAAAATCTGATTTATGTTTTTATTCAATCCTTGACTACGGTTTAACCTCTATTGTATCATCCCATATCTTCATGTCTTGAATCTCAGCATTATGCGTAATCGTATAAAACTTCATATCCCTCTGTTTGACAAAAGCAGTCAACATTTCTGAGACTCTACCTACCGTTTCATTGTCAAGATTGTTGATTGTCTCATCGAGAAAGAGAAGTTTTGTCTTCATATACGAACTAATCGCCAACATCCAAACAAGCTTGAGCACTGCTCTCTGACCACCACTAAGACTCTTGATATCTCTTTCTCCCTTTGCATCCAATATCTTAGTTTCCAACTCAAGTTTTTCGCTGGTCTCCATGAGCCTAATACTGATCTGATAGTCCACCACACTGACCAAATAACTATTGACCACATCGCTCAAGATTGGCAAATATTCACTCAATACAAACAGTAACAACTCCTTATTGAGTATCGCATAGAGATTATCCAAGATTTTACCTTGCTCTGCCAATCACTTAATCTTGATCTGCAAATTTTTGTAATCAAAGATCAAAGTTTGCAAACTCTGATAAGTCGCCTCATACCTCTGAACCAGCTGCATTTGGAGATCCCAGTTATCCTGCTGATATTGACTGATCTGTCCTTGCAAAACTGCCATTTGCCCCTCTATCTGAGATTTCTGAGTCATCAACTGCTCTATTTGTATACCTTGTGTCCTCATCATACCTTGGAGCTGAGATTTCTCCTGTTGATAGCTCTGAGCCTGATTTGCTAGTTGCTCCTGAGTGACAAGCTCCCTTTCGATAGTCGCAATCTTTACAGATAGTTCCTTGTATTTCCCAGCTAACTCCTCCAGCTTTTTAAAATCAATCTTGAGTAAAAAAGCTCTCAAAATCTGAATTTTTTTCTCATTCTCCCTTTGTTTTGAGGAGATCGTTTGCATCTGCTCAGTTAGCCCTACTCATGATTTAATCTTTTCGAGCTCCTGCTGTGCTATTTGAAGCTTTTGAGCGAGATTTTCGGCTTGTATCCTCGCTTTTAGATCGCTATCCTCCTTCAGGATTTTTTGTTTTTCTTGCTCTCTCTGCTCAAAATGCTGCTTATTGATCGCCTTGATAAACGGGCAAGCAGCACCAATCTTTTGACACTCATAGTGAGCACTCTGCTCTGTCGCCGCATCAAAATCCGCAATCTTTTTAGCCAGATTTTCCAGTTGCTGAGTATAAAACTGCTCTCTCTCCATCAAGCTTTTGATCTGATCTTGGAGACGGGTTTGCTCGGTTTGTGCTTTAGCTTTTAGGTTTTCCACCTGCTCTGTCAAAAGCTCAGATCAGGACTTCAAATTCTTCCCCAATGCAATCAAACTCTGCACCGCTAGCCAGTTTTGTAAGAGTCCAAAATCTGACCTCGTTTCCAGATCTAGCTTTGGTCCATTCTCTTGCCAAAATTGCTGAATTTGCTCTGAAAATCCCTCTTTCTCAAGCTCCTTTTGTTGATTTTGAAGCTGCAGTTTCTCATTCCTTAGCTGAGTAATCCCCTCCAAGCTTACCTTTTCTAGCAAACGGTCAATCTCAGCAATTCTCCTCTCACTTTTCTCAATATCAGTCTTGGCATTTAGCACCTGCCTTTCCAAATCATTTTTTTGAGTCAAAAAAGTAGAAAGCTGACTCTTTTGTTGCTGATAATGCTCTTGATGCTTAGCTATTACGCTTTGCATAGGAGCTATCACGCCACCTACCACCTCATCAAGCTCAAATTGATCAATCCCCAGCTTCTCAACAAGCATCTCTAACTCCTCAAAAACATCTTTAGCAGGAGCAATCTGAGCGCAAAGCTGCCCCTTTTCATCAATCATTTTCCAAGTTGAGATCAATGTCTTAAGTCAGTTTTTCAACTTTTCTTGCACAAGAGAAGTATCTTCATAAGCCTTGATCTGATATTTTACCTCATTTCTCTTCTCTTTTACAACTTCTTTAGTCTCATCGATACTCATAAGATTAAAGACATTTTTGAGCACCTCAAGCCTCTCAGCAGGCTGAAGTTCAAAAATATTTTTGGCATCCTGGAGCAAAATCGCCGTACTCGTAAAAACCGCCTGCGGTGGCAAAAAATCATCCAAATGAGCCTGCAAATCTGATTCATTTTTGAAACTTTCTTCCCCCATTTGGACTCCAAGCCCTTGTAAATACTCTTCTAAATCTAAATTCTCCTGCAAAACCGGTTTTCACAAAAATTTTTCTTCTAAGACTTCTGGACTTTCTGATATCTGAAAGAGCTGAGAGGCACAAGAATCCTTACTCTTTCCCTTTTTAAGCGTTCTTTTGATCAAAAATACCTGATCATTGTAAGCAAAAAGGAGCTTGATCATACCAATTTTGGATTGAATATTGAGCAAATTTCTACTAGCACTTTTGTAGAGAGCATAGCTCGGACCATCAAAGAAGAGAAAACTCTTTCCACTTCCAATTGGCGCTTTGATGAGATATTTCCCTTTATGAAAAAAGAGCGTCTTTTTTTGATCTCTAAATGGACCAATATTCCAATACGAAACTGCCAACAAATCCAGCATTTTATGCTTTTTTCTCAGGATAAAAACACGCAAAACGATTTTTATTTTTTGCAAAAAGATAGTACCTATTCAGTCTACAAAAATTACACCAAAATACAAGAAAAAAGAGAAGTCTGACTCCTCTTTTCGATATTCTTTCATATCAAGTTTTTATTACAAACTTCCCAAATGCTCTTGAATTTGATCAATCACAAATTGCAAGTCTTGTTCAATATAGTCTTTGCCTTGGATCTTAAATCCTGCTGCATTTTTGTGTCCTCATCCACCAAAACTTCTCGCCAACAAAGAACAATCAACAGCTCCTCTACTTCTAATCGAAGCTTTAAGATATATCCCAACCTTCTTGATCAAGACAACTAAATCATTATTTCTAATATCCTGCATAACATACAGTGCCATATCCGCCTCATCATGATCTACTCACAATGCCTTAAGCTCATCATCGACATAATAGCTATAAATCACATTCACTACACCCTCATCAGTTTTACCTTGACTTCACTCTTGAGCACCTCCAGCTGCATTACACATAACCTTAACTTTTTGCATTCTTTGAAGAATCTGCTGCATAAATTGCACACTACGATAAGTTTTATTACGGAAAATTTCATCAATCACAAGCTTTTTATTTGCCCCAAGAGCCAAAAGATCCGCAGTTAGGTGGAAAAGCTTTACAGATTGCTCTCCCTCATCATAACGAAAATTTCCACTATCAGTAGAAATTCCCATATACCACCAAGTAGCAATCTCTGCATCCAAGAGATCATTTCGCCACTGCCTTGTCACTCCATAGAGCAAAGAACAAGTACTTATCTCACTCGTATCACGATAGATTATGGTATTTGGAGCCTCAACATCTGGCTGATGATGATCGATGATAATTTTGAGCTGTGGATCAAAATAGTCTTCTCTTCCATTGGTAAAAGCGGAAATTCTCTTGTAATGATTAAAATCCAAAAATACCAATACATCATACTTTCCATAGTCAAATTCATATTTAACCTTATCTCACAAGTTAAGGAAATCAAAGACTCTACTTGGCTTGTTTGGAGTAAAATATGATACGGTCTTTCCCTGCTTTTCAAGGAGCTTTCCTAGTCCCAAAATCGCACCAAGTGCATCTCCATCAATATTCTCATGACCAAAAAGAGCAAAAGTCTGATTTCCTTCTAATATCTCTCTTATTTTTTGTAAATTTTCTTGCATTTTTCTTTTCAAAGAATTTAAAACCAGCTTTCATTTTAACACTTCCAAGCAAAATTGCAAGAAAAAACATTTCTCTTGAAAGATACCCTCTTTTTCCTATACTCTCAAAAGTTTTTTTACCCCTAATCACTCCCATGAACGAAATCCTCCAAAAACTCTACCCCTACTCTCGTGATCAAGCGATCAATGACATCCTCTCTTTTTATGATCAAGAGGAATCCGTAGTAGTAAATTTTATCTATTTTGCAAACATCGTTTCACACCGTCTTTTTGATCAAACAGCAAAAACAGAAAAACTCAAAGAGTACAAAAAAATTCTCTTAAAGTCTGACTTCCTTTTGCCCGATGGTATTGCCCTCCAAATTTTCTACTATGTCGCTCACTTTATGGGAAAAATTCAAAGTCCTACCTCTTGGCTCCAAAATCTTAACGGAACTGACTTTATCCCCTACCTTTTGCAAAGCATTAGAAAAAAGTATGGAAGTCAAAAACTAAACATCCTCATCTATGGAACCAAAGCTGAATATCTTGAAAAAGTAGTTGAAAAACTCAAATATCAAGGATATAACATCATCTATGCCCAGGATGGATATAGTGATTTTGACCGAGAAAAAGCTGAAGCTGCGATGAACGAATACCAAGACACGATCAATGTCCTTATTCAAGGAAGATCCACTCCCGAAATTCCTCTCCAAGAGCTCCGAGCTAGTAGAAATTTTCAAAAAATCCAACAAAAAAAACTGATCGTTCTCAATACCGCTTGACTCCTAGATTTCATCGCCTGAGTACAAAAAAGAGCTCCAAAAATTATTAGAACGCTCAAACTTGAATGGCTCTATCGTTTCATCTCTGATCCAAAGAGAAACTTCAAAAAAATTCTGAATTCTTTGAAACTTTTCCCATACCTAATCAAGTATGCCATTCTCCCTCAAAAAACAAAAAAAGAGTCCAAATAAGGACTCTTGAAAGTAGCTTGATACAGGCTACTTTTTTTTCTTGCATTTTAATGCTCGAAAAAGCTGATCTCGACAAGATTTGTCTAAAAAGGCCACAGAGAGCAAGAAGAAAAAAACTGCAAACAACACACAGGCAACTAGGCCTATGACAATGTTTCCTATCCTCAAAAAAAACTCTCCAATACCAGAACCATTCTCAGTACAAGAGCTCAACACCAGCGCCATAATAGCAAAAAGAATTTTTTTCATATCATATCTATTTTATGTGGGGAAAGACAGTATACACTTCTCCTCTCAAAATACAAGAAAAAACTCTCTCCATCTTTCATAAAAAAAGACAAAGAGAGTTGGTGAGTTGGAGAGTAGTAAGAGATTAGACTGCATCGGAGATATCTCGAGAATCTTTCCTAGAGTCTTTCTTTGGGATAAAGCGAGATCCCAAAAGCATGCCGAGCAAGAAAAGCTCTAGACCTCCAAAGCTTTCCACGAGCAAGTCGTTGAGTCTTTGATCTTCAAAGACAATCCCACATCCTATAAGGATGACTATAGGTGCTAAAACTAGAAAAAGAACTAGTAGCACCTTAAATATCTTCTTTCCCATAAAATTATTTAGATTTTTATTTAAGACAAACAAAGAATATAATTATTTTACAAAAAGTCAAGAGAATTTACATTGGAAAAACTCTCTTTATCTAACCACCTGAGACAGGACAGTAAATAAAGAGAGTTTTAATAAGACAGAGCACTAAAAACCATATCAAAAACCATCTATTTCCGGATCATCAAGAATCATAGGATTCTTGTTAGAGAGAGCTAAGATAACCATATTAGATACGAAGTCTAACATAACTAAAATGGCAAGCGCAGCTATGGCGATGGGCACCATCACCACAAAAAATAGAGGACTATCATTGGGTCCTAGTACACTACTCACCACAAAGAGAGAGAACACAATCCCTACTGCGATAAGAGCCCACATTAGAATCCAAGGGAATAGGATGCATAGAGCTACTACAAATGCTATCAAGCACAATAGCTTCAATAGCTTCATTACTGAAACTGTAGATTCCGAGAATATCCTATCCAGGAAGCCTGAAAGGTTTCTGGAACATTTCTTGAAAAAGGTTTTCATAAGAGAGATTATTTAGGTTTTTGTTTAACACAACAAGACATATACCATTACTTTACAAAAAGTCAAGAGATTCTGCATAAAAAAAACTCTCTTCATCTAACATCCTAACACAAGACAGTAAATAAAGAGAGTATTATACAGGATTATCAGCTTTAGAATTCTAAAAGCCGACAACATAGCTCCCAGAGTACCAAAATTATAAAATAAAGGCATACTCCGCTAAGACCGAAAGTAACTATACAAGCTACAAACAGCAGGAAGAGAAAGAGGAAAAGGTAATATGCCGTTTTTCTCATAGCTAGTTAGTTTTTTTAACATAACTGCTATTTAATATCATTATGCTTCCCTCTAAACAGGAAACCTACTACGAGAGCTATCACCAGGATTACACAGCATCCCACGTATATTTTCGCAAAAAAATACACAGTTTCTCTAGCTCCAAAAATTTGACATAATACTATGAAACATAGTACTATTACCGTAAATATTATAGATAATCTCCTCATAATAATTTAAGTTTTTTGTTTAACATAGAAATATTATTACAATTATTTATAAAAAAGTCAAGAGCTTTTAAAAAAAAGAAGAAAATCAGATTTCTTCTTCAATTTTATTCTTAGCTATAAAGAGAGACTCATCCCACCAAGAGGAACTTATTTTCCTCCATTTTGGCCTTTCGCTAGTGAAAGTTCAAGCTCTGATTTGAGGCTATTTCGTTCAGCGATACTCATCTTTTGCCCATTTGCAATATCTTCTTGAACTTTCTTAACTTGATTTACAACATAAATACCGTATTTAATCATCATTCTATCTCCTTGAGCCTTACCAGTATCAGCCATTTGTTGTGCTTTTAGTTTGAAACTTTCGATCTGTTGAGTAAGTGTCTCATTTGCACCGACTTCTCCTACGATCTCTTCTACAGCTCCCAGTGCATCAACTGCCTGATCACTAGAGGTAGAAGTACCAAGGTCTGAAGTAGAACTTTGACTAGAATCAGACTTTTGATCTGCTTCAGCAGTCTCTTGAGAGGAATCATCTCCTCCAAGCACAACTTCCTGGACATCATCTCAGGTTTCTGCTTGATTCTCATCAAGAGTAACCTCTCCCACATCCGTTCCTTCATCACTACCTGTCAAGCTAAGATCTTGATCCAAATTATCTCCAGTCAAGAGATTTCCAGTTAATTCAGCAGATCCATGTTCCTGATCTCCAGTAAATTCACTAACCTGAACATTTGCTGAGGAGTCTGAATTAATCCCAAATATCTTCTGAATCTCCTGAGGATACTTCAAAATAGCCATAAATCCAACAGCAATTACCAATGCAAAACTTCCCAAAATTGCAACAAGTTTAGTCATCCCAGAATTGGTAGCTTGTGATTGCGGTTGCGTAATAGGAGGATATGCAACAGGATTTGACAATGGATCTGGAGCTGAAACATCCATCATACTATCCAAATTCATTGTAGGAGCTACTGTTGGTACAGGCTGAGCGATCATCTCATCCAAAGAAAGCATTCCAATAGGCTTTTCTGCCACAGGCTCTAGTTGAGGAGCTACTGCTTCCTCTTGAACAGGAGCTTGAATAGAGTCAATAGTTGGGGATTCCTGAACTGGCATGGAAGGCGCTACTTCTTGAATAGGCTCATTAACAGGTGCAACTGCTGGTTCTTCAATATTTTGAGTAATATTTTGAGTAACATTTTGATTAAGCGTAGCTCTCATCGCATCAAAAGGATCCATCTCTGCATGAGGAGCTGAAAAATTCACCTCTGAAGCTTGCTCTGAAGGAGTATCTACTATTGGCGCCTCCTCAGTCATAAAAGAAGTTGAAACCTGATTTTCTTCCTCATTATTTTCCAAAGAAGATTGCATCACTTCTTGAGTCCCATCAAGTGGTGTTACAGGGTTTACGGTATCTTCTGGGATTACAAAACTTTGCTGAGAAGTTTCAACATCCGAGTGCATATTAAGAGATCCTTCTTGATTTACCAAAGGCTGCTCATCAAAACTGACCTCACTCTGATCTAGTTCATCATTTTCCTCAAAATTCTGTCCAACAGGCTCTACAGAAAAATCACTAGTATCCAAAGGAAGCTCCTCTACACTCGCAATTCTTCCATCTCCTGGAACCGGAAAGGAATCCTCCTCTTCTTCTGAATTTTCTACCTGATTTTCATCTGAAACCACAGGTTCTTCTTGCAAAAAATCCATACCCACATCAACAGGAGCTTGTACTGGATCAGAAGTTTGCAAAAGGTCATCAGCCTGAGGGATTTGCTCTGACTCAACATTGCTAACTGGAGCTTGTGCCTTATTTTCCTCAGTTTGTGATGGAAAAGAATCTGGCAAATCCAAACTAAAATCAAAAGCTGAAGTCTGATTTTGATCATTATTTACCACAGGATCCTGAGTTTGTCCTACCGCTGGAGTAACTCCTGTATTTTGATTATCAGAAACTGGAGTAAAAACTGTGTTTTGACTATCAGAAGTTGGCATTTTTACAAAATAGAGAGTAAAATTTTCTTTTTCACTCAATTATACTTCAAAAAAAATATTTTGCAAATTTTGTCAATCTTTATTTATCACTATCAGTAAACATTCTTACAAAAACAAAAAAGCCTTACAGTTTAGGCTTTCAAATACTCCATACTCCAAGAATGAGAGGAATCGAACCTCCACCACTGGCTTCGGAGGCCAATGTGCTACCACTACACCACATTCTTATCTAATTAAAAGATAAACAATCCCACAAAAATTGCAAGCAAATTTCAGTTGCCTTTTTCCTGTGTTTTTTTATACTAAAAATGATATTTATCTTTTAGCAACTCAAATCCGTGACACTTTCCGAAACTACTATCGAGCTCTTAGATTTCATAAAACAAAATCCAAATCCCACACTCCTTGATAGCGATCTCCTTGCTCACACCTACCAAAATCTCATTGACACCCTCATTGAGCATAATCATCTCTACTATATTGAGTCTTCTCCTATCATCTCTGACTACGAGTATGATCAACTTTTTTCTTATCTCAAAAATATTGAAGAAATAGCACCGCACCTCATTACTTCCAACTCACCGACCCAATCCCTCATTGGTCAAATCAGTGAAGGATTTGCTAAAGCCAACCACAGAACTCCTCTTCTCTCTCTCGAAAATAGCTATAATGCACAAGATTTAACCAATCGAGATACCAGAATCAAAAAAATACTCGAAAAATCTGATCAGAATTGTTCGTTCTTTTACCGTCTTGAACCAAAATTTGATGGAATCAGCTGCGAAATCATCTATCAAAACTGACTTCTTACCCAAGCAATTACCAGAGGTGATGGAAAAACCTGAGAAGACATTACCATCAATGTAAAAACTATAAAATCCCTCCCCAAAAAACTTACTCAGCCAATCAATATTCGCCTCAGAGGAGAGATTATGATGCCAAAATCGCAGCTCTCCGCGCTCAATCTCAGCAGAGAAGCTCTAGGACTCAACTCATTTGCCAATACAAGAAATGCAGCTTCCTGAAGTATTAAACTCCTTGATTCTGCAGAAGTTGAGAGGAGAAATCTCATTTGTTTTATCTATGATATCCTGGAATCAGACACCAATCAAACAATAAAAGAAATCTGACTCCCAACCTTTGATCTTCCTGAAAAATTCCAGCACTTTGACAATATCCAATCTCTAATTGACACTTGCTTAAATCCAGAGCTCAAGTCCTTCCTTGATGAGCAGGATTTTGACTTTGACGGTCTGGTAATTAAGATCACCGACAAAAATCTCCCCGACTGAAAGGATCAGACTTCTATTCGCACACTGTTAGGAGCTACAGAGCACCATCCTAGACGAGCTATCGCCTACAAATTTCCAGCTCAGCAAATCGCAGCAAAGATCAGCTCAATCGACTTCCAAGTAGGAAGAACCTGAATTCTGACTCCTGTTGCCAATCTAGAACCTGTAAATCTCAGTGGAGTTACCATATCCAGAGTCAGTCTTCATAATTTTGATTTTATCAAAGAAAAATGAATTCTAAATTGAGACTTTGTACGGATTCAAAGAAGTGGAGAAGTAATCCCATATGTCCTCTCAGCAATTCCTTCTAGAAGAAACGGCACTGAATCTGAGATCTTTCCACCAAAACTCTGTCCAAGCTGCCAAACTCCAATTATTAGCCAAGATATCCATTATTATTGCAAAAATCCAGATTGCCCTGCTCAACTCAAAGAAAAACTCCTCTATTTTGTTTCTAGAGATGCTCTTGATATTGCAGGATTTGGAGATTCAATTATTCAGCTCCTCATAGAACAAAATTTGCTCAACTCTTTTGCAGATTTTTATACCCTGACTAAAGTAGAAAATCAAATTCTTCTACGCAAACTTCCATCTTTCTGAGACAAGAAGATTTCAGAGCTTATCTCACAAATTGAGCTTTCAAAAACAAAACCACTTCGAAGACTGCTCAACGCTCTTGGCATTCCTAATATTTGAAAAAAAACCGCACAAGACCTCTCTACCTACCTTGCACAAAAAAAGGTTACAAACCTGACATCTCTGATCGATGAACTCAAAAACACAGAGCAGCTTTGAGCTATCTATGGGATCTGAGATAAGGTTGCAACAGACATTGCGGCATTCTTTTCTTCTCCAAAAATTCTAGACCTGCTGTATAAACTCGAAAACTTTTGACTCAATTTTTCAGCAGTTGAAGATCAAAAATCAAATACAGAGCAAAATCAGAATTCTCTTTCCTTTTCAATAACAGGAACCTTCCCATTATCAAGGACTGAAATTGCAAATCAGCTTATTGCCCAAGGATATCAATTCGATGAAAACCCAATTCAAACAACCTCTTTTATCCTCATAGGAGAAAAAGCTGGTTCCAAAGCTGACAAAGCACTCAAGTACGGAATCAAAACCTACAATAATCGAGAAGAAATAGTAAAAACCTTCAATATCAAGTTACCAACATCCCAAAACAAAAAAACTCCAACACCTATCCAATGAGGTCTCTTTTAAGCTCAAAACAATCTTTTAACTCCTCTTTTTGTCAAATTTATGATCAAAAAAATATTCTCATTTACACTTTTCACACTTCTTTTCGGCGTAAGCTTCGCCTACTCTCCACTTAGTAAAGTTCAACATCAACAAATTGATCTCCAGCTTTCAGGCTTCTCAAATCTTAGCAAAAGCGAAAAAAGTAAAGAAGCTGATTTTTTTCTCCGTTTAGCTCAAAAGTCACTAGAAATTCGTCAAGCCTTCTCAGGAGGAAAAGGAAAAATCCCTGGAGCTAAACTCACAGAAATTGATAAACTCTATGTTCAAAAAAAAATCGAATCCCTCGCTAAACTCTCTAACACAGAGCTCCAGCAAGAACTCTCTGACCTCAAAGAAACACAGCTCATGTCTGCAGAACTTGGAAGGAGCCTCCAAATCGAATCACTTGCTAGCTTTCAAGGATACGGAGAAACCAAAATTCCTACTCCGCTCTACCGAATGCCCAAAGACGATTTTGCTATTCATAAGCTCCTAGCTGCGAGTAATTCCAGCACAGGAATCAAACTCGATCAGCAAAATCTCATCCGCGAACTAGCGGTAGTTCTCCCTCCCCAAACCCCTGTAACCCTTATTGGTGAATACAAAGTTGACGGTTATACTTACTATCTAGTCAGGACAAGGGAATTTGATGCAGGAGCTGGTGCAAAACACGGATATTTTCTTGATGCAAGATTCATCAAAAAACTAGACAAAAAGCCTGAAGAAGTCTTTAATCCCCTCCCTTCTCGTGATACTATTATCAAAAACCTTCTTGCTACCAAAGGATCTACCTATGTACGAGGCGGCTCTCGATACCAAGGACTCCCCCAAATGGAAAGTTTTTTCCCCTCACAAACGCAACTATCATCAATCCACAAAAAACACAAAAACCTAGAATGAGTAGATTGTTCTGGACTCCTTCGAGAAGCAAATGGAGGAAACACCCCTAGAAATACCCGCCAACTCCTTAACATAGGAAAACCGGTTCTCATCGAAGGACTCACTCTTGAACAAATCATAAATCAAGTTCAACCGCTTGATATAATAGTGCGAGATGGACATGTAGTAGTAATCCTAGATCAAACAAGAGCTATCGAAAGTAGACGAAGACCAAACCTCAAAGGTTGAGTAGAGATTACCAAGCTAAAATCACGCCTCACTGAAATCCTCAAAACGAGAACTCCAGTAAATGACTATACTAGCTCCCCTTTAAGCAAAACCAAAAAATTCGTTATCCGCCGTCGATATGGAGAATAATCAAATTTTAATCTTGCTTTTATACAAGGGAACCATATAGTGAAATCAGATTTCAAAACTTTTTTATATCACATCAATAGCATGCGAGGACTCGTTATTTTATCACTCTTCATTGGTGCTGGGGCAGGATATGCACTTTTCTATCGAAGATTTGAACAAAGAGATATTGTCGCTGAACTTAGAGACAACCTAAAAATGGCCAACGACCAAATCATCGATATGCAAGAAGAAATCGATGAGCTTCAAGCTCAAAACGATCTTTTTAGACAAAAGACCACAGAACTTCTTGAAAAAAACGATGAACTCTCAGATGTGGTAGCAGAGCTAGGAAAATACTATGTCCATATCAAAAAAGCCTCTGAAAAAACTGCAGAACTCTCCAAATATCTTCATGAACCTGACGCAGAAATAGAAGGAAAAATCTGATCACTTGATTCCGATCAGACCTCACAAAAAAGATTCTTCTAACAAAAAAACAGCAAACGATAAAGGTCTTTGCTGTTTTTCTTTTACTAACTAAAATACGGAAAGATTGAGTGAAGCTACTTTATTGAGTCCAAGATTGATCGCTGTATAGGTATTCCCAACCTGATTCCCTTGCACTTTAATTTCTACTTGTCAATCTTTAACAAGGCTAATCGCCACAGGATCAATATTTACATTAGTACTACTTGCTACCAAAATAATCGGCTGCTGCAAAATACCATTAAAAGGCTGTCATGTCTTCTTATTTTTGATGGTAAGAGTCAGAATTCTCGTCTGATTTTTCTTGATAGGAGATACAACATCACCTGTCAGATCAACACTCCACTCATCAAAGAATGCTTTACCATTATTATCCAAAGCACTAGTATCAATAATAAGTTTTGAAGTCTGAGGTTTTTCTTGATTGGCTTGTACAGGCACACTAATAACTGGTGAAGATGGAGCTGGAGATGGAACTATGGGTGCTACATTATGTTCTAGAGTAAATCCTGTATCCACTCCAGTACTCCCATAGGTCTTATTATCTGGCAAAGGAACCTCTCTAGGATGATCATCAAAAGGACGCTTAGCCTTTGCATCTTCCAAGAAAGCAATTGGATCCTGACCATACTTAAACATCTGCTCACGACAAAGCCCATTATTGATCGTTTCTATTCCAGATTTTTTCGCTTCACTACACTGACCAAATGGATAAATAGGACGTCAAAAATCTCCTTTATTAATTTCAAAGTGCACGTGATTTCCTCCTAATCATCCCATTGTTGTTCCTGAATTACCAATCATACCGATTTTTTGCCCCTTCATAAGAGGTTGTCAGGTTTGAACAAGGATTTGATCCATATGTCCATAGGTAGAAAAGTACATCTTCCCCTTATAAATAAACTGAATCTTCACTACATTTCCATAACCAGCTTGCTGTCCTGCAAAAAACACTTTTCCATCAGCAATAGCATAAAGTGGAGTCCCCTTGGAAGAAGCTAAGTCTACTCCATAGTGGCTTCCATTTTCCATATCCCAACCACTCATATAGTTTCCTCCAAAAAGTACCGTATAAGTATTGGTATAGAGCGGATCTGCTCCATATTTAGCAAAATTTGCCCCTTCTATAATCGGTAATTTCATCTTACAATCTGCATTGAGTTCAGACCAATGTTTGATTCTACATTCAACCTTAGAAACTTCATCTACAGGATAAACCAAACTGGTATTGTTTGCAAGACTCGTACCATTTCCAAAGATCAGAGTAGAAAAACTAAAAAGCCCGACAACCAAGATTTCTCCCAAATAAATCAGATTTTGATTTACCTTATTGGAAAAGCTAAAAAGCTTATCAACTCTTTTACCTTTGTGATGCTTTTTAACAATTCTTGTTCCAAGTTTTTTGAGCAAATTAGAATTAAATTCCTCATACTTTTGCCATTTTGCAGTCATGTGTATTATGCTGGAATTAAAACAACACTAATATTTTAATCATAAAATCAAAATATGTCAACTTTTGCAAAAGTTTTTTTAACAAAAAAAAGAAATCTGACTTTTTAGCTTATTTTCACCTCTAATATCAGTTTTTTTTACCTTTCTCTTTACAAATCAATAAAAAATCATATAATACGGTATATTTATCACTTTTTCATTACGATTTTGGCAAACAATCCTCTTATCGAAGAAATCCTCGCATCAGTCGAAATCAAAGATCTGATCGAAAGATATGTGCCACTCTCCAGAGCTTGAAGCAACTATTCTGGTAGATGTCCTTTTCATAATGAAAAAACTCCTTCCTTTATGGTTTCTCCAAGTAAAGGGATTTTCAAATGCTTTGGCTGTGGAAAATGAGGAAATGCTATCACATTTATGCAAGAAATCGAGAAACTTGATTTTCGAGATGCAGTAAAAGAGCTCGCAAAAATACAGCACATCGATATAGAAAAATACAGCATTGATAACAAAAAGCTAGCAGCAGAAAGTGACGAAAAAGCCAAACTTAAAAGACTTCATACTCTTGCTCATCAGTTTTTTCGCTCTGCCTTAACAAATTCTCCCCAAGCTCAAGACTATCTCAAAGAAAAAAGAAATCTGACATCCGACCTCATTGAACATTTCCAAATTGGTTATGCTCCAGACAAACATTATGAACTTATTCAATTTTTAAGATCAAAAGGATTTTCTGACAACGATTTAATTGAAGCCTCTCTAGCAAAAAGAAACCTCAATGGAGAGATTTATACCTTTTTTAGAAATAGGATCACTTTCCCAATTTTTGATGCTATGGGAAATGTTATCGCCTTTTCAGCAAGAGTAATAAATCCAGAAGATAAGCCAAAATATCTCAACAGTGCTGAACACAAAGCTTTTGAAAAATCAAAAGTCCTCTATGGACTCAACTTTGCAAAAAATAACATCAAAGAGTTTCAAAAACTGATTATCGTCGAAGGACAAATGGATGTCATAGGACTTGCTAGACTCGACCAACCTATTGGAGTCGCAACCTCTGGGACTGCGCTTTCTTCTGACCATGTAAAACTCATCAAAAGATATACTGAAAATATCTATCTTCTTTTTGATGCAGACAATGCCGGAAATCAAGCAAGCATCAGAGCACTCAAACTCTTTTATCAGCAAAATCTCTACCCAAAAATTATCGAGCTTCCAGAAGGGTTCAAAGATACCGATGACCTCGCCAATACTGAAAATGGGAAATCAGATTTTTTGACTTGTTTAGAAAATGCTGAGGACGGATTTATAAAAATCTATCATCGCCTTAGAGCCTCATCTGATCTAAACTCCCCTATTGACAAACAAAAACTCATCAATACTCTTTTTGAGCTCATCCTTTCAGTCAACTCACTCACAATCCAAGAACACTACAAACAACTTCTAGCAGAGAAACTTGGATTTGCATCTGAAATTCTCGATGCACAATTCAAAAGATACAAAGCCTGAGACGGAAGATCGATCCTCCTTCAACAACAAAGACAATCAGAACAATCTCAAAGCCAAAAATATCAAATGGAAAGAGACCTTCTCGTACTCAGCCTCTTTTATCAAGGTGCAATCCTCAATTATCTCCAAGAAAATGAAAAACTAGAAGACCTCTTCTCTTTTATCAATCTCCTTGCTGAAACCGATCCAAACGGAGCATTATCCCAAGTATTGCAAGAAAAGCTCGATGAAGATATGACAAAGAAACTCGATGAACTAAGTCTCTGGCGAGATTCACAGATTGATCCGCTTTCTGATCCAGAAAAAAAACTTCAACTTATCTGGCAAACTCTTACTCCCTATCTTCAATCCAAGCTCCAACGAGCACTCAAAGCCCCTTCCGTTTCTCAGGAAAAGAAAAAACAGCTCCTCGAAGCCAGAAAAAAAATTTAAAAATCTGAAAAAACCGCAATCTACATTTTTCTGCGGTTTTTTTGATACAAACTTTGTGATAAACTTATTTTTCATACACATTTTTAATCAACCTTTCTCCCTCCCAAATACTAATGGGGAAAACATCTCCCGAGAATTCTTGAACAAAAAGCTTTCTCTCTCAGCTCAGATATGAAAGACTATCTGGATAAATCTTTGCTCCTGCAGAAGTAATTTTAAGAGAAACTCTTGTCCATCACGGAATCAAACTTTTTATGGTAAGTAGCCAAAAGTCCCCTTTTCTCTCAAATCTAGTTTCAAGATTTTTTTTCAAATCCTGAGTAGAAAGCACCTTGATATCTGGAGAGAACTGCTCACTCTCCTGCTCTACCTCAAAAATCGCACCATTACTCTCCAAAAAAAGTATTGGATCCAAGGTATTCTCTCTAACAAGATTCCAACATCTTGCTTCATTGACATTTTGATTGAGTGTTACTCCTCCACAGTTTCCAGGATGATAGGGATGCTTTCACTCTGTTTTATCAATCTGAAAATGCAAATGTGGACCCGTACTATTTCCACTGGTTCCCATCTTCGCAATCAAATCTGAGGTCTTCACTTTGTCTCCTACCTTTACCAAAACCTCACTCAGATGCGCATAATTTGAATAAATCTTCTTACCTGCAAAACTATGCTCAATAGTAATCAGCTTTCCTCGTTCTCACTTTTTACCAGCATGGATAACCTCTCCGGTTCCAATAGCATAAATAGGAGTACCAATCTGCGAAGTAATATCAACTCCCTTGTGCGCTCCCCATCCAAAATCTCGTCCTCAAAAATAGGTCCCCCCCCAAAGTACAGAATAAATCCTACGAATTAAAGGACTCTTTTCATAATTAAGATAATTGGCTTGTTCAATCTTTGGAAGCGGGATTGTACAAATCTGATTGTTCCCACAAAATTTTCCACTCACTTCTTTTACGGGATAATCTCGAGCAAAACTAGCATTTCCAAAGACAAAAGAAAAAACAGATAAAAAAATCAGACTTTTTATCTTATTTTTTTCAAAAAAAGAGACTAAAACACTACTATAACGTAAAACAAAACTAAACCCCATACCCTTCCACTCTCCTTGCCTCATCAGAATCTCATTTTCTACAAATAAATTTTGGATCAATAATATCCATTATCCTCGCAAAAACAAGCCAAAAAATTTGCAAAAAAACAATTTTCAGCTATAATAGGAGTGATTTAGTATATTACATCTAAATATGAATCAAAACGAACAGTTTTTTGCAAACACCAATGCAAACTATCTCAATGATGAACAAAAGATTCAGGAGATTTTGCAGGAACAACAAAAATTGCAACAACTCTACAATCAACTTGTAGCCTATATTCAGGAACATCAAAATATGCCATCAGACGAGATGTTTAAGTACCACGCACAACTCAAACAGCTCACTGAGTACTATCAAGCAAACCAAGAAAAGCTAAAACTCCTCTGATATTCTAATATTCAAGTAAACAAAAACGTACAAATAAAAAGAGGTGCAGCATCTTCATTGTCAGTAAAAAATGTCTTTATGGGATGCGGAATTTTATTCTTCCTCCTAGTTATTGGCTTGATTGTACTCTTTTATACCGTACTACAAAATCCAACCGGATGAGGAGGATTGACAGCCCTAGGAATAGCACCAGCCGTAGCAAAAAATTTGCTTATGGGGCTAACTGGAATTGCAATGCTCATCGTTTTTTTGGTGGGAATTGTCATCCTATTGATGAACGTTTACAAAGCCTTTACCGTAAAAGATAGACCAAAAACCTGGTATATTTGAGGAGGAATCCTTGGATTTCTAATTTTGTGAATTGGTATTGGAGCGGGAACCAGCCTTATGTCTCAAGTAAGCAAAATCGAAGTTGAGAGCCTTGCCAATCCAGATCAAACGGTTCTTGCTTATGTTAAGACTCCAACAAAAGATAATCCTGATGCAATAAGTCAGATTTCTAATTCTACTATCCTTATTGCTCCAGTAAATGTCCCATTCAAACTCCTAACTGCAAACTACCAAAAGTACGCACAAATCGAACTAGGAAATCAACAAGTAACTAATTTACAACTTGACTGTGGGAATAAACAAATCCTGACTTATAATCAACAGTCAACGATGTTCAACGGAGCTTGTTTCTATAGCAAAAAATGAACCTATCAAATAAGCCTAATCATCTCCTACATTGACAACACTACCAAACAAACAGTAAATAAAAGCTACCTTCTCAAAGAGATCAATGTTGCTTCTGAACTATCGCTTTCTACAACCTCAGACAAAAAACTTGAACTCATTGATAACGAATATGTGCTAGGACCACTTCCATCTGAGTTAACCTTTAATGCAGATCAGATTTTTAGAGATTTAGGACTAAGGAACTACCGTATCAAATGGGATGCAGAAGGAGATGGCACGACAGACAAATCTGATGAAACCACCTTTAGTTTCAACTATGAGAAAGCTGAAGTATACTATCCAAGTTTTAGTCTTCCAGATTACAATCAAAACATTATCTTCTCCTTTCCTCTCAGAGTTGAAAAATCACTCTTACCGGTATGTAAGATCGAATTTAGCAAACAAAAAGTAAATACTTATCGTATCCAAGCATCATTCCTTGATGGTGGAGAAAAATATATCCAAGACTATGCATATCTCATCTCTGATGCCTCTACAAAACAATCTCTCGCAGATAGACAAGGAAACGAAGTAGGAATGGATTTTATCCACACTTTTGATGGACAAGGGTTTTATGAAGTGCTAATGAATTTTGTCACAACAGAAGGGAAGAAAGGATCTTGCCGTGGAGAACTAAGAATCAGTGATAAATCTAGTTTTAATGTAGATTATGATATCTTCTCACAATCTCCAAGACAAACACAATTTACCAAAGTAGACAAAAAGCTGATCTCTGATTCCAAGAGCATCAAACTCTCAGAGATCCCAACAAAATTAAAACTCAAAATCAACTCAATCCAGCCTTCAACCTACAATATAAACACACAAATCACGCTAGACACCAGACCTATTGTAGAAACACTGGCTGGAGAATACCTCTTTGATGTCAGAGATACCAAAGCTCATACGCTTAAGATCCAGATCCAAGATACTGTACGTGGACTGAGCTATGAAGAATCAATCAATATTACTATTGGACTAGATGATGTACTCTGAGACCTTAAAGTAGTAGGAGAAAAAAGCTGATTTTCTCCATTGGTAGTAACCCTAGATGCCTCAGCAACAAAACTCAATGACCCAAACGATAGTATCGCATATTTCACTTGGGATTTTGATGATGGAGAAGTACAAAACAACCTCTCTACCTCAGTGATCAAACATACCTACATCTACAACAATACCAAGAATACCTGAATATTTACTCCAAAGGTAACTATTACCACGAAGAAAGGACGCACGGTAACTGTTCCTCTAAGCGAATCTATCATCGTTAATAAGCCACTTGTAAAACTCAATATTTCATCACCATCTCATCCTACCCAAGAAGCAAGGATCTCTGATCAAGTCAGATTTGCTCTTGATTTCAATGGATTACCAAAAAAGATCTACCGATCCTTCGATGACGGCAATGAAGAACTCGCCTGTGATGGTAGAGAATGTATTGAAATGACTAAAGTCTTTGAAAAAGCAGGAAGTTATAATATAAAAGTCAGAATGGAATTTGATGATCAACAACAAGTAGAACAAAGCTTCCTTTTCAAAGTAAGGAAATAAGACAAAAAATCTGATGTTTTTATGCAAGCTAGTACTAAAAACTCAGATTTTTTTGATAATCTAAAAAAATATTGACATTATGAGAAAAATAAGCATATTAAAAACTCACCTAAATACACAAATAATATGAATATTCCAAAAAAAACGATTGGTATCACGATGCTCCTAACCTGTGGATGTGGATTGATAGGTCTTGCAATGTGGGTACTTCCCAAGTATGGAGTCTGGGAAGCTGAACTAGCCGGTAAGCAGAATTCGTAAAAGCAGAGCAAAACCGCAAGATCAAGATCGAAGAAGCGAAGGCAAACCTTGAAGCTGAAAAGCTCAATGCTCAAGCCGAAATTGAACGAGCAAAAGGTGCTGCCGAAGCTATTCGCATCGAAAACGGCGCCATCAGCCCAACCTACATCCAGTACCTCTGGGTACGACAACAACAGAATCTGAATGACAAAACGGTCATTTATATTCCTACTGAAACAAACC
>ERZ772956.514-NODE-514-length-28707-cov-13.063242_pt1 | contig 28707 bp, 20 predicted proteins | sample MGYA00580683_ERZ772956 | MGnify/ENA primary metagenome ERZ772956 (study PRJEB29015, sample SAMEA2738077) | human oral metagenome | biome: human oral; feature: human-associated habitat; material: saliva | place: China | collected 2212 ... | reverse complement strand
AAGATCGACCTAAAGAATAAGGCTAATGAATCCATTCTTTGTTAGTTCTTATTTGTCGTGGGTGATTCTAGTTTTCTTGTAGCTCCTTGTTGTACGAGCGGTGGATCCAGATGAGTACCGCTACGGAGATGAGCGCCATAGGAGGCAGGATCATCAGCCCGTTGTTGACGTAGCCGTGGATCCCATCGGTAGCGTAGAAGCTCTGTGGGATGACCTGGAAGCCAAGGAGTGTACCCGAGCCGAAGAGCTCACGGAAGAAGCCCACTGCGATCAGCACGAGTCCGTAGCCGAAGCCATTGCCGAGACCGTCGAGGAAGGACTCCCAAGGGCCATTCCCAAGGGCGAAGGCTTCGAGGCGACCCATGAGGATACAGTTCGTGATGATGAGCCCGACGAAGACGGAGAGCTGCTTACTGACGTCGTAAGCATACGCCTTGAGGATCTCGCTGACCAGCGTCACGAGCGTCGCTGCTACGACGAGCTGGACGATGATACGGATGCGGTTAGGGATACCCTTGCGCAGGAGGGAGATGACCACGTTAGCGAAGGCAACGACGATGGTCACAGAGAGCGCCATCACGATGGCAGGCTCGAGCTTGGAGGTCACAGCCAGTGCCGAGCAGATACCCAGCATCTGTACCATGATTGGGTTATTCTTGCTCAGAGGCCCGAGGAGCGTTTCTTTATTCTTTTTATTCCAGAGAGACATAGCTACTGAGCATTAGAGGTTTCGAGGAACTTTTGGAAGGGAGCGAGGCTGTGGTGGAGCATGTCGTGCACACCGTTGCTGGTGAGGGTACCACCAGAGATACCATCGACATAGTCCTGCGTGTCGGACTTCTGTCCTGCCTTGACTACAGCGATCCCGGTGAAGGTACCTTCACGGAAGAGCTGCTTGCCCTTGAACTGGTTAGCGAAGCGAGGCGTCGAGATCTCAGCACCAAGCCCTGGCGTTTCCCCAGCGTTGCCGAAGTCGGCACCTTCGATCGTAGAGTGGTCTGTGGCATCGACGGCGAGGTAACCCCAGATCTTATTCCAGAGCCCAGCACCGTTGAGGGGGAAGACATAGAGCTTCTTACCGTCGACTTCAGCGACGAAGACGGGGAGGTCACGCTTCTCACCCTTAGCGATGAGCTTGTAGTCGAGCTCGGTGTTGGCGTTGAAAGCTTCGCTACTACCGACCTGGTCACCTTCGAAGGTCTTGACGACTTGTCCTTCGGCATTCACGAGGAGTTCCTGCTTGATGAGCTCCTTGTAGGTAGAGATGACTTCTGCCTTGGGAGCAGTCTTGCCGAGGGCACGGAGGATCTGCTCCATCTTGTCGATGCTAGCGTTCTCTTCCTGTGCAGGCTTGAGCAGGATATTCGCACCAGCCAGCAGGACTGCTGCGAGGATGACCATCACGGCAGCGTAGATGATCACGTAGGAATTCTTATTGGTATTCATCGTATGCTGCGTGGATTAGTTCTTGTTCTTAGCTACGAGACGAGCCTGACGCTTGCTGACATTGCGCTCGACGACGATGTAGTCGATCAGCGGAGCGAAGGTGTTCATCAGGAGGATAGCGAGCATCATCCCTTCAGCGTACCCAGCGTTGAGGACACGGATGAAGACGACCATGACCCCGATGAGGAAGCCGTAGATCCACTTACCCGTCTCTGTGCGAGCAGCCGTCACAGGGTCGGTAGCCATGAAGACGATACCGAAGGCGAAGCCACCATAGAGGAGGTGCTGGAGCGCTGTGACCTGCATAGCGGGCGTAGTGCCGATGGCGTTGAAGAGCGAAGCCATAGCGATGACACCGACGACGCCCGATACCATGATCTTGTAGCTAGCGATACCCGTGAAGATCAGGATGCAGGCACCGATGAGGATAGCCAGCGTAGATACTTCGCCCACGGAGCCGGGGAGGAAGCCAAGGAAGGCATCCCAGTCGGTGAGGGGGTTCCCTAGGGTATTGTGGATGTCAGCGACATTGCCCCCAGCGATCTGCCCCAGAGGGGTAGCACCGGTGAAGCCGTCGACTACCTTCCCTTCGCCACCGAGGCCGAAGGTCGAGGAGAGGCGTACCCAGACGTTGTCCCCCGACATGGCTGCAGGATAGGAGAAGAAGAGGAAGGCACGGGTGATCAGGGCTACGTTGAAGACGTTGTAGCCCGTACCGCCGAAGACCTCCTTAGCGAAGACTACAGCGAAGGCTGTAGCTACGGCGATCATCCACAGAGGGGTCTCTACGGGGATGATCATAGGAATGAGGATCCCCGTGACGAGGAAGCCCTCCTGGATCTCTTCGTGCTTGAGCTGAGCGATGATGAACTCAATACCCAGACCCACAGCGTAGGATACTACGATCTGAGGGAGTACGGAGAGGAAGCCGTAGAAGAAGGTAGGCCAGAAGCTAGACTCTTGGCCGAGGGCGATGTTATGCTGTAGCCCTACGTTGTACATCCCGAAGAGGAGTGCAGGCAGGAGGGCGAAGATCACTACGCTCATCGTGCGCTTGCTGTCGATGGCGTCGTGCACGTGTGCACCACGACGCTTAGAGGTAGCGTTCGGCACGAATAGGAACGTCTCTAGGCCATCGAAGACAGACTCCAAGGCCGAGAAGCGCCCACCAGGCATGAAGGCGGGCTTGATCTTATCGAGTTGTTTTCTTAAAGCGTTCAAGGTCTTTGTCTTTATATGAGTGAAACCTTCGTGTTGTTAGTTCATTTCCTTGTATAGCTCATCGAGACCCTGACGCACGATCTGCTGGAGGGGGATCTTGGAGGTATCGACGAATTCGCAGACGGAGAAGTCTTCGGGTGCAACTTCGTAGATCCCTCGTGCCTCCATGTCGTTGATGTTGAAGGCGATGATACTCTTCAGGAGGAACTCTGGGTAGATGTCCATGGGGAAGACGCGGTCATATTCGCCACTCATGATCATGGCACGACGACCGCCCTTGATGCGAGCATCCAGGACGTACTCCTTGCTCTTAGGCATGAGCCAAGAGAAGTAGGAGCGGCTACGGCTATACTCATTGAGTCGTGGGAGCGCCCAGCCGAAGACCTCGTGGACTTCGTCGCCCTCGGGGATGATCGTGATCTGATCGATCCCGTAGCCGATACGGTCATGCTCCTCATCGACCTTGACGCCGGTGAAGACATCCCCTTCGATGATGCGCTCATGGCGCTCACCCTTACCTAGGCGACCAGCGAGGACTTCGTCGAAGCGGGCCCCAGGGAGTACCTCTAGGTAGCCCGTCTCCTTAGCCTCGGAGCCTGTGAGGGCGATGGTGCGGGAGAAGTCGACCTTCCCCGTCTTGAGGAAGCGACCGATGACCAGCAGGTCACTGGCCTTGAGCGTCCAGACGGTCTCCTCCTTGTTGATAGGAGCGGTGTGGTTGATCAGTACGCCCACGAGCCCTGCGGGGTGTGGCCCACGTACCTCGACACGCTCTACGCCGGTCAGACCGGTGAGCTGGCCAGCGCCGACACCGATGTACACCTTACCTGAGGTGAGCTTGGTGAGGGCAGTGAGAGCGAGCTGCAGCTCATCCTCACGGCCACGTACGAGGTACTCGAACTTAGGCGCCAGGGGAGCGGTGAAGTTCGCCGTGACGAAGATGTCACGAGGCTCGGTCGTAGGATTGGCCAGACGGTCATAGGGACGCTGCTTGAAGAAGCTGAACATACCACTCTCCAGAAGGAGGGCGAGGACCTCTGCACGCTGCATCTTCTCGACGCCTTGGGTAGCGAACGTCTTGTATTCGGTCGTAGCATCAGGGCGCACCTCGACGCTGAGGACTTTACGCTTGGCACCGCGGTTGACGGCGATGACCTCCCCGCTGACGGGCGAGGTCAAGCGTAGCTCAGGTGATGCTTTGTGGTACATGAGGGTATCCCCTGCGAGTACTCTGTCACCTGGATGAACGATCACTTTAGGGACGAAGCCGATGTAATCATCGGGGACGACAGCATAGCTACTGCCCTGTGCGGCTACAGGGAGCTGTCGCTCCTCAGCCTTTCCCTTCAGATTCAGTGTGAGCCCCTTCTTTATCGTGATAATGTTCGGCATAACACGTGATTGATGATTGGTTTAGTTAAATTATTTGGATACAAAAGCACACAATCTTTGGCATACTCTACCTATAATAAGGTAGGGAATTTGGTGCGAACTCCCCATAAGGAGCTAATTCGTCCAAGACTGATCCTGAGCTCTTTGGTGGAGGCTTCAGGGGAAGGTCTGAGTGGGCAGGAATGAGTCGCTTATCTTGGGCGAAAATAGCCCGTCGGGAGGTGCTCTCCGAAGGGGGCAAAAAGGACCCTACGGTAGGTCGTCGAAAAAACCTACGGTAGGTCGTGATGACGACCTACCGTGGGTCGCAGAGACGACCTACAGTAGGTTTTTTTCGCCCCCTCCCAGAGTCCGCATGATAAGCGCTCTGGAGCGGGGTCGGCCAAGATGCCATAAAATGCGTATCTTGGCACATGCTTTGCTCGTGGTACAGCAAGCTAAGTATTAACCCCATCTCAGCACACTCCCGCTTGGGGATAGGCGCTGGGATGCCTAAAATTTGAACGAAAGCAATGAAGTTCCCTAAGTGGATTATCCCCATAGCGATCATCGCCGTCCTCGCTCTCTGGGGGATCTCTAAGTACAACGGCCTGGTAGCGATGGATCAGAATGTCAAGAGCAGCTGGAGCCAGGTAGAGAACCAGTACCAGCGCCGTAGCGACCTCATCCCTAATCTGGTCAATGTCGTCAAGGGCTATGCTTCGCACGAACGTGAGACCCTCGAGGGAGTCATCACGGCTCGCAGTAAGGCTACCGCCACGACGATCAACGCTAACGATATGGATGAAGCAGCTCTACAGCGCTTCCAGCAGAGCCAGGATGCCCTGTCATCTGCTCTGTCTCGTCTGATGGTCGTCGTCGAGAAGTACCCAGATCTGAAGGCCAACGAGCAGTTCCGTGACCTCTCCTCACAGCTGGAGGGTACGGAGAATCGCATCGCTACGGCTCGTCGTGACTTCAATAACGCTGCTCAGTCCTACAATACGCACCGCAATCAGTTCCCCACGGTCGTCGTGGCTGGTGTCTGTGGGTTCCGTGAGCGCCCCTACTTCGCTGCTCAGGCAGGGAGTGATGTAGCTCCTACGGTAGACTTCTCTTCAGGTAAGTAAGGGGCTTCGTCCTACCATATAAGACAAGATGGACAAGAAGCATCTCGGCCTCCTGAGCAGTGTGCTTCGCTCCCTGCTCCTAGGACTTCTCCTCCTACTCCCCCTCGGCCTCAGCGCCGAAGGGCGGGTCTATACGCCAGGTCTTGTCCCCAAGGTCTTCGCCGAAGATAGCCTCCAGCTCCTCTCCGATCCCGAGGGCTATATCGATGCCGAAGAGCGGGTGCGGATCAATGAGGCACTCACAGAGATCCGTCGCTCGACGGGCGTAGAGTTCGCCGTGGTCGTCGTGCCGAGTATCGGGGAGGTGGATATAGAGAGTTTCTCCACGGAGCTCTTCCGTCTCTGGGGCTTAGGCTCCAAGACGAGGAACGACGGCCTCCTGCTGACCCTGGTCATGGATCAGAGGAAGCTCCGCTTCGAGACGGGCTATGGTATGGAGGGGATCCTCACCGATGTCTTGGCCTCTCGTATCCAGCGTCAGGAGATGATCCCACTGATGCGTGAGGGCAAGTACGGCGAGGCCGTCTATCAGGGAGTCCTCGCCGTAGGCGCTGTGATCAAGGGGGAGGAATATACCTCTGACCGACGTACTGCCCGATCGGGTGACGAGGATGATGGCTGGAGCATCTTATTGGGCTTCTGCGGCCTCATCGTCCTAGCGATGGGCTACAGCGCCTTCTCAAGTCTCAAGGAGAAGAGCCTACGTGCTCGGATCAGTCCAGCAGAGGCTAGGAGTACATATATTGGGTTCTCCTCCTCGGTCTCACAGTACCGGACCATCCTCCTCGTCCTCTGCCCCCCGCTCGGGCTCATCTATTATCTCTATAGCCGTCGTGTGCTCAGCGAGGTCCATGAGCGTTCGCTCTTATGCCCTCACTGCCACACACCTCATCTCAAGATACTTTCCCCAGGAGATACCGACAGCTACCTGACACCTCAGCAGAAGAGAGAGATGGAGCTGGGCTCTCGCTACTACCACGCCTACTCCTGCTCCCACTGCGCTCATGTCGAGGTCGAAGGGCAGGATCTGGCTCCACACTGGCATGTCTGTGAGCGCTGTGGTGCTCGTACCGTTAGCCTCGAGCGCAAGGAACCTATCCAGCGTGGACGCTATCGTGTCCGCCTGCACTATCGCTGTCACTACTGTGGCCATACTACCCACGAAGACCATGATGACGAATCAGCTCAGAAGGCTCAGGTAGCCTCTATGCTCGTCGGTGCTCTCATCGGTGGTCTCGCCCGTCGTAGCGGTGGCAGTAGCTGGGGAGACTCCGGTGGTGGAGGTTGGGGAGGCGGTAGCTTCGGAGGAGGATCCTCTGGTGGCGGTGGCGCTACAGGAGGCTGGTAATTCCCTCCCTCCCCTCTGTGTGTAATAAGGCCTCGGCCCGATAGACTAGGACGCTAGATGAGCGTCGTCTATCGGGCCGAGGCCTTGCTGTATCGTTAGGGTTAGTCTAGGGTGACGGGGAGGACCCGTGGCGCTCCTGCCTCGAGGTAACAGAGGTAGCCCGAGACCTGAGAGAAGCCCATCTGTCTAAGGAGCTTCATGTAGCCCTTCACCTGAGTGATGTACTGCTTCCGCTCCGCTCCGAACTTATAGTCGATCACCTCGATATGCCCATCGGGGTAGCGGATCACTCGGTCGGGTCGGCGACTTGTCTCTAGGCCTCCGCCGATGATCGCACGCTCGTTGTAGACGACACCTGAGCCGTCGAACCAGCGGGCTGTATCGGGGTGCTCCATGAAGCCCTGTAGCATCTCGGTGAGCGCCTCTGCCTCATCCTCCTTGATGTAGCCTCGGTAGACGGCTTCGCTGACCGCTGTACGTGTCTCTTCCCTTTGCTTGATATTGGAGAGGATGAGATGCATGGTGCGTCCATACTGTCGCTGCTTCTCTTCGGTGAAGTATTCCAGCCCTTCTCTCAGGATGGCTAGCCTAGAGGAGATGGGGTAGGAGCTTAGGACGGAGACCTCGAGGGTGTCGATGCCTTCCTGAGCCTTCCGCTCGTCGACGATCAGCGGAGTCTCTCGGTCGGTCGTCGTAGGATCTTCCATAGAGGAGGAGAAGGCTGGTAGCTCCGTCCAGAGGGCTTCTCCCTCACTTCCCTTCTCGAAGAATAGATCCTCGATGGTCGTCGGTTGCCCGTCCTTCCTAGCCTTCTTGCCCGAGGTCTCTTGGGCCTCCCCTAGCCAGAGGTGAAGCTCTTGCTTGGGGCGGGTCGTGGCGACATATAGGAGGTTGAGGGCGTCGAACTGGTAGCGGAGCTTCTCGGCGTAATAGGTCTCAGCGAAGTAGCTCTGCCGTAGGGCTCCGCCGTAGCGTATGGGCACGCTCTCCACTCCGGATGGGGCGAAGGCTTCGAGTCCCTCCACTCCAGCGATCGGGCACCATAGGATATTCTCCGTGCCTCTCTCTGTATCGAGCTTCCAGCCTAGATCGGGGAGAAGGACCACGGGGAAGCCTAGCCCCTTGGACTTATGGATCGTCATCAGCGAGAGCGCATCATCAGAGGCGACGCTGACGATCTTCTGCTCCGCCCCTCGCTCTTCCCACTCTTGGAGGAAGGTGGAGATATCGGCGGACTGCTCTTGCTCCCACAGGTAGAGCATGTCGAGGAGCTTCACTAGGTAAGCGCCTTCGCCCTTGGGGAAAAGCCGACCGAACTGATGGATCAAGATCTCGGCGACTTCGTATAGTCCTCGGCGACCTATGTCCCTGATTCCCTGGAGCTCCTCTTCGGAGAGCGCTCTGGACTCCTCCCCTGCGATGCGGGCCAGCTGTAGGTAGGCTTCGTCTAGGATGGCTCGGTGGAGAGGCGTCCCATTCTCCCCTATATAGCGGAGGGCAGCGATGATGAAGCGTACCGAATAGGCATTGCTCACCAGCAGGGCTTCCTCGGAGACGAAGTTCAGCGAATAGCCCTCCTTCTCCGCCTCGGGGTAGTACATCAGGGCTTCGGCTACTGCTGTGGCGGTCTTCTTGGCACGTACGAGGATCGCTATGTCGGAGGGCTTATATCCCCGCTTCTGTAGATCGATGATTACCCGTGGGATCTGGCTGATGGCATCCTGCAGTTCGGATGAGTCGTCGCTATCCTCTCCCTCCTCGGAGCCCACTTCCTCCTCATCGTCCTTCGCCTTCTTTTTCTTCTGATAGTGGTGGAGGACGACTTGGCCGGTCTTGCCTTGGCTCCTCTCAGGGACGGTCTGCTCTACATCGGCATAAGCCTGGATGAGCTGACCTAGGTAGGTGTCAAGCTGTGCCTTGATACGCCCCAGGTCAATACCGCTCGCCGTGCCCGTAGCCCACTGCGCCTCGAAGAGCGAACGTAGGAGCTCCGGCAGACGTCGGTAGAGTGCATTGTTGAAGGCGATGATCTCGGGTGCACTTCGCCAGTTATCCTGCAGTTGGTGCACCTGGGCCTGCTGGTCGAAGTCTTGGGGTAGGCTAGTGGTGAGGAGCGAACTGTCGGAGTTGCGGAAGCGGTAGATACTCTGCTTGGCATCGCCGACGATGAGGCAGTCCTTCCCCGAGGCAAGGGAGTTCTCCAGCAGAGGCAGGAAGTTAGCGTACTGCATCCTACTGGTGTCTTGGAATTCGTCGATCATATGGTGATCGACCCGTGCCCCTATCTTCTCATAGAGGAAGGGTACGTCGCTCTGGCTGTCTCCGAGGAGCGAGGAGATGAGCGAAGGTGCGTCGGAGAGGAGCATCAGACTACCCTCGAGCTTGAGGCGCTGGAGCGCATCATCGATGTCGATGAGTATGCCGTAAAGCCCCGAATAGCGAAGGATCTGGCGAGCCGTCATGTAGAGCGGTGCCTGACCGACACTATGGGCTCTGAAGTCCGAGAGGGTAGTGCGGAGCTCCTCGACGATGGGGCTAAGGCGTGCCTCCAGAGCACGGGCTTGCTCCCGTCCCGCAGCATTGGTCCCTTTGGGGACGAGCTTCGTGAAAGGCTTGTCGGAAGGTGCGTCGATGAAGTCTCGGATATATGCCTTGTCGACGAGGAGTTTGTGCCCTGAGTCGAAGATATTCCCCCGCTGTCTCTGACAGGCTAAGACAGGTGAGAAGACACCAGAGTGTCCATTGCTAAGCTCTGAGATCTCTACGCCCGTTTGCTCTAGGAGCCCCAGTGCCTGCTGGCAGAGATCTAGGGCTCGTCCCTCGATCTCCTTGATGATCTTCGCTGCCTCGGAGCGTAGCAGGCCGACAGCCTCACGTGTGGGGAACTTATGGTTTGCCCTAAGGAGCTTCACCGCCTCCGTCTCTAGTTGCTTAGCGAAGTCTCCTAGCTTTTTCTTGATGTCAAACTGCTTGCCCTCCTCGATCTGCTCCTGCGTCAGATCCGAGAGCCAAGCATGGAGCGCTTTGTCTAGCTTCCCCTCTTCCTGAGCGGCCAGTACCTCTAGGACGGCGCTCTGCAGAAGAGGCTTGGAGTCGATCTGTACCCTCAGTGCTCCCGAGTGCCCCAGCTCGTGGGCGAAGGAGCGGACTACCTCTTGGAAGAAGGAGTCGATCGTGCGGACACGGAAGCTGGAATAGTCGAGGAGAAGGGCCCGAAGTGCTCGCTGAGCCCGCTCTTGGAGCTTGGTGGGGGAGAGGTGAAGGTGCTTGGTAAGATCCTCCGAGAATGGCGATGTGTCGGGCTCTGTAGCTAGGCGGTAAAGCTCCTGGACGATACGCTCCTTCATCTCCAGAGTGGCCTTCTTGGTGAAGGTCACCGCCTGTATGGTCGAGAAGTAATGAGGATCGGGGGTACTCAGCGCTAGGCGCAGATATTCACGGGTCAGCGTATGGGTCTTCCCCGAGCCTGCCGATGCGGTGTAGATGTCCAGTGCCATAGCTAGATGAGGCGTCGAGCCTAGGGGTGCGACGGGCTAATACTCGTCGGGCGTCGACGTGGTGTCGAGCTTCTCATCGTCACGGCCACGATTGTGGTAGTGACGGCGTAGAGGATTGCGAGTAGCCTCGTCGTAGCGACGTCGAGCACGGTAGATATCTAGGGCTTGGTAGAGGGCCATACGCATAGAGGTCGGGTCGGCGATCCCTTGGCCTGCGATGTCGTAGCCTGTGCCGTGGTCGGGGGAGGTACGTACGAAGTTCAGCCCGAGGGTCACATTGACCCCCTCGTTCATATACAGGGCTTTGAAGGGGGCAAGGCCTTGGTCGTGATACATGGCGAGGATCCCGTCGAAGGAGTCGACACGACCGCTACCCCAGAAGCCATCCCCTGGGAAGGGCCCGAAGGCGATGATCCCTGAGGCCGAGGCCTCCTCTATAGCAGGTCGGATGATCGTCTCCTCTTCTTCGCCTATCAGCCCCTTGTCGCCCGCATGAGGATTGAGCGCAAGTACGGCTAGGCGAGGCTTGATGATCCCGAAGTCTCGCTGCAGTCCTGCCTCGAGGATACGTAGCTTGCGTACGATGAGTTCGCTACTGAGGTGTGCCGAGACGGCGCTAAGTGGGAGGTGTGCCGTCGTCAGCGCTACACGACAGTCTCCCGACGCTAGTACCATGAGGGATTCGCCTGGAGTACGGGCTGCCATCGCCTCGAGGTAATCGGTGTGTCCCTTGTAGGGGAAGAGGTCGCGAGGCATCGTGGCCTTGTTGATCGGGGCTGTGACGAGGAGGTCACACAGCCCCATGCGGATGTCGGCAGTAGCACGCTCCAGAGCGTCGAAGGCGCACTGTCCCGCCGTGGCTGTCGCCTCTCCGATCTCCACCTGCTCTCGCCCTGTGGTGCAGTCGAGGATGTTGAGTACACCGTCCTTGGCTTCGCTGGCCAGACGGATGGTGTGCCACGATACTTGCTCCAGAGCGAGGCGCTCCTTCCAGAAGGAGGCTACCCGTGAGGAGCCGTAGAGGATCGGGGTGAAGAGCTCGGTGATGCGCTCGTCCTCGAAGATCTTGAGCAGTACTTCGTAGCTGATGCCGTTGATGTCGCCATGCGTGATGGCTACACGTATCTTATGCTGGCTCATGTGTGGTCGTTCGTCTTAGAAGCCCTTAGTGAATCGTGCCTTGAGGATCAGCCCTGGGTCGAAGGTCTTCTCCCCGCTGGGGCGGAAGGAGTAGAGGGCAGCCTCCATCATACGGATCAGATGGAGCTTGTCCTCGTTGGGCCTGTAGACGAAGCCCTCGAAGACGTAGACCTTTCCCGCCTTCTTATCTACGATGGCATGGCTGACGAAGGGACCTCCCATCATAGCACCGCCCTCCATCTTCCACAGGCCTCGGAGCTCAGCACGAGCCGTCTCTTCGGTAGGGAGCTGGACACGGCGGTAGAGCAGCCCGTAGTTCTGCTCGGTGCAGGGGTAAGATCCTTCGAACTCCCCCTGGATGTTGGCCTTCAGTACCGAGTCACGCTTCTCTACGAGCGCATCGAGCCCGATATCCTTGGGGCTGTGGTAGGGGTAGGTGTAGACGAGGATGTCGTGACGGGAGCGCATGGAGGTATTCGACATCCAGAGGAAGTCCTTGCCCGCACGCTTGTGGCGAATATCCTCGGGCACGTTGACTCGGTGACCGAAGAGGCTGTCGACCTGCTCAAGGGCCTTCTGGCTGTAGGTCTTCGCCACTACCTCGGCGTAGAGGAAGAGTTCGTGACGGACGAAGAGGTTCATCAGCCCTTCGCCGTTGGCCTTGATGTAGGAGCGGACGGAGTCAGGGCTGGGGGAGGTGAGGCGTGCTACCACCTGTCCTGTAGCCCAGTCGTCGTAGCTATACTTGAGGGAGACCTTGGTGTAGCGCTGGGGGTCGATGTCGAGGAGGAAGACGTTGCGCACGAGCTGGAGTGTCCCCTTGAAGGACTGGGTCGGTACGCGTGAGATGCGTAGCGATGGTTCGCTCTGGGGTAGGGCAGGAGCATCCTCCTCCAGCAGGTCATAGAGCTCCTGAGCCATCGGACTCTCGAAGTATTCCTTCTCCATGACGAGCATCAGTTCGCCGGGCTTCCCGATGGCATTCTGCTGGAGTACAGAGCCTTTGGAGGAAGTGGACTTACAGCTCGAGAGGGCTAGTAGGGTGGTGAGTAGGACTGGGAAGGCTAGGCCCACCCAACGATTGATCTTCATAGGATATATCTTGTTTGTCTTTTCTGCTTGAGGGTCAGTAAGACAAAGATAAAGAAACTGGGGCAGAGTCGCCCTAAGCTACAGGGATAGAAGTTCGCTCTGCTACGGCCTTCCCCCAAGCCTTCCCCCCGCCCGTCTCCCCGTCACGCTCCGCGCCCCTTCTCCCCGAAGCCTCGGTCAGAATACCCGCTCTGCTTAGGGCTTCCCTCTCGCCCGCCTCAGCCTTCTCGCCCCACGAAGCTGGGAGGAGAAGGCGTAGCCAGCTATAGGCGTGCTCCCCTCCTATACTGATAGGGTAGGCCTGCTTGGTCTTGAGCTAACAGCCCGCTCTCTTCGGGAAAGCCTTCCCGCTGGTACTAGCTAGCCTCCCTTCCCAAGGTCTGTAGAGCGTGTGTGCTCAGCTCGGGGAACGCCCTTTCATTCCAGCCCAAGAGATCCCCCTATATATTATGGAGTAGAAGCCCGCTCAGATAGGAGCTTGATACCCGCTCCTTCTCGGGCAAGTTGCCCGCCTTCATTTGCCCGTACAGACAGGGCTCTTTCGCCCCCTGAGGCTCCAGCCTCAGGGGGAGCGAAAATGGAACCTACTGTAGGTCGTCTTAGCGACCCACTGTAGGTCGGTCGACCGACCCACAGTAGGTTTTTTCGGCGACCTACCGTAGGTCGTTTTTTGCCCTCTTCGGAAGCGCTTGCTGAGCGGGCTGGCGGGCGGGCTTTTCCCCCGTCTCTGGATGGCGCTGGTAGCTTACGAGAATTGTACTATCTTTGCCCTCGCTCCGAAAAGGCCCAGATGGCGGAATCGGTAGACGCGTTGGTCTCAAACACCAATGGACGCAAGTTCGTGCCGGTTCGATCCCGGCTCTGGGTACAAATAGTGGAATATCCGCTCTGTGAATCAGTTGATTACAGAGTGGATATTTTCTTTTGGAGTCAGGTGGCGGACGATTTTTTCCCCTGTAGCGGACGATTTTTTCTTCAATAGACGCTGGAGGTGGGGGAGCGTGGATAAGGGAAACTTCTAAGTATTCACTATATTTGTAGGTAAGGCTGTAGGTTTGCAGTCTTCACTTGTACACATCAGTCGAGCATACACCTTCGCCCCCTAGCTCCATAGCCTCATGGATGAACCACTCCAGCCTAGTCGTAAGCCCCTTGGCTTCTGGAAGACCGTCTTGGCGACCTTCGTCGGCGGTCTGACGGCGAGCATCGTCTTCTCCGTCCTCGCCTTCTTCTTCCTCCTTAGCCTCTTGATCGGGAGCTTCCTCTCCCAGAGTGCACCAAAGACGATCGAGGAGAATAGCGTGCTCAAGATCAACCTCAGCTCCATCTCCGAGCTGGTGACCGCAGACCCTTGGTCGACCTTCCTCCCCAGTCGTGGCGAGGGAGAGCAGTCCGTCTCTCTGACGCAGGCCCTTGCTGTGATCCGCAAGGCTAAGGCGAATGACCGCATCCGAGGTATCTACCTCAATCTCGACAGCTACAGCGGAGGGATGGCTTCGACAGCCGATCTGCGAGCTGCACTGCTAGACTTCCGCTCCTCGGGGAAGTTCATCGTCGCCTATGCCGACAGCTACGATCAGAAGGCCTATTACCTCTCTTCGGTCGCTGACCAGCTTATCCTCAATCCCGAGGGCTCCGTAGGGCTCGTGGGGCTTGCCTCTTCATCACTCTTCTACCATCAAGCCCTCGAGAAGCTCGGCCTCAAGGCTCAGGTCTTCAAGGTCGGCACGTATAAGGGTGCTGTGGAGCCCTTCATCCTCGATCAGCTCAGCGAACCTAATCGGGAGCAGATCTCTGTCTACCTCTCGGGCCTCTGGGACTTCATCCTCAAGGAAGTTTCGACTTCACGCTCCATCCCCGTCGATAGCCTGCGCTCCTTCGCTGACCAAGGCTTAGCCTTCTCGGAGGCGGAGACCTTCGTGCGTCGCCGTCTGGTGGATACGCTGGCTTACCGCCTGGACGTCGAGGGGCTCATCGCCCGACGAGCAGGAGTCTCTTCACCGAAGGATCTGCACGTAGTCACGCTGGCCGATCTGGTCAGTGCTCCCGACCCACTGGACGCTACCCGCAATAGTAAGGAGGATGTCGTCACCGTCGTCTATGCCGAAGGCGAGATCGGAGACAATCCGCTTAGCTCCGAAGGTATCACGCAGGAGCTCGCCCAGCGACTGAGAGAACTGAGGGAGGACGACAAGGCTAAGGCGATCGTACTACGTATCAATTCCCCTGGGGGCAGTGCCTTCCTCTCTGATCAGATCTGGCACGAAGTCTATGAGCTGAGGAAGAGTCGGACCATCGTCGTCTCCATGGGCGACGTGGCGGCATCTGGGGGATACTATATCGCATCGGCTGCTGATGCTGTCGTCGCTAGTCCTGTGACGCTCACCGGCTCCATAGGGATCTTCGGGATTATCCCCGACGCTTCGGATCTAGCCCGACGCATCGGTGTCAACGTCGACGTCGTCAAGACCTCCCCCTATGCCGATATGGAGCTCTCTAGCCCGATGGCTACCATCCTTCGTCCCATGACTGAGGATAAGAAGCTCCTCATCCAGCGCCAGGTGGAGCGAGGCTACAGGACCTTCCTCTCCCGTGTCGCTACAGGGCGAGAGCTCCCCGTAGCTCGCATAGACTCCATCGGGCAGGGACGGGTATGGCTCGGTGCGAAGGCTAAGGAGCTGGGTCTGGTCGATGAGCTGGGTGGTCTAGAGGATGCTATACGTCTGGCTGCCCGTCTGGCTGGTCTATCGAAGGACTATGCCGTCGATTATGGCCAGACCTCTCGTAGCTTCTTCGACCAGCTCCTCGACTCTAAGAAGGCAGATCGCTTCACGGCACGTCTGCGAGGCTTCTTCATGAGCGACGAGGAGAAGAAGCTCCGAGAGTTCGTCCGAATGACTTACCAGTATAGTGGGGTACAGGCTCGCTTGCCCTACGAGTACGCCCCCTATTGATCCCGGGACTTTAGCCCCACCGTCCGCTCCCCTCATGAAGAGAAGTAACAACCCGCTCCTTTACCTCCTCTCCTGGCTCTATGGCTCGGGGGTCAATCTGCGCAACTTCCTCTTCAGCCAAGGGATCCTCAAGCAGCAGACCTACCCCATCCCACTGATCTGCGTCGGCAACATCACCGTGGGTGGCACGGGGAAGACCCCTCATGTCGAGCTCCTCATCTCCATACTTCGCTCCCGACACCGTATAGCCGTCATCAGCCGAGGCTACAAGCGTAAGACCCGAGGTCTACAGGAGGTCTCGCTGAGCTCCACCGTGAGCGAAGTCGGGGACGAACCCAAGCAGATCAAGCAGAAGTACCCCGAGGTGCGCTTCGTCGTCGATGGTAATCGCCGTCGGGCTATGGCCTACCTGATGAGCCTTCCCCCCCATGAGCGCCCCGAGGTAGTCCTGCTGGATGATGGCTTCCAGCACAGATATGTTCACCCGTCCTTCAGCATCCTCTTGGTAGATGCCCAGCGTGAACTCCATGAGGATCGACTGCTCCCCGTGGGCGATCTCCGCGAACCATCCATAGCACGCTACCGAGCAGACTGCATCGTCCTGACTAAGTGTCCGAAGGATATGCAACCCATCACGCTGAGGATCATGCAGCGCAACCTCGCCCTCTATCCCCACCAGCGTATCTTCTTCTCTCGTATCGACTATCAGAAGCCTCGTGCCGTGTGCACGCTCCTCGGTGAGGAGGGTACACCCCTTGAGGAAGGTGCCCGTCTCCTTGGGCTGTCGGGTATAGCCTCTCCCGAGCCGTTCTTCTCTTATCTCAGGGAGCACTATGAGCTGGTAGATACCCTCATCTATAGGGATCATCATCACTTCCGAGACCGAGACTATGAGGCGATCCTCTCCGCATGGCGACAGGCTAAGGCATCGAAGCCCTCAGAGCCACTCTACATCCTCTGTACGGAGAAGGACGCTGTGCGTCTGACCGATCACTTCCGAGAGCTCCCCGCCGAACTTCAGCAGGCACTCTATTACCTTCCCATCGAGACGCAGATCCTCTACCGGCCCGAGGAATTCCGTCAGATGATCGAGAAGGTCGCTATCGCACTCCCTCATTCTCTGAGGGGTTAGCTCTAGAGGGAGGGAAGGGGATGATTGCTACTAGCTTCCCCCTTCATGCACCCTCGTATCCCATCATTCACTATGTCACGAACAGAGATTTCTTCCCTGGGGGAATTTGCCCTCATCAAGCGTCTTACTAAGGATTTCCCCCTCCATCATGAGAGTACCCGCCTAGGGGTGGGGGATGACGCAGCTGTCATTGCTTATCCTGAGGGACTACAGACGCTCCTCACGACGGATCTACTCTTGGAGGGGATCCACTTCGACCTGACCTATACGCCGCTACGTCACCTAGGCTACAAGGCCGCCGTAGGTAGCTTCTCCGATATCTATGCGATGAATGGCCATCCCCAGCAACTGACCTGCTCGATCGGGGTCTCGGCACGCTTTGCCGTCGAAGACCTAGAGGAGCTCTATGCAGGGCTTCGTCTGGCCTGTGAGCGCTATGGGGTAGATCTCGTGGGGGGAGATACGTCGGCGAGCCTCACGGGCCTCTGTATCAGCATCACCTGCCTTGGGGCTGCTCGTCCCGAAGAGATCGTGAGGAGAAGTGGCGCTAAGCCCACAGATCTCATCTGCGTCACAGGGAACCTCGGGGCGGCCTACATGGGTCTACAGCTCCTGGAGCGTGAGAAGCGAGTCTTCGCCGGACAGCAAGGGGACTTCGAGCCGGACTTCGCTGAGCATGAGTACATCCTCGAGCGTCAGCTTCGTCCCGAGGCACGCCAGGATATCATCCTTGCTCTCGCTCAGCAGGGCCTGCGCCCCACGGCTATGATCGACAGCTCCGATGGGCTGGCCTCCGAGCTCCTCCATATATCTAAGGAGAGTGGCGTAGGGATACGCATCTACGAAGACCGCCTACCTATCGATATCGAGACCCTGCGCATGGCCGAGGAACTCAAGATGTCTACCACGACCGTAGCGATGAATGGTGGGGAAGACTTCGAACTGATCTTCACCGTCCCGCTCGCCGAACTTGACCGACTCAAGGAGCTCGAAGGTATCCACATCATCGGGCATGTGACTCCCGAGACGCAGGGTTGCTATCTCGTCACGCCCGACGGGGCAGAGCTTCGCCTGAGGGCACAGGGTTGGCCCGAGGAAGAGTAGCGAAGGCGCCTAAGTTAGCGCTCAGATCTTCGCCCTTCGTCAAAGCCCCTGTCTTCGGGGGAAGTCCTCCGCTCATTCGAGGTCTTTCCCTCCATCCGATCCAATAAATAAAGGCTACTCCTCCACTCGGTGAGGGGTAGCCTTTAGTGTGCGTTGGTGTTGGGGGTGTAGTAGGGGCCTATATAATGGGGTCGTGTACCGGACGTAGCTGGCGACGCCAGTAGCGGAGTAGCTCCGTGTGGTCGCCTGATACGAGGTTCTCCTCGAGGAGATGGATGATCAGCTCTACCGACTCGTAGCATCCACGGTGGGCAGCTTGGTCGGCATAGTAGTACGAAGCGTCGTAGTCGATAGGGCCTCCACCTCCGGGGAGGAAGCTCTTAGCTACGATGAGGTAAGCGGGACCCGAACCAGCCTCCATCGCCTTCTTCAGGTAGGTGAGGGCGGTATCTTCGCTCTGCTCCACACCCTTCCCCTCTAGATAGAGGTGATAGAGCTGTAGGTAGGCATCGGAGAAGCCTCGCTCACCTGCAGCCTGGAGGTAGAAGAGCGCTTTGGGCGGTACGCCCTCACCTGCCTTCTCCTGGATCTGGATCAGTGCACTTGTGTAGAGCGCATGGGGATATCCCTGCTCGACAGCCTTGACGAGCCACTCGAGGGCGGGGCGGTCGGCCTCAGCCTCATGACCGGAGGAATAGTAGTCGAAGAGTAGGTACTGAGCTTCTGCATCGCCTCCTTCAGCCAGAGCACGCACCTCCTCGAGTGTGCGGGTGCCGAAGGGGGGCGGTGTCGGTAGGTCTATATGCTCGAGCGAGACGGAAGTATACGTGGTAGAGGTCGTGTGTGACTGGCTGGTAGCGGTTTCGGTCGTAGGGGACTGAGGGCGCTGCGTGCTCTCAGTCTTGCTGTGATTCGACTGAGATCCAAAGAGTCGCTTAGCTAGGCTAGTAAGGATGTTACCCATTGGAGTGGATGATGATTTTATAAAATTGGAGCTCCTTGGTGATGTATTTATTAAATAAGGAGCTTCTCATGTCGCAAAGATAAGGAAATACTCGGTTGTTTGTGTGGTTCTTCTCTATAAATTACCCTTGAGAAGGCAAATTGTCTCGTCTGAAGCCCTTCGACTCCTCTTCGGAGGGTGGCGCGGAAGGAAAAGGCAGTCCTCTTCGCTCCCTCCCCCAGGTGAAAAACCGAGCTTCATCAGAGCCTCTGCTTACTCCTCTGGAATGGGCTCTCGGCAGGGGGGGGAAACGACCCACGGTAGGTCGCTCTTAAAACCTACTGTGGGTCGTCTGACCGACCTACCGTGGGTCGCATCGACGACCTACCGTAGGTTTTTTTCGACCTCTGTCGTGGAGGCCTCGCAAAGCGGGTTGTGGAGCGGGCTGGCGCCAAGGGGAGCAGTCCCTTCAAAAAGGGTCGTTCGGAGTGATGGAATGGGAGTGCCCTTCGCTCGGTGCTCCGAGGGGAAGATTTCGGGCAGAAGAAGGGTGGGGGAGATGCCCTATTCTACAGAGGAATGGGTAGGGAAGAGGGGCGGGAGCTACCTATAATTAGGTGAGCTGAAGGGCGATATATCCCTACTCCTAGGTATTTATCTGGTAGGGTGATGGCTGTATCTTTGCTTGTGACTCTCCGTAGGGAGAGCTTAGAGCGCAAGAGATAAGACCAACATACACCGATTACCTATGAGTGACAAGCATCATGCTCCTCGTCGAAGCCGTCAGAGACGCTTCTTCTTCGGGGGGATTGCCCTCGCTTTAGTTGCCCTCATCGGCTACTTCGCTTGGGACCATTATGGCTCCACGACCCGCATTGCTCTGGTGAACTTCCCCGGCTATCAGTCCTCGGGGATCATACTCTCCAACGGGAGTAAGTACGTACGCTACGACGAACTCAAGCAGTCGGAGATCGACAAGTTCGACGACTACGACTGTGTGCTCGCCTTCGGGATGGGCTTGAAGTGGAACGAGGAGGAGCGAGCCCGAGTACAGGAGCTGGGCAAGAAAGGCCTCAAGCTCAAGGTGCTCTACGCCACTACGGAGGAGAACAAGATCTCCAGCCTCGACGAGCACCAAGACCAGCGGATCACCGAGTATCTGGAGAACGGTAATAAGAAGAACTACCGCTCCCTATCGCTCTACATACGTAAGTATATCGACGGGAAGAGCTGGTTCGCTCCTGAGCCTGATTCGGTAGCCCCTAGTTCGACCAATGTCTACTATCATCTGGACGAGAATGTAGCCTTCGAGAAGCTCGCCGACTATGAGGCCTACCTAAAGAAGATGGGCTACTATCATGAGGGAGCGAAGAAGGTGCTTCTCATCGGAGGACTTAATGACCCCTTCAGCGGGAACAAGCAGAATCTCGACAGCCTCATCACCAGCCTCGAGCGTGTGGGGCTCAATGTCTATCCTGTCGCTTCCTTCGCCGATCGTCTGCGCTTCATCAAGGAGGTCTCGCCCGACCTCATCATCCACTTCCCCCACGGACGTATCTCGATGATGGGCGGAGATCAGGTGGTCTCTTACCTGAAAGAGCGGAACATCCCCGTCATCGCTCCCCTGACGCTCATGACGAGCCAAGAGGAGTGGGAGAACGATCCACAGGGGATGATGGGGAGCTTCCTCTCCCAGACCATCGGCGTACCTGAGCTAGATGGTGCTATCTATCCCTATGTGCTTACCGTCGAGGAGAAGAATGCGGATGGCCTATATGTACTGAAGGCTATCCCTGAGCGCCTCAGGAAGCTCACCGAACTTGTACAGCGCTTCCTCTCCCTACAGACTAAGCCCAATAGCCAGAAACGCCTAGCGATCTACTACTTCAAGGGACCAGGCCAAGAGGCGCTCACCGCCCAAGGGCTGGAGGTCGTTCCTTCGCTCTACCACTTCCTGCAGCGCCTTCGCTCCGAGGGCTATGACCTCACGGGTCTTCCCGCCGATGAGAAGACCTTCGAGGAGCAGATCATGCGTGAAGGTCCCGTCATCCAGTCCATATCGGGTGGGCAGATGGAGCACTACCTCCAGACAGGGAATCCCGCCTGGACGAGTAAGGCCGTCTTCGATGAGTGGATCCAGCATGATCTGACCCCCAAGCAACTGAAGGAGCTTACTGACAAGTACGGAGCTAGCCCAGGGGCCTACATGGTGCGTAGCTCTAAGGCGGGGACACCCGAGCTAGCTACCACCCGTATCCAGTATGGCAATGTCGTGATCCTCCCTCAGCCTGTAGCAGGGATAGGTAGTGACAATTTCGCCATCGTCCACGGGGCGGGTGCTCCACCTCCTTACCCCTATATCGCTGCCTATCTCTGGGCACGACACACCTTCCAGGCAGATGCCCTTCTGCACTTCGGTACGCATGGTAGCCTGGAGTTCACCCCACAGAAGCAGGTAGCCCTCGGCGCTAGTGACTGGGGCGAAGCACTGGTAGCTCCCCTGCCTCACTTCTACTACTATACTATAGGTAATATAGGGGAGAGCATGATGGCGAAGCGTCGCTCCTATGCGAGCCTCATCTCCTATATCACGCCTGCCTTCGATGAGAGCAAGACCCGCCATACCTTCACCGATCTCCAGCAGGCGATAGAGAAGTACTATGACCTGAAGGATGCACGGGAGAAGGACGTGCAGAGCCTACAGGTGAAGAAGCTCGCCGTAGGTCTTGGTCTCCATCGTGAGCTACGCCTGGACTCGATCCTCACCAAGCCCTACACGGATAAGGAGGTAGAGCGTATCGACAACTTCGCTGAGGAGATCGCTTCGGAGAAGATCAATGGAGAGCTCTACACCACAGGGGTAGCTTACTCTCCGCAGAAGGTAGCTTCGACTGTCGTAGCTATGAGCGCTGACCCCATCGCCTACGCTAAGGCTCGCCTGGATCGTCTACACTCAAGCCAGCCCCTAGACAATACAAGCAATAAGCATCGCTTCTATAAGCTCTACCTCCAGCCTGCCCAGCAGATCGTCAGGAGCATCCTCTCCTCGGGCTCGGTCAGTGAGGCGCTCGTCCTCTCCTATGGAGGGATCACTCCGGCACAGCTGGCTCGTGCTCGTGAGCTGAATGCTCCCAAGAGCCGTGGGGGGATGATGGCGTCGATGATGGGCGCTAAGCCTAAGGAGGCTTCTGCTAAAAGTACCGAGGGTAAGAAGCCCGAAGTAGCCTCCTCAGAGAAGCCTACCCGCAAGCCTACTCGTCTGGAGCAGATGCGGGGTGAGATGCCTTCGGACAAGAAGGCTGGGGGACATCCTTCGGCGAAGTCGGCTACTGCATCAGAGCCCTCCAAGAAGGAGAAGGACGAAGCGGAAGCCATCACCGAACTGGAGCAAGCCATCCTTAACGTCATCAACTACCGAGACGCCCTACAGAAGAGTCCCCGTCTGGAGCTCGATGCGATGATCAACGCACTCAACGGGGGCTTCACTGCTCCATCACCAGGGGGAGACGCTGTAGCCAACCCTCGTGCCGTCCCTACAGGACGCAACCTCTACGCCGTGCGTGCCGAGAGTACACCCTCACAGCGTGCCTGGAGTCAGGGTGTACAGCTAGCGCAGCAGACGCTCCGTGCCTACAAGGAGCAGCACGGGAAGTACCCGACGAAGGTGAGCTATACCTTCTGGAGTAGTGAGTTCGTCGAGACCGAAGGAGTGACGATCGCTCAAGTGCTCTATATGCTCGGGGTGGAGCCTGTGCGTAGCCAGTTCGGCACGGTGGAGGATGTCCGTCTCATCCCTTCTTCAGAGCTGGGACGTCCCCGTATCGATGTCGTCATCCAGACCTCGGGTCAGTTCCGTGACCTAGCTGCTTCTCGCCTGGCACTCATCACTAAGGCGATCGAACTGGTAGCATCCCTGGGGAAGGAGGATCAGGCGAACTTCGTCGCCGAAGGCTCTGTAGCTACCGAGCGGGAGCTCGTAGAGCAAGGCCTCTCACCCAAGGAAGCTCGTGAGCTGGCCAACGTGCGCATCTTCGGCGGGATCAACGGCATGTACGGCACGGGTATTCAGGAGATGGTCACCGCTGGAGACAAGTGGGAGACGGAGCGAGAGATCGCTGACGTCTACCTCAACAATATGGGTGCTGCCTACACCGGTAAGAAGGAAGATTGGGGGAGATTCGTCAAGCCCCTCTTCCGTGCAGCACTGAAGAATACCGATGTCGTCGTACAGCCCCGACAGAATAATACCTGGGGTGCTCTGAGCCTCGACCATGTGTACGAGTTCATGGGTGGTCTTACGCTCTCCGTGCGCCAAGTCACGGGGAAGGATCCCGATACCTACCTCGCCGACTACCGCAATCACAGCAATATGCGGATGCAGGACCTCAAGGAGGCTATCGGCGTAGAGAGTCGTGCTACCGTGCTCAATCCCGAGTATGTCCGTGAGGTACTCTCTGGGGGAGCGACGAGTATAGCTGGCCTCAGTGAGATCGTCACCAATACCTATGGGTGGAATGTGATGAAGCCTGAGGTCATCGACAAGGAGCTCTGGGATCAGCTCTACGATATGTATATCCGTGACGTCAACAACCTCGGTGTCGCTAAGGCCTTCGAAGCGAAGAGTCCCGCTGCGATGGAGGCTATGACGGCAGTGATGCTTGAGACGGTTCGCAAGGGAATGTGGCAGGCCTCCCAGGAGCAGATCCATACCCTCGCCCAGCGCCATACCGAGGTCGTAGCTAAGTACGGACCATCGGGCGCAGGGATGTCTGCCGATAATAAGAAGCTCCGTGACTTCATCGCTCAGCACGTCTCCTCTGACGAGGCTCGCCAGTATCAGACCTCCATGAAGAAGCTGGACGAAGGCTCGGCTGCTACGAGTGTCGATGCTCAGAACGGCATGGTCATGAAGAAGGAGACCGTCTCCGATACCGCAGGCTCGGTGACCAAGAGCTTCAGCAGTCTCTGGGTCGTCGGTGGTGTCGCTGTCTTCTTCGTAGTGCTCCTGGTGGTACTGCGTCTCAAGCGCCGTCGTGATGAGGCATAGCGTACCTAAGACGCCCGCCCCCACCTACCCTAGACCTTCGCTCCGATGGAACTAGTCGTTCAGATCCTCATGCTCTTCGTCGCTCTTGGTACGGCCCTGCGCCTGACCTTCGAGCGAGGCTGGATCGCCCCGCTCCTCTTCGGTGCCGTGGCCTCGGTCTTCGTCTATCTGACCTATCCCTATGCTATAGAGCAGACGAAGACAGGGCTAGCTGGCTATATCGCCGATCGATCGCTGAGGGAGTACGCAGCTATCTTCATCTCGCTGGACGTAGCCCTCGTGGTAGGCTATAGCTTCTCACGCCTGACGAAGGCGCATACACACCGAGGTAGGGTAGTGAGCTTCTTGCTTCGCCTCTATCCTGGGGTCTTGCTCTTCCCCGTCCTCTTCTACCTACAGTCGACCCTGATCTTCGCCCTGCCAGGGGTAGACTTCGGGGTGGTCTCTCTCCTGCTTTCGCTGGGGACGCTCGTCCTCGTGCTGGGGTTGGTCTACCTCCTTCGCTTCCTCCTACCCGAGGAAGAGCTACGGCTGGAGGTGCTCTTCCTCGTCGAGCTCTTCATCTTCATCCTCGGCATCATCGCCTCGGTGGATGAGACGATACGCACAGCTCCCGAGCAGAGTCCCATCCAGTGGCGGGGGCTAGCACTTACGGCCGTCGTAGCACTCATCTGCTTCGTCGTCGGCTACTTCGCTCCCCGCATACGTCGTACACTCCGATCTAAGTAATATACATCATCCGCATCCATGGATCAGATCTCTAAGATTCTCTTCGTCATCTCCAACAGTCTGCTCATCCCAGACATCCTCTTCCTCATCCTGCTCTTCATACGGTCGCTCATCCTCGTCGGGAGCTTCTACAATAGCTTCATGCAGCGCCGTCGCCTCACGCAGCTCCTAGGGGATACCCGCCAGCTACGCTCGGATAATCTGGGCGAACTGCTGGAGCGCCTGCCGAAGATGAACCGCTCCCCCTTCGTCGATCATCTAGCGGATCTCCTCACCCGCCAAGGGCTGACCGAGGACTATGTCAACTATCAGCTCAGTAGCTATGAGAGTATCTGTGAGAAGGACCTCACCCTCTCCAAGCTCCTGACGAAGATAGGTCCTGTCCTCGGGCTCGTGGGGACGCTCATCTCGATGAGCCCTGCTCTTGTGGGGCTCTCCTCGGGGGATATCGGGGCGATGGCCTACAACATGCAGGTGGTCTTCGCTACGACGGTCGTCGGGCTCGTGATCAGTCTCATCGGCCTCATCACCCTGCAGTACAAGCAGCGCTGGTACACCAAGGATGTCGCTCTGCTGGAGTATGTCTCCTCGCTCCTCGTCGAACAGCCCAAGGCTTAGATCTATGGCACGCAAACCTCGTCGCCCCAACTGTCTGATGCAGGGCGAAGATACTGATCCGCTGACCGTCGTCGTCAACCTCTTCGATGTCGCTATGGTCTTCGCCGTCTCGCTCATGGTAGCGATGGTGATGAACATGAACATGACCGAGGTCTTCACCCAAGAGGACTTCTCTGTGGTGAAGAACCCCGGCAAGGAGAATATGGAGATCATCACGAAGAAGGGCGGGAAGATCGAGCGCTATACCCCGTCCAAGGACAAGGCCGATCAGTCCAGCTCCCGAGGGCGCCGTGTCGGCGTCGCCTACGAGATGGAGGATGGGCAAGTCTACTACGTCCCCGAGGAGGCGCTACCCGACACTCCGAAGCCCTGATCAGGCAGGCTCAGCGCCCGCCCTCCGATTGACCCCAAAAGGACCCTACGGTAGGTCGCCGATGCGACCTACCGTAGGTCGTCATCACGACCCACAGTAGGTTTTTTCGACGACCTACCGTGGGTCGTTTTTTTATCCCCTCCAGAGCGCCTGTTTAGACGGGATAAATCAAGCCTCGTCCTTCGCCCGAAGATCTGTGAGGAAGGAGCACACTCGGAGCCCTTGCTCGACACCCTATATTATACGTATCACGGCTCCGTGGAGCGCTCGGCTGAGCGAGGCTGGAGTCGGAGGGGTAGGGGCGGAGCGCTCCTAGTGCTCCTAGCGGGTGGTCGGGGGCTAATACCTATTGTGGAATCAAAACTTCTCCTTATCTTTGCGACCAGGAAAACCCCTCAAGGGGGGTGTCTCAACCCTGCGGTAGTAGCTCAGTTGGTAGAGCATCAGCTTCCCAAGCTGAGGGTCACGAGTTCGAGCCTCGCCTACCGCTCACCATGTGAGGGGGTATTCTTCTCTTTTCTGAGAGAGGGATATCCCCTCGCTATTTGCTACATACACTACACTCTAAGTTCGTTCACCTAATGATGACCACTCCACTGCTCGGGATCGACTTTGGTCAGATCGCCTCGGCGATAGGCCGAGAGTTCAGCCTCTTCAGTCTCGATGAGATCTACAAATCGTTCTTCACCCTCTTCGTGACGATCGATATCATCGGAGCTATCCCCATCATCCTCTCGCTCAAGGCGAAGGGGAAGACCTACCAATCCTCCCAAGTAGGGATCTACTCGGGGATCATCCTCTTGGCCTTCCTGCTCGTCGGGGAGCCTCTCTTGGGATCCTTCGGGGCAGACATCTCGACCTTCGGGGTCGCAGGGGGTATTGTACTCTTCGTGATGGCTGTGGAGATGATCTTCGGGATCGAGATATTCAAGTCGGAGGATGACTCTAGTGGCAATACGACCTTCGTCCCGCTGGTCTTCCCCCTCTTCGCTGGGGCAGCTTCCTTCACGACGCTCCTGACGCTTCGCTCGGCAGGGATCGCTATGATCAACCTAGCGCTGAGCATCGTCTTCAACATGGTCCTCGTCTATCTCGTCCTACGGTACGTGTCGATCCTCGACCGTATGCTCGGCAAGAACGGGGTCTACATCCTGCGTAAGTTCTTCGGGGTCGTCCTGCTGGCGATCTCGGTGAAGTTCATCACGAAGAATCTGATCGAGGTCATCGCTATGGTCCAGCAGGGTGTAGCGGCTCTTGGTCAATAGGCTCGCTACTTCGCCGAGTGAGCCCTCCCCTCTCCGAAGGGGGAGATATGCGTGCACGGATCCCGTCGGTGTACGCATATCTAGTCGTATATCCACAAATGATTTAGAACAAGAAACGGAATAATATGAAGTATGGATTTGTCAAGGTAGCAGCTGCCGTCCCCTTTGTGCGGGTGGCTGACTGTGCCTACAATGTCAGTCGCATCGAAGCGCAGATCCTGGAGGCCGAGGCTAAGGGGGTAGAGATCATCACCTTCCCTGAGCTCTCCATCACAGGCTACACGTGTGGAGACCTCTTCCTGCGCTCCTTCCTCAACGATCAGGCTGAAGCTGCCCTGCTGGATCTGGCTGAGCGTACGGCTCACACCTCGGTGCTCATCATCGTGGGGATGCCTATACGTATCGAGTCCCAGCTCTTCAATGCGGCTGTCGTCCTGCAGTCGGGGCAGATCCTCGGGGCTATCCCCAAGACCTACCTGCCGAACTACCGAGAGTTCCAGGAGGCACGCTGGTTCGCTGCCGCTCGAGACCTACAGCTGGCACACGTGCAGATCGGTCGCTTCCGAGTACCCATCGGGCACAATGTCCTCTTCCGTGCCGGTAAGCTGGCCATCGGGATCGAGATCTGCGAAGATATGTGGACGCCCTACACCCCGGGGACACGCCTGGCACTCTACGGCGCACAGATCATCTTCAACCTCTCGGCGAGCAATGAGCTGGCAGGGAAGAATACCTACCTACGCTCCCTGATCAGCGGACTCTCCTCGCAGAACCTCTGCGGCTATGTCTATGCTTCTGCTGGCTATGGAGAGAGCTCCACGGATACGGTCTTCACGGGTAAGGCCTTCATCGCCGAGATAGGTAAGATCCTCGTCGAGACGTCCCGCTTCGTCTATGAGGAGCGTCTCATCATCAGCGATATCGATGTGATGTGCATCAACAACAATCGCATGATGACCAATAGCTTCAACGACTCTGTGGTCGACCACACCGAGCGAGGTCTCCTGACCGAGATACCCTTCACCCTGCGTACGCACGAGGAGTCGCACGATGTGGATCGCAAGATCGATCAGAACCCCTTCCTCCCCGTGAGCCGTCGCCGAGATGAGCGTGCCGAGGAGATGTTCGATATCCAGGTCTGTGGCCTCTCCCAGCGTATGCGCTTCATCGGAGCTCGCCACGCCGTCATCGGGATCTCTGGGGGACTAGACTCGACGCTGGCTCTGCTGGTCACCGTGGCTACCTTCGACGCTATGGGCTTGCCTCGTGAGGGGATCATCGGGGTGACGATGCCTGGCCTAGGGACGAGCACCCATACCAAGGATAATGCCCTAGAGCTGATGAAGCGCCTCGGTATCACTTCGCTCACCATCGATATCACCGAGGCTTGCCTCCAGCACTTCGCTGCCATCGGTCATGACCCCCAGGTGCAGGATGTCGTCTATGAGAATACCCAGGCTCGTGAGCGCACACAGATACTGATGGATCTGGCCAACAAGTACAATGCTCCCGTCATCGGTACCGGTGACCTCTCCGAGCTAGCACTAGGCTGGTGCACGTACAACGGCGATCACATGTCGATGTATTCGGTCAATGCAGGCGTGCCGAAGACAGCGGTGCAGATCATCGTCTCCCGCCTGGCGGAGATAGAGCGATTCGGGGCAGAGCTCTCCGAAGTCCTTCGCTCGATCGTCGCCACTCCTATCTCTCCCGAGCTGAAGCCTACCGACGAAGCTGGGGGTATCGACCAGAAGACCGAAGACCTCGTCGGGCCCTATGAGCTCCATGACTTCTTCCTCTACAATTTCCTCGGCTACGGCTATGATCCCGAGAAGATCTTCTACCTGGCTAAGGTGGCCTTCGAGGGTAAGTATGAGCCGAAGGTCATCAAGCGCTGGCTACGGGAGTTCTATCGCCGTTTCTTCGCCCAGCAGTACAAGCGAAACTGCATGCCTGATGGACCTAAGGTGGCGGCTGTGAGTCTCTCCCCCAGAGGCTACTGGCGCATGCCGAGCGACGTCTCCCCAAAGGCTTGGCTCGCCGCTGTAGATGCCCTGTCTGACGAGGACTAGCAAACTATTTTCGAAGCTATAGTATCGGTACGTTTTTTTTGTACATTTGTACCCGGCTTCCCACCCGTACTGGGCTTCATGGCGAAGACTGCTGACGGGAGAGCCACTAATACAATAGTACGATTATGAAGAAAGTATTTGTTTCATTCGCAGTACTGGCACTGGCACTGGCCTCTTGCCAAGGTAACACGGAGGCATCGCAGAGCGATAGCCTGAATCAGGACT
>ERZ772956.513-NODE-513-length-28730-cov-8.830933_pt1 | contig 28730 bp, 23 predicted proteins | sample MGYA00580683_ERZ772956 | MGnify/ENA primary metagenome ERZ772956 (study PRJEB29015, sample SAMEA2738077) | human oral metagenome | biome: human oral; feature: human-associated habitat; material: saliva | place: China | collected 2212 ... | reverse complement strand
TATCAGTAAGTTCTTCACTAGTAAGACCCATTCTATCAGCCCCCATTGCTATTAAAGCTGATTCTCCACCTTGATATCCTAATGCTAATGTTGCTACTTTACCACGTTGCCTTAAGCTATACTCAGGATTACCTTTTGAGATTTTATCAATCGGAACATTAAACATCTGACTTGCTGTTGCTTCATAGATTTTACCGTGTGTTGCAAATACTTCATTGACCCATTCTTCTCCAGCTAACCAAGCAATTACACGTGCTTCAATAGCACTAAAATCACTTATTATAAACTTATCCTTACTAGCAATAAATGCTGTTCTTACTAATTGGCTTAGAGTGTCAGGCACATTACCATATAGAAGTTTCAAAGCTTCATAATTACCAGCTTTTGCAAAACTTCTAGCTGTGTCTAGCGTATCTATGTAGTTTCTAGGTAAGTTTTGAACTTGAACAAGTCAACCAGCCCAACGACCAGTCCTGTTAGCCCCGTAGAATTGTAACAGCCCACGAACTCTATCATCTTTACACATCGCATTTTCCATAGCTGAATATTTACTAACACTTGTCTTTCCTAACTGCTGCCTTATCTCTAAAACTCTTTTAACTTTCAAAGGTAAATTATCTCTTGATAATAAATCAGAAATAACATCTTTTGTTAATCCGTCAAGTTCTTCACCTAATTGACTTTCAACCCAAGATTTAAGTTGGCTAACACTATTTGGATTTTCAAGTTCAGTAATTTTAAAAGCTTCCTCTGTTAAATTATTAGTACTTTCAGAATCGATAGAAAGCACACCATTTACTAACGCTCTATCCACCATTACTCCGTTAGCGTTCATTAGAATATCCATCTCCCAAAGTTTTTGTTCTTTAGATGGGACTTCAAAAGCTTTTATATATTGATAAATTTCCTGAGCCTTTTAACGACTCATGATTAACTAAAGCAACTTCTAATAACCCCTGTGTTCCTGGTGCTACCTCAACCACATGTATTACTCCATCTTTATTTCCTGTTAAATATAAACCACTGTCTTTTACTATAGTTTTCTTTATATTAACTCCATATCCTAAAGGTATACCTTCATCTTCATGGATTCCTGTAAATATCATTCCTACTTCATAAGATGTTCCCTTAGCATGAATTACGTAATATCCTGGATCTAAAAGTTCTCTAATAACTACATTTGTTTGTCCTACTAAAAGCTGTTTGTAATATATTTCTTCTCCTTTAAAACTAAATTTTCCAAAATTTATTTTATCATAATTTCCAGTATATGATATTGCCTTTCCTTTTTTGTTAGTAGAAGTAACTTTACTGCTAACTGCTTCTGTACTAGGGTGTCCCAAAACGTTCAAATCTGTTGAAGGTGTAATAGATTCTTCTTGTGATTTTGAGTTCATCTTTTTTTCCTTAGGCTGATTACCTAATTTACCATCCATCGCATTATCTATAGTTCTATTAACTTTACTAGAGATATTGCTCTGAACTGTGTTAACAGCTCCATTCACTATCCGTTGACCTATATTTGATAACCACCCAGCATTTGATATTTGCGTTACTGTAATTAAAATAGCTATTGCCATTACTTTTGTCATTCTTCTCATGACAATCACTCTCCTTTTTTTAAATTTTAAATCTAAAATTTTATAATACGACCAATATTAATTGAGATTTCTCATCTCTTTTCTTAATTATATAATAGCATATAGTTGTAGTTATGTAAAGTGTTTTTTTGTTTTTTTAATGCTTTTTTACATTTTCTATTAAAAAAGAACTCTAATTTCTTAGAGTTCTTATTTTTTTAGAAAGTTTTTAAGTATTTTTTAGACTACTTTTGTCTTTTTCTTATTATCATCACTATTACAACTGTTGTTGTTAATACTACTGCTACTGATGAAGCTATTAGAAGTGCATTCTTTCTAATGTATTCTAGTGTTCTTGCTTCATTTAGCCCTGTTGGTGGTGATAATGTTACTATTTCTGTTGCTGCTGATCCTGTTGATTCTGCTGCTACCATATATGCTCTGTCTAAGTTATTTTCCTTAGAAGTTGTGTTTCCTGGTTTTCCTTTTCCTGGAAGTGTTCCATCTCCTAATTGGTTTACCTTATCCATCTCTGTTATCATAATTCCTGGTGTGAACTCTGTTCTACGACCATTACTTGTATGATATGTTAATACTTCTGCCATATTTTGGAATGTTAAGTCATTTGATGTTGAACTTCCTGATGATGTTCTATCTGTTCTTATATTCCATGTTCTTACGAAGTCATCTTCTTTTGGAGAGTTAGCATAACCATTTTGGTTTTTGTATACTCTTTCAATTGTAGCATATGGATCTACTGGACTTATATATGTTGATGATTCTTTTAACACTAATAGGTTTGATCTAGTATTGTTATTTGTAGAATTTTGTTTATCAGAAACTTCTTCTATATATCTAATACCGTTTTCATCAACATAGTTAGCTTCCTTAGCTGTTTCATCATTCTTAACTCCATTAATTAATCCTTTTAAATCAGCCTTGTTTGCTGCTGTCCAAGCTGCATTTTCAGCATCTCCAGCATTAACAGTTGCACCATTGTCTACTATATCTAATAATTGTCTAATCTTAATCTTAGCCTTTTCATTTTCAGTTAAAGGAGTATTTCCTTTAGCTATATAGTATTCAGGTCCTACGTATTTACCGTAGTTGTATCTAGCCATACCTTGGTGAGCAAGTCTACCAAGAGTTTGAGCTTGTTCATCTGGCATACCAGTCTTGTATGCTTCTTCTCTATACTTATTAGTATCTTCGATACTAGTATCTATAGTTCTATCTAATTGACTTAAGTTATATGCATAAATACCATATCTAACTTTAATAGTAGCATCTTGCATTACACTATCGTCAATGTTTATATATCTAAATCCTGCTTTAACAGATTTTCTTTGGTTTTCATCTTTAGCTTTACCATCAGTAAGTTCAGTTCTATCAAGAGATAGTACTAAGTCTTGACCTTTAGAGTTATCAGTATCTAATTCTCTAGACACTTTTAATCTAGCGTAAAGTTCTTCATGTCCACCATAATTTACATTATTTAAGTTACCAACTTCTGCTTTATCTATCTTAGATTTAATATTGTATTTTAAGTTTATAGGTTCTTGACCGTCTGCTGTGTTAATTACAATATTTGTAATTTCTTTGTTTAAAACAATCTTACTTTCTGGTCTTTGAACTATACCTAAGTTTACATTCTTAACATTGTAATCAGTATTTTCGAACTTGTTGTTAGCATTTTGCTTGTTCTTGTATATACCTTCAATGTAGTAGATGTCGCTTAATTCATTTAATATTACTGCTGAACCTGGTTTAGATTTTTGTAATTTTTCGTAATATTCAATACTAAAGTTAATCTTAGGTGTTGTAGCATTCATACTAGTATATGTATGAGCTAGTTTTAATTTTTCATTATCAATACTGTTTCTATCTGCTGTAGTAAATACATTTAATGTATCAACAACATTGTTTTTGAATGTATCAATATTCTTAGTTACTTGAACTCTTCTACCTTCGTCATCTCTTGCATATGATAAGTTTTGAGTTTCTTTGTTTTCGTCCTTATCTTTAGCAAGCCATGTAGTATTTAAATTACTTTCTTGTTTGTCATTTGCATAGAATTGAGTAGTTTTAAATGATTCACCGTTATACCATTTAACTTTTCTGTCCTTGTTATCATCTTTAACAGTTTCAACAAGTTCATCTCTTGATATTGCTGCGTTTTGTACAGCGTTAAGGATATTTCTTCCTTGGTTATTCTTATCTGCAAATACTTTAGTTAAGTTTTCTTTAGAAGGTGAAGAATAATTTAAGCTAACCACGAAGTTACCTGCTGGAACTCCAGTAAACTTGTATTCACCTTTTTCATTAGTCTTAACATTTGATTCAAAACCTGTAACACCTTTAAGGCTCATTTCGATATCACCTGTTTCAGATTTAATTTGTTCTGGCCATACGAAACCTAAGTCGAAGTATGGTAGACCATTTCTTACATCAGCATATCTTAAGTTTGGTTTATCATCAATTTGTCTAGCTTTGAAAGATAATCTTTCTTCTAGAGTTACTGGTTGGTTTGGAATACCTTTTTCGTTTGAAGTCATCTTACCATCACCAGTTAAAATTCCTCTGTTTAATGTGTTTTGTTTATCTTCCCAAACAGTACCTGTAAGTTCTCTTGAAACTTTTTCTTTAGCTCCTTCAGGTATTCTAATGTTAATACCTGGTGCATCATCAGTATCGTCTTCGATTACGTACTTACCGTCTTTTGACTTGTTTGTAGTGAAGTTAGATGGAGCAGAGTCTCTATCTATCTTACCAGAATATGTACCAGTGTGAACATTATATGATGCAAAAGCACCTATTTCTGCTACGTTAGTAAAGTCACCAAGTTCTAAAGCATTTTTAAGTACCTTAATACCATCTTCTTTACCAATCTTATCTTTAAGTTCACCTAAGTCTTTTTGACTTACGTTTTGAACTTGAAGAGCATTCTTAACTCTGTATGTATTAAATACATCAGCTCTTTCACCAGGTTTTAGCATAAATCCTGCGTTTTCGATTGTTCCTTCTGTTTGAGTTGTAGTGTAATCACCACTTTGTGCTGGAACTCTATCATTAGATGTAGACCATTTTAATTCTTTTAATTTAGCTTGATCAGCTTGAGAAAGATCTAGTTTAGAGATAGGTTCTTCTTTACCGTGTACCAAGTATTTACTTACTGGTATAGTAGTTTGAGTTCCTTTAAGGTCAATACCTTCTTTTTCTATATTTGTATTTGGATCTAATTGAACTTCTTTCTTAATTTCAGTTTGAACTAGTTCCATCTTGTTTGTATGTATATCATTTAATTGTGATATGTATACTGCATCAACAGGCGAACTGTTAATAACTTGTATCTTGTATGTTAAGAATACATCTACCTGTCTAGTATCATCGTGATTTCCTCTATTTGGATCAGTATTCTTAGGAGATTTATCTAGAGATTTTTCATAATCAATTTCTTCTTTAAGAAGTTTTAGAACTTCTGGGTTAGAAGTATACATTGATGTTCTGTATATATAGTCTGTCTTATATATATCTAAGAATCTTTGTGTCTTATATGCATCTCTATTTTTTTGAAGGTTTTCCATTTCAACATCTATAGTTCTACCAAGACCTTTTTGTTTTTCAGCTTCTGATAGATATTCATCATATAATGTTTTGTATAGGTAGTTATATGCTTTCTTGTTAGCGATAACAAGTGCACTATTTAATTCTTTAGTTGTTTCCATATCAACATGTCTTCTCTTTAATCCAAGATTAATTTCATTCATGTATGATCTTTGGCTATAGTATACACCAGCATATTGTCCGTAAGAACCATCAACTGATTCATCAGTAGCTTCTCCTGTTGAGTTTCCTCCAGTGCTTCCACCGATTGATTTCCAGATTAGGTTATCATGTTTTCCATCTTTTATAATGTTTTCCCATTTTCCTAAATCTATTCCACCTTCTTTGTATATACTTTCCCAAACTTTAGAAATGTCAACTTTTCCATTGTTTAGTAAGTCACTTATAGTAGATCCTGCTACTCCTGATTGACTTAATACTTGATTTAACATGTCTTTAACATCTTTATTAACATTTATATCAAATCCTGCTACATTTACATTTATGCTTCCTGTTTTAGCAAGGTCATCAATAATACTTGCTGCTAAAGCTCCCTTGTCTATAGCTTTTTCTAAGCTAGATCCTGAAACTTTACCATTGTTTCCTATTTCCCCTAATACAGTTCCTGCATATTTACCAGTTTGTCCTTTAACAACATCTTGCCAACTAACTTCACTAGTATTTGGAGCTGTCTTAACTTTAAGTCCTAAAGCTTTTGATATTTCTTCATTAATTTGTTCTGCTGTTTTACCTGTTTTTGCTTGTGCTGCTGCTGTATTAATATTTAGACCGTTTTCATATAGTACTAGACCCTTATTTCTCATATCAGCAACCATATCTTCTATTGACATATTGTCTGGATAATTAGTTGGTATTCTATCATCTTCAATGTCAACTCTGATTCCTGTTTTCTTTTCAATCCAGTCAGTAAGTTTGTTTGATACTCTAGTTTCTTTTAATATTTCTGTAACTATTTCTGCCTTACTTCCACCGTTTTTTATTATTTCATCAATCTTTTGTCCTGAAACAAGTCCTTTTTCGATCATTGTTCTTAATGTATTAGTTGCTTTATCTACTTTAGATAATACTTTTTCTAATGGATTCTTCTTAATAGCTCCAAGGTCTACAAGATCATCTAATAGTGCACCAGTTAATTTACCATACCCTATAACTTGTTCTAATACTTCAGATGCTTTAACACCTGCATTTTGTATTTTACCCCATAATGTGCTATTGTTTGCTGCATTAGATATTACCCTATTTCCAGCTCCACCAAATATGTTATTCCACCAAGAACCAGCATTTCCACCGTTTCTGTTGTTTAATCCATTGTTTGATGGTAATATTCCGTTTGCTCCATTTAAAGAACCAGTATTTCCAAGTTTGTTTAATACATTATTAGCAAACCTATTTACACCACTTCCATTATTAGTAGGTGCATTTGTTCCAGTTATATTACTATTTCCACCTGTTCTGTCATCATAGTATCCATTATTATCATATACTATTTGTTCATTTGTAGGTAGATTCATACCTAGGAACATAGTTGATGCTTCTATGAAGTCATTGAAGTATGCTTCATCTAAAGCTCTACCATTTGTTTTCTTCATTTGGTAATCACTCTTAAATCTTTGAGTTGTTGTACCTGATGTAGTTTGTGTACCTTTGTAGTCTAATTTAGTCTTAGTATTTGTTCTATTACCATTAGTATCTACACCTTGTGCTGAACCTTGAGTATTTAAAGAACCATCTTGTTCTTTACCACCAGTTATTTCAGCGTGTTTTCTATTATATTCTTCTCTATCTGTATAGTTTTCTATAGCAAATGAAGAGTTTAAATATTTTTTCTTTTCTTCTGTTGATGTTGTATTGTATATTGATTGTCCATCTTTAAATACTTCTGTATTTACTCTCTTTCCATTATCAATATTATTTTCTTCAGTTTGAAGTGGCATTACTGGTTCATACATTATTCCATCAAAATCAAATGTTGCATCAAATAATATTGCATAATTCTTGCTATTTGAAACTCCACCAATTTCTTGTAATTCTCTTGTATTGAAACCTACGTCATGGATATCAAATCCACCCCAGTTACCATTTTCATCTGTTATTATTGGATTAGCAGTTATATCTACTAATTCTCCTGTATCTCTTCTATATACTCTTGCAACTTCTTTTCTAATTATTCTCTTAACTGATTTGTTAGCGTTTAATTCAACGAAGTTTCTGTGTATTCTTACTCTAACACCAGCAATACCTTTTTCACTACCTTTATTTGAAATGAGAATATCGATTCGGACAATCAAAAGTAAGAGGAACTTCATTATGAGGCTCCTCTTTTTCTATGCTCGCTCCAACATCTATTTTATTATTGTGTTATGCTAAAATAGCATATAAATTAATGCCGTCCAGCTTTATTCAGCTCGACAAGCTGAAATCTGTTTACTTACGGTATTCCTCTACTTTAGATTCATACTTTTTTAAAAGTTCCCGTGAGTAAACTTTTTCATGTGTCGAGTTTCTAACTTCTTTCCAGAGAATAGCTGCAACTTTTAACTTATTAGAATAACAATCGCTCAATTCATCTAAACAAAAGTCTTTTAGAAACTGATTCCATTGGCAAGCCGAACTATCATACTTGGCATAATCTGACTCACCATAATATATTTTAATCATATCTTGAATAGTGAATGTTATATCTTTATCCCTTTTTACTTTTCGCCAAGCCGTTGCCATATCAGCACTAAATTTAAACGGACTAATCCCTGTTACAGCTGAAAAATAATCTCGAAATTTTTGGTTAAAAGAAAAACCACAGTTAAGTAACGGAGTCTCCAAGGTTATCACTTCGACTTGACTTTTGTTTCCTGTCTTCAAAAATTTTTCTACTTTATTTCCCCTAAAATATTGTTCGATAATATAGTTCAATTCTTGCTTCGTACATCTATACTCTAATCCAAGGGACTTACAAATTTGTGAAAGTTCTTCTCGATACCAATAGTATCTATTAAATTCTTCAAATGATTTTATCTCTCGAAAATCAGGTCTTTTTTCTCCCATATGCACACCTTAATAAATTCAAATTTGTCAGACAATCAATTTACTTGCTAACTTGTAAACCCGTCTTATCACTTTACTTTCTAAGTTCCAGCTATCGAGCTCAATTTTAAGCAACTCTGGAAATTTCTTACTAATATCCCTTAAAGCATTTCCAACCGCTTTTCTCTCATATTCTTTTAAGTTTGCAATCTTTCAATAGCTTCATTCGGATTTCCTTAAACTATGATCTACTCGTCTATATTCTTAACCCCTCTACGACTGCTCTCCTTGTATTAGGATTGAATAGCCGGAATACAATCATAACTGCTCATATTATATCATTATTTCTATCGACTTCAAATCCTTCAAAAAAGTGTGTGAAAATGGGTAAAATTTGGAAAAAAGTTCGCAGAAAGAAGCAAGAAAACCCTTACTTTTGAAAATCTTCATTTTAATGCAATAAACTTTGACAGATGCTCTACTAGCCTTTATAATAGTATTATTACTAAAATTAGGGAGAGTATGTCCATGCCAAATAATGAAGAGAACAAAGGTATGTTTCGTAATTTTTTAGGTGGCTTTAAGCGTCTTATAAAAGGAGAAGAGGACGAATCATCCACTTCTGCGGTTCATAACAACGAAGGAAGTAACCCACAAGTCAATGTGAACCCAGAAGATAGAGAAAATTTCCTCATTGAGAAAGCTTTGGAATCGATCCAATACTACGACCGCTTGGATGTTATGAATATCGGTGGAGAAGAAGTAGACGAATCTCCAGCTGTAGAAAGTGAAGCTAGTCTGGAGCAGGAAAAAATGGCAGCGAAAAGCCAGGCAGCTAGCACGACAGAATCTACTGAGACAAACATTTCTTCAGATTCTATGAAAAAGAGGGGCTTGAAGAGCACTGCTGATTCAATATCTCTATCATTAAGTATAGAAAGTAAAAAGGCTTCTCGTAGTTTAGAAGTAACCGAATCACAGACACAAAGTTTGGAAGTTGGGCAATCTGACAGCAAGGAAACGGATACTTCTGCTAGCTTGTCAATTGCGCAAAGTCATGCCTTCGAGCAATCAATCCTTGAAGAAAATAGAGCGTCGCTGAGCTTATCAATTTTTGAGTCTGTATCTCAAAGCATGGCCGCTGAAGAGTCTCTCAGTGCGGACAACGAGGCGTCTACTAGCTTGTCCGTGGCAGAATCTGTATCGCAAAGCATCGCGATTCAAGAATCGATCAGCGCGGAATTCGAAGCATCTAAGAGCTTGTCGATTGCTGAATCTGTGTCTCAAAGCATTGCCATCCAAAAATCAATCAGCGCAGAAATCGAAGCATCTAACAGCTTGTCTATCGCTAAATCTGTGTCTCAAAGTATCGCGATTCAGGAATCCATTAGCGCAGAATTGGAAACGTCGCTGAGCTTATCCGTGGCGGAGTCTGTATCTCAAAGCATTGCAGTTCAAGAATCTATCAGTGCGGAAATCGAAGCATCTAACAGCTTATCTGTAGCTGAGTCGGTTTCTCAAAGTATTGCCATTCAAGAATCAATCAGCGCGGAATTGGTAGCATCGTTGAGCCTATCTGTAGCTGAATCTGTATCTCAAAGCATTGCTATCCAAGAATCAATCAGCGCAGAATTCGAAGCGTCTAAGAGCTTGTCCGTGGCGGAGTCTATTTCTCAGAGCGTTGCCATCCAAGAATCGATTAGTGCGGAATTGGTAGCATCGTTGAGCCTATCTGTAGCAGAGTCCGTTTCTCAAAGTATCGTGATTCAAGAATCAATCAGTGCGGAAATCGAAGCATCTACTAGCTTGTCGGTGGCGGAATCGGTGTCACAAAGCATTGCAGTCCAAGAATCTATCAGCGCTGAAATCGAAGCGTCTAAGAGCTTGTCCGTGGCGGAGTCAGTTTCGCAAAGCATTGCTATCCAAGAATCGATCAGCGCAGAAGTCGAAGCATCTACTAGCTTGTCGTTGGCGGAATCTGTGGCTCAAAGTATCGCAATTCAGGAATCCATTAGCGCAGAATTGGAAACGTCTAACAGCTTGTCCGTGGCGGAATCGGTGTCTCAAAGCATTGCTATCCAAGAATCAATCAGTGCAGAAATCGAAGCGTCTACTAGTCTGTCGATAGCTGAATCTGTATCTCAAAGCATTGCTATTGAAGAATCAATCAGTGCAGAGAACGAAGCATCTACAAGCTTGTCTGTAGAGGAATCCCAAGTCTTAGATAGAGCTATTGAACAGTCTATTATCACGGAAAACGAAGTGTCTACGAGCTTGTCTATCGTAGAATCAGAGGCGCTAAGCAAAGCAATTAAACAATCTATTAGTGCAGAAAATGAAGCGTCTATCAGCCTGTCTGTGGCTGAATCCCAAGCCTTAAGTCGAGCAATTGAACAATCTATTAGCGCGGAGAACGAGGCATCGCTAAGCCTATCTGTTACTGAAAATGAAATTCAAAGCATCGCTATTGAACAGTCTATCAGCCTAGAAAATGAAGTATCTACTAACCTGTCTATGGCAGAATCTCAAGCGAAAAGCGTAGCCATCGAGCAGTCTATCAGCTTGGAACAAGAACAGTCACGCAGCCTGTCTATCGCGGAATCGCAATCACAACATGCGGCGGTGGAACAATCCCGCAATCTGGAACAGGAATATTCATACAGTTTGGCAGCTGCGGAATCTAGAGCCAAAAGAGATACTATTGAGCAGTCTACCAGCTTGGAGCAAGAACAATCATTTAGTTTATCTACTGCAGAATCTAAAATCCTCAGCAGAGCCGTTGAACAATCAATCAGCGTCGAACAGGATCATTCATTCAGCATTTACCTTGCCCAATCTGAAGCACACAGCACTATTATTGAGCAGTCTATCAGCCTAGAGCAAGAACAGTCACGCAGCCTGTCTATTGCTGAATCACAATCACAAAGTATCGCTATTGAGCAATCAATGAGCGTGGAAAGAGAGCGTTCAATCAGTCTATCTATCGCTGAATCGCAATCACAAAGAATGATTATTGAACAATCAATCAGTGCAGAGAGAGCCCATTCGATCAGTCTGTCTGCTGCCGTATATCAATCGCAAAGCATGGCTTCTGAGTTTACTACTGTCACACAGAATCTATCAACCTTGGCCATGATTACTAAGAGACATAAAAAATAAGCTCAGAACAAGCAGCGAATGAATACTGAAAGGAACTAATATGATTAGAAATATTCTATCAAGTAATGGTAAAAGTCTAGGAATCACCGACATTCTACCCCAGTATGGTGAAGACTATCGTCTCTCTGTCATGGACGGAACAATTGACTATCGAACAATTCCCCTAGGAGCCTACGATCTGTTCAAACAAGGCTCCAGCAAACAGGATTATCTGGCAGACATTGAAAAAATTAAAACAATGGGCTTCAATACCTACCAGCTGTCCTTTTCATGGACTCGCCTCTTCCCGACAGGAGAAGAGCGGAGACCCGATGCTAAGGTCCTTGCTTTCTATGAGTCAATTATCGATGCACTGCTCGAAAACGACATCGAACCAATTGTAAGCCTGTCTCATTTCGATTTCCCGCTTCATTTGTATGAAAAATACGGAGCATGGAAAAGTCGGCAAATGATTGCCCTATATGAAAAGTATTGCGAAGCCGTTTTGACCCACTTTAAAGAAAAAGTCACCTACTGGATCACCTTTAAAGAAATGAGCGCTCTTTCCTATTTGCCATTCTTGGGCGCTGGGCTACACTTTGACAGCACGGAAAACCAGGAACAACAAATTTGGCTGGCTGCTCACCATCAGCTAATCGCATCCGCGAACGTGGTTAAGCTCGGTCAAACTATCAATCCAACCTTCCAATTTGGTAGCTTGATTACCATCAATAGTGACTCCCACCAAGAAAATCACTCAGCTACTGATGCCTTGGGCCATGAGCTGAACAGACGTAAAAACTACATTTTTACAGATGTGCAGACCAAGGGCCACTATCCAAACCACTTCCTTCGCTACATTGAGCGAAATCAGCTGGATCTGGGCATTACGGAAGAGGATGTCTTCGCCTTAAGAGAAGGCATCGTGGACTTTGTCGCCTTCTCACATTATGCGGCGGAAAATATCCAAGATTTGTTTACCAACAAATATGTCCGCAAAAATGTAGAAACTTGCCTTGCGCAACCTGTTCTTCTTCGGATTGCCATGTCTGAGCTATATGAGCGCTACCACAAGCCTCTGTTGGTCATTGAGACTTGTTCTGAGGTCTCTGACCACCCGCAATTAGCTAAGAATATTCAAGACAACGTTCAAGAAATTATTAAATCCGTTAAGATTGACGGGATTGAGTTGCTTGGCTACACACCATTTAGCTGGAGCGATGTAAACATCTAAGATCCAGTCCCAAGTTCAAAACATAGAAAAAATCTCCCTACGAAAGTGGACAGCCACTTGTGGGGAGATTTTTTGATGTTTTAGAATAGAAATCAAAGCCTTACTCTTTTCCTTTGCTATCTCTAAAAATCCGATAGCTAGTCTCAGCGACAGGCAGGCCGATGATGATGTGCATATCGCCTGTAATTGAGCGAATAAAGCGAGGATCCAACTCCTGAAAACCGTAAGCACCCGCCTTATCCAGCGGACGCTTGTCATGCAGATAGGCCTCGATGATAGGCTCTAATTCTGGGTAATAATCTACAAAGTCCACCTGCGCCACGGTGTAAAAGACTTCTAGAAAACCCTGCATACGTAGACAGACCGAGGTCACTACATGGTGGCTCTTGCCAAAGTAAGAGCGAAACATCCGACTGGCTTCAGCTAAATCCTGTGGTTTATTGTAAATCTGACCATCCACCACGACGATGGTGTCGGCTGAAATATAAAGGGTCTCGGCTTCCAAGTCCAAATCAGACTTGGCTTTGGAAATCTCACAGCAAATCTTGGCTGCCTTGGTCAGAAAATCCTGATCATCGATACTTGCCATACAATGCTCTTCAATAGCTCGCTCGTCCACTTCTACAGCCTGAATCTCTGGATTCAAAAAGCTCAGCAATTCCTTGCGTCTGGGCGATGTAGACAGCAAGACAAAGCGGCGAATCTCTCCTTTTTCACCTTCCCTTTGGTAGTCAAAAACCGTCTTCATGATTGTCCCCCTGTGTCCTTTAATTGAAAGAGTTCTTCCACCCGCAAATCAAAAACCTGAGCGATTTTTAAAGCCATCTCTAGCGAGGGATTGTAGCGATTATTTTCCAAATGCAAGATCGTTTCGCGCCGCATTCCAATGCGGTCAGCTAATTCCTGCTGGGTCATGCCTCTGGATTCGCGGACAGATTTAAGATTAGTGATAATATTGCTTTCCTTGGCCATTTTAACCTCTCTTTTCAAATAAAAAGAAGACAAAACCAAAGAGTAACACTAAGACACCAATCATGATGAAAAATATTCCAGCATTGACTGTGATGGAACCTACATTAGAGCTAAGCCCTGCAAGCACCAGTAAACTTGCTATGCAGATGGCAAACATCAAAGTCGCTGCTTTTGCCAGATTGGCATAAAAGCGCTCGTCTGCTCTCTCCTTGACCTTTTTCAAGGCAAAAAATAAAAGAAAGAGAAACTGGATAGCGAGGAGGCTTCCCAAAGCAATGTGCTTTATAATGGGCGGATTGGTGCTCGGAGTCCACAACCAGATTCCGACAGTATAGATAGAGGTTGCCGTAAGATTCAACAGATTATAAAATTTCATGGTCAGATCATAGACTTGCTTTTCTTGAAACTCTTTTATCTTCTTAGGCCATGGTTTCATGTGAAACCAAGACCAGATGCTTATAAGCTGACCTATACTTACCAAACCGACAATTATCCACTTGGCTGACCAGCTGAGATTGCTGGGAGCAAGGAAAACAGTAACATCAATAAAGAGAGCGGTGGCAACCAGCAAAATGAGGCCACCCTTTTTTTGACTTTTTTTCATGATAGACTCCTTTCATTGTGTTAGAAATATTTAACACTCTTTGTGTTATAAATATATCACATACAAGAAAAAAGCACAAGCATTTATGTGCTATTTTGGAAATTTTTTTCCGCAAGCAAAAGTCCCAGAATTTTTCTGAGGCTCTAAACTACTCTTTACCAATACAATATTCTTGGTGTTCCTGCAAGTTTTCATCGGTCTGAATGGTTACTTTGGAAATGCCATAAGCTAAAAGCTTTTGGCGCAAGACAACCTGCGTTTCAGCCAGCAAATTTGGGTTTTCCAGACAGATATGAAGCATGGCATATTTTTCCAAACCATCCGTTGTCCAAACATTGAGCTGGGTGATAGCTCGCACGTTTTCCAGCACCGCTATTTCCTGATAAAGCTGACTGAGATCCACATCGCTGGGCACATGGTCTAGGAAGATCTGGATATTCTCCCAAAATTTTGGCAGGGCCTTGCTGAGAATAAAGCCTGCGATAACCAGAGAAAGCAGCGGATCCAGGAAATACCAGTCGGTGAAACGCAAGATGAGGGATACTACGACAACTGCTATCCAGCCCAAAATATCCTCAAGAAAATGCAGGCTGAGAATGGATTCATTATGACTGTGTCCATGGCTAACAACTCGGCTGGCCGCTGTATTGACGACAATGGCGACAATCCCCAAAACTAACATACCATCATAATTCACCCTCTCAGGCGCAAATAATTTAGGAATATTTTCCACGATCACCAAGGTTGATCCGACCAGCAAAATCACCGAGGTCAACAGGGCTCCCAGCAAGCTGTATCGTTTATAACCCAAGGTATATTTTTGGTCTTCTTTTTTTGTGGAAATCTTTTCAAAAAGAGTCGATAGACCAATAGCCAGAGCATCTCCCGAATCATGAATCGCATCCGCTAAGATAGCGCTGGAATTAAAGAGAAGGCCAAAGATAAACTCAATAATAGCAAAAGAAAAGTTTAACAGAAAGGCGATTGTCATATTTTTACTGGATTTCATGCGAACCTCCTTCTTTATTTTCCTAAGTAGACAATACTTATGGTATAATCTAATCAATACCGAACACTATGTTCAATTATATTATCTCCTATTATTAGAAAGGAAACAAGAGCCAGTTCATGTCCTTTGTCTCTTAGCAGACAAAAAGCTCTTTTTGTACGGAATTTCCATGGATAGACGAGTAAAAAAGTCACGCGCAGCTATTTACCAAGCCTTTATCAGCCTGCTCAATCAGAAAAGCTACGAAAGCATCACCGTTCAGGAAATCATTGACCTAGCAGATGTGGGACGCTCCACCTTCTATAGCCACTTTGAGACCAAGGAAACCCTGCTGGAGGAACTCTGCCAAGAGCTCTTTCAGCATACCTTTATCGAGCGCTCCGAAGGACGCGATTTATTTGAAGCGACAGCCCATATTTTTCATCACTTTCGGAAAAATCAGGATCGGATAGCCACCCTTCTCTTGGATAAAAATACTTACTTCATCAACCGCCTGAAAATCGAGCTGGAACGCTATCTCTTTCCCATGATTCAGCAGAAATTATTGCAGGAAAAGGACCATCTGCCTGAACATTTTCTCAAAAATTATGTGACGTCAACTTTTGTGGAGACGGTCAGCTGGTGGCTGCAGCAAAGAAAGCAGGTCGATGAAGACACGATTTCCCACTATTTTCTGGACTTGATGGACTAAGCCGCAATTCGCCTATCATTTTCTAAAAAGATATGGTATAATCGTTCCTTGACGCAGGAAAGGAGATTGATAACTTATGAAAAAAGAACACTCACCATTTTTAATTCCAGGTATTATCATGATCGGAGTTGCCTTACGGGCACCTTTTACTGTTTTGCCTGTCGTTTTGACGGATATTGCTGATGGACTTCAGGTTCCAGTCAGTTCCCTGGGTCTCTTGACTAGTCTGCCTTTGATTATGTTTGCCCTCTGTTCAGTCTTTGCTCCGCGCTTGGCGCAAAAGATGAGCCTGGAAAAGCTGTTTGCACTTGTGCTAGTCGTCCTAACTCTAGGCTCGCTGATTCGCGTGTTTAACCTTCCCTTACTCTATACGGGAACTATTATTTTAGGAGCGGCTATTGCTGTCTTAAATGTCCTTCTTCCAAGCTTGATTCAGGCCAATCAGCCACATCGAATCGGATTTTTGACAACCCTTTACATCACATCTATGGGGCTATCGATTACGATTCTTTCTGCTCTAGCTGTTCCCATCGTTCAAATGAGCTCTTGGCGGGGTCTCATATGGGTGTCGACCCTGATTTGCTTTGTGATTCTCTTGGTTTGGCTGCCCAATGTCAAATATAGCCATCGTTTGGCAAGTAAACAGCAAGGAAAGCAGGAGCAAGGAGCGCTTCTGAAAAATCCAAGAGTCTGGGCCTTGATTTTATTTGGTGGTTTACAGTCACTACTCTTTTATACAAGCATGACTTGGTTGCCGACCTTAGGACAACAAGCCGGCCTTTCTACTGATACGACAGGCTTACTGGCAGCCGTCTTTTCTCTGATTAGCCTGCCCTTTTCGATGACAATTCCTAGCTTGACAGCGCGCTTGAAGGCTCGTCAACGTCTGATTATGATTAGCTTGGTTTCTGCGGCAGGTCTGATCGGCATTACCATGCTCTTGATTCGGACAGATTCCTTTGCTTACTGGCTGGTTCTTAATCTGCTCATTGGTATGTCTGTCAGTGCCCTCTTCCCCTATCTCATGGTGACCTTCTCCCTCAAGACCTCTACGCCTGCGCAAACGGCTCAACTATCCGGACTGGCTCAAACTGGAGGATATATCCTAGCCGCCTTCGGCCCGAGCCTCTTTGGTTACAGCTTTGATTTGTTCCATTCTTGGACACCAGCCATCCTCATCCTCCTCGGTCTGACCGTCATCATGACCATGAGCCTCTTTTACATAGAAAAATTTGACAAGATTCTATAAAACTTCTGATTCTCCATCAGGAGTTTTTTGTTGCCAAGTTTCTTGGTCGGATAGTAGCTTTTTCTTAGAAATCTTAGAAACATGACGATTGCCCGCAACATAAAAGCCTAAGGGCTCTTGTCGCCATTTATCTGTGCAGGTGACCCCAATCCGTGGACGACTTTCGATTTGGACTGGTTTACAATCTTCATCAAGCTGCAAGGCACCTGCCAAACTCTGACCGTCAAAACGCTTGTCAATGCCAGCATATTTAGTCAGTTTCCCAGGCCCATTGGCCAAAAGGCGCCCATCTGGCAATTCCAAAGCCCGAATCAGAACAGCCTCGGCGATATTTTCACTCTTAGTCACCAGATTCAGCATCTGATGGCCGTAAATCTGATAAACATACCAATGGCCGGCAGCCAGATACATGGATTCGTTTTTAGGAGAGCGACGCCCACCAGCAGAATGACAAGCACTATCCTGCTGACCCAGATAAGCTTCCGTTTCAACAATTCGTCCCAAGACTTGGCCGTCTAAAATTAACTGCATGCCTAAAAGAGCCTTAGCAGTTGCCACCGTGTCTTCTTCAATTAATTTCCGAAATTCACTTGAAATCATCTCGCCCTCATCTTATCTGCTTGATTTTTTGATTATAACATAATTTCAAAAGGACTTTTCATATTTTCGATAAATGTACTTATATTTCATTATAAACACTTGCATACACTTATTGAATGGATTATAATGAACTTATAAAGAAGCAGAAGGGATAAAGAAGATGTATCAGGAGCAACGGCTTTCAAAAATGCTGGAACTTTTGGAGGACAGAGGACAGCTGGCAGCCAAGGACATGGTGGACTATTTTCAGGTTTCTAAGGACACTATTCGCCGTGATTTCTCGATTTTGAGCGAGCGAAAACTAGTCCAGCGTACCCATGGCGGGATTATTCCTTTGGAAACTAGTCGGCAAATTCCTTCTTTCAACGACCGCATCAGCCAACTAAACCAAGAAAAAAAGGCTATCGCTCACAAGGCTCTGGACTTTCTCAAACCCAATCAGGTCAATTTCTTTGATGTATCAACGGTAGTTCTCAAGCTAGCTCAGCAAGTTCAGCAACCGATGACGATTTTTTCTCATTCTTTGGATAATGCCATCATGCTGAGCGATCAGGAGCAGGTTGCTTTCCATCTTTTAGGTGGGAAGTTCTATCCGAGAAATCGTTTTTACTACGCCCTCAATGAAGCCGAGCTGCTCAGAGATATTTCTTTTGATCTAGCTTTTATCGGAGCTGCAGGGCTGAAAAATGGCCAAATCAGCTTTGAAGATCAGGAAGATGCCTATCTAAAGAAGCTAGCTCTCAAGCAGGCTAAGACAAAGATTCTGCTGGCCGAGCAGGCCAAAGTTAATAAAGAAGCAACCTATATTTTAGGAAATATCAGCGATTTTGACTACTGGATCACCGATCAAAAACCTAGCCCTGAGCTAGAAGCTCTTCTGGCTGGGAAAGTCACCATTATTTACTAGCTCGACAAAATTTCATTTTGTAGCTTATGGAGGAAGCAACCATGACCAATCAAGATATTCGCTTAATTATCAGCGACATTGACGGCACAATTCTCGATGACCAGCACCAAGTAGATCCGCAGCTGAGGGAGCAGATTCCCTTGCTAAAAAAAGAAAACATCCCTTTTGTTCTAGCCTCTGCCCGCTCTCCTCTGGGCATGGAGCCAATTGCGCGCAAGCTGGGACTGGGTGATACCCCACTAGCCTGCTACAACGGTGCTCTAGTCATCAAGGGTAACCCGCAAGATTACGAGACCATTATCGAGCATCCATTGGATAAAAAAGAAATTCGCACTTTTCTGGAACTGGTCAAAACTAAGTTTCCTAGTGTTTCCATCAATCTCTACTCTGGTAAAGATTGGATTGCTGATCGTTTGGACAAGTGGGTGCAAATTGAAGCCGAGATTACAGGTGAGCGACCTCTTATTCAAAATATTCTGCTGCCTGTTCTAGATGTGCTCATTCCAGCCCATAAGTTGCTGTTGATTGATGAAGCAGCTGTTATCCAGGAACTCCATGCCTACTTGCAAACGATGGATTTTCCAAATACAGCCTTCTACCTGTCCAAGGACAACTATTTGGAAGTCACACATAAACAAGTGTCAAAAGAGCAGGCTCTTCTGGAAGTGGCCAAACACTACCAGATTCCGCTGGAGCAGGTCATGACCATTGGAGACAACTTCAATGACCTTCCGATGCTGCGACTGGCTGGTCTGGGAGTTGCTATGGGCAATGCCCCTGAAGCAGTTAAAGCCGAGGCAACAGTCGTCACTAAAAGCAACAACCAGCATGGGGTCGCCAAAGTTATTGAGGAATATGTTTTACTATAATGCAAAAAAATGGCTCTATAATTTCTGTAGTGGGTAAACCACTGTAAGAGTTATGAAGCCTCTTTTGTTGTAGAAAAAAAGTCCCATAAGACTTATAATGAAAAGCGACCAAACCATCATTAGAAAGACTCTTATGGAACAGTTAAATTTTATCACAAACTTACTCGGAATAAAAGACCCTAACATCACTATCTTGAATGTTCTAGATGCTGGAACTCATAAAGAAATCATCGCTAAGCTAGATTATATCGCACCTAAATGCCCTCACTGCCAAGGACAAATGGCTAAATATGACTTTCAAAAAGAATCGAAAATTCCCTATCTAGAGTGTGCGGGTTACAAGACATTGATTCGTCTAAGAAAACGTCGTTTTCGTTGTAAATTTTGCAGGAAAATGGCTGTCGCAGAAACGTCATTAGTCAAAAAGAATCACTAAAATCTCAACTCAACGATTATCAATCAGAAAATCACTCAAAAATTAATCGAGAAAGTCCCTATGACGACCATCGCGGAAAGCCTGGCTGTCTCCACTTCCACCGTCATTCGCAAACTAAAAGAATTCAAGTTCAAGACTGACCTCAACGACCTTCCAGCGCACATGAGCTAGGATGTGGAAACAGTCAGGGAAGTGACTGTTTCAATCGGCAGATAGAGATGAGCTTCATTGCGCAGGATTTCGATTCAAGAAGGATTATAGCTATCCTAGATGGGCGGACACAAGGGACGATTCGCAATCATTTCTTTCGTTATTCTAGACAAGTGAGAAGTCGAGTCAAAATCATTACCATGGACATGTTTAGCCCCTACTACGATATTGCCAGAAAACTATTTTCAAACGCTAAAATTGTCCTCGACCGCTTTCACATTGTACAGCATCTCAATCGGACTATGGACCGCCTCCGCATCCAAATCATGAATCAGTTTGATAGGAAATCACACGAATATAAAGCACTCAAACGCTACTGGAAACTCATTCAACAGGATAGTCGGAAACTAAGTCACAAACGATTTTATCGTCCAACTTTTCGGTTGCACTTGACCAATAGAGAGATTCTAGAGAAGCTACTTTCTTACTCTCCAGAACTCCGAGAACACTATGAACTCTACCAACTCTTGCTTTTTCATTTTCAAGAGAAACAGGCTGATCATTTCTTTGATCTCATTGAAGATATCATTTCTTGTGTAAATCCCATCTTTCTAACTGTTTTTAAGACCTTTTTGAAAGATAAGGACAAAATCTTGAACGCACTGGAACTTCCCTACTCAAATGTAAAACTAGAAGCTACGAATAACCTCATCAAAATCATCAAGCGCAATGCTTTGGCTTTCGGAACTTTGACAATTTTAAAACTAGAATTCTCATCGCTTTGAACATCAAAAAGGAGAGAACCAATTTGGTCCTCTCTAGGTTGTAACTTTTCAACAACCCACTACAGTTGACAAAGAGCCAAAATAATCACTGTTAATAATATTCTTCAGTTAAAGACATATAGAACATTATCACTGTGCACTATTTCATGATTTTACCACTATTCAAGCCTTTCATAAAGACCAATTCAACTAATGTAATTTTATAAAATAGAACGATTAGTTTTTATACTTTGCTTTTGTCAACCAAAAAGTAATTAGAATAGAAAATACACTTGATCCAATAATAGCAAGAATAATCCAAAACTGATTATTTTCTGGTGAGATGGCAATCGTCTTAGATTCCTTTTTAACTTCAATTGGTTGAGACAAGAAATTCATAACATTTTGATTCGTTATACCGCCATTTCGAGCATTCTTCATCAATTCTTTAAAGTTATTTGAATAAAGCCGATTCTCTTGAATAACTGTTGCTTCATTTACAATTAATTCATTTGTTGTAGATGCTGTTTTATCAATATTCTCTTTTACAGCCTGAACTTGACTTAAAAGATGTTCAAATTGTGGTTTAATTGTTCCAAGCGCTTCATGATTTTTAGAAGTCTCTTTAGCGCTATTTTGAGTAGTAGTCACTAGAGCCTCAATTGAAGTATAAATTTGATTTGAAGCTTTCTCACTATTTTCCAAAGCTACTCCATTAGCAGTCTCCTTATTAACTATGTTTGTGGATTGTTTCGTCTGAAGATCTTTCCAGCTTTGATATTCAGATTCGAGGGAGCCTTTAGCGTTAGTATACCAATCTGACAAAGCAGTTAATCTATCTTTAAAATAGTTATTGGGAAGGTATAAGTTTTCATCTTTATCTTCAGTTGCCCCTAGCTTAGGCATGTCTGTCAAACTTTTTTCTTGTTTAGAAATGGTTAAATCAATCTCTTCTAATAATTTCTTACCAGATTCTTTGAAACTCTCAACTTGCGTATCAAGTAATTGACTGGCAATATCGTTGCGACTAATATTCCCATACATTGAGTAAACTGAGGTTGAATCAGGAGAAGCGATATTGACTGTCATATTTCCTAAATTACTAGGTGCTCCATAGATTGCCTGCACCATAGAAGAAGCTCGTTCAATTCTCCCTAAATACTGTAAAATCGTCTTCAAATCTTTTTTGACAAGCTCATATTCTTCCTCCTTGTTACTTACATATATAGTTTTAGTAATCGGAATTTTAGTATCACCAATGTGTAAAGTAAAGGAGATGGTATTCTCACCATATTTAGGCGTAAAACTATAAGATATCCTTAACTGATGAGGAGCTGCATCACTAATTTCTTGTGCTCCCCCATCTAAAGTCAGAGATAAGTCAGAAGTATTAGTAGCAATATCTGTAATAAAGACTTGTGCCTTTGGAGTTTCATACTGTACTGTGCCACTTGTTGAAGAAGCTACGGTTTGTCCACTAACAGAGTTTGTTGTAACTGCAGTGCCACTGCTTGCCCCTGAAGCTGTCTGAGATGAGCCGCTAGGAGCTACAGAGGAACTACTTCCAGGTGTTACTGCGGGAGAAGAGGTTTTAATTGTTGGTTGAGGAAGTTGCACCGTGATTGGAATATCACCATTTTTTTGTATCAACTGATCATTTGTTACCTTTACAAATTCGAATGCAGGTGCTTGATTTGTTGTTGCACCATTAATTCGAGCATAATCTGCTAGTAGGCTCATCTGAGCTTTATATGTATTTATTTCGGCATCTGATAATGCATTTATAGTCTTAAGCTTATCAAATAAAGGTTCGTAGCTAGCAGGATCAATATTCGTTCCAGCTAACTCATTATTAATCATATTGGTAAACTCTTTTGGTAAATTATTCTTTCTCAAACTATTATCAATCTGATTAGCTAAGACTTTTTTAGCCTGTGCTATTAAAAATTTATCATCATTCAGTTTATCCTTAGGAAGTTCCTGACCAAAATAGTTATTAGATATGGTTTTCCGCTCTTCTTTAAGCTCTGTGACTCTCTCTTCTAATTCTTTTTTTCTAGCTTCAATATTATTTTTGTAATCACCCACTGTACGATTGTAGTCTTTTACAAGATTAGCAAGCTTATCAAGTTCTGATTCCGATTTCGATTCTTCATTCAATTTCAAGTCCGTTGAATTGTCAAGTGACACAGATAGAGGGCCTAGTTTATTCAGATCTTCTAAAATTTTCTGATTAAATATACTAGCTTGTATATCATTTTCCTTCTGTTGTGCCTTTAATATTTCAAGTATTTCCGAAATGTTCTTTGCATCTACCTCCTTTTTGGCATCAAAGTGACTTTTCACTTCTGTCACTTGCTTATTTAAGTCTGTTCCAGTGGTATCTAGCAGCGATACAACCGAATCAGAAAACTGCTTTTGGGCTTCTTCAAATGAATTATTGTTCTTTTGCAAAGATGTAGTAAAATCTGCAACTCCTACAATAGATTGCATAGCATCGCTTGAATAAGGATAAATAGTCTGAGAAATTTTTGTATATGCACCTGATTGCTCGTTAACAACGTTCTCAACATTTCTTTTGGCATCATCTAGATTATTGATAACGCTAGAGAAATACATTTTAATGACATTCTGATTAATCAGATTGAGATATTCTCCAACTTTAAGCTCAACATTTTTTGCCTTGGCTGAATCTAAATTAGATTTTGTTTTGTACATAATCTTAGCTTTGCTTGGGTTAAAACTTTCTAATTGAACAATTTTTTCAGAAAACTGCTGCTCAATATAAACAATAACATCTATCGACCCATCTTCAAATCGATTTTCAGCAATATTTCTTGACATAACAGTCCATTGATTAGTTGAATCTTTAGACAAGAGGGTCGTAAAATCGCTTCCGAAGTTATAGCTCTCTCCTTGTAGCTTTCCTCCCATATCTTCGTTAACCAAAGCAATGTTTAGTTTGCGATCATTCACTTTATTAGTTACTGAAACTTCTTGATTTTTAAAATGAATAAAGGTGATTGATGAAACTGTCAACAAGCTAATAAATAAGCTGACAGCAATTATGACTTTTTTCATATTATTCTCCTTTAAATTGTACCCTTCTAGTATAGCAATATTAGCATGTTTTTTCAAATACTTATTATCAATTACTTACAAATAATTAACGATCTAAGCGCATTTTATCAGTCTATAAAAAATCCCAAGAGAAAACTCTCGGGATTCCTACTCTATTTTTTAAACTCTTCTACTGTAAATCTGTCATAAGAAATCTTACCAACTTCTTCGTCATAGCGAGACAGAAACTCTTGAAACCGACGGTCAATATAGCCAATAAACAGCACTTCATCTATATCTTCTTTATTGAAAAAGATAATATTTTGATTCACTAAGCCAAGTGGCAGAGTGACAGCTCCAAAGTCAAAATAACCTTGCGTCCCATTTTTTTCTGTAACTGGGCACTGATTGACAATCATAAACGGCTCTGCGCCTTCCTTTACTCGGACAACACTCCCAATCGGTAAAGCAGTACGTTTTGACATTATTCTACTCCTTCTAAATACTTCTTCGCTTCCTGAACATAGAAAAGCTCAAGATTTTCACCAGAGATGCTTTCAAATAGACTATGTGCACGAGGTTCATCGCCTTTTAACTGAGCGTTAAGCGCACCGTAGTAAGCAAACATAATTCGAGACAGTTTGTTTTGAGGTGCTGTTGTATCAAAATAATCATTCACTTCCTGATTGAACACAATATCCTTGATTGCCTCTGCTTGAGAAACCAAGGTTCCTTTAGTATTCTTCCAATCAGATGCTTTCAATAATTTTTCTTCAAAGTGGACTATTGCCCTTTGGTCCTGTAAATGAATAGAGATGAGAAGTTGATAATATGATTGACTCAATACGTAGCTAGGTCTATATTTTAAAGCTATGTTTGTAAGATCAATATTTGATAAATATGATTGTGCTAATAAAAAATTCCCCTTTAAAACAGATATCTCACCGTTTACAAACTCAAAACTAGTTATATATAGCTTCTTGTCCGTCCTACGAGAATGTTCTGCTGCATATTCATAGAATAACTGATATTTCTTTAGGTCAATATCTACTTCTTTCCAATATTTTATTACATTACCTATTAACCTTTTCAAAAAATAGGCATTGAATAAAAATAGCACAGATAAAAATAAGAGGATACGAACTGCAACTATACTTTGTTTTATTAATAAAAAGAAGCCTATACTAGCCAAAAATACTGATAATACTGCTGAAAATATTGATATTCTATCAAGAAGCAAAAAGTTTATTTTGATATCATTATTTGCCAACTTCTCGGTTAGTTTTTTCATTTTCTTTCTCCATATTCTGAGTATCGTCATTAGATAATGTGGCAAGACTTGCTATTACAGCTGCAGCCGCTCCCAGAGCTACCTCAGCTGGCGCAAAAAGAACGACTAACGTTACCACTGTAGCAAAATCCACACCATAAAATACTACGTCTACATTCTCTGCCACCCACTCAAGCGCATTTCCCATATGATCCACATTCCTCTGTCCAATTTCATCAGTGGCTGTCAATGTTGCGAAGTCCTGCTTCACTGTGGCGGTCTCCTTTACATAAGAAACTCGATAGCCATCTTCAGCCTTGTTCCCAACCTCAAAAGAGTGGTTCTTATAACCAAAAGTCATTGATAAACTAGGGTTAAGGTCATTAAAGTCTGAGTCTAACTTGCCTGAGGTATTAAAGCCACTGCTTAAATAAAAATCTCCAAATGCGACTTTGTTACTGTACTCATAATCATACTTGCCTTGAAAAATATCAGTCGTCAAGCCGCCAAAAGCCATATCACCAGTAACACTAGTCTTCCCATTCTTGTATTTTCCTTTAAAAGTGATAACAGAATCCTTCTTAGTTTGCGCCGTAAAACTAATTTTACTCTTAAAATATTGAACCCCAGTGTCATAAACAGTAATTTCTTTCTCAAAAGCAACCTGATGACCTTCAAGAAAGCGAATCAACTCTTTCGGCTTCTTACCGCCATTAGAATATGAAACCAAAGAGATTGAACGGCCAAGTGTGTACCTCTAGTAATCACTTGATCCATCTTTCATCATTATAGCCGAAAAGAAGCATTTTTTCTAGCTTTCTTTTGTGTCAACCAAAAAATCCTGAGAGGAGTCTCAGGATTTTTCATCAGATAGCTCGAACACCTACTAGTATATCAGTATACAAGACCCCATTGATCTTGCTCGAAATATAAAAAATTGGTGTACATTCTTCTAGCTCATTGTCAATTAATAAATTAGTTAAACCATGGAGTGCCTTATCAAAATCAACAGCTTCCTCACCAGTCACTCGTGCTCCTACCATTCGTGGAACTAGAAAATAACTGTTATAGGCAGTCCCTTCTAGTAATTCATCGTATCCTAGATAATCCTCATAAACTGGAAGATAAACTGTAATGTTGTAAGTACCATCTTCTAATTCTCCTACATGGGGACAAGAATAAAAGGGATTGCCCTTAGGAGTGTAGCCTGCAGCTACTGCTGTATCAAGCATATCTTGAAAGGCAACTGAAATTTCATCACCAACAATATTGTAATCTACACTTAAGACATTACTTAACATTAAAAATTGATTGGTACCGTATGTAATATCTGCCATATTATTTCTCCACTGGAATAATTAAATCTACGAACAAATCATCATATACTGGAATTAACACTAAATAAAGCTTATCTTGCAACTCCCAGCCCTTCTCACGGATATAGCTTTTCATCTCATAAAGTTTCTCATCCAAGCCTTCCGCGAATAATACACGCTGACTAACACCATCTATACTCAAGCTTGGAAGATAAGTCAATTGGCTAGTGGAGGCTGTCTCTGAAATAACTGGAATATACACCGTCACATCTTGGCGTTCCTCATCAAACTGAGTTGGAATCATCTCAAAGATAGTTGGTCCATCCTTATAAATCCCTTCAGTATATGGAAGAAGCTCTGTATGTGCAAATAGTTCTAATAGTTCATCCGGGCGGATCTGAACTTGATCCATCATCAAATGTGTCATTTGAATTTGTGTTTCTATAATCATTTTACTTCCTTTCTAAATCTATCTTTATCAAATTCCTTATTTTGGATCATATCTGAGGACACTTCTATATGCTTGATTGGTCTTGTTTCCTCAATATCATGACGGTGTTGATATGCATAGATAATTATAAACCACGTAGCATAAAACAAATGTCCAAAGGTCATCGAAAATAAGGATACACCCCATCCCCAAAAATATTCATATCCAATTATCGCTAAAAATATACAGACACACGATATAATAAGCGGGGGAGCGAATACAAAGTTAAGCATAAATTTGCTGGCTTTCTGCGAGATAATTTCTTCAGAGTCCAAATTGACCAAGCAGCTCATGACGACTATAACAATAATGGATTGAATAAGAGGGAGGGATAGCTTTAGACCAATAAAGTTATGGTCCCCACTCATAGCACCAAAACCAATAATGATATAAATATGACCAGTCAGATACATGAGATAGGTTCCAAAACTGGTTAATATCCCTCGCTTAAGGTCCAATAAGAAAACCAGATTTAAAATCCAAGTAACAATGCCAGCAATTACTAGAAATTTGTATAAGGATGGATTTTTTAGAACCTCTAAGCCTAAACCTAAGCCCCAAAATGGTAAAAAAACTAAAGGATATAAAATAAAAATCCCATTTAATACTCCCCAAAGGGGAACTGGTCCTTGTATTTTGCTTCGTTGAAATTCAAAAGTTTTTTTTATTCGTTCCAGTATCATTTAAACCATCCTCTCATGCCTTTTATCAGGCTATTGACTCCTTTTTTAAGATTATCAGTTATATGAAAACTATCGTTAAGTTTATTTGCAACCCAAACCGCACCTGCACTTGCTGCGATTGCTGCTACTCCAGTTGCCCAAGCAGGGGCTGTAGCAACTCCTATTACCCCTGCTACAAACCCTGCAAATGCCGCACCTGCACTCGCTGCAGCTGTCGCTGCAACAGTTGTTCCTGCCGCCTTGGCCGCATCAATCACAAAACCTGTTGCCACACTTGCTTTAACTTCATTACCTCTAAGACCCTGACGTTTGGCATTCTGAGAATTATCATGTATTTTCGAAAAAGTATCGACAACATCTAAGGCAACACCAACAACTGCTGCTCCTTTTAAGAACTTACCAAACTTAGAAGCTGTTTTAAATCCTTCTTTATAGTTTCTCAACCCCTCCTTAGCAGACTGAACTAAACCTTTTCCTCCTCCTGCTTTGCTAGCATTCCACAAGGCTTTTCCAGCTCCGTTAAAAGTTACTTCTTTGATAAATCCCTCCTTAAACAAGCTACCACTCGTCTTCACAACACTTTTTGTCACCCTCGCAAATTTGTGTCTCATCTTAGTGGTATCAGTAAAGGTTTTGAATACTTTGCTTAGGTCCTCATTATAACGTGTTTTCCCTAACTTTTCCATCAGGGATTTAAAAGTCTTAGTTAATTCACCATTTTTATATTGTACAATGTTATATTTTTTATTCTTATCCAGACTTTTTCCAAGCTTAAAGTATTCATCTAACAACCTACCAAATTTTGTTGTCTCTTTAAGAATGATGGTATTCCCTCGTTTATCTCGACTAAAACGATAAGCCGCATACAAAGCCGGCAAAACAGACTTCAAATATTTTTTATAACTTTTAACTTCTTTATATAAATCATTTTTTGTGATATTTTTATAGGAATTAAGCACCGAATCTATTAGGTCTTCATTCGCCGTTACCTTCCCACTATACTTAGATTCGGCAAGTTGTTTTGCAAGAGCATTTTGATACTTTACATTTTGTGAGTTGCTAT
>ERZ772956.508-NODE-508-length-29026-cov-4.232612_pt1 | contig 29026 bp, 30 predicted proteins | sample MGYA00580683_ERZ772956 | MGnify/ENA primary metagenome ERZ772956 (study PRJEB29015, sample SAMEA2738077) | human oral metagenome | biome: human oral; feature: human-associated habitat; material: saliva | place: China | collected 2212 ... | reverse complement strand
GACTGACTCAAGTATGCTGGAGTTCCGAAATAGTCAGTTTCAAAGAGTTCAGTTGAATCTTCTGCCGCATTTCCTGACAAGATCGGGCTGTCAAACTTGATAAAGCCATTCTTGTCAAAGAATTCATAGGTAGCATAGATGATGGCATTACGGATCTGCATCATAGCCACTTGCTTACGAGAACGTAGCCACAAGTGACGGTTGTCCATGAGGAAGTCTGTTCCGTGTTCTTTTGGCGTGATTGGATAGTCATTTGACTCTCCGATGACTTCGATGTCTGTAATGTCCAGCTCGTAACCAAATTTTGAACGCTCGTCTTCTTTGACGATCCCTGTCACATAGACAGATGTTTCTTGGCTCAAGCGTTTGATCGTATCAAACTTCTCAAGTCCTACTTCTTCGCCAAATTTCTCAATGAAGTTAGGCTTGAAGGCTACACCTTGGAAAAAGGCAGAACCATCACGCAACTGCAAGAAAGCGATTTTTCCTTTTCCTGACTTGTTGGCCACCCAAGCACCAATCGTTACCTCTTCACCAACATGATTTTTTACATCAATAATTGTTACATTTTTCTTCGACACGTTTTTTCTCTTTTCTATTTTTATTCTTTGTGGCAGACTACTTCGACATTATTTCCATCTGGATCCAAGACAAAAGCTGCATAGTAAGGTAGATGATCACTCCGATAATCAGGTGCACCATTATCTTTTCCACCTGCCTTCAAACCCGCCTCGTAGCAAGCTCGAACCTGCTCATGGTTTTCTGCAAAAAAAGCAAAGTGAATAGGAGACTGCTCTCCCTTTCCTAACCAAAAATCTCCACCAGGATGAGGACTGTTGGGGGCAACAAAACTGAGTAGAGAGTCAGTTCCAAAATCCAATTCATAGCCAAGAGGAGCAAGAAAGCTTGTATAAAAGTCTTTTGAAATTTGCAAATCCTTTACTTTAATCTCAAAATGATCAATCATCCTTACTTCTCCATGAAATCCTTGAGGCGTTGAATCGCTTCTTTTAGTGTATCCATGTCAGTCGCATAGCTAAGGCGGACATTTTCTGGCGCACCAAATCCGTCTCCTGTCACCAGAGCCACACCTACTTCTTCTAAAATCGCTGTGGTAAAGGCTGTTACATCTGTATAGCCTTTCATTTCCATCGCTTTTTTAACATTTGGAAAGAGGTAGAAGGCTCCCTGAGGTTTGACGACTTCAAAGCCAGGCACTTGAGCCAGCAAAGGATAAATAGTATTCAGGCGCTCTTCAAAGGCCAATCTCATATTTTCGACCGTATCCTGACTACCCGTCAAGGCTTCAATGGCTGCATATTGCGCCACCGCTGTCGGATTAGAAGTCGTTTGCCCTGCAACCTTGCTCATCGCTGAGATAATTTCAGGCTCACCTACAGCATAGCCAATCCGCCAGCCCGTCATAGAGTAGCTTTTAGAAACCCCATTGATGACAACTGTTTGCTTGCGAATTTCCTCTGACAGACTAGAAATCGGCGTGAATTTATTGCCATTATAGACCAAGCGGCCATAAATATCGTCGGCCAAGATCAAGATATCATGCTCAACAGCCCAGTTTCCGATGGCCAGCAGTTCTTCTGCTGTATAAATCATACCAGTCGGATTGGATGGCGAGTTTAGAACCAAGACCTTGGTCTTCTCAGTACGGGCAGCCTCCAACTGGGCCACCGTCACCTTAAAGTTGTTTTCCTCTGTCGCTTGAGCAAAAACAGGCTTTCCTTCGGCCATCAAGATCTGATCGGCATAGCTAACCCAACAAGGCGTTGGAATGATGACTTCATCTCCTGGATCAATCACACTCATAAAAAAGGTGTAAAGAGAGAACTTAGCACCTGTTGCCACTGTCACTTGATTAGGCTGAATCTCATAGCCATAGTACTTGGCAAAATAGTCTACAACCGCTGCTTTCAGCTCAGGCAGACCACTTGTTACCGTATAAAAACTAGCTCTGCCATCTTCAATCGCTGCCATCGCTGCTTGCTGGATATTCTTAGGCGTCGGAAAATCTGGTTCTCCCAAGGTCAAAGAAAGGATATCCCTGCCTTCAGTCTTTAAAGCTTTCGCTCTGGCTGCCGCTGCCAAGGTCACGCTTTCTTCCATATTTAAAACACGATTGGATAATTTCATAGCCCCTCCTTGCTGAGCAATGTTTTGCTTTCAAATCCGATATTATAATAAGTGCTTCCAGACTTAATTTCCCAAACAGGCTGACCGTCAAAGTAACCAAAAGTGGTCTTATCAATAGATGTCGCTCCATTTTCCTTGGCCACTTGCTCTGCCTCTGCCTGACTCATTCCATCTTGCAAGCGATAGACATGGATTTTATTGGAATTTTTGGAAATCAGAACAGCTTCTTCCTCTTTTTTACTAGTTGTCCCAATCAAGCTATAGTAGGACTCTTTGCCATTGTAAATCGAAAAGCTCGTCAGACTCTCCAAATCTGCATATTCCTTAGCGATTTTTTGAGAACCTTCCTCAGCTGACTGCCAAGGCTCGATAGCAAGGTGCAAGATCGTAAAAAATGAAAAAACAAGCGCCGTGAGGACCAGGAAAAGCCCAATAGCATAGTGCCTTATAGGAAATTTAGCCCTTTCTTTAATTTTATGTTTCACTGAATCATTATACTACAAATAGCCTGATTTTTCTAGGACTTTTATTACATTTGCATTTATTACTACTTATTGATAAAATGTTGCTATGAAAATAACTGAAAACTTAGATAACGAGACTCTACTTGACCTCAAGACAATTATCGTTCTCCATAAGGCGGAGCGCACCATTCGTAATCTCGAAGCTCAAATTTTTAAAAAGCACGATTTGACGCCAACCCAATTTTCCGTTTTGGAAACCTTATATAGTAAAGGAGAACTGCGGATTCAAGATTTGATTGACAGCATGCTGGCTACATCGGGAAATATGACGGTCGTTATCAAAAACATGGAAAGAGATGGCTGGATAAGTCGCAGCTGCGATCCCAATGACCGCCGCTCCTTTCTCATCCAACTAACCGACCAAGGACAGAAAAAAATCGAGGCTGTCTTGCCAGAGCACATCGCCAATATCAGCCACATGACTGCTCTCCTATCTCAAAACGACAAAGAAGATTTAGTGCGGATTTTAAAAACTTTCAAAAGGCTGAGCTAAATTATTGCTAATTAGTGACAATTGTTGTAACATAGATGGTAACAAGAGGAGCACCTCTTAAATAAAGATAAAATGGAGGACACATTTATGTCTAAAGTACTATTTATTGTTGGCTCACTTCGTCAAGGTTCATTCAATCATCAGTTGGCAGCTCAAGCAGAAAAGGCTCTGGCTGGCAAAGCTGAAGTGTCTTATCTTGATTACAAGGATGTACCATTCTTTAACCAAGACCTCGAAAGTCCAGCTCCAGCTGCTGTTGCCAAGGTTCGTGAAGAAATCCTTGCAGCTGATGCTATCTGGATCTTCTCACCTGTCTACAACTGGGCCATCCCAGGCGTTGTGAAAAACTTGCTCGACTGGACTTCACGCGCACTTGATCTGTCAGACCCTAGCGGTCCTTCTGCTCTCAATGCCAAAGTGGTAACTGTTTCATCTGTTGCTAACGGCACTTCACCTGATGAGGTCTTCAAGCACTACCGTAGCCTCCTTCCATTTATTCGCATGAATGTGGTTGATCAATTTACTGGTGTCGGTATCAATCCAGAAGCTTGGGGAACTGGCCAATTAGTCCTTTCAGAAGACAAGCTTGCTGAGCTTTCTGCTCAAGCAGATGCCCTCCTAGCAGCTATCCACTAAGATAAAATGAAAAACATGAAGCAAGATTTCCGAGAAATACTTCTTCATGTTTTTTTTTATTTTAAGATAATGGCTGCGACGATTGGACTGACAATCACATACATGATCCCTGTCACTCCGATTGCAAGACCTGCCATGGCTCCAGCAACATGTCCATATTTGAAAGCCGTTCCGGTACCAACTGCATGCCCCGTGCCACCTAAGGCCAAGCCAACTACTACTGGATCCTTAATTTTCAGCAGTTTAAGAATAGTCGGTCCCATGACACTTGTCAAAATACCTGTCGCTACAACAACCACCAAGGTAACAGTTGTCAAGCCCTGCATTTTATCAGTAATTCCTACTGCCATCGCTGTTGTGACAGATTTTGGGAATAGGGAAATCGCTAAAAAGAAGTCCATCCCAAAGAATTTTGCAAGTAGAGCTGTGAAAGTCGTATTGACCACTACAGCCACAAAGGTTCCTAGCAGGATACTGCGAGCGTGGTGTTTCATCAAGTGGAAGGTCTTATAAAGCGGAATTCCTAAAGCAACCGTAGACGGAACGATTAAATTGTTCAAATAAGCCCCACCGACATAGTAATCCTTATAAGAAATTCCCGTTAATTTCAAAAAGGCAATGACCAAAATCGCTGCTAAAAGGAGAGGCGTTGTCAAAGGATGTGGAAATCTGCGGAAAATCAGCATCCCAATGAGGTAGGCCAAAATGGACAAGGCGAGTCCAAATAGCGGGTTACTCCATAGATTAGACATGATCCATCCCTCCTTCCTCATAATCGCCTTCAAAATGCTGCTTGATGAATTGTACGACAAGGGCAATGACGATCACATTTAAAACAATGGCACCAAGAATAATCAAAACAATCGGTAGCAGATATGGAGCAATCACGTGAAATTTATCCATAATACCAACCGCCGGCGGCAGAAAAAGAATAGTCATATTGGCTAACAGGAAGTTTCCGACCATACTGACGTGGCGGAGCCTCAATAACTTAAACTGCAAAGCAAGAAATAGCAAGATTAAGCCGATAATACTACCTGGAATGGGAAGATGGAAGACACTTGATATCCCCTCTCCAATGATGGAAATCGAGAAAATAATCATCAACTGGACATATAACTTCATGCAGAACCTCCGAAACTTTCTATGTACAGTTTACTCCTTTTCAGAAAAATTTCAAGGTTTTTCTCAAATAAAAAAGATGGAAACGAATCCATCTGATTTCTTACATACTATCCTTACTTCTATATTCTGCGGGTCTAGCATTAAACAAAGTGATTATCGTTCTTCGTCCTGCTATCAAAAAAACGCCTTTAGGCGCTTCTTGAAATACAACGGAAGACATGGGATTCGAACCCACGCACGCTTTTACACGCCTACTGCGTTTCCAACACAGCCTCTTAAACCTCTTGAGTAATCTTCCACGTTTATAAATGGAGCCGGTGGGAGTATCTGAAAACAGATAATAGAGCCGTTTCCATCGTTTTGGGTCTGTTTTTGGGTCTGATATAGTTTCTCGTGAATTTATGGATTTGAAATCCATAAATTAGTATAACACATTTTACAATTATTGCAAATGGTAAAAGAGAGCCGTCGTTTGGCTCTAGAATACGCTACTTATTCCAAAACTCTTTTTCAGCGTTTTTTCTCAAGGATACTGCTTTTTCAAAATCTGCGCTAGAGCCAAGATAAACCTGTTTTTTGTCAACGTTGATAAATGCTTGATAATTTTTCTTCCGCTTGCTGAAATACACGCCACGAACGCCTGTTGTACTCTTAGCCGTTGGCTTTGTAGATTTTAGACTCTCTGCGTCTCGGATAGAATCCATATAATCCTTGGATGCCCCCCGCCTGCACCCACACGAAGCCTGATGGTCGATTAGATTATTATTGAGAATCACGCTTGTACCACAATGTTTACAGATACAATTCCACCATACACGCTGATTCTTAGAGTATGCCCTATCAATAATCTTGAAGTTAGCAGTTTCAGTTCCTGTTAAATCTCTAAACCGCTCCCGTCTTCGCTCGTCGTTAAGACAGCCGCAGGATTTGGTCAACCCCCGCTTTAATCTGTACCCAAGAGCGTGATAGAAGTTTCCGCAGTCACATTGGCAGAGCCACTTGATTTCGCCTTTGGCAGACCTCGTCCCGTCATCTTCTATGACGACGAGACGATTGAACCTCTGCCCAATTATATTCTCCCTCATCGAATATTCTCCAAGTTCTTCTCAATCCATTCAAGACGATTTCTGCGGCCTGATGGGATTGGTCGAGGGTCGCGAGAATAGTTTTTAAATCTTATTTGAAGCAGATAGGAACCACTGCCTAGGCTACTGCTTTCTAGAGCTATTTCTAAGTAGGCGTTGGCGATGTAGTTTCCGTCTGCCTTGTACATGCGGCCGGTCCCGCCGATGATGTCTTCTCTGTTATTTTCAATCCATTTCAACAGTTGCTGTTTCTTAAATTGGTCATAGTAAGCTGGGAATGTCATATTCATTTTGAGCGAGTTGCTAAAATAATAGTTAAGCTGAGCCTTGCCAATCAATGCCAGCTCGAAATCTTCAAAGAGCGTATCAAGCATAGCGTTGACTCTAGCAGCCCCCATCTTCTCAATAGATGTCTCACCGCTTTTGAACCGTTGCCAGTTGGCATCAGTGAACTTGATACCTGGCAACTTGTAGAAGTCGTTTTCGTAACGAAAATACCGCCCTATATATTCCGAAATTAAGTCTTTGATGTCGTTGTTAATTTTCATGATATTTTACCTCTTTCTCTTTTAAATTAAGCCCATACTTTTTCAGCAATGTAGTAAGTGCCGAAGTTAGAACCATCAGCGATGACTTCAATTCCGTAGTAAGCACCTTCTTTGTGCATCACTTCGTTAAATTCAACTTTTTTAGCTTGACCGAGCAGGTCAGCCATAGTGTACTTGCCGGCTTTGCGCATTTTAGTTTCTACTGCATGCCATTGGCTGACAGTATGTACTGGAGCTTCTTTAGCAGCAACCCATGCCATTTTAAGAGCTTCTGCAATGTACTCAACTGATTTGCCACCGAATTTAGCAGCTGCGTTTTTAGCGATTGCCCAAGCGTTTTTCATTACTTCTTTTTTCATTTTGATTTCTCCTTTATTTATCTTACAAGTATATTATATATCATTTAAGATAGTTTGTCAACCCTTTTTATAAACTTTTTTTAATTTTTTTACAAAATAAAAAACCCTAGCTTTTGCTAGGGTTTACTTGTTTTATTTAAAAAATATGTTAGCCGAATTTCTCTGCGAACGCTTTAAAATCGACGTCAGAAAGTGATACTACAGGCAATTGCAAACTGTCCTTAAAACTATTTACAGTCCCCATATCTGTCAAACCTACGTATTTACCGCCGATGTATACACCAAATCCATATTTTCCATTCTTCAAAATAAATTCTTTTTGCATATCCAATTCCTCCAATTTTGTTGTTTTTTCTTCTGTTTTTGTATTTTCAAAGGGCAATTCGAACCACCCTATGAGTTGTTGGGTTGGTGCTTGCCAATTAACGTAACTAAATGTTCCGTCGCCATCTAAATAACGGACAACCTTACGCACCCATCCCCCGTTTTCCAACGCGTCTGCATTACCATCAATATTTTGCTCAATTGTTGTGATTGTGCCGTCTGGATTATGCGCAGCCACAAAACCAATGTGCCCGAACTCGTGATAAGGCAAGCAGCTAGTGACCCAAACAGCACAAACTGGCGGGCGATTAGTGCCATCAAATCGCGTTACTTTAAGACCAAGACTTGCCGCCCTATCTAACCCATCAATCGCATTGAGATAGCTAAAATTGTAATTAAACAAGCCTTGATATTGCAGCACGTTGTCAATCAAAGCGACGCATTGTCCACCATATGGATTTGTCGGAACCGTTGCTTGTTGATTGACCAGCGAATCTAACTTATCAAGTAATTCTTTTTGGGTTGTCATTTGCGACCTCCCTTATTTTTCTTCTGTATTTTCGTTTTGTGCATTTTGATATTTATTGCTAGAGATACCTAAAACAGTACCCGCAAATGTTGTTAAAAGGGCAATCGTGCCTGTAATTGCTGTTGTATCAAATTTATACAAAGCACCTAAACCTGTAATCAGCGTGATAGCTGCTGGCGCTACTACTGTTACTGCCTTTTTGGCAATGTCATATTGTTTGTTTGTCAAATTCATCATTTTTCTCCTTTTTCTTTTAAGTATTTTTTAAGTGCTTCAAAAAATTCTTTAAAAAGCACTGTGTCAATACCTAATTTTTCGAAATTTTCCAAAATGGATTTCATTTCGAAAAATAGGTAGCCAATATATAAAATTTGCAACGTGCCTAATCCAATGCCTTCTGGCAATAGGATAGATAGTGGAATGCAAAATGCAAGCAAGGCAATACTAGAGATTTTCCGTAAAATCCCATTGATTCCCTCCTTACTCTTAAACTCAATTTTTGGGTTGATTTTAGCGGCTAATGTGCCGGTTAAAAAATCAATCACCATAGCACCCATGATTAATGTTAATGTAAACACAATCAATTTATCTTGTGTGTCCACGAAACCTCTTAGCGCGTGAGACCACTCTAAATTAATAAATGGCATAAATCCCCTCCTTCCTACTCAATTTTTGGCAAAATAACACTTAACACGCCCTTTTGCAACATTTCTGCAACTGTTTGATTTTGGTACGTGTAGCCTTCGCTTTGCTGCATTTGGAATTTAAAGATAGTAGCAGTGCCTTGCGTCCATTTTGGGTTAGTATTAAACGGATAAGGCATGGCGACAATATCTCCGCTTGTATAACGTTTGTCTTGCATAAGAGGAGCTATAAGAGCGGCAACCTTGGAATATGCTGTTCTATCCATACCTCCCTGCACAGATATAGCAACGGAAACCAACACATCTGTCAAAGTTTTGATGTCTGCCACTTTCTTTTGATTGCCCTCAACCGCTTTTCGGTTTTCTTCTATCTGTTTATCAATTTTATTTAACTTCTCGCTCTGTCCTTCATCAGGAAAGTTTTCCATCAAAACAGTATCCATCGCCCGCTTGTATAGTACGCCCGCTTCTTCTGTTATGGCGTCCGAAGCAAAAAACACTGGATAAATTGCTCCCTCTGAGTTACCCAAAACAACTCGTGTCTTGTAAGGCTCTCCGCCTTTATAATCTACTGACTTGCTTAAAAATTCTAGTTTCATTTTTTCTCCTTTTTACGCTATTCTGCGCCAACGATAAATTGTTACATATGGTTGCAAATTGCTTGATTCTGCAGATTGGCCAGCGATCTCTGTAAAGTGGTTGAAATTTCGCCCGGAACCTATAGCTTCTCCTTTAACACGATAAGTCGCTGTAGAGTTCTTCAAACGTTCCTCGTTTCTGTTCCCGGCCTGAAATCCCAGACTACCTGTATCTCCACCAACAGAACCAATCATAGCTTCGTATGTTCCACTATCGTGCTTGTGCATTTTGGCGCCGCCTTGTTTATTAGCTGCGTTAAAGTCTGCATCTGTCTCGTCAACGCCGACCAATACCCTACCGTTTCCGAACCGCTCCCAAACGCCACCCATAAATGTAGATGGATTGGTTGGCTCGGTAGATTGGTAGATAGAGCCAATAGGATAGCATTGCTCTAGTGCAGGAGACACCCATGCTGACCACGGCTTGTCCTTGCCTCTTTTTTGCCTTGTAAATTCGCAAGACTTATTCCACGGCGTATACGTTTGTTTTATAAAATCGACAGAATAGCTTTCGACCAACAAATAGCCACCCACTGGGTCTGGTAATTTTTTATCGTCTACATAATAAAAGCCGGTCGTAACATACTCATCTACGGTTTTATAAATATTGGTAAGGCTCCGACCATCGGAGTTTGTTAGTTTGCGATTTTGGATTGGCTCGCCTTTGAAATAATATTCCCATGCGCTATCAACTGCTTCAGGTATTTCTGCAATTTTCCCAAATCCGATTCGGTCTTTGCTGTAGCTTATAGCTACTTTTTCTGTTGTAACAACGGCAGAAAATGGCGTGCGCGTGAACTTATCCTCTAATATGCCTAGTACCGTCCAAGAGCTATTTGCCGCATACTCACCTTGTAAATTGGCATTTGAATTGACTAAACTGGCAACAGTCGTCCATGTGCCGCTCGCCGAGCCTGTGTCGACCTTATAGTCGTCTGAACCAAACTTTGCGACTTTAAACGTTAGCTTCATTTGGTTCTTCTGCACGTTGTCTATTGCAAGTGGTGCGACCTTAGCATTGCGCGTGATTGTTAAGGTACTAGACTGAGCACCAGAACGCGCGACGTCAAAGTTCAAAATTGGCGCAAAATACTCTAGGATATTGACTGTTCTTTCAATCGTGTTGCTGGTACGTCCTCGGCTGTCTATTACTCTAGCTCTGATTGTTACATTGCCTGTGTAATTCATGATTCCAAGAGTGCCGCCTTGCGTTGTTGTAGACTGGTTCTTACCGACAATTTCTGCGTAATAGCCTGTAATCGTTGATCCGTAAGCGCCCATTGCTTGCCCAAAATTGACCTTAATATTAGACAAAATTTGGATAAAGGCTTGCTCGCCCGGCACAACACTAGCTGCTGCTGTGTTAGTGTCCGTTAGCGTAAAGCCTGTTAAAGTTGGTTTGACATTATCTGGGACAGAAAGATTAAGCCGCTTAACATCTCGCCCAATCTCTCGACTTCCATCGTATGTGATGATGGTTACTTGACCATAACCACTAGAAGTGTTTGGAAATTGCTTGCATAATGCCATCTCTGGAGTCCATACATAGCTAGTTGTTATGTCATCTCCTGCGATTTTCTTTTCATAATTTTCGCACCTTACCCAAATAGAATGAGTAAATCTCTCATGCTTGCGATCAATGTTAATCGTCACAGGCTGACCGATAACGGCTGTAACATCATTACCAGAGCTTGCTCGTGGGATAGATGGCAATTTGACTGCCTGGATAACTTCGGCGCTGCCGTAATTTCCGACATTGATATCTAATCCTATGTCAAGGCTAAACTCTTTAGAACCGTCTTCCAAGTGGTCGATACGGTAGTCTTTTGACAACAAGCTCTTATCTTGATTGCCACCAATACCGACATCGACATCGACTGTATCAACGACAGAGCCATTGACCTTAACTGTAATAGGTTTTGAGTAAGATGGTATATATACATAAGCGTTAGAGACTAAATGCACCGATACATTGACCATCGTATAGTTGTCGGCTATGTCTTGCCGTCTTACGCCCCACGTCACATCAAGCTGTAAATTGTGCCCCCAGCCGCCGCTGAAATTAGCTCTGACCATGTTTAAAAACCTCCTACATATCTAATCACGTTCATGTCGAGGTTGAGATGGTACTGTTCTTCTCTAAACCGTCCAATCTGGAGCGTCTTAGTAAATACCCCATTATCAACTTGTAATGCTCCGCCCGAAAAGTACGCTACTTCTTTACCCGCAGAATAAAACGAGATACGATTATCACCCATGCGGACAAACGAGCTACCGTCTTTCTTCCCGATTGATAGGCCCTCGTTCGTCGCTTGCATGTACGTGTCTATAAAGTTCCACCGCTGAGCCATATCACCTAGATTATTCTCAATTTTAGCCACTCTTTGAGTTGCCGCAATCAAATCTTTCTCGGATTTGGCTTTATCTGCTGCATTCGACTTGACAAAGTCCTGATAAGCTTTAAACCACTGGTTAACCGTATCTAGACTAGCTTTTGCTTCTAACTCAGCCTGCATAATGCCGTTTTTTTCGTTCAAAGCGTTTAGTTGCTCTTGGGTTAAAGTGTTGTCAGCTTTTGAGTTGATATTATCCTCAACGTCTTCTGTAGCTGGTGACCACCCCGTTTTAGTATTACCTTCCGCAATCTTAATCTTCCAAGCGCTCTTATCGCCGACTTTTTTATAAGTGTTTACTCGGAGCATATATTTACCTGTGGGATAAGCCCAAGTAAATACAGCCCCGTTTTTATCAGTGTTTTCATCAGATATAATTGAGTGGATTTTATAATCAAGACTAGCTAACCAAATAACTACATTGTCATTATTAGCGCTGCCATCGTGTGAATTAGTAATGACTCCGTCTGTTTCTGCGGTTAAAATGTACTGTTTGCCATTAACCATATCTATTGTTGATTTTGGGTAGTATTTAAAATTATCATAGTTTGGTGGCTTTCTGTCTGGTTTAAACGGTCCTGCTGAATTTCTAAGCAAGTTCCGACCACCAACTTCAACCGTGCCGACCATATCCACCCATTTATATTTAGTTGGATCTGTGCTGTCTGCTTCTGTATAATCGGTGTATGTGCCGATATACCGCTTGTTCCCTGTTTGGGTGGTACTAAAGCCCTGCTTGCCGTCTGCGCTTTCCGCGTAGGCGAAATGGATGTAAGGCGTTTTGCCGTCTGTTCCGGGTTCGCCCGGTATACCCTGCGCACCGTCAGAGCCTCTCCATTTGTTCCAGCGATATTTCGTAGGGTCTGAGCTATCTGTTGCGATAAAGTCCTGATACACGCCGATATAGGCTTTATTTTGGTCAGTCTGGCTGAAACCTCCACCAGTTGCATTATCAGCATAGGCTAAGTGAGTGTACTGAGTACGACCATCAGCACCTTTAATACCTGGGATTCCTTGTTCGCCTTTTGGGCCTTGCAAACCTTGGATACCTTGTAAGCCTCGTTCTCCTTGTGCACCACGCTCTCCTTTATCACCCTTTTCGATTACACCCTTTGAAAGAGCTTTGATACTGTGATCGTTATTGACGTTGATAACAGACGCTATTATCCAGCTATCACTATTTTTGTCCGTATTGAAGACTCTCATTTGGACACTGTCGCCGACCTTTAACCCTGTTGTATTTTCGACAACAGACCAATCACCGGTATAGCCATCTGCGCTATAAGTATTTATAGCGGATTGTGCGTATTTGTATTGTGTGCTGAAGAGCCGCAGAGACTTTCCATCTTCTCCTTTTTCACCGTTTGAACCATTCTTCCCGTCATTGACATTGACAAATGTTAGCTTGTCTCTTGCCACTTCGTCGTCTCCGACATATGCAGCAATTGTTAAAACTTGCGTATTTGTAATTTTGTTAGCAAGTACTTTGTAAATAGTGCCCATCGTCGTTTCCTGTCCAAAATAATAACGATAAGTTGCGTCGGTAATCTTTTTTTGCCCTTTGTATAATTCGGGTGTTACAATGCTTTCTCCTGCGCCATTTTTAAAGCTCGTTCCTGCGCTAGTTGACATTTTGAGCGTATATGGTAGGCGCTCCTCAATCAGTTCAGTCATGCGATTTCGCAATGTATCCGAAATTTTAGAATCCAGTTTTACATAATTAGAAAATGTTAATGTATTATTGTTTGGATTACTAAAACTAATCACTTGTTCCGTTACGCGAGCTTGCAAAATCAGACCACCGACAAAATTTTTATCATAAATTTTGACTGTGTCTCCCAAAACCAAATCTTGATAGTCGTTAAGAAAATTTGACTGAATGCTAGCTGTGTAAGTAACAATTGGATACGCGTATTGCTTAATTGTTCTAAAGGCATAAGCGGCTAAATCGTTGATGTTCGTATATTCCGTCTGAAAATCTTTTCGCGTCCAGTTGTCGCCCTCTTTCATACTGGCTGGGTACCGCTCCATAGATAACGGAGCGTACACAAAAGAACTACCTTTGCGCGTGTAAAATTCCTCGCGACCTTTAGCGTCCTTGTCAGAACGTTCTATGTCTTTCAACGTCAATCCGTCTGCACCAGTAAATTCACCAGCGTTAAAAAGCTGCGTTTTATCTGTCGTGATTTGTACGCCTTTAACATCTTTCCCGTAGCGCAGCACTACGTCATTTCTGACTTTGCCAATACCGTGATGTTCGTTGTCTGCTTCGCGATAGATATTTAATGCAATACGTTTTAGCGTGCCATTATTGTTTAATTCTGTGACAAATTCAAACTCTGCGTCAAAGCGTGACATTAGGGATTGTAACCTAGATAATTTTGATTCTTGCGATTCAAACGTTAGCGTGCGTTTATTGTCAGGGATTTCGTTGATTCCGATTTCCAAACTTGCAAGCGAAAGTAAATCCATATGCTGTAAATACCACTCTATCGTTTGAGCGCTGTTACTTGTAAATGGATTAGCTTGTTCGTTGACAAGTTCTAGATTCGTATTATTGCAATTTAGAGTAATATTAAAATCGTCCTCTGTTATGTTCGCGACATAAAATAGATGATGTTTTCCCTGAAATTTAAAAGAAAAATAGGCTTTATCGTTGATAAAACCTAAATCTTCGTGCAATCGCCCATTGTACATTTTGGGAATCGAAAAATCAAACGTACTCGTGGCTTGTATGAGGTATCTATGCCATGCGTCGCTGTGGAACGATAGCATTTTTGAAAACCGGTTATTTAATAATGCAACTTTTCGCATTTTGTTATCGTGTACAACAATTTGCATTAAACATACCTCTCATTCCATGTTATTTTGATATCCGGCTCTTTTTCGTTCCAGCTTGACAAATAAATATCTAGTTCGCTTGGACCAACTGGCAATAGAAGCGGTTCTGACCCGTCTGTCATCTGGTCTAAAATCGGCAAGTTGTCACAAAACGATTTGCTTGTTGACATATCTGTTTCAACGACAGACCCCATTCTGTAACGATTCGGGATGTCTTCGATTTTATCAATAAAATCTTTACGATAAACGATAGAATCTAAATACATATGTGTTACTTGTGGTTTATCCGTTAAAGTACCCAATGCAACATGCAACTTAGTAGACTTTTTGCCCTTAATTTCTGGTGCAGAAACATCTTTTCGCGTCCCGAACCAAAATACGTTTAGTAAGTCGTCCCTGCGGATAATGTCCGACCAACCTCGGTTAGCATTAAATGGGTTCTGATCGTCTCTATGTGTCCCCCAAAACGTCCAACTTTCAGCTGTTCGAAAGCCGCCTTTTCCGTCTGACACAAGGACATTGTATTCGCAGCCTAAACCATATGCACGTTTAAATGTTTCCACGCCATATAAAAATTTATTCTCCGCGTCTGATACTGTTACTTTGATAAAGCCGTATTCGTTTGCAGCGCCTAGCCAAAAGATTTGACGCCACCAGAAATACTCTTTCAAAGCGCCTTTCTCACCGTTGCTATCAAGAGGGATTTCCCAAGTGATAGAACCTGCGTTGTTTGGGTTCGATCCGCCTCCTCGATTTGTTAAAGCAATGTGTGGTCGTCCCCAAGCATTGTCAATGGCAAGTGTTCCGTTTAGATTTTGACTGCTATCATTCAAAATAGCAATATTCTTTTTGCCCTCTGCAAAGCCCTTTGTTATCCAGTTATTAGAGACATAGTCAAATAGTATTTCTGACTTTTTGACAGGTTTTTTATCCACTTCTTCTGGATCGCCTAACTCATAGACGCCCTCTGCAGAAGTAAAACCAATCCAGCCGTTTTCCGAGTTGTGCTTGATTGTAATTTTAGGCGCAGTTGGTGCGGTGCCTAAGTTGGTTAAAGTTGCCTTAAAATGATTATTACTTATTTTAGTAATTGTGCCATAATCACTTTTGAGATTGCTTCCTACAATCGCTGCTGCTTTGTTTTCCCCATAAGAATCTGGGATGTCAAACGTAACAGATAAAGTTGCAGTAGGCGGTGAAGTCGAGTTGTCAAATGTTAAGCTAGGTTGTCCGCTAGGAGTAGCCATCCACACTTTATTAGGTTCATCACCGAATATCAACTCTTTAGCAGATTCCACATTCAACAAGCCGCCGAATTTTTCGGCAGCTTTGTTAAAAAATGCAGAAGTTCCTGTCAGTTTAATCGAGACTGGTATTTGTTTAACACCTAGCGTATTATACAAAAACTGTTGTCCATAACGTCTAGCGCCTTGCTCTTGATAATTATTAGTGAGTTGTGCGATAATACCGCGATTCACTTCGAGGGTGGTTGCGCTGCCGCCTAAATCACTCAAAGTTTTCAAAACATCAATTTTATTAAATTTAATTCCTATTCCGTTCAAATGATTTCACCTCTCAATAGCGCTTGTCTGCGCTCGTAATTTGTGTTTGCCGCCGTGGTATAAGGTGCTAAACCATTAGCGACACTTCGTCCGTCAATTATATTGCGGATTTCGATAGGATTTGCTCCGTTTGCCACTAATTGAGTAAGCAAAGCTATTACCGTATCCAATTTATTCGCAAGCGCTGAAATGGCGCTATTTTCTCCTCTAACGTCGTTTAAGTTGTCTGCGGGTGATTCACCCACGAACTGACCTACAACGCGTTGTAAGAGCCGCCATGCACGCCCTCGCTTAGCTGCGTCCATTGGAATAATGTATTCTGGTTGGTTGCCCTCTGCGACTTCGTAAAGCCCGTGTTTTGTAACCAAACCGCCGTTAGCATAACCTAACGGACCAGATACGCGCGCAAACATTCCGGGACCGCGTCCGTATCTTGCAGCTGCATAAGCAATACCTGCAAGCAAGTTATCATATCCGTTAAAGATATTACTATGACCGGGAAACTTGTACGCGTTAAAGGTTGGTTCTATTGTCTGTACTAATCCTTTAGATGGGATTCCTGCCGCTGCGTTACTATCCCAGTTATTTACCGCTCTGGGGTCTCCGTTTGATTCGCGCTGAATAACACGCATCCACGCATTGACTTGCGAATCGCTCGCTTCAAATCCGTTTTTCTTTAAGGCTCTAATAACTGTATTTCTCCAGCGTTCAACGCCGGTACCGCCACCGGTTGGACCTGCTCCATCATCAGATTGAATTTCTTGATCCAGTCGAACATACCGCCGACTTGCTTCTTGATGTGTTTCTGTAGCGGGTTATTAGCTTCAGCTAACGCTGGTGTGCTGCTATCGCCGCCCTTGACACCGAAGTCAAGGAAAGTAGTAACTCCCGAAATCGGACGGCCAGAATAAGCGTGATATTTACCATCACCGCCCCAATTATACTCTTCACCGCTGATAGTTCCGCCAGATACACCACTAACCATAGCAACGTGATTTCCAAATTGAGAACCGGGACCATATACGGCAACCATACCCGGACGCGGGTTGTTTGTATGCGGAACTTTGGCATTCACCCAATCCGAACCATTACCCAAAAACGAGAATTTCGCAGCGGGTACACCTAAGTTGTTCAAACGATTTGCGACAAACGATACGCATTCGCGGATAAAGTAGCCCCACGGGTCAGCCATGGCGTCTTTGGCCATAGCGCGCCATTTAGGATTATAGTCATCACCCATATTACCAGCTACGCCGCCCTCGTCAGAAGCGCTCTTAGCCATGCTCCAAAGCTCTTTCCACCACGTTTTCGCTCCGTTAATCGTGTTTTTAAAGAGCATGCCGCCGAAGTTATCGTACATGCCTTTCATATCTTTTGAAGATGGGTTAAATTTCTTCTCGAGTGTCCCGATTGGATTTGTTACTGCTTCGCCGATAAAGGCAAGCATTTTCGCAAATTTTGAAACGGTGTCTTTGATACCGTCCCAAGCGTTACCTGCTACTTTAGCAACCGTTCCACCAAAGTTTGTAACGCCTTTCCAAAGACCGCTCCAGAATCCTGTTCCTTTGGCAAATGCTTTTTGGTTTTGCATAGCCATCAGTAAAGCTGTTTCGGAAGCGTTTAGGACTTCTGCGCCAGCAGGGAGAAACATCTTAGTATTGCGACCAGGTACGATAAAGTGATTACCGTTTGGCATGATAACCATTTCTTTATTGCCTGTTTCTGGGCTGTCATCCCCATCATTTAGCAGCGCTAAAGTTGGCTGCGTGATTGGGTTTCGTTGATTGCTAAACAAACCGGTACCATTAGCAAATTTTCCGACATGTGGGATTTTGCCGATTGTTTGTTTAGGCCCACCAAAATCATGGATTAGACTGTTAATACCATCAATCCCAACGTTAGGAATATCAATCAAATGATTGATTCCATCACGCGCAAGTTTTTTTAGACCATTCCATAAGTCATCAAACCCTTTTTTAATGCCGTCCCAAGTCTCTTGGAATTTTTTACCGATATTGGCCAAATTGTCGAATAACATTCCCTTAAGGTTTTTCCCAAACTTCTTCTCGGAAGCCTTGTTCATGTTATCCCAAGCGCTACTCAGAAAATCTTTAGCTCCGTTCCAATGCCTGTTCCACTCTTTACCAATCGCGCTAGAAACGTCAGAAATACCTTTCGACATTTCTTTATATTTTTTAGCAGTTTCTTTCTTGGTTTGTTCCCAAACAGCTCCAGACACTTTCTTAGTGGCGTTCCAGTGTTTGCTCCACTCTTTGCCAATTTTTTTTGAAGTGTCTCCGATAAATTTAGCGACTTGATTGTACTTCTTCGAGACGCCTTTTTTGATTCCGTCAAAGGTCTTTCCTACAAATTTTCCGGCTGCACCGAAGAATTTTTTGAAGCCATCATATAAATATTTAGCAACTTTAACAAGGTTCTGGATGTATACCCTAAAAAACTTCCAATGTTTGTACATCAAGGAGAACGCGATTACAAAAGGATTTCCGAAAATTAGGATTTTACCGACTATTTTCCCAAAATTAACAACGGCTTTTCCGGCGTCGACTAAGAATTGCCCGACTTTTTTTGCACCATCAGAAAAGGCTTTTTTAAAACGTTCTATTCCTTTACCAATTTTTGCGCCAAATTGTCGCACGGATTCCCAACCTTTGTTCCAAGCTTGCTTAAAATTGTCTATCCCCTTTTTGGCGCCTTTAACGACGTCATCCCAAAATTTGGAAAATTTTTTAGGGATATTTTTAAACCAGTCAACGACTCCACCGAAAATATCCTTAGCAGCTTTTGCTATGCCGTTGCAAAAGTCGCGGAACTTCTTGTTATGCTTATAAAGCAAAGTGAACCCAGCGACAAGAGCGGTAACTCCGACAATAAAAGCCCCTAATGGATTAGCAGCGGCAGCAACTCCTATTGATTTTATGACAGAAATAAAGCCCATCCCAAACTTTTTGAAATCTCTAGCTAAGCCCAGAACCTCTTTAGATAGCCCTTTAACGCCTTTTACTGTCTTGTTTGCTACAAAGTAAAACGCAAAAGCTTTACCGACTGCGACAATTTCTTTTTTGTGTTTTCCTAACTCTTGCATAGCGCTAGCTACACTTTTGAGAGGATCTTTTGCTTTCTGGTTGTGCCCTGTCATTTTGTTGATAGCCCCAGCTATGCCAGTTACTACAGTTTTAAAGCCCTCCCAAACACCGAGACCGAATAATTTGGCAATCTCAATCGTGCTGTTGATAATCCCCGACACATCTTTCTGATGTGCGGTTACATAGTCTAGTAAGCTAATCGCTCTTTTAGCTAGATTGCCGATTCCCTCGCCTAATTTTGTAATTGCATTTTGTACAGCAGGATTTTGTAATACTTTAGCCAGCTGACTAAGCCCCGTTGAGGCCACCTTGACAAGTGGTTTAGCAAGAGCCTTTTTCGTATCTGCCCAAGCTAGGGTGATTTGTTTCTTAGCGCCCTCTGCAGTGCTCGCGTATTTTTTGGCGTTTTCCTCGTAATTTTCAGCAGCTTTTTTTAAAATTGCGTTAAATTGCTGCGAGGTCATTTTGCCAGAGTTTAGTAAGTCGGAAAAAGCTTTTTCCGACAGCCCAGAAGCTTTTTGCAAAGCTTGATTAAGACCGGGTGCTTGCTTCTCTAGCTTATTAAGCGCTGTTGCAGTAACCTTGCCGGACGCTTCAATTTTCCCAAGTCCTCCAGCGAATGCTTCTGCACCCTCTTGCGACAATTTCAGTTGATCGGATAGACTACCGACCCCTTTTGCCAGTTCTCTGGCTTCGTCGACATTGTGAGTAATGCTGTGGAATTTCAAAATTAACTCACCAACCGCGCCGCCAGAAAGATTGGTGTTGTATTTCAAATCTTTCACAGTCGCGTTTATCCGGTTGATTTCTTCTTCTGCAAATCCTAAGTTTTGCCAGCGCTCTGCTGTTTTAGATGCAGCTTCTGCGGCTGCATAACCCTCTTTGGCTAAGCTGATAACTTTAGAGGTGATGTTTGAGATACCGTTAGCGATTAGATTCCCAGTCACAAAATCCCGTATACGCCCGCCAAGCTTAGAAGATTGTTTTGCTTCGTCATTAAACTTTTTCGCAGCGTTTTTCATGCGCGTAAAAATGCTAGGGTTCATCTTCTGCATTTCAGCCCGAACATTTTTGATTTCTGTTTTAGATTTTGCAAGAGACGCAGCTGTTTCGTTAACACGGATTCTTTGCTTGCGATAAGCTTCTGTGTTCTTACCAACTTCTTTTTCTAACTTTTTAAGTTGATCTGTTTGCGTTTCATATTGCTTTTCTAAGTTTTTTGACGATTCTTTAAGATTGTTGAGTTTTTCTTTTGCCGCTTGCTGATGTTTGCCTTCTGCTTGTAGCCGTTTGACATAGCTTTCGGACAACTCGTTCATCTTTTTGTACTCGCCTTGCAAATTTGACAAGCCAGATTGATAGTATTCCAGCGACTGCTTCGCCTTGCCCTGTTGTGCTTCCATGCCAGCTAATTTTGTTGTCGCTTGGTCGATTTGTTGTTGGTATTTTAGGTACTGCTCTGCACTTTGTTGTGTATTGCCTTTTAGCTCTGCTTGTTTTTGTTTTAAAGCATCAATCTTCGCTTGTTGTGCTTGGATAGCTTCGCCTAACCCTTTGTATTTAGTTTCTGCTGCTTGCGTATAGTCTCCAACTGCGCGCAGTTGTGCTTCTTGGGCTTTCCACGCGTTGGTTGCGTGGGAAACAACGTTTGTCAAGCTCTTAACACTTTCCGACGCTCTGACAAGGTCTAAAGCTATTTCTGTTGACATGGTCGCTTGTACTTTTGCCAATTATTTCTCCTCCTTTCTTACAAAAATGACATAGGGTCTACTACCCTATCTTGCGGCTCTTTCGCTGATAAAATTTCATTAAGCCTGTAATAATCTGCGTTTTCGTACTCGTCTATCGTCCAACCTAAATTTAACAAAGCTTGCTTTTCTGCTAAATCTAAATCTTGGATAATATTTTCCAATTCAAAGGCACGCTCGCCCCAGCTTATTCTTTTGGGTTTTCTACGTTTTCCTTTTTGATTTCTTCTAATTGCTCGTCAGACAAGCCCATTAGACGACCTGATACATAATTAGCAATTTCTTGCGTGCGTTCTGTGTCCAAATCTTCCAAGATTTCCATTTGCTCGTCCGATAAGTTTAAAACCGCACGCAGAAAAGAAAGGGTCGCAGTAATAACTCCAATATTCGCTTTAAATTGTTCTGTTATTGGTGCGTCTTCTTCAATGTCTGAAATTTTAGCGATTTCTAACTGAAATTCATTCATACGGCGCACGTTTCGGTTAGATGTTAAAACCGTAAAAGTTTTTTTGCCTAATTCTTTGATTTTGATGTTTTTGATTTCCATTTTTTATACCTCAATCATAAAAATAAAAGCTAAGCAGTTGTGACACTGCCTAGCCTAAAACGTTAATTAACCTGTATGACCCGGCGTAGCTGTATAGCCCCCGAATACTTCTTTTAGCATGTTTTCCTTACTAAAGTTAGAAGCGCCTGAATAATAGATTTTGTGCGTTTCATCTCCAAACGCTTGCGTTGTCAAAGCGTTGTAAGTCATGTTGTCATCTTGACGAGTTTGTGCAGTATCCGTATCTGTACCTACGTTTTGAGTGGTTTCTTGGAAGATTCCATCTCCAAAGCCGAAGAATACAGAATGTTTGCGGTCAAGTGTTTGCGATTCAATCAAAACCGCTACGTGCGGCTTAGCGCCTTGATAAACATATCCGCCCTTACCATCTGACTTATAGCCTTTAACTTTTTGTTTGACGTCAAAATCAAGGTTATTGAAGTCAAATGCAATTTGTGGCGCACCGGGCGCTGTATACACGTCTTGCACTTTGTTATTGCCAGGGACCTTGGTAACAGACCCCTCTAAGTTAGTGATGTTTGCGGTTTTAGACCCCCACATCTTATCGTCAATTTCGATAATTCCAGATTCAGAAAGTCCATCTGCTCCCTTAATCAATTTTTGGTTATCGTCGACAAGTGCCAACGTAACCATTTTTAAACCAACAATTGCCATGTATTGATTTCTCCTTTTTAATTTAAAATTTTATTTTGTGTAACATAAAAGACCGCCGTCATTTGCTTCGTGTCGGGGTCTACTGTATGTTCTCGTATATCTACTATAGACCAATGATTGTTTTTAAATAACTTCAATAGTCGCAGTTCAAATTGTTCAATGTCAAAGTCTATATCCAGCTTATAAAATATCTGGATTTCAACTTGTCGATTCGTTGCATAAAAGCTGTTATTACCTGTCAAATCCAGCGACGTATTGACATCTGTTATCAAAATAAGCGTATCGTCTACATTGTCAACGACTTCTTGCGGCAGGTTGCTAGTGTAGACCTGCTGTACTTCGCTAAAATGTTCATCGTCTATCAGCTTTTTTGCTTCCAAAGTTGCAAGCATACTCTATCACCCTTTCTTTTTGATAATTTTGTCATATTCAGCCTTTTCAGCAAGCAAAACCGCTTCTTTCACCTCATCAGAATTTTGCAGGTTCGTTACGAAGTGGTCTGCTGTATATTTTTTCGTCCCGTCGTTCAGACGCCTAGCATTATTTGCGTGATAAAAGTTATCCCAGCCTGCAGTTGATTTTCCAGTCTCACGACCGTCCACATCTTTCGCCTGCACTGTTACGTGGTCTGCCATGTGCCCGTATACAGGGTCCTTATGGCTAGAATAGTGCTTTTTGCGCGTTTCTTCTTCCAGACGGTCTCTAAATACCTCTGCTCCTGCTTTAGTAATTTTAGCTTGTTCTTTTGGAGTTAAATTCGCTATATTCTCAACCTGCTTTAACCAGCTTTCGAGTTCCACTACCATATCAGCCATATCAACCGCCTACTTTCTTCTTAGCGCGCAAAGTCAGAAAGTCATACTTACCAAAACCCGTTGTTTCGTCAGGACTAATTGTTACAATGTCATACTTTGTTCCTCGAATCTCGACTTGTAGTTTTTCTGTGACTTTTGGATTGTGTCGAATGCAGATATTAACTGTATCGTCTAATCCACTTTGCTTTGCTAGATAAGTTTGATTTTGAGTGCGTCTGACTGGTCGATAATGTAGAGTAAATAACTCTACGAATTTTGGGATATTCACTCCGGCAGCGTTCGGGACAGATTTCACCGTCCCAAATTTTGCTATTTGTTTAAATTCGGAGGGTAGATACTTCTTACTCATCTTCACCCTCCATAAACACATCATAAAGACCTCTTAATTGCCCGATAATGGCATTAGAGGTCAAATTGATAGGATAGGCTTGAGCGTCAGAAAGACTCAAACGATATGTATAGTATGAGCCAGCTACTGCGATTACCGCAACATTTAATAAAGACGCGACAATTTCTCGAGCGTAAAATTTTCCTGACTTGTCCTCGCCTACCGCCGCCTTGATTGAGTGTTCAGCTGCCGCAAGATAACCCTCGATGAGTTCGTTTTCTTCTTCCACATCATCTAGATTCATAGCTTTCTTAAATCGTTCTACCGTGACGCCCATGAGCTACCTCCTATTCTTTTGATTTGATGTTGGCTTCTTGGTCTGCGATAGTCTTAAACGAAGCTGCCACAAACGCTTCACTGTCAGTTGTTTCAACGTCGAAGCGGTCGATAACACGGATTTTAGTTTGGTCTAAACTAAACGCGTCTCCAGCTACATTTGAAACTTCAATTGACATGTGTTCACGGTCGAACAAAGTCACCGCTTGTTTCAAATCGCCAAAATAAAGAGGGTGAGCGCCTGCGTTGTCAGCTAACCAGCGGTCGGCAATTTCAACAACTTGTTTACCTTCAAGTAAATAGCGTTCTGGTTGCGTTGGGTCGCGTTGCAGCAAATAGTCACCCATTGCATTTTTAACTTTTGCAAGAGTAGCCAAGCCGCTTGTGTTCGTCATAAAGAACGATGTAGAGCGAATTGCAGGGTCAACACCTTTCAAAGCAAGGTCTTTGATGTCGTCAAATTTAGTGATAGTTGGTTTGCTTGGAAGTGCTGCGATTTTTTCCAAAATTGCTTTGTTACGAGTAACAACCACTTTCTTAGCAACCCAAGAATTGAGCCAAGCCAAGATGTTTTCTGCAGTATCTTTCAGCAGGCTGTTAGTTGCTGTTAGCATGCCTGCATAGCGCTTGATAGCATACTTGATAAGAGCTAACTTAGGCGCGTCGATATCTGAAATGCTTGTAGTTTCATCTTCCAGATTTGCAAGAGCTGTGATGTCAGCCCATTTTTCATAAACGCGAGAACCAGAAGTTGTTGAAACAGATTCAACTGTTACATATTCTTGTAATGAGTTGTACTGACGAACTAAGCCGTGAATTGCGGTTTGAATGTCTTTCGGAATTGTCAAACCTGCATTAGTTCCGTCATCTTCTTTAGAGCCAACCGCAGCGTTCCGATACGTGCCGTTTAAAAGATTCTTAAAGTCTTTGATAAAGACATTCTTTGCTGTTTCTTCTTCATCAGTCAAAGATTCTACGTCTTTATCGTCCATCGCTGCCACCTTAGCAGCGCGCGCTTCTACTAATTGTTCACTCAAAGCGTCGCGGCGTACTTTTGCATTGTCGCGTTGATTTTTGAGAGCTTCAAACGCTTCTGCTGAAAAATTATCATCATTCAAAGCGTTATTGATTTGCTCGTTGAGGTCTTCTACTCGGTGTCCTGCCTCAATCCAAAGAGCGTTTAAAGTGTTAATATCCATAAAAAATTCTCCTTATTTTTGTAATAAAATAGCCAGCTTCTTCTCTCTTAACGAGTTCTTAGGCTGACTTGGTTGTTTATTTAGTTTTTCTTTAGCAATCAAATTCTTAAATTTATTGATTGCTGCTTTGCTTGGCAAAGTGTGCATAGCATTTTCAAACGTTGGCTCGTCGTCTGATTCATTAAACATAATTTCATCTGCAAAGCCTTTGTCAACTGCTACTTTGGCATTCATCCAAGTTTCGGTTGCCATAAGCTGTAAAATATCAGTTTGGTTCATGCCTGTTTTCAACTCATAAGCCATAGCGATTGATTCGTCAATGCTATTTAGTACTTCCGATTCGTGGTCTAGGTCATCAGCGTTGCCATACGTAACAACGGACGCCTTATGGATCATCATTTGGCTTGTCGGTGACATCCTAACTGTGTTACCAGCCATAGCGATTACTGACGCAGCGCTGGCAGCTAATCCTTGCACATTTACTACAATGTTCTTTTGGCTATCTTTTAGCATAGTGTAGATTTCGCTAGCTGCAAAGATGTCTCCGCCATTAGACGCAATATTTAGCGTGATTTCATCGTCTTCGTCGTTTGCGATAGCTTGCTGAACCTTGTTAGGATATGTGCTAGACATACCGAACCATTCGTAAAATTCACCAACGTCGTTTGAAACAACATCTCCTTTAATATCAATTTGCCCCATCTTTCTCACCCCCTTTCACTGCTTGATTAGGGTTGCTAGGCTCTGGCAGATTTTGCGGTAAAATTTCTGCTTGCTGGAGCATGTATAACCCTTGGTTTTGTGCAACCGTTCCATTTTTGACAAGCTCGTTGATACGCTTGATGTATGTCGAGCCGGTCGGATCAACTGCTGGAAATAAATCCGTATCAATATCATCTCCGAGTTTATACATTAACTCGCTGACAAATGGACGAATATAGCGACTGACTGCATTAGCATACATTCCAGATATCATCTCGATTGATGATTGCTGGTCTCCTTGACCACCTAGATAACTGTCTGGGATTCCATACACTTTCGCAAATTGCTTGCTTGTCCAGTCCGTCTGACTTAGCAGTTGCGCTACGTTTGATTTGATTTCAAGCGGTTTAAAATCTTCTAAGTCATCCAACACTAACGGGCCGCCTTGCATTTGTCGCATAGCTTGCCTTGACCGTGCCATCTTAGTCTTCATATCCAGCAAACCGCCGCCTTTAATCGTTAGAATACCGTTAGCGTTCAAGGCGTTTTTCAGCGAACTCATGGTTAACTTGTCGCTAGCTTTTTGGATATTCATTTCACGACTTAGTGCAGCAAGCGGACTAACTCCAGTCTTGCCGCCGTCAACAGACAACAATCTAAAATGTAAAACGTCGTTTTGTGGCACGTAGAGTTTTGTTGCGATTTTTGGGTCTTCAAACGAGATATTATAATAAAGCCCGTTTTCGTACTCAAAGCGATTAACCGTAACTTGCGACGGCTTGATAAACTCCCATTTCACGTCGCGCCCGTTCTCATTTCTCCAGCGGTAAGCAAATGCTTCTCCGCCCAACAACAATTGAGCAAAGATAGACTGGTAGAATCCGTGCCTACTTGCGTTTACGCTTGGATTATCTAAAATGCCCTGCGTTTGCTTCTTCTTCGCTGTCAGTTTGACTGTCGCTAGGTCGCTAGACAATTGGTTGATGACTGCGAATAAATCAGAGTTCTTTAACGCGACTTTCGCAGAAACCCACTCTTCGCCCGTCAAATTAGCTTGCAGAAACTCATAGTCTTCTGTGCTAAAAATCTGTTGAGTAGGCGGACTTTCCGTCGCTTGATTTGTAAAATTAAATACCGGCAAATAGCTTCACCTCCTCTCTAGCTATCGTTTCGATTGGCTACTATCTCGGATAATAAACCAGTCAAAATAAACGTAATAGTTAAGCAAATACCAAACGCCAACCAACCGACAAAATACATTGTCACATTGATTGTTATAGCCGCTGCTAAAAACATAATCACATCAAAAAAAGCCCATAATAGGCTGAAAAGTTGTTTAAAAATATTCATTTTAGTAAAATTCTTCCTCCAAAAGCCCGCTTTCCGGGTTATTAAGCCAGTCTAATACCGCTTGTGGACTCATATGCTCCACTTGATAGGTTTTGTCATTAGCTAAACCATAGTCTTCGTAGTGGTACATAGCTTGATACATCCCGTCAATCAAAGCGTCTACAACGTCCACTTTTAAAGTGGATTTCATCTTATCGACCTGTATTCCGATATTATCCTCTTTGATAACTGCGTTAATCAATGCTTTTTCCATGATTTTATCGTCTAAGCGAGTAACCGAGCCTTCAACAAATATCTTTTGTAAAAATTTAGTCGGGTCTTTCAGCTCGCTTGTTCGTTGTCGAATTGGCATAAGCGGAAAACTAGTATTTAATTCAAGGGCTTTGATGACCTTAGTAACTCCCATAGCGTCGTAGCCAAAGAAGATAACATCTAGTTGATGCTCTTCAACGTAATTGACAATCCATTCATAGACTTCATCTTCGTTAATCAGCCCTTGCGGGTGACTTGTAATTGTACAATAGCCTTCTTTTTCCAGTTCTCGATAATTCAAGCCGTCCTGTTTCTCTTTGGCTTCGACGCTGCCAGCTGTTTTCCACGGAATAAAGCTATGCTGTTCTATATGCCACTTCTCCTCGTCGTTATACGGATATACAAACGCTATAGCTGTATTATCACTAAACAGTGAGTAATCGACACCGATATACACGCGCCGATTGTCTCTTGGAAAATCATCTATAACCGCTTTTTCTATATCTTTCAAATCCAGAAAACTATTAGAATCAGCATTCAACCAGCAATTCATATTCTTAACTTGGAAGTCTGCTAACTTGCCCATTAACATTTTCTTATCACGTTCTGAAACCAAACCTTTCATCAAATTATCTTTCAATTCTGGATGGTTTAATAATGGATTGCTTTTCGCCCATGTTTCGGGTTGGAATGTTTCCTCTAGACTATCTTGCGACCAAATCAAACAAAGCTGGTCGTCTCCTGCGCGGTCAAAATCTCGTTCCATAATTTCAATGAGTTTCTTCTGCTCTTTGTGGAAAGGTACGTTAGGCACTTGATACGCTGTAGATATTTCAATAAAGCGCGACCCCTCTGTATTGACTTGTCCAGATGTAATCTTAGATATCCCCTCATCACTGCGAAGCTCTCCGACTTCATCAGCCACGGCAAGTTTAAAGTGCTTACTATCAAATTTTCCCGATTCAAAAGAAATGGTATGGATAGTATTAGCATCCACGAGCGACTTAATCTCCCGTGAATACAGTTGGACTTGCATTTCCTCTGCTAACGACTTAAACGGCTCATTCTCGATAATTCTAGCCATCATTGATTTAACGTAAGTAAAAAGCTTCATTGTCTGGTCAAAGTTTAATGAGCTGACAAGGAAGTCTTGGTTACTTTGCCCGATAATTTCAATCAGATAGGAGAAATTAAGGCAAATACCAGCTATCATCGTTTTACCTTGCGAACGGGAAATGGATATGATAATGTTTGAAAACCTTGCTACATCATCTAAGTCTAACCATGCGAATAGCTGGCTGAATATAAACAACTGCCAATTCATAGGTTTTAGCTTTTGGCTTAAATCATCAACGTTAGGCACTAACGACAAGAATTTTAAAAATCGGTTGAATGCGTCAACAGAATACACATAAGGGAAATCTTCTTGACCTTGCCTTTGCAAGTCTCGGAGATGTCGGAAACAAGCTAGTTTTATATAATAGCCAGTCACTATTTTTTCATCTAATGCATCAAAGCAATATCGCGTACCGGCGTCCTTATATTTTTCCCGGACAAAAGAAAAATCGATACTTCGATAAGCACCGATTACATCTTTTGTTTTTGTTAAATCAATTTTAGTTATGTTTCCTCACCTCCTTGAGGTCGCATTTAAAACGAGACCTTTTTATTTCCCTAAAAATTCTTTCAGCATTTCTGCTGTCGAAACTTTGTCCGTTTCTTCGCTAGCGACTGCCAATAGATCTGCTCGACCTTTAGGGGTCAAGCCTAACTGGACAGCTATTTTATTCAATATATCGATAGCGTCTTTCATTGTGGCAACTGCTGGGTTCTTTTTATACCCCAAGAACTGCTTGCCCAAAATCTCGCCAGAGCCTTGCGCTTGGACTGGCTTTGTTAGCTCTTGCTGAATACCATTCTCTTTTATATCTTCATAAGCTAATTTGTAGATTTCGTAGTTTGTGCAGTAGGTTTCGACTAACAAGCTATCAATCCGCTGTACCTTTTCTGTGCTTTCTAAAAACGGAACGATTTTGCGCCAAACCTCGCTAGCTACCTTTCCCAAATAGTTTGGTGGGTCGCTGGGTAAACGCCCTTTGTTCTGCCGATAGTAAGGATTTT
>ERZ772956.505-NODE-505-length-29088-cov-7.487308_pt1 | contig 29088 bp, 30 predicted proteins | sample MGYA00580683_ERZ772956 | MGnify/ENA primary metagenome ERZ772956 (study PRJEB29015, sample SAMEA2738077) | human oral metagenome | biome: human oral; feature: human-associated habitat; material: saliva | place: China | collected 2212 ... | reverse complement strand
AATCCATAAATTATGTCATAATATATAGAATGTTAAGAACTGGAAAAAAATTTAGCAAACCTTCACTTTCACGCGTCATTAATGGCGACGTCACCTTAAAGGAAGTCGACACAAAAAAACCACGCCACCGCCTGGATCACTTTTTGGTCGAGAAATACCCAGACTATAACCGCAATACCTTGCAAACCTTTATTAAGTCCGGCTACGTCACAATTAATCAGACTCCAGTCACTAAGCCAAACACCGCGATTAACGAAGACGATATTATCGAACTAAATCTTCCAGATTTTCTCCAAAACCCTAACGCCAAAGCTTCTGCTATCGAAAACCTAAAGCCAAAAACCATTTACGAAGATGATAATGTTATTATCCTCGAAAAACCAGCCGGTTTACTTAGTATGGCCAAAGGCGCCGTTACACTAGAACCAACCCTCGAAGATTACGGACTCCTCGTCCACCGTCTCGACCGCGACACCTCTGGCGTGGTAATTTTAGCAAAAAACTCCGAAACTCAAACCTTGCTTCGTAAACAATTCCAAGATCGTAAAACCCATAAAACCTACTACGCCATCATTGAGGGCGCACCAAAATTACCTGCTGCTCGCATCAATCTACCAATCCAACGCAACCTCAAGCATCCTACTACTTTCGTCGTGGAAGCTGGCGGTAAGGAATCCGAAACCTTCTACGAAGTAAAAGCCACCAAAAAGTTTGATCTCGCCGATGTCCAGGAAATTCAAAAGCTAATTCAAGCCCACTCAGATTATTCCGGCAAAGAATTTAAGGCAGGGAAGACTTATTCTCTCGTCATGCTACGTCCGACCACTGGTCGCACTCACCAACTTCGCGTCCACATGAATTACCTCGGCACCCCAATTGTTGGCGACCGCGTCTACGGTTCAGCCAAGCCAAACACCACCGATCGCCTCTACCTACATGCCGCTTCTCTCGAAATTACCATTCCAGAAAGTCGTCGCGTTACTTTCACCACTGATCTTCCACCAGAATTCCAAATCTTTAATCAATAGGATATATAAAATCCTCTTCGTAAAACCCGCACCTTTAGCGAGTTTTACTTTTTCCTAAACTAAGTTAACACTTCTAGTGGGTTTTACTTTTTCTAAATCAAGTTAACACTTCTAGCGGGTTTTGCTTTTTTCTAAACTAGACTACAATAGACGTATGTATTTCGAAAATCTTTCAGAAATCCCTGCTTTAGCCTCCGCCTATTCTTCCACGATTTTTAATCTTGAAAAAAATCCTAACATTCGCGCCACCTATCTCATCGAGCCAGACGAAAAAGATAATAACAAAATCCCAGTTGAAGCTATTCGCGAAATTTTAACCCATCTAAACAGTATTCAGACCTCAGATATTTTTGTCGTCATCAATCACGCCGAAACCCTCACCCCCAGTGCCACCTCCGCTCTACTTAAGACCCTCGAGGAGCCCAAGAATCATTACCACCTCGCACTTTTTACCAAAAATCCAAACCGTTTACTCGACACCATCCGTTCGCGTTCCGCGATTTTCTATCTCAAAGAGAAGGATTACCTAAAAACCACACCCGAAGCCGACCCCAAAAATTTCGAACTTGCCAAAAAACTACTTGTAGTAAGCGCCAAGGATCTCCCCGTCCTCGCAGACGAAATTATTAAATCTACCCCGAAAACCAACCCCAATTTTTTCTATCAAATACTCGATACCACTATTGAACTAGCCGAAAAATCTTACTACAAAACCAAAAATCCTATCTTCCTCCAAAAAATTTCCGGCCTCATCGAGACCAAGCGTCTCACCTCAGATTTTTCCGCCAATAAAAAACTCCAGCTCGTAGCTAACCTATTATAATTTTGGTGTTTTAAGCATTTTCATGTATAATATAAGATATGCTAGGAATTTTCCTCATCTTACTTTTCGTAATTTTTCTGATTTTTTTCGAACCAAAAATCGAAGCCAGGCTCAAAAAACCGGCTCCAGAAAACAAGAATTTTGATGCTCAAATGAAAAAACTTTGGGACATCGCCAAGGTTAGCATGAAAGAACGCAAAACTCTTCGTGCCGAAAAAGCTCTGCTTACAATTTTAAAATTTGACGAAACCAACGCCGCGGCCTACAACCGTCTCGGAATTCTTTATGCCAAATCACAAAATTACGACGAAGCCATCGAATGTTTTGAAATTGCCCAGTCTCTCGATAGTAACCCATCTTCTCTGCATAACGTCGGTCTCATCTACCTCGAAACTGGTGCCTATGAAAAAGCCAGTATGGCCTTTCAGCAAGCCTTAAAACTTGAAGGTGATGTGCCGGCTCGTTTTATCGCGCTCGCTAAATCCGAAGAAAAACTTGGCCACCGCAAGGCTGCCGTCGAAGCACTCGAATCCGCCTATGCTCTCGATCATTCGATTTCCACTCTCCGCCACATCCTCAGTATTTATGAAGATATGGGTGACGCTGAGAATATCCAAATCGTCACTGCCAGAATCGAGCAACAAGTCGCCGAAGACGAATTAAAGAAAAAACAGGAACTCGCCAAGAAGCAAAAACGCACGGTAGCTAAAAAACCCGTACGCGCCGCGAGACCAGCTAAGATTTTTTATCCGAAAGCTAAAAAACCCACCGCTAAATCCAGTGGATCCACCAGCCAAACCAGCACTGAACGTACTATTCAAGATGCCAAACTTAGTGCCACTGCCGTTTCTCGTCCTGCAGCCGCCCGCACCTCTACTCGTCGCCGCAAGATGATTCAATAGGCATATTCAAAGAATCCACTTGGATAGCTATCTCTTTTTTAAATAATCAATTCGATCTAATATTTTCACCCATCTCGCGGTTGTGAAGAACTCAAACTCATGTTAAAATAAGAAAGTACTTATGAGTACGAATCGCCGCGTTAGCTCAGCTAGTAGAGCAGCCGCCTTGTAAGCGGCAGGTCGTCGGGGCAGAGCCGACACGCGGCTCCACGGATGAAAATTCGTGAAAAGTTTACTTTTCAAAGAATTTGAAGAAGTGGTGCAAGTGTGCTTTTGCACACGCGGCTCCACGAGGAGAAAGAACAAAAAGAACATTTTATGTTCTTTTTTTAGATTTTTAGCATCGAGAAGTAAAAGAGAATATAATTATCTTTTACTTTGAGTGGTAAAAATATAAATAAAGAAGCTATCTTTAGCTTCTTTATGTTATTTCGACGAGTGGCCGCGCGTACATCGTACACGCGCTCCTAATCCACCCCCATCATTCTTTTTGCATACCCTGCCGCATCCTTCACCATTTTCTCACAATGCCCATACCCTTTATCCACCACCAATTTCGCTTCTGGATACATCTTTGGAATTTTTCTCCTTGCCAAACTCAAATCTGAATCTTTCTCACCATAGGAAAACACGCAAAACTTTTGCGTTTCCATGTCCATTTTCGGTAGTCTCACATTTGAACAATCTCGTACAATATTTTTTATACTCAGAGGGTCCATCTTCAAAAATCTCTCCGCCATCACCGCCCCAGCTTGATCTCCAAACATTTTGGACATTTTTCTTACCGCTAGCTTCGGATTTTTTAAACCTTTTTTCTGTTTCATGAGCATTATTTTAGTCATTAAAAATCCACCCAATCTCGAGTTTTCATAAAAACTTACACCCTCGAAAAATAGTCGCCTAAATCTAATTTCACCGCGATTCAACATCTCAAATAACACCACTCCACCCAGCGATGCCGCAAAACCCAAATCTATCTTAGTCACTCCGTGTTCTAATAAATATTGCGTTAAAATCCGTACCTCTTCCGCTGCGCTAACGTACACCTCATTTATTGCCTCACCATGCCCAGACAAATCCGGTATAATAAATCGATACTCATTAGTCTCTTTCAGAATATTCTCCACCAAATAAGTCCTCATCGACTTACTCGAAGCCAACATCGGGTGAATCAAAAGTATCACCTTCGATTTTTCCGGATATAAATCATGAATCACTATAAAATCTCCTTTCTAATAGAGAAAAAAGCTCCGACCTTGACGATCGGAGCTACGCTTGCTTCACAAAAGGGTGCCATTTTTGTTAGTCAAGCCACATGATAAAGACCCTCTCGGATCGCCAAAAATCACACTTATCATAAATCTCTCTCCCAAAATTTATTCAATAATGGCATCCTTAAGTCTATATTAGCACAAACAAAATAAAATGTAACAAAAATCTAAAAAATTCCTGAAAAATCTTTAAAAAAGAGTTGTCTAAAAACACACAAATTCTATCTTACCATAAACATTATCAAAATCAATAAAATTTTTACATTTTGCCCATCAAAAGTTATAATAAATCTATGGAAAATTCTACACCTCAAAATACTCAGTCCCCTAACAAAAAACGCGCTCAGCTCGCCTCTTTAATCGTTCTTGCTATTCTTGCCATTCTTTCAACCATTGCTGTAATTGTGATGCCGCTTATGAATAAAAACTCCTCAGACAAGTCAGCCGAATCAAGCCTAAATGAATCCACCGAATCCACTCAGACCGAGAATACCAATCAATCAAATTCAAAACAATCCCAAGGAACCGAATTCGCCTTTAATCACGAATCCGACATCGATCTTGGTAGTAACAAATCAAATATTTATATTTTCTGGGGTGACGGTTGCCCACATTGTAAAGCTCTCGCCAAATTCATTTCCAAACTACCAGCTGAAACCAAAAACAAAGTTAATATCTATTCTTTCGAAGTTTGGGGCGACAAGGATAATAAAACCCTCATGAAGAATTTCGGTAAATTCCTGGATCAAGACGTGCGCGGCGTACCATTTATGGTAATCGGTGATAAGATTTTCGACGGATATAGTTCTGGCGATACCAAAACCGACCAGCAAATCCTTGACGCCATTAATACCATCATCAAGAACCAGGGAAGTACCGACCAATACAAGCTCTACAAAAAGGCCTAATTTCACGAAGAGCATAAAAATAGAATATTTTACACAGAAAACTATTTCACGCTAACAGATTGTGATCTAGTACGTATTCCAAAATTTTACAATCTCTTTGAGTAAAATAACTCTGAATCAACGAACTTTCATCTGAATCACCTTTATGTTCAATGATAAACTTTTTCATATTTTTTAAGACATCCACTGGGTTCATCTTTAAACATTTGGCATCGAATTTAATTTCATCCTCATCTGGGTGAATTTCTTGCGCCTCTCCATATGGCTCCGCTATAAATATATGCGAAATCTGTGTCTGATCTTTTACGACTCCAATCTTGCGTATATTCTTTATCATATAACCAGTTTCTTCATAAGCCTCACGTATAAAAGTCTGCTCCGGAGTCTCATTGTTTTCCTTACCACCTCCCGGTAACTTGTATTGACCGATCCGCTCTTTAAAGAAAACCAAGATATCGCCGTCAGGGAATTGTATAATCCCACGAGAAGCCTCTCTCGGCCAACTACCTACAAAATCATCAAGAAAGATATTTCCATAATCCTCATAAATAATATTCTCACTAATTACACCGTCAACCACAGTATTAATCCTATTTTTTATTCACATCGCAGGCTCATGCCTACTTTCAATTTGAACTTGTCGGAAATTCCGACAAGTTGCATCACCTTTATCGATTACTATTTATTTTCATTTTAACACGGATATCGAATCAAAAATGTACCAATCTAATTATTCTATCAAGACTTATTATCTTTTTGTTGCAAAGATTGTGAGCTATTACACTTCTGGGAACGTAGCCGAAGCGAAAATACGAATGGACTTATTCGGGATTTTATGCCCAAAGGAACAGGCTTCAAGAAATTTGCCATACGAGATATAGTAGAGATGGCAAATTTAATAAATAATAGACCAAAAAAGAGCCTCGAATGGAAGCCCCACTCGAGGCTTACCGGTCTCAAGGTATTGCACTTGAGGAGTTAGAGTAGAAATCGCTTTGTAGGTATTATTTTACTATATTTATCAGGCATATAATAGCCTTTTTGTAGTATAGTTATAGTAAATCTATTTTTAGTTAATTGTAGAAAAAAATAAGACAATAAAGTTTAAGGACCTAGTAAAGTGAGTTGGCGAATATATCTAAATTGTCTATCGAAAGAGGTAGTTATATGAGGATTGATTTACATACACATACTCAAAATCTAAAATCTGGCGATGGCAGTCAACGAGTTATTATCCCTAAGAATTACGTAAAAAAGATGCAAAATTTGGACGTAGGCATCTGCGCTATTACGAACCATAATAAATTTGATTTAGATGAATACAGAGAGGTAAGGCAATTAAACGAAGATCTTTTAGTATTTCCGGGAATTGAACTTGATATTAAAATGACCGATGGCAAAAATCGTCAAATAATCGCTGTTGGTAACCCAGATAAAGCGGCCGAATTTAAGGAAGCTTATGATTCAGATTCTTCGAGGCAATATAATGTATTTTCTATGCCGTATGAAGAGTTTATAAATGTTACAAAAAAGCTTGGTCCCGATAATGTAATTATAATCCCACACTTCTACAATAAAGCCAAAGGTTTATCTCGAAAAGAAAAAGATAAATTAGAGGACGATTTAAAAAATTTTGTTATCATACTTGAACCGTCAAATATTACCTCAATGGGTATTATAAATAATCATGAGGAGAGGCTATGCCTAGTTGGTAGCGACGTGAATGATTGGTCCTCATATTCTAAAGATATGATCCCAGAGCTAAAGTTTAAGATAGCCTCATTTAGCAGGTTCTATGAGCTAGCGAAAAATCCAAAGGTTTTTGTAAAGAACGCATTAAGCGATGAAAAATGTCATGATGTTAATATAGGCGAGTCAGTTTTAGCTATATATGAAGATATTAATATTATTTTTGGTGGTAAGGGATCTGGAAAAACATATTTATTAAAAAATTATATTCAACCACACCTTAATAAACAAGGAAAGAAAGTTTTTCTACATGAGGGCAAGAATTACGACGATTACTATACTCAAATGTTATCAAGACACGAGAAAGAAGTTGTCATTGACGATAATTATAAAAACTCGATTATTAAAGAATTATCTAACGTACTTGGTTATTCTGAACCATCTTCGAGTAATTTTATAAAAGAGTATATGGATTCAGTTAAGTGTAAAGCTACTAATAAAAAAGCACAGCGTATTTTAAAGGCTGCAGCTAGTTTTTCCGACGATTTTTCTCATAGCATCGATGAGGTCATTGGGATTAGCGAGGAGTATGTGAAGAAGATTAATGAAGTACGAAAGATTAATGCCGATATCCGGAACGACAGCAAATCAACTGATCGAATATCACTCGATAAAGAATTAGATAAACTACAAAATGAGGTATTTGATAAAACAGCACTAAAGGTGAAAAAAATGCTTTCTTATCGCTGGACAGAGTCTTTCTTATCAGGACTTAAAGATGCGATTCATAAGAACTCGGGGGTGTCTAACCCGCCAACTAATATTGGTCTCTCAAAGCTAATTGCGGCAAGGCTCAATAGACTGGAATCAAATAGAATACTTATTGATGCACTGAGTAAGATCAAGAAGTCCGATAGTAAAACTATTGGCTATTTGCCCGAAAAAGAATATATCGAGCATGAAGTCGAAATAATTTGTTTATCGACTGAAGATAAATACGGGAAGGACTCTGTTTTTGACAAAAACCGCATAGTAGCCAATAGAAGAATAATAGAAAAAATATACAATTTCTCAGCAAGAGATTTTCGAAATATTAATAAATATTATGACGTGAATGAGAAAAATATTGAACCATCTACCCTTGCTAACGACATAATCAAAAAGAGTAGTTCCATTAAGCTCAAAAATGGGGAGCCCTACGAGCCATCTGATGGGGAAAAAGCGATACTATCTATTAGTGGAGTCCTAGAAGATCGTAATCATGATTGCTATATATTCGATGAAATTGAACGTGGTCTTGGTCATAAATATATAGCCGACTACTTAGTTCCAAAACTTAAAAAATTAAGAGATGCAGGCAAGACGATCGTCCTATCAACACATGATGCTAATATCGCAGTAAATACACTCCCTAGCCAGACGGTTTATTGCTGCCATGGAGATAATGATCTAAATGATTATTATTGTGGCAATATGTATTCAAATGAACTCAGCGGTATTATCAATAAATCAACTATAGATTGGGACAAGGAGGCAATCGTTCATTTAGAGGGTGGTCGAGATATGTTTAATAGCAGGAGAAATGTTTATGGACAACAATAAGTTAAATGAAAGTAGAACTATTAAAGTTCAGATTCAAGGCGACAGAAGTGATGAATCCAAGTCTTCTATTAACTTAATATTTAAATTTGATAAAGATGTTTTAGTGGAACTTACTGATAGTAAAGTCGAAGACATAAAGACATTATTTGACAATATATTTGACACAATAATTCAAGATAAAAAATATCTAATATTTAAACTTGACGATGATGAAAAAACTGACCTGTATCATGATGTAGCTGAACAGATTATTGATCAGATAAATTCTGAAATAGATCAATCAAAAAATAATATTAATCGAATATGGAGACTTACCGATAAAGAAAGTAGATCTGAGTCATAGATTAAGCAAAAAAATACTATCCATACCGCGCCTCTATTTATGGAGTTCAGAGTGGAGCCGCCTCCTTCACGTCACACTCGAGAAAAATCTCAGTTTTATTATCGTTTCGAGAAAGCGCTAGATATTCCGTAAATTCTTTCTTACATTTTGGGTACGCCGAATCTCAAGTATTTTATAGGCCACCGTTTTAGGTAATCTTTTAAGATCCCATCTCAGGTCTTGTTCGACATTACTATAGCGCTTAGTGTCGCCTAAAAACGAAGAAAACTTTTTCAAATTTCTTCAATTTTTTACCGGTCGAGTCGACATCTGCTATATAATACCAGATGTCTTTATCGTGAATCATTCCAACTACATATTCACCGATTCCAATATGACCCACATTTTCTCCTACTTTAAATATCATCTGAGCTTACACAAGCTAAGCCAACCATTCTTCCGAGATCTTTTTGCATAACATCCGGGAATTTCTCGTCCAGAACTTTTCAAACCGGATATTCTCCTTTTATTAAGTATAATTTAAGTATAGAATCTACTTTTCCTAATGGCAATGGTTTTACCAATCTATATTGCAAAGGTCCTAAACTTTAACGAACAGATTGACATAACCATTAAAATGTGGTAATATATCTCTGATACATTTTGATTTTTGTTGCATGTTCACAAGAAAAGGGGGTCAAAAATGAGTACATTTTTTTATCAAACAATTGCAATTTTAGGTTTCACGGAACTACCGAGAATATGGCAGTGGATTATCGTTTTTATGGTAATCAATTCGGTCAGCGCAGCTATTCTGCGTAAGGCTTTGATTTCTGCCACCACCCGTGTTCACACCGTGCGTCATGGCAAAGCCAATGGCAAAGCAGATTTCTTCCAAATCTGCGGAGTACAAAATTCTTCAATTAGTGCATTTAACTATATTTTAGATCATTTGCACGATGGTGACGGAGTTTACGCACTCTGTTACAGCAATTTCGGCTTTGATGTGCCGACCTACGTTACAACTATGAGAAAGGCTGTTGTTCGGCGCAACAAGGAATTTAAACGCCTCAGCCGCACCACAATTGGTCACTCCATTAGCGTGGGCGACATCGTCATCCACAAAATGGAAAACAATTTCGATGCAACCTTCAGTCTGAACCCCTGCACCTATGGGTTTTTCCTTAAAGAGCCACTTCATACGTTGCTAAAATATGGCGGACCACTCCTATTGGCATCAAGATTTCTTTTAGGCTGGCTGGGATTTATTCCGATCATTCCCAATTTCGATCTGGAAAAAAGCAGTAGCTCTCTAGCGTTATTGATCGACCAATACCTGGCTCTCCGTAACAACACCAGAGACCTTGGCGATGATAATTTGCCAAGAAATTTAATCCTCTCTGAAAAAGATTATTTGCTAGATAACGAAGTAGTCCGCAAGACTTTCACCGGAGCGCACTATGCAATGACTAGCAATCCCCATGGAGACACTCGAAACACTTCTGATCTTCTGAAGGTTTATTATGATTTGTGTGGCTTCCGCCGTACGTTTCGGCCGATCACATTCGAGGTAGAAATTCCGGAGGATGAGAAAATTATTTCTTTCTATCACCACCACGGCGGTCCCAAAATAGCTAAACTTGATTGAAATTAGGCAAAAACAACTCAAATTAAAACTTAAACTCATACCTAATTTCAAACAAAGAGTCAAACCTGAATACCTAATTCAAAATCTAAAATTGCAAAATCCAGCGCAAATATTGCGCAAAAATTGGGGCGTGATGAACGCTCCTTTTTTATTTCTAAAAAAATTGGGGTACTCAGAAGCGCTCTTTTTATTTCTAAAAAATAAACCCCTATTCCACGAATATACTTCTATGCTCTATGAAATTTTTTCCATATCTTTATTTCCAGAAACCTGTTGAAAAATCCGCCCCACCTTGCTATAATATTCCTATCTGTCTGGGCTTGGCTCACGCCAGCAGGTAGATGAATTTTAAAAGCTGGAGTAGTCTAGCGGCAATGACAAGAGACTGTAAATCTCTCGGGTTACACCTTCGTAGGTTCGAGTCCTACCTCCAGCACCATTCATGTTTATGCATGACCCGCCGCCTTAGCTCAGTGGTAGAGCACTTCCATGGTAAGGAAGGGGTCTCGAGTTCAAATCTCGAAGGCGGCTCCATGAGGAGAAAATAACAAAATAAAACCCGCAGGGGTTTATTTTTTATTTTCGACGAATGGAGTAGCCGCGAAGCCAGGCGGCTCCATGAGGAGAAATAAAAAAGAGGAGTTCGAAGAACTCTATTTTTATTTTTAAAATTTAAAATTTAGAACTTGTTCTATGTCGCTATTATCTACACTCGAATTAATTTCATCGTAATCTTCCTGCGTATAATATCCCGAAACTGGTTCACCATCATTACCATCATTGCTGTAATCTGGGCCACTATCATACTCATCTATAGCTCGGGCTATTGCTGGATCGGATGAATGGTATTCTTGCATAGCTTTTGGCACAAAAAATCCGCTCATGTCGCGACCTTCTTCTGGTTCTAGAAATCTTTCATCTGTAGATGGTCTAAATTTGAAATTGTATGCATTAGTAAGTAAATCTTTCGCAAGCGCCATAGGCCTACCAGCAAATTCTGGGTATACTACACCCCATTCAGCAAGATTCTCTGTAAATTTTATCGCTGTTTCTACCCCGCGACTCATCGCCTTATTAAGAAATACTGCCGTATCAAAATCGCCAATATATTGAAAATTCACATGAACATCCTCAAGTAACGGTATGGATTCAGAAATTTGCGATATCACGGTCTGCATCAGTATCGCTTTCAAGAAAAGCCGTCCCGACAGTTTATCTCCGTCATATGGGGCTTCATAATAAGTTGGTCTGATAATATTTTCCTTAAAATCATTTTCCGCTAACTCACTCACGAGAAGCTTACCGTCCTTAATAAGGCATTCATTAATAGTGAAGTCGCGTGTAGAGAAATAATCTTCTAAGGTGTCTAGTCCGATTCCATGGCCAAATGCATAATCATCTGGCATATAAGTTTGTGCTAATTCATCGAGAAGCTCTGGGTCGACTGTGCTTTCGTCTTCATTATCAGTAATTTCCACAAGATCAATATCCCTGATTGGCTCTTTTTCACCAGTCAAAATATCGCGTGCTACACTCCTTGCCACACCACCCATTATAGCAATACCACTAGGTAACTTCTCGATAAAATCATATCTTTTTAAGATATTTTCCGGTAGAGGTATTTCTCGAATTTTTAATTCGTCTTCTTTTACCTCTAGGCGCTCGTTGTCGCCATTATAGTAGCTATTGTAATCATCATCATCGTCATAGTCATCATAATCGTCGTCATAATCACCATAAGCATCCTCGCCATGATCATAATCATCGTCTTCGCCATCATAGTTATCATAGCCGTCATCATAATCACCATAAGCATCCTCATCATGATCATAACCATCATCCTCACTATCGTAATCGTCATAGTCGTCGTAGTCGTCTTCGTTATCATAGTCATCAGATTCCTCATATTCATCGGAATCTTCTGGATTCTCCTTAGATGATGCTTCACTAAGATTTGGATTGTTAGCTAACGCCGCTACTTTACCCCAACCAGCACCCCAATCGGCATCATAATCAGAGTCTTTTTCGGATTCATTTTTTGCCACATTGGGGTCTTTCATATTACATATTATAGCATATGCTTTAAGATAAAAATGGAAACCCCGATCATAAAGACCGGGGTTCTAAATAACGTAGGTAGGGGGGGGATGGTCTCTTATACGCGTGCGAAGCGCCTATAGCCGACAATACGGCCATCCTTGTCACGGACAGTATCCGCTGTAAGCACCAGGTCATCAGTAGAACGACCTTCCGCCTTAGCGGCACTTGCGGTGATCGCAGATACAATAAGTACGGTACCTGCCTCAGGGTCAGGAAGATCAACGGTAGGGCCGAAACGCATTTCGACCAACTCGATTCCATTGACGTCACCGAAAGGTACTGCCACCTGGCTTGCGCGAGCGACACCTTCAGATTTGAACGAGCACTCGATATCTCCATCCTCAGTGCAGATGTTCACAGTGTGGGGCGTCAAATTAATTATATTCATATGGACTCCTCTCCGGGCTTTTGCCCTAGCAAAATCAAATTTTGTTCGGGACCATCCCGGAACAACCCCAACCAAAGCTCTCTTTTCGCAAAGTGGGGTAGCTACGCACGAAAGCTTCCTGCATAAGTATCCCACTTTGATCAAAGTTGGTGTTAATTCCTACGTTTTGAAGGTACTAGAATATTTCATTTCTGAATGGTTCTTTTCTATAAGCTTTCTGATTGGCTAAGCCTTTCTCGAGCGTATAACTCATATTATAGAACATATGCTTAAAATTGTCAATATAATACATGCTTATTTTGTAAAAAACAACTATAATACAATATACCGCCAGCGTTGTTTCCATTAAAAAGTTCAAATTATACCATATTTAGGAACTGAGGTTAAAAATCTAATTTAAATGTATTACTATCTCTAATATAAGACTCGCCAATTTTCCCGTCTAAAATATCTAGAATATTCGGATCGTAATTACAGATAGTGCTTATTTCAAATACGTCAAAATTGTTAGGATTATTCAGATATTCCTCGCTTTCATCCCCAGCAAGAAATCTCCATCCACAGTAATTCTATCTGATGCAATACAGCCACCCTTCATATCCGTTAAAATTTTGATTTCATTTGAAGATAATCGAAATGTTTTCATATTCTACATCTCCATTTCCATTTCATTATCTTGCTCTTCATTAAGTTCATTTTCAGTATTTCGATGATATGCATTTTGAACTTTTTCTCTTTGTTCTTGCAGAATCCTTTGATGCTCGGCTTCAGCCATCGCCTTTTCTTTTCGAACTCGTTCTTGTTCTTCACGTTGTTTTTGCTCATTTGCTCGTTTATAAGCCCAGTACACCTTCATTCTAGCCTGCATTTCGTTATTAATTTTAACACGACCAACTCTTTCACTCTCGATTTGCTCTTCTGATTTTCCAGCTGGCATTTCTTCCATCCTCATGCTATCATTTCCATCACGATCAACGACGGTATTGATGGTTTCTTTTCTGATATATGGTCGGTTCACGATTGAGGTTTTATTAGCAGTTCGATCTGGGCTATTGGGTTGTGTAGCCATATTCATCGTTTTTTCACCATTAACTCGTGGAGCGTTTTCCATAAAAGTTATTCCTTTTCTAGTATCCTATTTATGATTATACCACTCACACGCTTTCGGCTATCTCGCGAATGAATTGTTGAAAATATACAGAAACGGTTAACCAAAACTATCTAGAGAACTGACTTTGTGTTTTTATATGTATCACGATCGTTATTTTATGCAAAAAAAGAAGCTCCTGCAGTAGGTACCTTCGGCGCCGTGCAAGAGCTTCGATACTTTCACTATATCATATAAAATTATCTTAAATCAAAAAACCTTGGCGGGAACGAATCCAGACCAAGGCGCTGTAATTCAATAATACACTACCGATATCTAAAAATCAATATCAAAGATTATTGGCGACCTTATAAACATATTCATCAATGCATCTTCCCCCATACTGACTGCAACTCCAACATCAACGCTTTATTCTGTCTTCCATTTTAATTTATAAAGGCGAATTGGATTATAACTATTATCTGTTACAACAATTTTCAGCTTATCGTCACTTACATATGCGAAGTTTAACTTATCTGATTCCTTATGGAATCTCTCAAATGATTCGTATGGCGTTAGACCTTGATTTTTTAGATTCTCATGATGCTCTTCGAAGGCGTCGTTATTTTCAACAAAATACTCCTCCCATTTTGAATATAACGTTTTATCTGGCAAATTTTCCGTTTCATCAACTACATAACCATAGCATTTTTCTATTCCATATTCATTATCAGAAAAGAAAATCACTAGACTTAGACATTTCGTGCATCGCCATATATCCGGTTCTTTTTCTGGGCAAGAATCATAAATATCAACCAATAGGGAATAGTCGTTATCTTTATCGCCAAATTTCTTATCAGGGTTTTCTTCTGATATTTTTTTAATAAGTTCAACAGAATAAGCATCGACGCAAACTTTTCCATCGCCGTTCCACATACTATGTTTATTAGCACACAAAGTATGAGCCATATTTTTATTATATCATAAGCCTCTACTCCGCTTTACGTCGAGTATAACACTATAAAAATGCAACTAGAACTCGGATTGAGTTTTTCTTCAATATATGCTAGAATAAAGACATCGGAGTAAGAAACTCCAACGTCGGAGATACCACTTCGGTGCTATCTTCATGAGAACCCGCCAGAAATGGCGGGTTGCTCGATTCTAAAAATATCCTTAATTATTTTTTCAATTTATTCTTACCGCCCTCAAAAGACTGAGCAACATAATCTCTAATATTATTTATATTTGACAACTTATAATTACTTCGATCAAGCTCACGACTAAGTTGTTTTAATCTAACTGATAGGCAATTATTTATTTCTGTTACTGGTGTGGCTAAAACCGTTACACAAGAATCGGGGCTCAATCGAAGAGTTGCCTTAATTGCTTCGGCATAATCTCCATCACAAGAAAGGATTATGATATTAATTGGGTCCTTTGATCTTGCAACACACTCCAGCAGATCCGATGTCAAATAAACATCAATATTCGATTTTAATTTCACATTTTTCGAAAGTACTTTTATATTATTTAGAGACCCGCAATTCGCGCATCTATATTTTTCGTACTTTGGTGGTTCAATATAGCTTTTTCTAGAAAGTGAGCAAATCTTATATCCAACTTTTTCACTCAAAAATCGAAAATGTTCCATTTTCTTACTATCACCAGAAGATATCCCTTCATAATAACGAATTTCCTGAACATTCGGATATTTCTCTTTAAGATAGTTATATAATTTAATAAAATCAAGAACAAAACCGCAGCTCCAAAGGCAGGCGTGACGGATGTTACTAACATCAATATAGATATAGGTTTTAGCTTCCCTTAAATTCATATTAATTACAATATACCATATTTACGAATCTTTAAATTTTAATCGAAATATTTATATACTGTGTTAACTCAGGCCAAAAATTGACACACCATACTCTTCATTGTATAATATAAATATTGGGTATTTTCCCACACAGCATGAAAGGGAGGGGAATCATGAGAACATTTAATAAAATTAAAGTAGCAAATTTTTTCGCAAGACAATCTTGCGCCGCCTGGCAACCTAATCGGATTATTCGCGTAATCTGTCGCCATATCTATCGTTTCATCATGGAGAATGGCGCCGAGGAATATCCCTATGCTAATCCAAAATTCGCTAATTGGCAGGAATCCGACGGAAATTTTTACACCCTAGTTACCGATTCTAGTGGCTTCGTCATTCGGCGTAGCACTAGTTATGTAGCCTGGATGATGAAAAAATACTGCGGTAGTTCACCAAAATTGCCTAAACCAGGGCCGCGCAAGCCCGGAGAACATCGCTTCGATGCCAAACACTGGGGTGAAATCCTCGAATACAACGGTTGGCAAAAAGTTTCAAAAGCCGACTGGCCGTCATGCTACGATATACGTATCGATAGGCACTTTATCGGTATAATTGCCGATGCAGATGAGTTTGGTCTTCTAGTATGGTTTAAAAACGCTGGGTTTGATCTCACTAGTAGATATGAAACATGGATAGTTTCAACCTATAAGGATTTTAAAGAGCAAAGTTTAGAAATCTCTTCTGAAAAATCTAGCATCATCTGGTATTGTGAACCCAAAGTAAAAGATACTTATATTTAAATCTACGCAAAAATTTGCCACACAACTTTCACCTCTCGAGAGAGAGGTGAATTTATTGCACCTTAAAATTTGAGGAATTTTAACCAAACAGTCACCCGCACACATTACGAAAGGTTAGGTGAATCTATGTTTACTGACAAAATTAATCTCGCACTTAAAGTTGCCGCCAAGGCTCACCAGGGTCAAAACCGCAAGGGAACTGATATTCCGTATATCTCCCACCCTGTCGCCGTCGGCATGATTATTAGTCAATATACCAACGACGAAGCAACAATTGTCGCAGGAATCTTGCATGATATTCTTGAAGATGTCAATCCAGCTGTCTATTCTGAGGCTGACATGCGTCGCGATTTTGGTGATGAAATTACCGACATCGTCAAAGATGTTTCGGAACCTAAAACGGCCGGTCAGCCCAAACTTCCCTGGAAAGAACGTAAAGAAAGTTACCTGAAGCGCCTCGGCAATTCCTACTACATTGAGGCCTACATTGTCGCAACCGCCGATAAAATACATAATCTTACTGACATTCTAAAAGATTACGATCAGTTTGGTGATGAAATTTGGCACCGCTTCAATACTTCTGAGCAAGATATTCTCTGGTATTATCGCGAAGTTTTTTATCTCATCAAAAACGAACCGGTACCAATAGAACTTAAGCGTCGCTTTGAGAATCTTGTAGAGGATCTGACTATTATCACATTAAACCTCTAAAATTAAATTCCTCACATCAAAATCCTCGGAGTCTATCTTCGGGGATTTTTATCGTATATAAAAAAGAAGCCCTTGCGGTAGGAGCATTACACCCCGTGCAGAGACTTCGATATTGTTATTGTATCAAATTAAGGCAGTAATATCAATAATCTGATCTCGTTTATTTATAAGAATCAATCTTTTCAGTCCAGGCAAATCTTTAACCTTACTTTTTATGGTTCTCAGAATACTTTCATCTGTTAAACCTTTCACTCTAGATGAATCAATAATCACGTTTTGACATTTTTCCAATGCTCGTTTCACATTGCGTATAATCTTTTTTGGATTATCAGTAATCGGAGATTTAATTTCAAACATCGTCCTGTTTAAATATATATCTGGCGTTTTTAAATTAGCCTCTGGGATAAACTCAACACGATATCCAGCCAACGCTAATATTTTCGCAACCCTCTGCTCGTGCGGCCAAGGATTAGTGTTTGCCGGAATAATGACCATACCACCTTTATAGCTGATATGTCTCATGCCAATATTATACATCTAATTTTCATAAAAGAAGTAAAGATAAAACCATAACTTAACGCTCACATTGACAAAACACTCTAAAATTGTTATAATATACGAATCTCGATGCGGAAAAATCGTGAAAAATCTGACCCAAAATTGGTCCCATTTCACAAAGAACCCCGCATCATAACCCAATCGATAGGAGGAGATACTATGGCACATTTAGAGAAAAAGGATATAAAGCAAGCAATTCGTTCTGGCCTTATCGGCTTAGCTATTGGCGACGCATTAGGGGTGCCCATTGAGTTTTTGAATCGAAATTTTCTAGAACTCATGCCGGTCACAGAAATGTTATCTGTCGGTACCCATCATCAACCTGCCGGTACTTGGTCTGACGATACATCTATGACCATCTGCCTGATGCAGTCATTGATTGACCAAAAACGCTTCCATTATCACGACATTATGGAGAATTTTGTCAAGTGGTATTTGCAAGACGAATTCACCGCTACTAAGCTCACTTTTGATATTGGCGGCACCTGCAAACGCGCGATTGAGAATTATCTCGCTGGCGGACACCCCGTCAAATGTGGTATGAGCCATTACGCCAATAACGGTAATGGATCACTCATGCGCATCTTGCCAGTAGCTTTTGTTTGTCACAACAATCAAATCACCGGTGAGAAGCGCTACGAATTAGTGAAAAACATTTCATCCCTCACCCACGCTCATCCAATTAGCGTACTGGGCTGTCTGATTTACACTAATTTCGTTTGCCACTTATTAGGCGGTGATAATCCCAAGGAAGCTTATCGCAAAACCCAGCTAGACGATTACAGCATGTTTGAAAAAGAAGAAATTACCCTATATAGTCGAATTCTGAAAAATCAGATTTATTGCTACCCTAAGGGCTACATTCCTTCGCGCGCTTACGTGGTTGATACTCTTGAAGCTGTACTTTGGTCGTTTCTGACCACTGATAACTTCCAAGATGCCGTACTTACTGCAGTTAATCTCGGCGATGACACCGATACAGTCGGCGCTGTCACTGGTTCGCTCGCTGGTATTCAATACGGGCTCAAAAGTATTCCGGAAAAGTGGGCCACCACTTTGAAGCGTGGCCGATATCTGATTAAACTCTGTGATCAATTTACTGAAACCGAAATTGACACCACAGATATTTCGCCAGAATCCACTTCCATTCCACACGTTGAAACCACCAACCTCAATCGGCTTGGCGCCTAGCTTCACTGTTTTCTCACTAAACTCTCGAATTTTTCGGGAGTTTATTTTTTTAAGAACGCCTCAATCATTTCCGCTTCACTTGTAAAATCCTCCCCCGAAACCAACGAATCTTTCACTTCGCTATAATATTTTTCCAACGTTAACGGCGTAAAATAATATTTTACACCCCCATCGTCCGGCAATCTTTCAAAAGCTAGACATTCACCCACACGCCAAACCAACTTCGCACGCATTACTCGCTCTCGCACCGTATCAAACCATTTCACCGAAATAAATTCCTTTCCCTCAGAAAATCGCCGCACTACCTCTATCTGCATCGCCACCAGCACTGTTTCATCGGTCTCGCATTCCACCAGATAAACCGCCCCCGGCAATTTCTCCACGCGTTCACGCCCATTTTTCATTATCTCTCTAAAAGTCCTCATACCGTCCAACCCTTCGCTTCCTCATACATTTGGCCAAAATCCACTCCCAATTGATTTTTCGCAAATAAAAACACCCCTAAATCATTCGGCGCAAAATCTTTTGGCAGCTTCCCTGAAGCTAAATTTGCCAAATCTTCCACCCCTAATACCTGGCCTAAATGCGTTTCGAGATCCGTCTTTAGTTTCGCGCCTCCGCTCTGTCCCATAATCGCTTCCGCCAGGGAAACAAAAGTGTCATTAAAATCTTCCGAAGATTCCGCGAGCGCCGTCAACTCACCAAGACTCACTTCTTTCACTTCGCCGTTATAAATCGCCTCAATGCGTTCCTGTTTTCTTAAATTCTCCGCCAGAAAATCCTCCACCGACTCGCCCGCTCCTTCGAAATTAGGCCCCCAGTCATCCCAATCGTCATCATCATCCTCATCAAACTCTCGCGCCACAATTACTTCCTCGATTGGTCGACCATTCACTTCGGAAAGTCCCTTTTCACGAAGCTCTTCAAGTAACTCATCCCGGTCCAGTTCATCCACCTCTATCGCCTCAATGTATTCCACCCCGATACCTGTACGAAACATCTGCTCGTTATCCGCCGAATAATGCTCGAGGTCACCCATAGTTCGCCGGAAAATCTCCTCCGGCGCTAATCTCCCGGCAAAATGTGCCTCATTCGTCGAACCGTAGGAATCCACATTATAAGCATACCAATCTGTGCGATCAAAAATTTCCGGCTTTAAGACCACCGCATGATTCTGAATTTTGCTGCGTTGCTCTGCATTCATAATCCTAGTAAATACATTGTCCGCACCCCCTGAATCGATATCCAGTACCGAAGAAATCCCATTTCTCACCACTCCCCGGCTAAAACGCTCGGTCGTACTCATCAAACCCGTAGTTAATACCCGATAAACCGAATCCGCACTCATTGAATTCAACATATGTACCGCTCGTACATCCTCACCATACTTGGCCAGATATTCTTCATGTTTCCCATTTTCTACATATGTAGAGTAACCTGGAAAAACCTCACGGCGCATCAATTTTTCTGCACGCCCGAGCCGCTCCGCATCGAGGTCTTCTAGCTTATACTGCCACTTCAATCTCGCTATCTTATAATCGCGTTCCGCCGCCTCCGAAACTTCACCTAGAGCATCTTCCACTCCGAGGTCCTGCCTAAAAATCTCATCTAGCGTCTGCTGCGCCACCGTCTCATCCATCGCCTTTGGCACTTCCATTTGCACCAAACCAATCGCCGCCCGTACCAGATTGCTAGTGTTACGCTTCCTAGAAATCACCCCGTCACCTAGTTCTCGCGCCGACGGATCAGCCAAGGACACCTTAACGCCATTTTTCTCAAACTCCAGGGAATCACAGAGTCGAAATTCACGCTTCGTTTCCAAATCACGATAGGTAATTTCCCCAAGTCTCACCGAAGTACCACTTTTAAGCTCCGCCACGCCGTCTTTTTCGCGTGACTCGGTACGTAACTTCCGCCCCAACTCCGAAATTTCCGTCAGCGGTTCACGCAACTTAAAGCGATACTCCAAAGTCTGATTCTCCAGATTTTCTACCACATCCACTCGCTGATTTTCGATATGGTCACGGTCACAGATAATTTCATGTCTTTCCCGTATTAAATATTCTTGGCTATGTTCCTTCTCTGTATCTGATGCCAATTTTTCCTTGCGACCTAGAATCCCCTCGAGATCAAAATCACTCACACTTTCGGCTCGTTTTTCTTCAGCTTTCGTCTTTTTCTCCCCAAAGAACTCAACATCTTTCAGCGCCGCCATCAACTTCAGATAATTATCGTTTATCTCCTGCTCTCCCGCTTTTTCCAAACCATTTGGCGCCAAATTATGATTCATTCTTCCATTATACTATAAGCTTATGCTTCATGAACCCCGCCTCTTCATAAAAAATCATAGCCACCTTTCATGCTCTCCATCTACGCTTATTTTGACAAAATAAGCATCTCATGTGATAATAAATGGAAACTTTGTATCTATTACACGTTCTTTTACAAAATGAAAGGGGAAAATATGAATCAAAAATTCCAAATTATGTTTCAAATCGCGGAATCTAGTTTCCAGGAACTGCCCAGAGTCTGTCGTACTCCCGCCTATGTCAAGCGCTATCTTGACCTACATGATGCGCTTTACACCGCTATGACGCTTGCCCGTACCAAAGCGGAGCGCGGCAGAGTTTATCGCATTTCACAAACCATCTGGTCCGAACTTCTAGCGGCCGGCGCCAACCCCAGCGAGGTTAGGGAACTACTTAGCCCCAGCTACATCTGGCGTCACTACGACAAAGTCAAAGCCTCTAAAATCAATGTCAATTCTTATGAATTAATGTACCAACTAATTCAAATCAAAGGCCGTGGATTTGTCCTGAGAAACCTCAAAAAATTTCAGCAACGCGGCATCGATATCGACACTATCGCCATGAACTGCTACCGGATAGAAACTAAGCATGATCTCGAAGTTCAATGCGCCGAAATGCGCGTCCTCGGAGTCAACCTCACAACGATTTTCGTAATGGCCAACCAGCTCCTCGTCAAGGAATCTCCAAAACCTGCTAATGTTTACTGCCTACTCTATTTTTTCTATCAGCAGAATCTTTCACTCGGCCTCATTGCTGCCTGGATTAAAGATCACCTCACTGAAAAAATCCTCGACAGTATCATAGCCGCTGATCCGCTCGATTGGACCATCTTCGGTATCAATCTCGACGATTATCGACCAATTTGGGTTACTGGTAACCATTCACGTTTCTTCGACCCAGAACCCAATTTTAAAAAACTGCCACCCACTATTACCATCACTCAGTTTCTCAGTTATCTTAGTCTTCAGCAAATTTACATTGCCACTAGATATGGTTGCGATTTTGAGAATTTTCTCACCAAGAATTACTTAGTATCTAGTGGTCAGATCGATCTACTGGCTGAAAAATTTGAACATGATAACCTATTTTGTCCAACAGAGGATAAACTTAAAATTGGCATTGCCTTGCTTAAATATGGTGCCACCAATATTAATCGGGAAAAACTTATAGAACTCTTTAATCGATGCGATTTATCGAAAAATAAACGCATCAAATACGGTAAAGTCCTCAATCAGAAAGAAATCTAAATCTCAGATTCCCTAAGATCGAATTTTCTAATCTTCGCTCTCTCATCCTCTTTCATCACTCAAAAATCCTCGGTTCGCCGGGGATTTTTTTCATAAAAAAGGCTCGAAATAAATCCGAGCCCGAAGGTGAATGTCTTATAAATCACGTGCAGAAGCTAGCCCTCTAAAACCAATCAGCGCCCCCTCGTCATCCGTAACTGGAAACACCGGTAAATATAGATCATCAATCGTTCGACCGAGATCCTTGGCCGCCCGCACCACAATTGGTTTCACGATATAGAACACACCCTCTTCATAACTTGGCAGACCCACCATCTTCGAGAACGCAATTTGGAAAATTGGCACCACTCCAATATGCTCACGTAGCATACTTTTTGCCTCAATTTCAATCGCCCCCTCCTCTGGTTGGTATGTCGTTAGTATTTCATCATTGTCATCCAAAATTCGGCAGACATGTGATAAGTAATTTTTAATCATCTCCCCACCTTTCTAAGTATTGAACTTATAAAATCAAAAAACTACTGACGTCGAGAATAATTTGTGCATCCAAGCATCACCTAAAACCTCATTGGCTTTAATCTCAGTGACCCTGTTCGAAGCTTCGCATTGTAATCCATCGAAAAACGAAAATTTCGATAAGTATTACACTTATTCATCGGAGATTTCACATCCGCATCACAGGTTCCCTGAATATTAAAATCATATCCAGTGCGATCAGTGTGAACCACCCCCATGATTTGCAGATTTTTCAATGCCATAAAATCTCGAGTCGTTCCACCAGCCGGATTTTCTCGTTTTGCGAAAACTACTTTAAATTCCAGATCAATATACATATTCTGATCAAAAGCATACATATTTGCAATATGAATGCGATCCCTGCTTGGTCCATTCATTACTTCAAAAGCCAATGAATCACCATTTCTTACTTCACTGTGCATACAACACCTCCTGTAAAAGAACCACCTCGGCATACGTTACGAGGTCAACCACTTAGCGATACAGCTAATTAGCATATTTTAACATACTTATGGTAATATGTCAATGTAAACCACATCGCTTGCCAAATCCCGCAAATTCAGCTAATTGCCGAGATGTGAATCCGTCGCCCCCCTCAAGTACAACACCTTGACAAACCCCATATACTCTGCCATAATATAGCCGTTAAACTCATGTTTAGCTCGCGCAAATTTTTGCGAGCTCTTTTACAGAAAGGGGAATTGTTATGGAAGAAAAAGAATTTGTCCATAATCCAAGGTACAAAACGCGTGGTATTTATCATCATTTCGAGGGGGAATCCTATCTCCTCATCGATACCGCCATCAATAATGACACCGGGGAAAGAGAAGTAGTTTATTTGGCACTTTATGACGATCTTCAACTCCATGTTCGTTCGTACGAGAAGTTCTTTGAGGAATTGGATCCGGTCAAGTATCCTGATGCTAAGCAGAAATATCGTTTTGAGCTGCTGGATGTTAGTGATTTTGACTACAATGTCTTCAAGAAGCAGCCGTCTCATAAGTACCAATACGTCGGCTTATTATTCAATGATTAATTCAAGGAGGGGTATATGAATATCATTAACAAATTACACATCTTAAAGGACACTGCATCACTCACCTATGAAAAATTAAGTCAGAATTTCTGGTGTGGCACTTTCCAAGCTTTACAAAAATGCATTCAGGAATCAGAAGACGAGAAAAAATTAAGTTCAGCCTACAGTTTTTTGGCCAAGCATTGGCCTAAAATGCATGAAGCTGGCGTCGACCTAGAGGAAATTGTTCAAGTTTTACATCCATTAGATATTATTGAGCAGTTCGAAGCACTCCAAGATGCCGGCGCACACTTAGATATTGATCAAATTGTCCGCTCTATTCCTGGAGGACACGGTAAGATAGACCTACATCGCCTTCATTCCTTGGGCGCAGATATGGACTTAATTGCAATTCATGATGATAGTCTCGAGCCCTGTTCGTTCGACGAGATTAACGACCTGATCATTAATGGCGTTTCTGTCCAAGTCACATTTGACTTATCTGAAAGTCTCATCTTAGGTAGTGCGGAATATCCAGATACCTTATTTAAGATACTCTATTTCTTTTACTCTCATGGTATTGATTCATGGAAAATTCGCGAAATGATCAATAAAATCATTCCAGTAAAGTTCATCGATGAGTCAAGTCTGCTATATATTGCTGACCTTATCGACGACATTATTGAGGACCCGTCCAATAGGTGGCCTGTTATTGGTATTAAACCTAAAGAATACTCCAAGCCTTGGATTTACCTTCACTGTGACGATTATCTCGGCATAAAGCCTGAAAAAACTCTAGCAAATCTGCCGAAAGCCATCTCTATACGTGATTTCATTCACTTTACTGGACTTCCGTATATTATAAGTAAAGTTAATTACCATGGTCTAACCCTCAAAGATTTTATCGATCTCAATTATCTGCCAGCTGGGGGTGACATTGAAGAATTAACCAAAGAAGCCAACTACGCGAGATTGCAGTATGAAGACCCAATCGATTGGCTTACCCTAGCTTACCTCAGCGACTCGGGTAGTAAATTAGTTAATCGAAAAATGCTACTTGAGTACGGTGACCCATCACGCTACAATGCGATAGACTATGATTTTGCCAAAAAATTCATGGAGAATAACTCAGATCACTAGTTCCCCAAAAAAACAAGCCTCGGACTTAACCGGGGCTTTTTATGTTAATCTTACCCCCGGAAGATACAGATATCCCTCCATTTTATAGGCCAAATTTTTTTCAATATAACCCTTTGCAATTTTACAAGCTTTCGACATCCGTTCACCTTGCCATAACGGATCAATATAGCGCACTTTCGCCCGGCAGTTCACTATGTACACTCCGTCCGGGCATTGCTCAAGACTTTTTGCCTTCTTTATTTTCTTCGCCTTCCGCCAAGCCAAAAAAGCATCACTATAATCTGAAGCTAAAATCATTTCAATCACTTCCGATTCCTTCATTTGATATAAATCTGTCACCGAAATCCTTCCAGATTCACTCATTTTCTTCAAAATATCGGCAAGAAACTGCATCGAATAGCGTGTTCGATCCTCACGGTAAAATATAGATAGTTGCGAAGTTAGTTTAACAAATTTGCGTGCGATTTTTTTCGTTTGAAATCCCAATTCCTTAACCCCATTTTCGTCTGATTGCACCACAATATCCGCATATATTTCACGAATTTCTGCCAAATCTGCCAACCCGTACGCGAAGAACATATTTGCCAGCGAATATTCCAAACGATCTGCTGATAACTTCGGCGTATCATTATCTGCAATCGGATAAAGGTGATAATTATCCACCTCAGAAACTAAAATACCATCCCGCTTAAGCAAGCGACTAATTTCCGGCGACCCTGCAATCATATCTGTCGTCAAATCCTCCGTCGATTCCTGTGCTAGGTGGTCACCATTCATAAAATCCACACAATGTTTAAAAACTGGGGTCGCAATATCATGAAAAAGCCCCGCCAAAGTCTGCTTTTTGTCGTGAGTAAAATGCCAAACTATCAACGCTACACCTATTGCGTGGTCTAAGCTTGAATAAAATCTCTGACTCTCAAACAAATCCGAATAAATCGTTCCGCAAGTCGTACTAATATACTTCTGCTTCTGTAAAACTGGTGTTTTAATATATTCCTGCAGCCATTCTGGAAAATCCGGCTCTAAAATGGCATGGAATTTTTGAATCAATTCTTCTACCTCACACTCTGTCATATTCTATATTATTAAACTCAATTGCGCGCTTTAGGATTTCTTTTCTCAATATAAAATCGTTAAGCACCACAAGATTTTCGTGATTGCTTTTTGTGTCAAACAGTTTTTCTAGTCCAGATTGCGTTTCTTTGCTGTCACAGTAAAGATAGCTACGCCCATCCTCAAGGGAGATGATATTTATCATCCACTTATCGAAGTTGGCAAAAACTTCATTTAATAATTCTTTTGTAATTCTATCTCGATTAAATAAAATTATCTGGCCAATTGCCTCGGGAAGTAATGGACTAACCCATTCTGTTTTCATGTCGTTTATGATTGCAGTTTTTAGGTCTTTCATCTGTTCGCTTTCGCAAGCCCTGAAATATTCTCGGCCAAAATCATCTGTTAGTCCACCGAGTTTCTTTAGCTCCGTGTAAGCTTTTTTATCGCGTTCTGTAGTAATTTTGGATCTCAAATTGATGGTATTATCTAAAATTCCAGCTATGAGTAATTTACATAAATCTTGATCTAGTAAATCCGCTTTGTCGGCTTCAATAAAGCGTTCGTAGACCTGTGTGCAAACTGCGCCAATTACTTCTATTTGACTCTTTACGGCTTTATTCTGGCGCCAATATTCTTCGTAGCCTGGATGATGGTCGATAATTTCAATGATGCGTTTCGGATCAACTAAAGCATCAAAGAAATCTGGATTTGAGACATCCAGTAGCACGAATTTTGCTTTTTCTGTATCTACTGGTTTATCTAGTGTATATTTCAAGCTACGCAACATCGGCGGTACAGTTTGGTTCATTTTTGAAGTAGAGATTGCTAATGCTTTCTTATCGGTCGTCGCCCTAAGCAATTCTCTATAAGCAATCATGCTCGCATAAGCGTCGATATCGATATATTTTCGTCCAGCAGTAACGACTATCATGCTTCATATTATAGCATTCTTGGTAAATCCGTATGAGGTTCAGCACCTAAACTATATTGACAAAATATAATCTTAATGACATAATATATTCGTTAAACTTAGGTTTAGCTCGCGCATACTTTTGCGAGCTCTTTAAAAAAGGGGGTATCATGAATATTTTTAGAAAATTACGTATTTTTAAGAACACCACAGTAACCGCTCATGAAAAAATCGACCAGAACTTCTGGCGCAATACTTTTCAGGACATTGAGAAACGCGTAGCAAAAAACGATGATCAAGAAAAGATCAAATCAGATCGTGATTTTCTCAAAAAACACTGGCGTGAAATACACGATTCTGGAATTGATTTGGAACGGATTCTTAAGATTATGGATCCCTTAGAAATTCTATATCAGTTTAAAGAACTTCAAGCTGCTGGTATGCAATTAGATATCAATCAAATTGTCTACTCTATACATGAATGGCCTAACAACAAGGTAGATTTACACTACCTTCATTCGCTTGATGCCGATATGGACCAGATTGCTTATCGTGGTAATCTTGAACCCAATTCGCTCGACGAGATTAACAACTTAATCATTAATGGCGTTTCTATACAGACTACTTTTGAATTATCTGAAGATTATATCTTGAGTAATGCAGATTATCCAGATAACCTATTTAAGATACTCAGCTTCTTTTATACTCTTGGTATTACCTCAGAACAAATTCGCAGTATAATCAGTAGAATTATTCCCACCATGTTTATCGATAAAATAAAACTTTTTTCGATTAAAAGCACTGTCGACGATATCGTCAGTTCTTCGCCTGACAAATGGTCAAGTATTGGTATCGAGCCTAGTGAGTACGTTAAACCCTGGATACGTCTTAACTACTGTCGTTACCTTAGTCTAGATTCTGGCAAAACTCTGGCTGATCTACCAAAAGCTGTATCGCTACACGATTTCATCCATAACGTCAAGCTCAGTGAAATTGAACGTGAATTCCATTATCAAGACTACACCTTCGATCAGTTTATTCGGAGAAGCTTTTTACCAGCTGGCGGTGATATTGAGCAATTAGTTCAAAAATCTTTTTGCGAGAACATAGAATACGAAAACCCAGTAGGATGGCTAATTCTTGCTGCTATCTATGTTAATGGTGGCAAATTAATCAACAGGTACAAGTTATCTAAATATGCCAATCCAACCAATTATTTCATCGTTGATCTAAAGTTTATCCTAGAGTATTTCCCCAACATTTTCACGGATAGAGAAAAAGATTTCGCTTAACCTGAAGTTAGTGAATTATCTCTATCCATGAAGCCTCGACTCCCGTCGGGGTTTTTTCTTTGACATAAATTATAAAATATATTATAATATAATTATTGTATTATTTCATACACATTGCACATTTCATACATAGGAGGGGACTATGACCGAACACATTACTAACCGTGGAACCGATTTGATGAAATTTCGTGACCTCGTCGAGGCGCATCAAGCGATTTCCGCTTCCGCCGCCTGTCGTCAAGAAGCTGCGCTTAAACTAGCCCTGAAAAAGCTTCAGCAGACAGATGAGATTAAGACGCGTGATAAAATCCTAATCGAGCTTCGAAAACTTAGTCGAGGCACCAGCGAACCAGCCACTATGGCTTCTAAGTACCTGATTAAGAACGATCCCGGCCACGCCAGTATCGATATCTTGAATCTCAAGCCTAGGCCTTATCACTGCCTAAGAAATCGTAATATCAATACCATTCAAGATATTTTATCGCTTGACTCAATCGATTGGGGTAGGATTCGTAATCTCGGCAAAGTTTCCATTCAGGAAATCATCCAGGCCATGCATGACCTCGGTTATGCCGATTTCTATATCCCACATTAATTCAGAAAGCTCCCAAAAATCGGGGGCTTTCCTTTTTTAAAAGATACCTACTGGATCTCAGTTATTCTTTTTTGACATAACCATTTTCCAAGATGTTACTAGAACTTAGAGGGGCCAGCAGCTTTGCAACATTTGAATAGGAGTCATTCTTAAGGTTG